>Ga0222674_1000008_pt1 | contig 204393 bp, 241 predicted proteins | sample AntAcemetagen866_FD_179804 | JGI IMG/M metagenome (GOLD analysis project Ga0222674, IMG submission 179804) | Saline water microbial communities from Ace Lake, Antarctica - #866 | ecosystem: Environmental > Aquatic > Non-marine Saline and Alkaline > Saline | place: Antarctica: Ace Lake...
CTAGTGTTCGGTGTAGGTCTGATTCCCACCACTTGAAGAACGCCTCAACATAAGGATTTTCCTCGCCGAATTTGTACAACTGCGCACTGTCATGAGCATGGGTAAAATGATTACGCCCATCAGAAACGAGCCCAGTATAACTTCCGTTTGATTTGATATCTTTAACCCATGTACTACTAAAAGCAGGGTTGCAATAACTGCAAGCAAATTGACAAGTCCTATCGAAACTGATTTCCAAAGTTCGTAAGTCCACGTCTCTTGTTGCATCTGATTGATATGCATCGTCTAATTCCTTTATAGTGTATATTTTACTTTTATAGACACGGTCAGAAATATTATCACGGTTGATATCTTCAATCTTCCAGCAGTACTCACAACCTGGCGGACGTTCTCCTGCCTGCATCTGCGCTCTGTCTTTTTTCTTTTCAGGCGTGTTGTGTATTGCTTTGGGATTACGCTTAACTTCTTCAATATCAACTTTGTGTGCTGGTGGGTGATGACAACTGGTACTCATGCCACTGCCTAACCATATGGTGGCGTTATACCATTTCGCTCCACAAAAGCTCGCTGACTTTGTGTCTAACATTTGTTTCTTAAATTCTAAATCATTCAATTACCATACTCCATTGTCATTGAGTATTTTTCCATACTCAGGAAATATTGTAACATAATCTTCATTTCTATACAAGTCTTTTTCTTTTGTCCAAAACTTAAACTCGTCCCAGGGTGTGTTGACATTTAACTCTGATTCATCAAATAACTTTGGTTTTGTTTCAAGTAGTTTTACTATAGACGTTACATTATTTTTTCCTATAAGTTCTACATGAGACTCTAAATGTTCACGCACAATAGGTTTAATTTTGTCTGGTATTACATTTACGCAATAATAACTGGGCCACTGTACAAGTATTACAAACGGTGTGATCTCAATATTGTGAAACATCTTAAACTTTACAAACTGTTCATATACTTCATGAAAGTCCCATACATTAATAGCACTTACACATATGACAGGGACGATACTTACACTATAGTTTGACTGTTCTTCTAGTTTGATAAAATCACATAGGTTATTATATACTATTTTCCAATCTGCTGGGTGTCTCACGTAGGTTATCTTTTTGCCCACTGCGTCCAGACTGATGTTAACAGTTACATTTTTAAAACCAAGTAAAATGTTACGCCAGGCTTCTGTCAACTTATGTGTGCAGTTTGTGCTTATCTTTAGGTCTATGTCTTTGGCTTTTCCTGAATCAACAATGCGAGTAAGCAGTTTAGGAACCATGTTATCCAACAGTGGCTCCCCACCATACAGTTCTATTTTTTCTAAGTTATCAACATAGTTATATAGGTCATCCAACTGCTCATCTGTAAAATGTTTTTTAAACTTTTCTCTGGTGTATATTGTATTAGACAACCCATGTTTTTCTTCATAGTGTTTGCCTTCTATGTGGTACAAGTAACTGTCGTAACTTTGACATGTTCTGCAACGCAGGTTACATATATTACTTACTTTAATGTTTAAGTTTTTAGGTCCTTTAGTGTAATCTGTGTTAACAAAATCAAACAAGGATAATCTACTTAGTTGATTTACTCTTTCACTTCTATGTCCTAATTTTTCTTCCGACCAACATCTCTGACACATGTCTAATTGTTCGCCGTTACTGGATCGCTGTCTAGCATCTTCAAGTTCAGGGCTTGCCCAAATCTCCTTAAAAGTTTTATTAGGAAATTTGTATGCCCCGCCCCCCAGCGCAGTACATGGGCTATATGATCCTGCAGGATCTACAGTAGCATCTACATAGAATGCTGGGCAGGTGTTTTCATTAAACTTGTGCATGGTACCTACATTCTGACCACCAGGATTCCATTTCCGGGAAAGTTTCTAAAAAGTTTGTATTTCTACGTTTATCGTGTTCATTGAAAAATAAAAAGAAGTTTCTCTTTTGTTGTTTAATGTACTCTCCATCCAGTTGTTGGCCTTCTCGCATCCAAGCAATGGTTCTTCGCATACGTTGTACCTCAAAGTCTTTAAAACCTGTACTGTATTCTATATTCTCTTCCATCCAGTCAGCAACTTCGTCTAGACGTTGTGCATAACTTTCTGGTAGTATTTGTAAACTCTGCCAAGCAGGTTGTCTAAGTAAAGGAGTATCAAACCAAATTTTATTGTACTCTTTATTGTGTTGACGTCGCAATTCTAATATCCAGCCTAGCAATTTTTGTAATCTGATAACACTTAAATTATTCATTGTAATAATAAATGTTAGACTGTTCTTGTATTTAACTTCACGTAGGTAATGCTCTACGTATCCTGTCAAGCGTTGCATTTTTAAACCATCACGTATGTACTCTGCTTGTACACCCATGCTGTCTACACTAACATACTGCATAAAGTGTTCTAAGTAGTTGCTCGAACACATCTTCTTAACGTATTCTATGTACTTGATAAACAAACCATTCTCAACACTGAAGTTACTGGTAACATTTAAATGTAAATCAGGCTTAGGCAATGCTAACACGTACTCAAACACACGGTATGTGTTACGATCCATTAGTGGCTCACCACCAGTCATTCTAAAGTGTTCTAGTTTGGGGTATAGTTCTGGCCACCATTTCCAAAATGCGTCAACATATGGATTTTCTTCTCTATTAGGAACAGGTCGCCTGTCTCCCATAAAGTGTTCTGGTGCATTGTGTGGTTGTATTGTTGGGTAAGCACCTTTGTCTTGTACTTCTTTTGCCCAACTTGAACTAAACTGTGGGCTACAATAACTGCACCTAAGGTTACATGCGTTGTTAAAATTGACTTCCACATAACTAGGTATAACATCTTCTTGCCAGTCTATTGTGGCAGGATCCATTTGTGCCCAGGGCTCACCTGAACGATAATGTCTATCACTCAAGTTACCTGCATCTTCTATTGCCCAACAGTAACTACACTCTTCAGGACGCTTGCCCTCTATCATTAACTTACGTTGTTGTTTTTTATGCTCTGTGTTATGTAGTGCGCTGGGATTCTTTTGTATTGCCGCTAAAGGTATTTTGTGCAACGGTGGATGATAGCAACTGTTGTTAAGTCCTGTGGGCAGGTGCAAACTTACTTGTTTCCATTTTGCATAGCAAAGACTAGGACCCAACTGGTCCTTCATGGCCTCTGCCGCTGACATAAATTCGCTTTGATCGCCTTTTGTCATACTACTCTTCTCTTTGATCCGTTACGTCTAACATCAAGTGTTAAACAATGTATACCGGCTTCCCAAAACATGCCGTGTCTTACGGGAACATGGTGTACTGTTATGCCATGTGCTTCTACTTCAGGTAACTCTATACTACTTACAATGTTTTCGCTGTCCACAACTAAAACGTTACTTTCAAATGCTGTGTCTTGTGCGAGTCCTTGCCACTGTTCCAGCCACGTAAATAAATTTTTCCTGTTACCCTGTTGTATGTCTTTTAAACTTTCACTATACTTGAAAGTTCTATTGTTTAGTTCTATAATTGTTTTGCTACGTAAGCATTGTGGTACCCACGAGATGTCAACACAAAACACTGTGTCATCATCCGTCATGTAAAAGCCTTGATCTATGTGGCCCCATCGACCTTGTCTTGTGTCTACGTTTTTTACTAGAGTGCCTTCACAGTTTCTCTCCATCCAGTCATACCCATTTTGGTTACCCGGACCGTAGTCATTAATAATTATGCTATCACCTGCCTTAAACATTGTAGCAGTGTGCCATAACAATTTATTTTTATATTCGTGATGATACGGTGTGGCAACCATTTGGTAGGATAACTGTTCTAGTATAGGCGGTGGCTGACTTAACCAGTTATGTCCTTGCATAAACAGTTGTGCAAATACATCATAATAACATAAGCCGTCCCAGTATCTATCCTTCATACTTGTATATGTTTGGTATACACAATCGCCATATACCAAATACTGATCACGTGGCACAATAGGATATATTTGACTAGGCTGTAGATCGCCTATTGTTGGGCGGTGTACTTTAATGCCTAACTTAGTTAAGTAGTTGGCTAAGTTATCTAAATCCTCTTTTGTTTCTGTTAGTATTTTATCTAACTCAGGCACGCCTGGATATGTAGGTCTGCAATCTCCTACTATAACTTCTTCAAGTGGATCCCATTCAGTCCAGACTGTCACCAACAATCTCCTTTAAGTATTCTGGTTCCCAAAATGTATAATAATCTGTTTTTGCTAACTGCGTACGTGCGCCTAGTAGTTTCTGTTTATTTTGACACAGTATTAACTTATACTTGCCGTTATTAGTCTGCACACCGTTAATGTGTGTTTCTTTTTCACTGTCAGGTAAAAATATCATATCAGGATATTGTTCTGCTAATCTAGCACAATGCTCTTTTAGTTCGTTGTGTGTCAGCGGGTTGTTATGACTTAACTTCTGTTCACTACAGATTAGTATCAGTACATCACACTTAATGTCTGGCAGTTCTTTAAGGTCTCTAATTTGTACATTAACTGCTCGCATCTTAGCCAGGTGTGCATAAGGACAAACACGATTGCCGCCTAATTCTTCGTAAGGCATTACTAAACGTTTAATCCAGATTAATAGATGATTTTGTTGTTCATGTGTTGCTAAACGCATTGTCTAACCTTTCGTTTAACTCGTCCCAATAACCATTATCTTCTATACCGACAGGAACACATAATGTTAAATGATTATTGTCATAATAACATCCTAATCCGCTGGGCATTATTCCACTCTCTAACAACTTAAGTTGTGTTATTGGGTTAACTAGCTCAACACTACACAAAATACCTTTGTGCCAGCCTTGTTTAATGTGACCCTTTGTTAGCCTCTCAGTAATTAAACTGTTGAACCTAGAAGTAATATTATTAAAGGCTGTTTCTTCTGGCCAATGTCTCCAGATCCAGTTTGCGGCATCAACTCCTGCCATGTTAGGACTCCAGGTGTGACTAAAACCAAACTTCGCACTTACTGATCTTGTGATATCCTCGCTCATACACACTGTGCTTAGTGGTGTGTATCCACCAGTAATACTTTTACCACTTATTACCAGATCAGGTAAGATGCCCTGTGCATTGTGTGTAAATCGTGTACCTGTTTTACCATAGCCGCCCATGACATCATCAACAATCAGTAAACATTCATACTTGTCGCACAACCTACGCACTTCATGCCACCAGGAATCCGACCAGGGGCGCAATTTTTCTATCCAGGGTATGGACTCCATAAACACTGTGCCGATATTGTGATTATTCTTTAATAGATCCTCTACCTGTTGTAAAGCGGCATTTTCATGATGTTGTCTTGCGACTATAGTTGGCCATATACCAGTATCCACAATGTGGCACCAGGGAACCTCGAATTCACCACGTAATATACTAGGCAAAAGACTTGTACCACTATACCCTGGTGCAAAACATATTATTTCCTGTCTATTGGGATTATGTTTTTTAAAATACAAATCTTTAAGGTAAAACGCAAGCTCTACGGCATCAGTACCACTAACTGCCCATGCTACACTGTGTAATCCACTTTCCTGTGTGATATTGTTGGCAAGTAAATCTACAGACTCGGTGCTTTCGCTTGCCTTGTAGTTTACCCATGATACTTTATTTGTTATACCATGTACTGCCCAGAGTATATTCCAGTGGTTGTATCCCCAGATAAATGTCTGATTGCCACAACTGATGTCAAACAATCTTCCAGCATTGGTGTCACAATACCACCTGTCTTGTTTGCTTACGAGTAAGTTTACTCGATCATCGGTTAACTCTGCTAATTCCATTACCAGCCTTCAACAATCCTGATAATGTCTATTTCTCTGGTCATGGGCTTTATGTTAAAATGTTTTCCGGTTAGGTGATGCTTTAGAAATTTACTTTGCTCTGCATCTAGTGTAACAATTGGCAGTCCTAATCGTTTTGATAGAACAGTTTCCAATATCTTACTGTGTTCTACTGGGTCGTTGTCTTTAACTGACTCCCATAACTTTTCTAGTTCCACAAAGTCTTGTACACGCTTGTAAGGCCAGTCTTCCAACATGGTCATGTAAGTACCAAGTCGTGCGCCATACATTGCCCAGATGCCGTTAGTTATGTCCTGTCCAACACTTTGCCAAATACATAACTGATCGTAATTCCTATTGTTTACTTTTTTATCAAACTCCAACAGCGATGGTTTAACTCCACGATCCAAACACATCTTTACACCTTCTCTAAATCCTGCTCGCCATGCTTGAAAAGGTGTTTGGTTAGGATAGGTAGTACTATAACAATTATGCATTGCCAAATATCGTTTGTCGAAACAAAACTCCACTGCGGTATCATCACTACCGTCTGAGTTTTCGTGTGTGCGCATATCGGCAACAAAGTCTTTTGTCCAGCAACTGATACCACCATTGCCATACATAAGTCCGTTTATCTCATTGCGGGCTCTCCATCTAAACACACAGTCTCGATTTGTATCATCTAGCTCTAACTGTATGTTAAAGAAGTCTGGATCAGGCAAGTTGTCACCGTCTATTAACACAAACCTATATGTGTCACTTGCTTCACCTGCGGCTTTGTGTGCATTATCACTGCCTTGCACACCGTCCACACGTTTGGCCCAAGGTACTATGTTTTGTATTTTAATCCAGAACTCTTCCTTCTTGGGCTCGTCATACGTTAAAAATATGACATCTAAATCTGCTACATCAATAATGTCCATGGTCCCAATACTCCGGATTGTTGTCATCAGGAAATGCTAGGTTGTTACGCATAACACTGTAGCCTGAATTGCTTGGTTTTAGTAATTTAGTCTTTACCTTATGTGGTATATCTGTTATCGTGCCGTCCTTAATAATACAGTTATGTAACTTATGCATAACTGTATTATATTCGTTCCAGTTCATTTCCAAACAAGGACCAGTGGGGTCTCCCGGTTCATTATGAACTTGCTTAGTTACTTCTCCTTCACTATTATAATATATTCTGTATGTTTCTACAATAGCTTTAGGTGGAATAAACTCAGTTACGGCTTTGGAAAATTCGCTCCAGGCTTTGGATTGCTTGTCTGACAAACTCTTTGTCCTTTATAAAATAATGCACAGGATACATCTGCTTTTGTGTGTTCAAACTTAACACCCCATCATTGCCAAACTGTGCTAGTACATGATCTTGCCAGTTTAAATTAGGATGCCAACTGTTAACTGCACCTTTCATATGCACAAAACTTGGTATAGCATGTGGTAAATAACACCGTTCTTCTCCTACTAGCTTTGCTGTTACTGCATATGCAACGTCGGTACTAACCCTATCTTCCCTACAATTTTTAAGTATTCTATCTCTGAATCTTGGCCAATGTTGGTATACATACCTTAGTTGCCGCCAGAACTCCTGACTGGTATGCCCATACCTAAAATAACTAAATCCGTTGTACGTGTTTAATAAATTATTTTCCACAAACAATTTACGGTAAGTCATCGTGTTATTGATGTTGCCTTCCCAGTCTCGTATATTTGTACAAATGCAGACCTCACGCTCCTGCATTGCAGACCACCAATGATCTATGTTGGTGGTTAATAATATGTCTGATTCAATTTTTACTGTCTCCTTGAAGGGAGTCAATGGACCCACCTGCCATTCGTTGGCCAGTTTCCAGTCATCATCGACGGCATCGTCCTGTTGTAAATCAATTACATGGTCAAATACAGCCAGGTACTTTTCCTTCATTGCCAGTCTGGTTTGTTTATCAACCAGTACTGCATAGTTGGTATATTTTTTCTGTGTTAGTTTAATACTCAGAGCCTGCAGATACGCTAACTCTAAGTAGTCAGTAGTACTATTGTTCTGTGCTATTGTCACGTACCCTGATGTCATATAAAATCCACTAACGACTTTTTATCCATAATATGTATGTCTTGTCGGACCCTGCCTACATAGTTATGCTTTTGTTTTTCGTAGACATATTTTATCCCACGTTCATTGTAGTCAATGATCTTTGCTCTAGATGTCAGTGTGGGCAATGCCCATGGTATGCTATATGTATTTGTGCCATAGCCTCCCAGTATGTGTAATGCTATACTAAGTGCAAAATCGTTCCTAAATACTTTGCGGTTAAATTGGTATAGTGATGAATAATACTCCCAGTGTTCTTTAACTAACTTCATCATCGTAAATACATTTTCTGAAAAGTTGCACTTGTCGAACAAAACTGCTGTTGCCCATACCATTGGTATAGTGTAACTGTTTAACCTCTTGTCGGAGTTATATAAGTTCTGCCCGGTAACATCTAACACACTGTAGTGACATGTAAATTCAATATCCAGATCAAACAATTTTTTGTAGTTGTTTGACATTATCAAGTAGTCAGCATCTAGTAAAAGTGTCCGATCAAAAGGCGTTAGGTCATATGCATCACTGCGACTGCCATTTATCCAGGGAGTTGACAATGATTCGCCGTTAAAGTAAAACACCCTTTTGTTCGTGTCTTCAGTATTATCCATGATGACATGGTCAAACATGGTGGTGTCTGATTCATCACGTGTCTTGGTGTCAGTAATTACTGCTACTGGTAACTGTAAATGTTCTTTTATCAATCCACAATTATGTTGTGCTATGCGCATGTAATCCAGTTTAGAATTACGTGCGAACATTAGTACACCTTTAGACTTGGGTTGCTCGCCTGGTTTGTTTGAGTTGCTCATATTCTACATGGTATGCATTAATCTTTTGTTGGTATGATTGTTTAGCATATTCTAATAATGTTGTTCTTTGTACCTGAATAGGATTTTCGTAGGTGTCTACCATATAGATAGTGTCCTCTTCCCAGGCATTTAGAAATGCTATTAGACCTTGATCTGCCTTAAACATACCACCATTGTGTGCAACGTATAGATCTGAATCTATACGTTCTTTAAGATTCTTTTTTGCTACAGCAAGTTCGAAACGAGCCTGTGCGAACTGTTCTAATTTATCTACTTTGTCCATGTTGGTATTTTACATTAATATTGTTGAATAGTCAATACAAAAATGGCACTATTTCTAGTGCCAAATTTGTGTTTATTTGTAAAACTAAGTTATGCGACTGCCGCCGTTGCTTGTGCCATTGTGACTGTGCCCCAAGTAGTAGTTAAATGCGTTGCACTTGGTGGGACATTGCTGGCCACAACCCTAGCATCACCGTCCATTATGTCAAGAGGATCATATTCTGGCTTATCATAAGTTTGGTCTGTTGAAGCGTCTAAGAAGCTAATCTTAAATGTTACAATACTGCCACTATCACTGTTTGATCCTTGTGCGCCGTTAGATTTTGCTTCAATCCTAATATTGTTTGCGGCACCACTAATGTACGGGCTACCAGCTGATGTTAAATCTCTTTGAAGTATTGTCTGATAACCTGTGGTCATGTCATAATAACCAATAGTAGTTGCTAATGTGACTTGAGAGCTTGTGTGTGCTTCTGTAACTGTGATAGAATCGGCACCACCACTTATAACGCTACCGTTTGCACTGTATACCAGAGACCCAGCCATCTGTGTTAATGCGTTCCAGGATCTTGCTTTGGCATCATCTGTATAACCTACCATTTGCGGATCTAATACAATTGTACCACCTGCATTAAAGAAATATCTTGCTTGATCTGCTGAACTAAATGTAAAAGTTACTTCCTGAATATTACTTACTGTCCAGTTGCCTGACGAGTTAAAGGTTGAAGAAGCAGTTGATCCTTGGGCCGCCGCATTAGTTTTGTTGCTATGTAATGTACTAATGTTTGTGCTAATTGCGGCTATGATTTCAATCTCATTTCCTGCACTAGGAGAAGTCATTGAAGTTAAACTAGACCCTTGGTGACTGCCCATTGTGGTTATTCTTGAAAGAGCCGTAGCCCACTGTGTTGCAGTTACGTTACTGCCTGCTGTAACTGCTGATAATGTTCCAGACTGACCGTAACCCCGGTCTCCTGTCCCAGTTCCCCAAATGTTGTTAATATTTGCACTGTCGGTTGCCGTTCCTCCAGTATGCCCTGTAGCGAATACATTGTATTCGTCATCTAGTATTGTATCACCGGTTTGGTATGCCATCTTTATTTCTTCCTATTATGTATGTGTACTACTACCCAACGCAATTGTTGGATTAGACCAACTCTGAGTCAAATATGTTGTGCTAGGTGGAACACTAGAAATTTCATTTCGTACTGTGCCATCCATAATATCTAAGTCACTATATTCAGTCTTATCAAAGGTACTATCCTCACTTGCGTCATTATAATCTATTGTAACTGTAATAATTGTTCCGTTGTCACTAAAACTCCCCTGAGTCCCATTTGATTTCACATAAACCTTAACGTTATTTGCTGTATTTACAATATAAGGACTAGCAAATGTAGTCAATGTCTTGTCAAACAGCAATTGATTGCTTGTAGTTAGGTCATAATAACCTAACGCACTTACGGATGCAGGACTTGATGCATGGGCATCTGTAACTGTAATACTATTTGATTCTCCAGTAACTGTTGTAGCGTCTGACTTAAACTGTAGACTTCCTGCCATCTGTACCAATGCGTCCCAACTACGTGCTTTTGCATCGTCTGTGTAGCCAATAACTGTGGGATTAATATGTATGTATCCACCTGCATTAAAGAAATATCTTACTTCATCTGCATCTGCCCACGTAAGTGTAATAATTTGTTGTGCCTGTGTTGACCAGGATCCTGTGCTATCTATGTTTGATGTTGTACTAGAACCGGTTGCTACAGCAGTTTTCCTATTAGTGTGTATAGTGCTAACATTGGCACTAATTGTGCCGATAACCTCAATAATGTCTGTAGCACTAGGATTTGTCATAGATGAAATGCTAGATCCCTGATGGTCTGCCGCACTAGTGACACGAGCTAACATAGTAGACCATTGTGTAGCAGTTACTGTGGATCCTGCTGTAACAGCACTCAGTGTAGTTGCCTGGCCGTAACCTCTGTCTGCTTGTCCGATGCCCCAGACATTGTTTATGTTTGCACTATCTGTGGAGCCACCGCCTATTAATCCTGTGGCAAATACATTGTATTCGTCATCTAATATCGTGTCTCCGGTTTGGTATGCCATACTACATCCTTATGAATTCAATTGGACTACTGCTTCTACTACGCCGATGCCATCATCAGTTTTACTTGTTAATGCTCGACCAATTACGTTAAAAGAAGTGATCTCTGAACGAGTACCTGCTCTTGCAAGTCCGTTTCCAGCTGAAATTAATCTATCACCTTTATTTACCTTACCTAGCACTTGTACTGGTACCCTACCTTGTAGAGCAACACCAGGATGTGTTTCATCTGTGCCTGCTCCAGCATTCATCAAGTGTGCTGGTTGTTTACTAATAACACCAAATACATCTTCTGATGCATCGTCTAATACTCTAGTAATTTCATTAACACCACCTAGTGCAACTACTGTACCAGGTGTATAAACATCATCAGCGTGGAAGCGTTCGGCCACGTCAGCGTATTGCGCTTGTGTTGATGTTCCGTTAAATGTTGTTGCATATATTGTAGCAAACTTAGTTAACGATGCACCCAAATTATGAGTATTATTAGTGTCTGGTAAAATATTTCCACTTATAGTGTTTGCGCCGTTTCTTGCTAGTGCATTACCTGTTAGGATAATGTTGTCTACATAGTTCTTTGTTGCTACACCTAGTCCTGTTGTAGGATCACTTGCTACTAACAAAGTTGATGTAGCACCATCTATTGTTAATGCCGTAGTAAGTACACCACCATCGTTAACTTTAATGTAGATGTCTCCATCTGATGTTTGATTTTGAATTGTTGCATCACTGCCACTAACACTGATTTTTACGTCACTGTCAGCACCAACAATAAATCCTGTATCGTTAAGTACACTCAGTGTTCCTGATGTTGAGTCGTTAGCGTCTGCACGTAAAAACTGTGTACTAGTTAGACTATCTAACAAGTCTGCATTACTTGCTGTGCCTGTTAGTTGGATACCTGCAATAGTTCCTGTACTTGCAAGATTAATACCTGGCTTAATAGTACTAAATCCTGTAATACTTGGATCTGGGGTAAATGTTCCATCCTTGCTGATAATGCTAACTACTGTGTTACTAGTATAGTTCTTAATAACGACATGATCCACTGCACCCGGAGTATCGGTGACTGTCTCAACAATGGCGCCTGATGTTCCTGCGCCTGCTGTAGCGGGTGGACCAACGAGAATAAATGCTGACCCGTCGTATGCTTTCAACTGCTTGTCAGTACTGCTCCACCATAAATCACCTGTTGTGTTATTTGTGGGCGTACTAGTAGTACTTGTAATTGCTGACAACCGCTTAAAGCCAACAGCACCACTGATGTACACTTTTAAGTGACTGGTAGTAGTATCGTACCAAAGTTGTCCTGCAATAGGCGTTCCTGGTTGTGTAGTATTTGCAAAGTTTTCTAACAACTTCACATAGTTTTCGTTCTGTAACTCACCGTAACCAGCATAATTTTTGCCAATTAAGGTTAAGTCTGAAGTGGTGTCGATAGTACCATCAGCGATTGTTGTTAACACCGCCCCACTTGTTTTGTTAATTGTATAAGCCATTTATAGTTTACTCCATTTATCTTATATTTATTACGATTCTAACCTGAGAAAATTTGTTTCCAGGTTCCACTTACTTTAACATAAGCGGCAGTAATGTTCTTCCATGTTCCGCTTACCTTGGTCTTAATTGCTGTGACCTGTTTTTGTGATCCTGCTACTTTTACATAAACATTAGTGGACATTATGCTTCCCTAACAAACCAGATGTCACCATCGACACCATCACTGCCAGTAGGCGCACTTGTTTCAACATGTTTGTTGGAACCCTGCCACTTGGCTGTTTGATCTGCATATGTTTTAAGTGCGTATGAGCCCAACGTGTCTGATACAGCACTATCTACGTAACCTTTTGTTGCGGCATGCCCTGTTGCTGTTGGTACACCAGATAATGTTAATGCACCTGTCAATGTATCGCCGGCAATATTAACAGCACCTAAGTTCGTCCTTGCGTCTGCGGCTGAGCTTGCGCCTGTGCCGCCTTCTGTAACTGCTAAGTCATTGGTTAGCGCCAGTGTAGTTATTGTTGCTGTGCCACTTACAGTTAACCCGCCTAGTGTGCCAACGCTTGTGATATTTGTTTGTGACGCAGAGCCTAGTGTACCACTAATTACCCCACTTGCAACATTGATACCATTATTAAACGTTGCTGAACCAGATACTTGTAGTCCGCTCAATGTTCCAATTTGATTAATGTTTGTTTGTGCCGCTGTACTTAACGTTCCTGTTAATGTTGTTGCACTAAATGTATTTGCAGTTACTGTGTCAGTGACTGCTAAACTTCCCAATGTACCAATACTTGTGATATTAGGCTGTGCCGCTGTACTTAACGTTCCTGTTAATGTTGTTGCACTAAATGTATTTGCAGTTACTGTGCCAGTGACTGCTAAACTTCCCAATGTACCAATACTTGTGATATTAGGCTGTGCCGCTGTCGTCAATGTACCCACAACTGTGTCTCCAGTAAGTACACCTGATGCCGTTATAGTTCCTGCTGAAAGGATTGCCGCTGACAATGTATTAGTTGCTATAACATTACCAGTGCTACCATCTAGTGTCAGTAAAGTAGATAATGTAGAACTGTCTTTGGCCTGAAAAATAATATCTTTGTTTAATGCTTCATTTTTTACTATATAATCATCGTCTTGTATTTCCTGAGTCACAAATGCGTTTGAGCCCAGCACCATACCAGCATTATTATTAATTGTTAACTTTGCTGTTGCTACATTCGCCAGGTCTAGTCGCATAAATTTTGAACTATCTAAACTGTCGACCTGATCTGCACTTGTGGCAGTTCCTTGGAACTTCATTGACGAATAATCAGCACTAAAAGTTAAGCCTGCTTTTATCTCTGCAAAGCCACTAATACTAGGACTAGGAGTAAATGTTGTCGTTGATATATATGCTATAACAACCCCTGCTTGCATGACCTTACTAACAACATAACTTGTTGTTGTGCTATCTTGTAATGTTTCAACAAATATACCACTTTGCCCTTGTGAATCTGTGTATTGCGGGCCTAATAGTTTGTGAGCATTTCCGTCTGTTAGATACAACTGCTCGTTTGTGGTGTTATACCATAAATCTCCTGCTTGCTGACTTGCAGGGGTAGATGATTGCACAACTACCACACCAAGTGATTTAAAAACAGATCCGTTGTAGACGCTAAGTCTATCATTACTCTTATCCCACCAGAGCTGCCCCTCAAGTGGGGTCGTTGGTGAAGTGGCATTACTGAAGTTTTCCAGTAGTTTAATTAAATTTTCATTAAAAACTTCACCAAAATTACTGTAATTCTTGCCAATCAGTCTTAAGTTTGTTGTTGTGTCCAATGTCCCATCTTCAACTACAGTTAAGATAGTGTCATCTGTCTTATTAATGGTATAACTCATTATGCAACACCGGTTAAGTTAGTTAAACTCTGAATTCTAACAGTATAGTCAATTTGTATTAATCTATTCAATGATTTTTGCACTGGATGAAAAATTACGTGTGTTAGTAATTTGCCTGTAGCAATTGTCCCTACCCAACTCTTAAGCCCTAGTTCGTCAAAAACATACTCCTCATCTAAATTGGAGGTGTTATCAAATGCACTTTGTCCGCTAGGTTCTCCATAATCTAATAAACAAGTTACTAGAATATCTGTGTAATTGTTGCCCGCTGTGTGCCTAGTTTCAATTTTATTTCTGGTGGGGTCTGTATTTAAACTGGAGTTATCATCTACAACTTTGTAATAAGTTTGGTTGTATAAGTCAGAATTTTGACCTGTGTTGTTTGCTGGCAAATATGTAATTACCCCGGTAGGGTCCACACTTGTGCCACCGTTGCCAAAGTGCATCTCATGAATAAATCCAGTGGTTTTGTTTGATAAACTTAGTGCTAGTGCTTCACTGATGTTCTCGTAATGAATAGCATTACGTTTATCCACAAATACTTCACCTGAGTCTGGATCATGAATTTTTATGTGGCCTTCTATATGGATTCCAGAGTCCTCATTGGGCTTTTCTTGTTGTTCAGTAGTCATATTATCCTGCTTATTTTCTTCCATATTAGTATTTATCCTTGGTAAAATGCTGTTCGATCTCTTAGGAATTTAGCCTGTGTAGTTGTTGCTGTACCCAAACTTTTACCTGCTGTAGTCTTAACCACCAGTGTGCTTCCGTCCGGACCAACCTGGCCTCCTGCATCTATGTCATACCATATCTTTGTTGTAGCTGGTACATTCTGCTGTGTACTTGCATCCTGCACTGTACTGCCTGCCAGGTGAGTATTTTTTGCGCCTGTACCATATGTTCCTCTTCTTAACTGCGATAATGTGTTATTTGCTTTGTCTATTGCATAATATGTAATTCGTTCACTGTCAATATACACAATGCCTGGATCGTTGGCTGTTATACCTGGATCTGGTAAAACACTTGCATTAGTAACGTGTATTTCAGTATCTGTAATCTGTAGCGTTCTAGACAATGTAGTAGCCTCTTGGTCACTAATACGTTTGTAAATTACATTGCCTAATATATCTTGCCCTATTCTAAATCCAAATGCATCTGGTCTTACGTTTTCAGTAAACGACGTTACTGCTATTACTGTATCACCAGCTACATTTAAGTGGTCTCCCAATAATATCTTATTAGTGCCAGTTATTTCAAAGTCCACTGTTGGGTGTATTCTAACACCATCTACAGCAACCCAGAGAAAAGTTGCATTTGTTACGCCTCTGCTTAAGGTATATTCAGGTGTTGTAACAACTAATGACGTTTCTCCGTCAAAAGTATCTGCCTCATACCCAAGTTCATCATACCCTGTTGTAACTGTTGTTGTACCTGTTGTAGTACCAACGAAAACCTGTGTTCTCATACGTAGCGGATCATGGTTAGCAAAAGTGTGTATAGTTATAGTATTACCTGCCGCTAAAGTTAAGCCACTGTCTAATAAAATCTCGCTACTTGAATTAATTCTAAATTGTTGTCCTGTTAGTAAAGATATAACAACTCTGTTGCCACTTACTGGTGCTGTAATGAATGTAATATAACGTAAACTACTACCGTCACTCGGTGCTAGTGTATAATCAATATTTTGCACAAGTCTCGTACCATTATTATACACTTCTACATCGTTGTCTGCAACCGTATCCGGATCTAATGTTCCATCACTGCCACTTACTGTGTACACTGTGGTTGATCCATCACCGGTATAATAAGCATTATTAGATGGGCGTAATCTTGTTCCATTTAGCTCTAAGATAAGCATCGCACTCAACGGACCTTCATATTGTAATTCTTTGTCTAGAGTTATTGTATAGTCAGTTGGGTATGTTCCACCTGTCAGTGTCTCATATTGAGAATGTGGGTAAGAAACATCTCTTACGCCCGTTGCACCATTATGCACGTGGACGTCAATGTGTGTTCCTGCCAACGGAGCAGGACTAAACCTAATAATTGCTTGTCCTGGATCGCTATCAACTACAGTGTGTGCTGTCTCTACGTTGTCTACTAGTACTAACGTATTTATTGTTAATGCATAGTCAGCATTAACAATAAAATCTGTTGTGCTTCCGTCTCCGGCATATTCACCGGTAAAAATTTCATTATTTCCAACAATATCCATAACATAAATGAATACAATGTCACCGGCAACTGGAGTAGTTCCTAAAGTTATTGTTCTATTAGTGTAATCTGTTGTGTAGTGCGTAGGATTGTGTAGGTCACCTCGAGTTTGAGTGTAAACAAAGAGTTGGTGGCCCCCAGGAGCACTTGCCCAACTAAACGTTGTTGCGCTTCCGTCTCCGGTATGAGTTATTAAGTGTTGCAGACTTCCGCTACCGTCTGATTCGATATCGTTGCCAGATGTTTGATATACCTGTATGTCTAAAGTATCAAAAACTCTGCCAGGTAGTAACTCCTGCGGAGCAAACGAACTGAACTCATCAACAAATGCGGCGCCATCTATATTAATATCTTCTGCCTTTAACCCTAGCGTTACAGATGAGCCATCTGCGTCTACGAACGTACTACTAATAAAAGTATCGTAATAGTCCGTACTTGCTTCAATACTGCTTGCATCACTGTATGTTGTGTTTAGGTCCTGCACGAGAACGCCTCGATATTCTAATCCATCAACTAACTGAGTTAGGTCTCTACCCAACATTCCACTAGTAGGATTGTATAATGCCATAATCCTATCATTGGCGTTTTCGAATTCGCTACCACCTAGTTCTGTTAAGTTTGTTAAACTAAACGTGCTTCCACTAGTGAAGCCTGTTGTGGCTTGATACGCTTTGCCTAGGTATCTAATATAATCGTCTTCAGCGTATGCCGTGCTAGCGGCCCAGTCGTTAATAGTATGGCTATAAGTAATACGGTCAAATTTTAATGTATTACTAAAAGTTCTTACAAGTGTGTTGTTGCCTAATTGTACATACGCCTTTGCTGTTGTTCCCGTAATAGGTGCAGGTCCTATAGTTACTGTTGGAGTAGTTGTATAACCGACTCCTCTGGTGACCATAGTTATAGATGTTACTATACCGTTAACTATTCTTGCTGTAGCCGTTGCGCCGGTGCCTCCCCCACCTGTAATTGTTACTGTGGGAGTTTGCGTGTAACCTACTCCACCTTGGTAGATATCAATGCTCTGTACTTGATACTTGTGGTGAGTGTTCCAGTCTGTATATTCTGGTTGTGTTGACAGTAGATCCGGGTCAACAGTAAACTCTCCACTAGGACTCCTAAACCGGTTTACAGTGGTGTGGTAATATGCTGGCAAATCAAAGTCACTGTTGCCTACGTAGTTATTCTCTAACTTAGTATAATTAAGTAGGTATTCCCTTATCTTTGTGTGGTAAGGTTTAACCTCATTAATGTAATCCTGTAAATATGTCTGGTTGTCTTTCTGATAACTAGGATTTTGGTCAAGGTCTCTTAACTTGTGTAATACCGTTAATAAACTAGTCTTGAATGCATAATCAACAGAAGTTTGCTCAGACAAGATTTGTCTAATAAGAACAAAGAACATATTTCGGTGTTCAATACTTAGATCTTTAATGAAAATATCATTTTCTAATGCCTCTAAGATATTTCTAATCTCTGTTGATCCTACGGCCATTTAATTTCCTTTATTCATGTGTTTTACTGTACAAACTTGTTGCAGGCACTGACCAGGTTTTGCTTATGTATGTTGCGCTTGGTTCGTAATACGTAACTGCTGATCGTACTGTTCCGTCCATTGTGTCTGTTGGTGCACCTGTTGAATCGTCTGACGCATCAGACAAAACAACTGTAAATGTAATTATCGTTCCGTTGTCAGTGTTATTGCCAATTGTGCCATTTGTTTTTGCATAAATTTTTACGTTGTTTGCTGTGGCACTTATATACGGACTTCCCGCTGTGGTTAACGTTTTCTCGAAAATTAATTGGTCTACCGAAGTTAAATCATAATATCCAATATTAGAACCTACAACACTTGTACTACTTGTGTGTGTTTCTGTTACAGTAGCACTTGTGCTATCTCCCGTAACTGTGGTTGTTTGTGCGTTTAATTTTATTGTGCCACTCATCTGTGTAAGTGCAACCCAACTACGTGCTTTGGCATCATCTGTATAACCTGTAACTGTGGGTGCAATTGCAATGTAACCGCCAGCATTAAAGAAATAACGTGTCTTGTCGGGATCATTGAATACCGATCTTATTACCTGAGTTGCACTATCACTCCAGGATCCTGTGCTATCTATGTTTGTTAACCGACCGACATTGGTTGTTTTTGCAACCAATCTGTTTGTGTGAATATTAGTTATGTTTGTACTAATATCATCTAAGTCCAGTTCTAAATCATCTGAGGACATAGCCAACATCGCTGTGTCCTGATGACTTCCTATACTATTATTAATAGTGAACATAGCACTCCATTCTTCAGTTGATGGTTCACTATCCTCTGCTTTAGGTACTATGATATTTGTTTGTCCATAGCCTGCGTCTCCACTGCCTATGCCCCATACATTATTAATATTAGCACCTACTTGTTGTATTCCTGATTGTGCTCCTGTAGCAAAAATATTATAATCGTCCCAGTACCCAGATTGTACTTCTGACCAAATTGTAGACTTAAACTGTATGGTGCCGTCTTCTAATCCCACTACTTCTGTAGTTAAGTCATCCTTAACACGAAGCACTTCAAATAAACCGTTACCCCTGTTTGTAACATTAATTATATCTCCTACAGATAAATTAGTAAGCCCTGCAACTGCATTTCTATCAGTCACATTGTGGTCTGGTATAGTTGTTAAATCATGATCTGACGCATACCAATCTGCATAATCCCAGTACGTTGTTGTATCGTATGACTGTTTATCTATCTGCAACCATATGCGTGTGCTTGAATCAACTACATCTAATTCGTATAGTGACCAACCACCTGCATTATTTTGTTCATCTGCTAGTACGAGTACTTTGTACCCGTCGCTGAATAAGTCTTGATCTAAGAACAGTAGCTCTGCATAACTGTTTAAACTTTCTGTCCAACCACCAACTGCTTTAGTAGGTGTGGGCTCTTTAGATAATAACCTGGTTAAGTCTCTCGATTCAGACACCTGATTTTCTGTCATAACAATGTTAACATACCTAAACAATGCTTCTAATGCATTGCCTCGATCCACAAACACAGTCTGTCTAGGTCTAATGTTTATTCCATACCGCTCAGTTTTTACTAAGCCTGTCTGAGGTACTGCATTTCCGTATACGTCCTCACCACACAAACTATCGTATAGTTTTTCAACAATGTTATTAGGCAATGCGGCATCTGCTTTGTTCTCTTGCACGAGTTGATATTCGTTGTGTAAGACTGCTTCATTATAACTTGTGTCATAATTTATACCCAGGATTACATTATCTGAATCTATATAAGATTGTATATTAAACATACCTATTAGGTTCTTGTCCATTATAGCTATATGTGCAACTCCCTGATTGAAGGGATCTGTCAGCAATGCATTTACCTGACTGATTGTTAGACTCTTAGTTATGTTGTCTGTCACTGTTCTTTGACCTACCCAATAACAATAAATTGGAGTAGAAGCGCCTGTACTTGTGTCGTTTTTAGTTTTTGTAACATAGTCTATGTTGTTCTCGTCTCTTGGGACTCCGTTGTATCCTGCACTTACATAGTTGCTAGGAAGCACATCAGTTTCTACCCATTCATAAACATTAAAGACACTGCCAGGAAAACTAGATCCCCAGTTATTTGATCTATAGAGGTAATCTCCTTGTTCGTAATCTATATAACGAACAGTACTGGTGTCCCACCAATACTTGCCTTTATTAAAACCTGACCAACCGGTAGAGTATGTGGCAGGATCTACTTCAGAAATGTAGTCTGTCTCTTGGCTTGCTAAACCTATAAACTTTCCTTTAGCAGGGTCATAAACATCTAAGTATGTAGATATTTCTTTAGTAACTCTATTATAGAGATATGCTTTATTAATAACTCTTGGTTCTATCTGACTAGTTCGAGATCTAAGTACTTTCCAACCACCAACACCTGTACTATCAAAATCATATACTGCGCCTGCGTCAATGCCTTGCTCGTCATCTTGCTCGGCCCCAACTACAGCGTAATTACCTCTAACACTAATACTAACACCGAACCGATCTTCTGCCGCCATGTTGTCAGTTGCAGAACTAACTTCTAGTTCTTGCACAAAGTCAAACTGTCCAGGATCAGTAACGAGATTGCGAGGATTACCTAAAAATTCGTACACGTAGGCTGCGCCAGAGTTAGGATTTGTATCAAAGAATGTTGTGCTATCTATATCAAAAGTTGTATCTGGTTTGTTATCAACAGCGTCAACATCAAACTGTACATTAACTCTCATAGTGCAGTTAGGAGCACCGACAAACAACTTGGTTGCATCATCACTTATTGCAATGGTGTCACCAAAATTACTGTTGGAAGAACCTTTGGGCGCTAGTATTGATTGTGTGTAGTAAAATACTGTTAAGCCTAAATCAATTAATCCTGTGCCTACGCCTGGTAATACTTTTAACTTTTGTAATTCGATAGTGCTTGTACTTGTAACTGTAAGCACACCACTAGTAACACTGGCAGATACACCTGCAATACCAGCATTGTTAATATCTGTCTTAACAGAATCTATAGTTGTGCCTGTAAACGCAACCTCAAAGTCGTTTATTCTGATACTATCAGTAGCTGTCACTGTGGGGCTAGTTTTGGTGCTTGTTATTAAGCCGTATACTCGACCCTGATTAACATAGCGATCAACACTGCCTGAGTTACGTAGTTCTCTTGGATCGTCGCTTGGATTTCCAATGTATATCGAACAGTCTGTAGGACAAATTAGCACAGTCTTACCAAAACTATTACCCACACCACGTGTGTTAGCAGTCTGCTCTGCCATCTTTTGCATTTGTATAAACGTATTTGTGTCGACTTTTATAATTGCACCTGAGCTCGGCGCAATGTTAAATGTTAGAGTTGTTCCTGATACTGAGTAGTCCCAATATGCATCAGCGCCTTTGCGCTGATCCTGTAACACCCGGTTAACAGTTGTTTTGTTAACATCTGCATCCATTGAGCGTATTGTAGTAAATGCTGTTGTACTACCGTCTCCTTTAAATGCTTCTACAGTTCTATCAAACACGTAAGAGGCGCCTGAATTTATAACACTATCCTCTCCTGCGTTATCATGACTAGGAGCGCCGATTACTGTTTGTGTACCATCTGTGCTTGTCCAAACACTAGCACCAAACTGATCGCCAGCATCTCCACCACTTGCGGTAAGTGTAGCAATATATTTGTAACTAAAGTTTTCTGACACTGTAACATTAACACTAGGCGCAGTTGCAAAAGTAATATCACTGCCACTAACTGTGTAGTCTGTTGTGGGTCTGTATATAACACCTGTCGCATCCTGTACAAAAATACTTGTCAGGCTCTTAGGAGTAAATCCTAATGCATGTACTGTGGTACTACCATCACCTGTTACTGTAACAGACTGTTCTGTTAATTTTGTATCTAAACAGTAAGCATAAACTTTATCTTCGCCTGGTGCACCAATATATAACCAACTTGCGTCTTGACTTATCGCTACTGCTTTACCGAACTCATCACTAACAACTGCACTAACTGGTGCAATATACTGATGCGCTGTCCATGTGCCGCTTCTGTATCTGTAAATTACAACTCCGCCACGTGTGCTGTTACTGTCAGGCGCACCTACTGCAAGATATTCGTCACTAACTACTGTAGATCCGTCATAGTTAAAACTAAGTTGTCCAGTAGCAAGACTTCTACCAAACAACTGGGTAATGTCTGCACCTGCTCCTACTTCTGCGTCTAGTAACGTATCTTGTTCTAAATCGTTAATGCTGTTAATATCGTAAAGTTGTACTCTACCAGTATCTCTGCCTGGTGCACCTACTGCAACCCAGGTAGCACTTTGTCCTATAAGTACAGTCTGACCTAATAAGTCATCTGCATCAAATCCTGCTCTTATATATTTCTTATTGTTGCTCCAAGGTTCTGTTTTTTCTAATACTTGCCAGTCACCAGCACTGTTATATTCATCTACAAATACTTTATCACCCACTTTCCAATGGTTTAGTGGATCTGTAGCGGCTACTCTGCTGGGGTATGCATAACGGTTACTAACTAACTTATATACGTTTCCGGTTTTTCCTACACTGCCAGGAGCTCCAGTGTTTGGATCTATTAGCAAACTCATCCTAGCCTGTGTTGATTTAACACTGAACTCTAGACCATTAATTACACTATAGACTCTATAAATTGCATTGAATCGTGTATCAACGTCTTTAATTATTACTACATCATCTTTAGAAAGAGTGTGTGGTAAACTACAAGTAACCTTCATAAAGTTATTTGTGATGTTTGTGAGTTTTGTAACTAGTGTATTTGTTTCTGTAATTCTGTAAGTATTCCAGCTTCCGTTGTAATCTTTAGCTACCCAGATCTCTTGTCCAAGTCCAAACTTTTCAACGCTCTGATCCAGCGTAGTGGCTGATCTTATATCAAATATTTTCCAGTCTGTGTCGTCAAGTCTAGGAAATCCAGCCTTAGCAATGTCTTTGTTTAAATCTGTGTCGAAATCTCTGTACACGAAAGGAGTTGCATTATAATTAGCTGGCCGCTTGTACACTCCTGCAAATGGCACACTAACAATATCTATAGGTGTGGCATCAGATGCCGTTAGTAATTTAACTGTGGTATTGCTGTTACTGTATGTGGCATCAGAGGTTTGTATTTCAATAACTTGATTTTTGTCTAATACTCCGTAACTGCCTGTTCTAAATGCCCACTCTTCAAATAGGTTAACACTGGTATTTAAGTTGTTTAACCGTGCTTTGACCAATGCATTTATTGAGTTTAGAGTACCTTTTTCCTGAATAAATCCCTGGTAGAATTTTACCTGACTGGTGTCGTCTATACCAAGAGCATTAAGATATTCTCTGTTTTTATATCCTATTAAACTTTTACTGAATAAGTCTGCATCGCTTTCTAAATTAATATCATCTATATCGTAAAATTTCTCAATAGCGGCTGCTGTATTACTTAGGTTAGGCAATAAGCCTTTCTTAATAGCATTGTAATCTATCTTTACCCAGTTTTCTTCTTTAAACGTGGTGCTTGCTGGGGTATTAGCCAGGGCTCGGTAATATCTCTGTTTAAACTTAACTAACTTGCCTTTTCTATAATCTGTATTGGTTTGCCATAATGCAATGTTATCCTGGTTTAGCAAGAAACCTCCAGGTGAGATTGTGCCGTTCCAGTTGTTGGATTTAAATCCAACTAATTTAACCCTACCTTGCCTATTGCCCAACTCAGGCTGATAGATAACATCATTAAACACAGTAATATTGTTAGGGACAAAAGTGTGTTCGTACTGTATAGTTTCTAAGACAGCGAGTCCAATAGTTTTATTATTGGCTGTTTTTATTGATGCACTGTTGCCTATTCTATCTATCTCTAATTCTTTGCTACCAATCGTGTTGTAGTTCTGATCTAAGATTCTGCTACTTCTATACGCACCTGATATGTTGTCTATAGTAGCATTATCAAGAACTAACTCAAGTTGATCAAACACTGGACTTAATACTAAAAGGTTGCCAGATGCCCAGCCCTGCTGTGCCCAGACTAAGAACTCTTTCGCACTCATTAACCAGGTTTTAGTCTCACCTAAAGTTCCTATTCTTGCCTGGAAAACAAATCCCTGCGCTGTTAGATATCTACCATATCCTAACAGAAAGTCTATTACTGCTTGTTGTGATGTAAACTCTGTACCGTAAGGCACAGATTCTGACACAGGGAGAAACTCGTCGTTTAATGCAACACTAGCACCAAAAATATTAAGTGTGCCGCCTGACTTTGATTCTTTCCTGTGAGGTACTATTCTAAAGTAAGGGTTATCTGTATCGTACCCATCAACTTTGTATCCTTTTGCTGTTTTCTCTACAATCACAGCACTATAACTTAAACGCTCAATAGCACTAGACTTCTGAAGGAACAACTCATAGTCTGTGTCAGGAATAAACACAGAATCAGTTGTACTTGTAGGACTATTCTGTTCCGCTAACACTTTAAGGTAGGTCTTATCAGTAAAGCCTCCTAATTTACTTGCTAGTTGTATATAAAGGTTGTCTAACTTGTTACGTAGAGTTACTGCTGGGTCAACGCCCAAGGATCTTATCCTGTCTGAAATCCAGTTTACATAGCCAGCAGTAAACTGCCGGACGCTACCAACAAGAGCACCATTAATTGTAATATCTGATTTTGTTAATCTGTTGTTCGTAGAACTTAAAACGTATTGTCCTAAATTACTATTAACTGTAAATCCACTAACCCTGGCATTAAGTCCAAAGTACTTTGCTGGTTTTACCAAAGCTAATAGCTTTTGTACAGCAAACGGATATTGACTGCTCTTGATCCAGGCAGTTTCAGCAGGCGCCTCGTCTCCCGCTACAAATGTTTTTTGTATATATGTACCGTTAAAACTTCTAATTAAAAACTCGTTAGGTGCTTTTAATTCACCGTAAACATTTACAGGAATAAATTTTGTTACTCCAGGTCGTGCATAGCGAGTATCGATTCGAGTATTACCTGGTTCTTTAATATATCCTGTTTCTAAGTCGTCCCAGAGTACTAGGTTACCTGAAGAGAAAGGTGCGGTACCGTATGCGGCAGCCCACCAACTTGGCTCTTCTGCAAGACCCAGGCACTCCCAGGGAGTCAAGTGAGGAGTATCAGTATCGTAATAGTGCCTATAAACACCACGCCAGAAACCTGGCAATAACACACCGTCTACCGCACTAGAACTTTGACTCCAGTTGTAAGTAAAAGGATCAGAGTTGTTAAAGAAGTCCTGGTTAGCAAAATCAATTACATTATTGCCTGCCCACCTAGAAAACTCCTGTCCCAAGATCCCTACGCATTCTGCTCTTGAGTACTCAGTTGTTCTAAATTGTCCTGGGAACACATCATGTAAGTCTAGTCTAGACTTTTGGTATCTTACTTTTATGTTGTTGTATATTCTTTTTTCTAATTCTAGCAGTAGGTCGTCTCTTGAGTCACCAAAGCTAGGGGTGTAACTACCGTCATGTCCAATAACAAATGTAGTTGTTGTTCTGTATGTACTATCTGTCAGTAATCTAGGCTGATAACTAGGATACATTCCCATCTTGGTGGGTGTTTCAGGAACAAAACTTCCGTTAGTGCTGGTGTACTCTCTAATTGTTATAACATCATTATGAGCAGGAGTATAGTCTGCGGTAAATTCAACAAACAATCCATCACTGCTTATGTTATAGTCCTTATATCTTAATAGTTGTGTGGTACCATTAAACACCAGCACAGACACCTGACTAGGAGTATCCATTTTATTAGTGTATGTTGTCCTTATGGACTTACTGTTGCCAGCCCGCCAGGTTTCTGTAAACTCTGTGTACGTGCTTCCAGCAGGAATCATATCTGAGTAGTACCAAGGGAATGTGTCTGTTTTTGCTTCGTTAATACTTGTTATTATGGCATCTACCGCTTTGTCAGTGGATAGTTGTTCTAAACCTGACAGCGTAAATGACGCCTCAATAAACTTATTTTTAAAGTTAGAGTATTCCCTAGCGGCAAGATCTAAACTGTCAAAGAAGTTTGTCTGTTTATCACCAGTAAACAACATTGCGTAAGGTAGCCCAGATGTGTGTTGTAGTATACTTCCCTGACTTTGTTTAGCGTTAATATCTCTGGAGTTATTTCTTCCAGGAAACACTCCGGAAACATTCAGCGTATTTTCAAAACTTGTTTGGAAGTGGTTACGCAGTTGTCCTAACGTAACATTGTTAAAATTAGCATTAACACTATTATAATCCAAGTTGGTCGGTATCTGATAATACGCATTAGCAAGTACGCTATTGTCAAGAGTTAATATTGTAACTGTTTTGTCAGTTAAATCTACAGTGGTTGATATCTCAATATATTGTTGGTTGCTGATAGTTACTTTACTGTATTGACTTTCACCTAACAAAACACTACCAACATACACTTTAAGTGTCTGGCGTTGTACTGATGTAATTTCAGTCGCAGGGTACAAGAACTTGTTAGATGCTTTGTACTCATAACTGTATACCTGAAACTGTCTGGTATCGGATAATGTCTTTTCCCAAGTGTTCTTAGAGGTAAAAGCTGTCAGACTACTGTTACTGTGGAGAAATCCGTTATTAACCGCATTAGTACTACTCGCAGTAGTTCTAAAATTATCTGATGCAAAGTTGTTATCGTATAAAATATCACCAACACTCTGGAAATTCCTGTAACTTAGTGGGAACCCCAAGTACTGATCTAAAGTACCTGTACCACGTCTGTAGGAGAAAATCTTTGTGCCTTTAAAGTCTGTTCCAGGATATGCTGTTGTATCTGAAAAACTATTACCAGCTGAATCGTATATATTAAAAAGAGGTTCAACATTTGTTGATGTTTTTTGTTGTCCTGAAATCCAGTTTGTTCCATTGAACCAAAACTGCTTACCTTGGTTCTGTGTTCCTAGTTTTACCACCACAGTTTCATATGCTTGTACAGCAGTATCGACTGTAGGAGTTAAATGAATCTGTAACGACCCATCGTTTTGTGGATCGATAATTAAAACTTCATAAACCTTATTACGAACGTCATCGTCACTATCAGCCGCAAATACTATGCGCTGTCCACCTGCAAGGTCAATACCATCTGACACATAACTTGCAGAACCTTCTACCAGTGTAAATGCATCTAATGTTGAAGTGTCAATTATGTCTACAGGAGCCTTTGCAACCTTACCAAAGTTGTACATCTCTAAATTTGGATTAAACTCGATAATAGGTCTCTTGCCACGTTTTGTCTGATCTATTGTAGGCGTAAAGTTATTGTATGTGGCAGTTGCATTAATAGCATCAATGTGGAACCATCTATTTCCACGTGCCCAGGCATTGCCATCTAAACTATCTCGTTGTGATACAATATAATCCTGTGATGTGGGTGCGTTTGCCGTTGCTTCGTAACCGGTAGAATCGTATAGTTCTAAATCGAAGCCCACGCTCTCATCAACTGTATAGGTTTCTGGAGTAACAAGAGTTCCTACGTCTGTAAGTGTAATACCACTGCCTACACCTTCAACGTAATATAATTTGTTTTGATATGCTACGGGTATTACCCCTGAATCAAACCTTACTTTAAGACCGTTAGTGAAGACGACGCCGCTTGCAGACGTATATACTGTTTTGCCTAATATGTCAGCATCAACATTAATATTGGCAATTGCTGTGGGTTCCACAAGTTTTATAGTACCGTAACGTTCTCCATCAACCCCGTCCTGATAATATAGTGTGTCAAGTATTGCTGTTATTATAGGTACTTCCTCTAGGTAACCTGAATTCGCTTTATAAAATTCCTTGTTTCCGTATTCTAAGCCTTCTCTAACTAACACTTTATTGTTAGTTAGAATCTCTCTGAGAGGGACTAGCGTAACTATAGGGTCGCTTACATTTCCCATATATTTTACACGCCATATACCCCACTTCTGAGCATCTGTTGGTTCGTAACCTGCATCGTACAGGTTAGCATCGTAGTTTTCACCATCTTTGTCAAATACTCCACCAAATAACCAACCATCTTGACTGGAGAAAATTACAGTCTTGGCATCTAAACTTCGTTGACCGTCTATGCCACCATATGTTGCCAATACTGTGCTGAGTAACTGGTTGTGTACCTTATTAAAATCTAAGTCAGTAGCAAGATCCACTTCCTGAAGCGTTGTCATGTTTAGGTAGAAATTCTGAGAGTCTTTAAGCGGCACATTAAATGTGATACTACCAAAGTCGTCTCCGTTATTTCCTACGCCTAATACCTCACGTGAGCTTATGTTACTCTGGGCTACTCTAACTCCTGTCGTGCCTATTTCAGACTGTATCCAGAAAGGAATACCAGTCTGAGACACATTAAAAGTGTAACTACCGCCTCTTGCAAGATATATTGTTGGGGTACCACCTATACCGATAGAGGTAGCTACATCACCTGAATCAGCAAAAGAATATTCACTTAAATGTGGACTACGAGTTATCCTATAGGTTTCGCTAGTAGCAACACTCGTTGTACGGATGTCTACACTATCTGGACCACTTGGTAACCAGTAATACTGAGAGAAGTTTACAAACTTGTCTAAGTCTATTTCTCCGGTAAATGTATATGCTTCTGCAGAAAATAATCTATCATGGTTGTTAGTTAGGCCACCGTGGAAGCCTATGCCCTGTAATAAATCAATGTACGTATTAACAAAGATTACTTCGCCCTGATCATTTTTTACAACTGTACTAGGTTCGAACTGATAATTTTCTCTGTCCGTTGTTGGTTCAGGTAGATAGTTATCCGTTGACCGAAACGTAGGAGTAAATTTTCGACCCACAAAACCATTGACTCTCGCAAGATCGGTTTCTGACGTTGCCTGTTCCAGTGTGGCATTTAAAAACTTTTGATTCTTGCTAGTTCTAAATACTGCTGGTAAAAGATCTAATGTTCTAACTGCCATGTATTAACCTAACTTTAAATTGGATGCTGTTAAACTTGGCACAATTGCTACCTGATCAACTGTTGCCACGCTTATAAAAATCTCATCTGCATTACATGAGATCTGCTGTAAATTTCCGTAATTGCTGTTGTCCGGTACAATCACAATGCTTGCTACATTGGGTACTAGTTCTGCATGTAGATAAGCACTAAGCTCACTAAAGTAGAATGACTCTCCAAAGTCCCAGTTCTCCAACGCAAAATATTCATCTAAAGCTGTAACAACCTGTACTCTTATTTCACTGTCGCTGATATTTACGTTAGGGTTTTTTACAACCTTAAATGTTGCTCTTAACCCGTTATCTGCCTTTATTCCAAACAGTGGTTTAAATTTAGCACTGTTATAGATAATTGTGTCTGATATACTTTTAAAGTTCTCTAAAGTTGCGTAATTTAGTCTCAGGCTTTCAGATGTAGGCCTTGTTGGCTGAACTATCCTTGCTGTGGTGTCTCTAGCCCACAGTCTAAAGTTATCGTTGTGGTCGTTTGTGAGTAAAAATAAATCAATAATATTACTTGGATTAGGATCAATACGCTTGTATCCTGGTGCATTGTGTCTGTACTGGAAGTAGAATCCTTGTCTACCTGTATAATACAGGTATCCTGACAGACTATTAACTACCTTGACATTATTAACTAGACTGGCCTGATAGAATAACTTTGTAGTAGTTGTAAAGAATATTTGCCCGGTAGGGTAATCATTCTTGTTTGCCTCTAATTCATCTAAGGCAGTAAACTCAGTGCTTACAGTTCCTGTGGTTAAAGGAGTAACATCGTTAAAGCTGTACTGATCAGTTGATGGCTTAAAGAATACTAACTTATTGTTAGGATTTGTATCTGGTGACACCAGCGTTTCAAAAAAGTCTGGATCATCAGCAATACCATCATCATCTCTGTCAGTAAAACTTATCCGAACTCTCTTTGTGTTTATGTAACCATCAGCCTCAAGAACAGATTTATATACTTGTAGGCTAGTATCTATAGTAAACGAGTCACTGGAGTCTGGTTGAGAGTTTGTCTTTAGTACCTTGATGTTATCTCGAATAATTCTACCTTGTCTAGGATCATATATTTTTACGTTGTCATCAACGTAAAAGTTTGTCTCGCCTTCTGACTCATAAAGGTATTCTAAGTTTCTATAAGTTGATGTGTACACCTGATTAGTTGCCTTAAAATGCATTAACCAACTAGCATCTAAACTGGCGCTTGTTGTGTTCTTGGCATTTGTTAGACTAAAATCGTTTACTAGGTCTAAATCGGCATCTGCAATAATATACCACGTGCGTGTGCCTTGTTCATACCCTAGTCCAAACTCATCGTAAACTTTTATCAGTGCTATCATTGCGGTTTGCACTGTAGCACTTGGAGTATTAGAATATGTTGGGATAATCTGTGACATTTCTGCGCCTGTAGGCACAATGTCATTTAATGTTACAGGACCATTGCCGTTCTCTAGGTTACCTAGGCCTCCGTTGGTGCCATCAGTAACTACGTCTGAGATCGATCCCCATATTGTTGTTCTATCTCCTGGCAGTGTCGGTGATCCTGTTTTTAACAAGTTGCCCGCTGTAAAATATTTGCCACTTGGTGCATCAAACTTAACAAGACTGTTTTCAGTAAGATACTTTCTGTTGTCACCAACATAACTACCTATGTTCTGTGAGTCACCTGCGGCATTTACAAAATAACCTGTACTTGCGTTGGTAGCAACTGTGCTTTGTTGCCAACTGAGACTTGCCACAGTATATCTATTAAATTTGTCGTAGTAAAAATGTAAAGTTTCTCGTTCAGCAAGAGCTGGATTAACCTGATTGTTAAATGTGTTCTGAATATCTGCTACTGTAACAAAGTCAAATGCAAAAGTCTTATTTGCTTCTTTTCTATAGAGTAGCCCGTCTTCGCAGAATATATTTGTACTGCTGTATCTGCCAGAAGTGTCTGCAACATCTAAAAACCTGCTTATGCCTGATGATGTTCTGTTAACTGCTTTAACTTTAACTAGGTCACTAAAACTGGTAAATGGGAATATGTTATAATCCTCTCCATTAACCATTCTGTTCTGTGTGTAATACTGTTGTGGTGCTTTAAGTCTAATGTCATCAGCAGTTTCTCTTGCGGTAGCATTTGTCACAGTATACTGTAAACTGGCAGTTACCGACAACGTCTCAATTCTGTTTAATTTGCTTAGATATGCAATATTAAAACTGATGGCTTGCAGATCGTTAGGTGTGATCTGATATGTTAGTCCGTTTGACACACGATAGTATAATCTGAATTTTCCCTGAGGAATATTAGCAAATGCACCATCACCAAATACCAAGTTTGTTTGGTCATTCTGTCTTGTAGTAACCTGATAGGCATTGCGACTTGCTGATGTGTCAGAGTTGTAAATTACGTTAGCACTAGCAACACTGGGCACTGCTGACCACAAATCTACCTCATTGTTGTTGTCGTCTAGACTATACAACCAAACATCAGTGTTGTTTATGTTGTTAATATTAATATTTGCAACTCTATTAGATAAACTTTCTTCAAAGTTTAAGTCAATGCTGTTTAATGAACCTTGTTTAAAGTAGAAGAAGTAACCTGTTGTGTTACTGGCATTGCCTAGGTTATCGTTCTTGTAGAGAACCTGGAATGTGCCGTCAGGTGCTACATTTTCTTCGTATACATATTGCTGGTTAAGTGTGGTAGGACTCACCAACTCAAAATTTGTTTTAGTGCCGTCTATTGTCTTCTGAAACGGAAACACACTGAGAGATGCGTTATCTATCTGTAACGTGTACTCCTGTGTTTTAACTTTGTTCAGCGTCTGACTGTTACCAGCTTTGCCTACCTTTTGTCCAGTAATCATTGCGGAATTTAAAATACTGTTCCATTGTTCTTCCCAGTCTGGGTTAGAAGTATCGTTCCAGTTAATTACTGTGTTGCTGATATTTTTTCCAGTGCCATCTCTGAGAGTTTCTGTAGTACTTAGAGCCTGAAATTTCAGGAATCCGCTGCCTGGTATACTGCGCTTAGGGTTATAGCTAACTAGCCGTGCTAGTCGCAGAATACTGTCTCTGCGCTCAGCAGTATCAATAAAGTTTTCACGGGAGTTTAAGTCTGCTCTAAATGCTAGACTTTGTCCCATGTATGCAATTAAATCTATTAGAGCGATGTACTCACTTGATTCAGTAAAATCATTGAAGTCTTCAGGATAGTAAAGTTGTAGATAGTCAATCATAGACTTTCGCAGAGTCGAGAAATCGTAACTCTGGAAGTCTGCCTCCCTGAAACTTTGATAGACTTTTTTCCAGTCTTCTGCGGCTAAAAGCCCTACTTGTCGTTCGTTTATCGCCATATTAAGTATACCTTTAAGTATTTATTGCAATTAAAATGTGCTACTTTTATAAGTTGCCTACGCTAAGACCTTGAGATTCCTGATCAAATTGCAGTAGCAGAGACTCTGTAATGTCCTCTGCTAGGTAGGATAAATCTAACTCTACCTGCACTCCTTGCTCATACTCTACTACGTTTACACTGTTTACAGCTATTCTGGGGTCGTAACTTGCAATAGCCCGTATATCATCTATAATTGCCTGTTTAGTTGTGTCAGTAAGTGGGTCAAATACAATACTCCAGAGATTACTACCAAAATTTGGATTATGCAACTTCTCACCTTTTCTTATATGAAAGTGGTTGATTAGATCCTGTTTTGCTAATTCAAAATCAGTGTAGCGAATCTTTCTAGTATTATTTACTGTGCTGAACCCTTTATATGTTATCATTTCTTAACTCCTAATACGCTTATACCGTAAGCACCATGTTGTGCTAACGAGTCTGCTAATTTGTTTGATGTGTTTCCTGGCTGTGCGACTGTACGCCACTGTTTAGCGGCCGCTGGTCCCAACTTAGTACTTACTGCCATCATTGCCCCTTGTAGTTCGGCAGTATCAGTAGGTTTTATGCCACCGTTGGACTGCATTTTGTTAAAAAATCCTGACAATGCATTCTTAAATCCTGTTTCCTGAGCTTTAGGGTTATTCAGAAAACCAGCCTTGTTTCCTGGCATGCTTCCTCCCTTCCAGCTCGACGGGTTGTTTACTATTTCAGAGGCGGATAACTGTCCTAATCTAAACTTATCACCTACTCCAGACTGAAGCATTCCAGCCTCTTGTAACATACTAGGATCCATTTTAAACTTTCCTAATAGTCCGTCGACGTCTGTGTTATATCTGCCTTCGGCAAAACCGGTGTTGAAGTTTGCAAGTTCTGTTGTTAGTCCGTCTAGTTGCCCCGCATTCAAGTTACCGAGCTCCTGTAAACCACCATCCTTATTAAGCTGGTCTATGGACTGTTGAAATTTACTGGCGAGATCATCTGGCAAGTCTATGCCATCAGCTAATACTTCATTAAGTTGGTCAAACCCTTCTTCGGGAACCTCTAATGTTGCAAGTTGTCCAGAAAGTTTGGCAGTAATGCTATCGAAACCCTTAAAGTTTTTTATTTTATCAAATCCCTTTGTTACCTTGCTATCTAGTTTGGGATCATTAAAAAGAACATCTGCCTCTTCTGTTAAAGCCATTATAATAGATTCCTGTAAAATCTAGCAATTTGCTCTGGTGTCTTAGGGTTAATTCTGCGAGGGTATGGTTCGTGTGTAGGTACCCAATTTAATATAGACTCTATACTGGGCTCTTTTTCTTCCTGCCAGATAACACCATCGCTATTAACTACATCTGTGTACTTTTCTTTAGGCAACTTTTCTACAACAGGACTGCTTGGGGCTGGGCCACTATTAAGATTTATAGTGGATCCCTGGTAATTAAGAGTGGCGGCACAGTTCCAACCACTTGACGTCGTTGAATTTAATGCAATAGAACCATCAGTAAGCATAGTAAAGTCCTCGCCCTGATGCATTCGTGTGGTTTTTAGACTCTTCATATACATATCAGTAGTTTCTGTCTTAATTTTGTTCTTACCACGTATGTTTACTTCATTGCCTGCTTCTAGATTAATGTTGTTATCTGCACGTAAGTTAAGGTCTAGACCTGTTCTAATGTTTAGACTGTTATTACTAAAGATTGTTATCTGTCCGACAGCGTCTATCTCTATCCAGGCTAGACCGTTAGCATGCTGTATATGTATAAACTCTTCTGTGTCATGCATGGTGATCTGATGACCACGACTTGATCTGATTCGCACAAGGTTGTTTTGTCCTGCTACATCGCCATCATCCATAGTAAGGCTGTGACCGCCTCGCCTTGCTTTGTTGCCTTTGTTTACGTAATCTTTAACTTCGTCTGATTCGGCAGTTCCTGCTTTTAATTTTCTAACAAGGGTAGCGTCTTGGGCTATGTCTTTACGGGTTCTGCCAGGAGTGCTAAAACCAAATACCTGACTAGGGGTATCTCTCTGTGCGCTACTAGTAATAGGTCCACGGTCTTTATCGTTCTGTATTCCTTGTACAATAAACTGTTTGTACAGGTCTTCGTGAATGCCCCTAGTTGAACCATAGAATGTTTCCATCACAGACTCTTCTCCGTTACCGGCACCATCTTGATTCTGTGTTTTAAATTGCACTTCACCTACAGGAAACTTGATTCCTTCTAGGTCACTGGGGTTTTCAGTAAACCACTGTGTTAGACTTTCCTGAAAAGCTGGTATCATCAGATCGCTCTGGTACTCAGCACCAAAGTTAACTACACTACCGTTCTGGTCATTATAGCTTCTAGAACCTATACTAGGTACCATGTGGTTCTTAAGGGGTTCAGGAATGCAACCTATCCAGTATGCCTTGTTAATATCATGTTCAGCGAAGATAATCATAACCCTAACACCTATATCAGGCGGCACCATCCAGAAGCCGTAGCTCTGTTGTGTTTTGTCGTATCTCTTGCCTTCTTCCGATGCGTTCATGTTTGTAAAGCCCATAAAAGGACTTAGGTACTGGCAAATTACCCAGCCGGTGGGATCCTCGGGATTAACACTGCCCAATGATGGTATGTAAACCTGAAGTCTGCCGTTTCTAGAATAATCTATGTTATTCTTTATAACTCCTATCCAGGGCCCAGCACTAATTAAATCTCCGGAATGTACCGACTGAAGATTTTTTATACTTGCAAATTTTTCTGTGTTATTAACCGCCATTATTGATTAAATCCTGTTTTAAAACTGCCAGTCTGAATTGCACGGGTTTGTGCTTTGGTCAGAGCAGTCTGGTTTTGAGAGGCTGTTTGTGTGGCAGGGGCACGGGCGTTTGTGTTGGCCGCTAACCCCGTAAACACACTGGATCCGTTAGATGTAACTATGTTTGACTGTATGCCTGGTATTCCTGCAGACAAATTGTCTGCGTCAGACTGCAACGCAGGCATATTGGCCGCTAACCCCGTAAACACACTAGTACCAGGACTAAAAGAGCTTAGGCTTCCAGCAATTGTGCTTCCTATACTGGTTACGTTACCGCCTGATTTCTTAGGTTCTGTGCCTAGTCCAGGCTGATTAAACAACCTAACGGTAGTTAGTACCTGTGTGAACTGACCACCACTAAAGTTGCTGTTGACTTCAATAATCTTGTACACTCCGCTATACGCACTGTCAAAATATGCTGGGTTATTAGATTTTACTAACATTCCAGTATTTTCGTCCCAGTCCTGTGGGCTCTTATAATTTATAAGACAGGTAAGTTCGTCTTCAGAGTTTAAGATGTTTAAACTATTACCTGCAATAACATTTTCGTTGTATCCTACCAAAAAGTCAGGATCCCCTATAATAGTTAACTTAACTTCCACCATGTCTCCCATGGAGTTTGTATACTGATTGTTAATTAGTACTCTGTCGTCCTGTTGTTCGTAATCACTGGATTCCGTAGCCTGTCCACTTTCAATATCAGCATTTGTGTTCTCTGACTGCTGTGGCTGGATACCACTAGTTGTTTGTGAATCACCAGCATCTGTTTTCGATACTCTATTTCCAGTGTCACCAGAACGAGTAACCTCGCCAGATGCCAATACATATTTGGCAGGATTGCCCAATACTTGCTGATAATACAAAGCATCAAACTTTATATTAAAGTCTATTACAGAATCGTTTTTTCCTGTAAAGATATAGTCGTAACGCTTAACCGGTTTAGTTTCTCCCCAACCCGGATAGGATGCAACAGTTCTATTAGAGACGTTATACTTTGATATCACAAAGGTGTTTTCCCTGGCATACTTCTGTAGACTAACGTTAAACTGTTTAATTGTTTTTTTATTTCTTGTCCTAAACCAACTTAATGGCTTTCCAACGTCTTCAGATAGTTTTTCTAATGCCGCCTGCTTGACTTTGGGATCAGTCATATTCCCTATCTTGTTAATATTTTCTGGACTTAATTTCTGAGACTTTATGTAACTACTCTGTTGTATAATTATTGTGTTAATCATCTTAATAATATTTGTGCCAGCACTAAAATCAATTTTTATATCCCCTGACGGTATCTTTTTCTGTGCGTCAATAAATGCATGACTCGCTGTTACATCAAATGCGCCTTGCGGTGTGGGCACCATAGATGTTTTGTCAGCAGACTTAACATCGTTGTTAAACTTAATGGGGGCGTTTTTTATTTCGTCGTCTATCTCAAATTTTATTGTGTGGCAAAAATTGTCGCCAGCAACAATATCAGGATCTGCTTTCTTTTGTTTTTCCAGAGATACCTTGTAGTAGTTGTTATAGAATTCTGTTAAATCGTTAAAGAAATCTCCCACAGTCTTGCTTTTACTGCTGAAGTTTTCGTGTATGCTACACTCATTACTAAACAAGGCACTGTCGCTATATGCAACTGCTTGCACATCGTACTCACCACCTGACTTGCTTACTCTGTGTTGTATTTCTGTAAATTTAATAGGAGTAATAAAAGGCACACTACTTTCTTTAAAGGTATTGCTGTCTTCTATATTATCATATCCTTTAAACTGTATAGATAGAGAATAGGGCACATCTAGATAGTTCTTTATGCCCATATCCTGACATAAAGCCAGTAACCTATTAAAAAACGTAAGACCGCCGGGCTCTGTAATAGTAAAATTAATTGATGTTGCATTTGAACCACCAGTGACTTTGTTAAGTCCAATTATACTATTCAGATCTAAATCGTCAATGTAGAAGTCAACATCAAAATATGCGGCTCGGCGTTCTTTTAGGATACCACCAGACGCTATCATTATGTTTTGATCTAAAGAGTCATAGTCGCCGTCATTAAATGCGTTCAACATGTCAGGAGTCATTACACCCAGTTTAATATTATATGTGTAATTTAAAAACTCGTTAAGTGGGTTTTTTCTTATTCCACTAGTGCCTTGTTGGGTAACTAGGTTTTTGTCACCGTGATCAAATACGCCTGCAGGATCAAACTTGCTTACAAGGTTTACTGCACTGCCAAGGTCCGCAGGTATTATACCACCCGCTAGGTTAAATGGTGACGGTGCCCGAGGCTCTTTAGGTGGTTGCGCATCAGCCTGATTAGCTAGCCCAACGGGTCCTATATTGCCACCGTTACTGCCTGCTATACCTGCGCCTGACGTAGATGTGGTAACGTTTGGATTTAACCTACGCTGTTGAGCGGCACTTAATCCATCAGCCATGTCTTAGAGTCCTAATGCACTGTTAACAGTGTCTTTGTTGGGAATATAGATTGTTGTGCCAGTGGCAAAATCAAAAATAGGATCACGTAGTGTATTAGGGTTACGTGCCATAAACACCCACCATAAATTAACATCCTGATACAAGTCAAACGCCATTAAATCTGGTCTGTACTTGTAGGTTTCTGTAATCATGTATTCTATATCACCACGGTTTGCTGGGATCTTCCTGTAGTTTAGTACGTCCAAATACTTGTTGTTGACAACATTGGTATTGAAGTAAGGACTTGATCTTTTATAGGTGACAGACATTATAAGAATCCTCCATTGCCTTTAAGCAGTGAGCCCTTACTAAAATCTTCCCAGGTAAACTTGTTAGCTATAGTGCTTCTACTGTATACCGGCTGTAGACTTACTTGTATCGACGACTTTGTTGGGATCCTGGCTCGCTTGCTAGAGGACTGTACCCGTCTGACTTGTCCGGGTGTTTGGAATTGTGCGCCAAGTTGATTAGTAATTGTGCTTGTGCTCGTGGCTAATCCTGTTTGTAATGCCTGCAATTGCGGCGGTAATATACTGCCTAACACAAGAGTATTAGTTGTTAACCCAGGCTGTACTGTGCATTCTATATAGTCTGTGTTGCTAGGCATTGTGTGAGTAAAGTTAGTTACTACACAAGAAACATGAGGCAGATAATAATCACCGTATCCATCTATATAAACGATTGGAGGCGGGTTGCCTGAATTAGGTCCACCGTAGAACATCTTGGTTGCTGATCTAAAAAACCATATCATGCCTAAAACATACCGTGCCTGATCTTCTGTCTGTGCAGTGAAATCTGCACTAATGCTGATAGCACCTACCTCACTGTTATTGTAAAAGTAGCTAGGGAAGTTGCTGTGTGTGGGTGTCAGTGACCCGTAACTTGCATTGTGTGTTACAGCAATATTAGGAGTAAAAGGAAAAACCACTCCGTTGGCTTCAGATAATGCACTCATTGGGCCTGTACTAAAATCAAAGGGACCTGCTAGAGGAGCAGTTACTTTGACTTTCCAGTCATTTTCTGCGGCTAGATTACCGCCCTGAATACTACCAAAGAATACTTCTGGCAAGCTGTCTGACCGCTTTCTTTTCCCCCCAGGCATAAGATTGTTAATGTTTAGTCTTGATAGACTGGGGTTACTAATTAATTCTGTGGCCTTTTTGGCTATGTCCTGTGCTTGGCCAGTTATCCCGTTGGATTTATTGGTTAAGTTGGACAAAAAATTCTTAAATGGCATGGGGTTTCCTTTGCATTATGTATTTATTGGTGTTATAATATGCTAATATAAAGAAGGTAAATAATAACATGCGCAAAAAGAATTATCTTAATAACAAAGACATATTAAAAGAAATACACAAATCAAAGAATACCTACTGTTATTTTAGCGATCCCAGTATTGCAGATTATGACATGATCCTACTTAACGTAGATAAAATTCATAAAACAAACATTAAAGAAGCACTTAAACTACGTGCTGACCGTCTATCAAAACTTGCGGTTGAAGCGGCACAGGCAGCAGATCCCAAGACAAAGGTTAAATTAGACGAATTTAAAATAAAGGCCGGTAGTATTCCTGTTACTGATTTGATATTTAGAGTTATGACTTTTGAACATATCCCGCTTAAGGAACCTAAAAAATCTTTGAGCAAGGGAGAGACTGTCGATGAAGACGAAGTAGAAGTAGTTGAAGAGTACGAACCAGATCCAGCTAAAAGAGCTAAAAAATTTCGTGCAAAGTATCTTAAATTAAACTTCCCACCGTTCTTTCATTACAAAATTAACGAAGAATGCGAGCCTTATTTGGTGGGTAAGAGTCATTGGAAGGGTGAGTTAGACACAGGTGAGTTTTGCAAAGAGCACGGCACCATGACCAACAAACTAGCACACATGTTTATGAAACTGTGCGAGCGTTATGCTACTCGTAGTAACTGGCGTGGATACACATACAATGACGAGATGCGTAGCCAGGCATTGCTACAGTTAGCACAAATAGGGTTACAGTTTGACGAGTCTAAGTCACAAAATCCTTTTGCTTACTACACTGCCGCTATTACAAACAGTTTTACCAGAGTATTGCACATCGAAAAGAAAGTTCAGAGCATACGTGATGACATACTAGAGATGAATAACTTTACGCCTAGTTCTACTAGACAGAACGCAGAGGTCTGGGAACGAGAAGAAGGACGTAATCATCCTGGTAAACTTAACTCTTGACATTTGTCCTAGATGCTGTAAAATTATAGCATGCCTGCATTTAAACGAGCCGCAGTATTTACGGATATACACTTTGGATTAAAGTCTAACAGTCAGTTGCACAATGATGACTGTTTAAACTTTGTTGACTGGGTTATTAAAACAGCAAAAGAAAAAGAATGTGATACCTGTATAATGATGGGAGACTGGCATAATAATCGTGCAAGTATAAACATTGTTACACTTAACTACAGTCTTAAAGCCCTAGAACGTTTAGGCAAGGCGTTTAACCGAGTGTTGTTTATCCCTGGCAATCACGACTTGTACTACAGAGACAAACGTGAGGTGCAGTCAGCAGAGTGGGCTAAACATATCCCTAATATTCAAATAGTCAATGACTTTTATAATGAAGATGATATTGTAATTGTGCCTTGGTTAGTAGGTGACGAGCATAAAAAGATACCTAAGATGTCTGGCAAGTTTATGTTTGGACATTTTGAGTTGCCTAATTTTTATATGAATGCTATGATACAGATGCCAGATCATGGTGAGATAAAAAATGAACACTTTGGTGGCATAGAGCATGTGTTTAGTGGACACTTCCACAAACGTCAAACACAAGGCAATATCACATACACAGGCAATGCCTTCCCTCACAACTATGCAGATGCAGGAGATGATGATCGTGGTTTAATGATACTGGACTGGTCAGGTGAGAAGGAATTTATCAGTTGGCCCGATCAACCTAGTTACCGTGTGTTTGACCTTAGTCAAATAATAGATCATGCAGACACATTACTAAGACCTAACATGCATGTTAGGGTTAACTTAGATATTGAGATCAGTTACGAAGAAGCAAATTTTATTAAAGACACCTTTGTAGGCACACACAAACTACGTGAGATTACGTTACTGCCTAAAAAGAACGAACACAGCAATCAAGCCACTACCGCTGTGCGGATAGAGTTTAAAAGTGTAGATCAAATCGTAACAAATCAGATCACAGCTATTGACAGCAATCAGTTTGACAAGAAGTTATTGTTAGACATCTACCAAAATTTATAGTATAATACAAACCTATGTTCAAGATTACTGATATTAGTGTGAAAAATTTTATGAGCGTTGGAAACAGCACTCAGGGTATTCGGTTTGACAGAAATGACCTAACACTTGTACTGGGGCAGAATTTAGACCTAGGTGGTGATGACACAGGCGCACGTAATGGTACAGGCAAGTGTCTTTGTATAAATACATTAGTAAAAGTTCGAAATACAGAAACCGGCGAAGTAACAGAACTTACTATGGGAGAATTGTATAATGCCGCGGTGGGACAACAGCCTAAATGATAACTGCACACAAGTAATGGAAACTGTTATCAAAAATATAGAACCCAATACATACCAAACTTTACTTGCCTGCATAATACAGGCTAATGTCAAGAACTCTAAAAAAGAAATAGAAAAATATGTACGAACCAGATTAGGACTCGTTACTTCTGACTCTAGACATACTAGAAATTATTGGTTACTAAGAGGATGGAGTACAAACGAAGCTTATGTAAAAGCTAAAGAAAATAAACAGAAAAACTGCAAAAGCGTATACAGCCGGGAATTCTGGCTAGAAAAAATTAATCCTGCAACAAACAAGCACTATTCGGTAGACGAAGCAGACTTCGAACGGAACTCTCGTAGACCCATTAAAAAAGAATACTGGATCAAAAAAGGATACAGTAACAGCGATGCACGAGATTTTGCCGCTGGCGCCAAAGAAAGCAACAACAAGAAAGGTGCCAGTGCGTCGGCAACAAGTGAGGTTCGCAGGGTTACCTCTAAGCGATGTATTGAGTATTATACCAGCAGAGGTGCTACGTTAGAAGAAGCGGCGGCTATGTTATCTAATTCTCAAAAATACTTTTCAAAAGATATATGTATTAAAAAATATGGTGAAGAGTCTGGTCTTGAAATATGGCAAGACAGGCAAGATAGGTGGCAGGCAACGCTAAATGCAAAGACAGACAAGGAAAAAGCAAGAATAAATCGATCTAAAATGTCAAAAGGAATATCAGTCTCAAATGCTGAAAAAATAATTGTCGAACATCTATCATTATTAGGAATAACAGTAGACACGCAATTTACATTATTTCAAAAAAATAAAAAACAATTTGTGTATGATATAATGTATAATAATAAAATTGTTGAGTATAATGGCGATTTTTGGCACTCCAATCCTTTGTACTACCATGATAATTTTTTAAACCCAAGAACTAAAATAATAGCCAAAGAGAAATGGAAATTGGACAAGGCAAAAATTCAATTTGCTAAAGCCCAAGGGTATGAAGTATTAGTAGTATGGGAAAGCGATTTTAAGCAAAATAAAGAGGAAGTAATTAAACAGTGCATACAATTTCTAAAAACGTAAACAGAAAATTTATCAATAGTATTGATCTAACTAATCTCGAGATCGAAACCGATTCGGGATGGCAACCATTATCGACTATACACAAAACAATCCCGTATACTACCTGGCACATCGAGACAGTTAGCGGACTTACACTTGACTGTGCAGATACCCATATTGTGTTCGATCATAACTATAACGAAATATTTGTTAAAGATATCGTGCCATGGGAATCTAAAATAATAACCAAGAACGGTGTTGACGTTGTTTGTAAAGTAGACGAAAAATCTTGCCAAGAGAACATGTTTGATGTTACAGTTAATCATCCCGCACATAGATTCTACTCTAACGGTATACTGTCACATAACACCACCATTATTAACGCACTAAGTTATGCGTTATATGGTGAAGCACTGACAAAGATTAGAAAAGAAAATCTAATCAATAAAACAAACGGTAAGGATATGGTGGTTACCATCGACTTTGAAAAAGATGGTAGCGCATATCGTATAGAGCGTGGTCGCAAACCTAACGTGTTAAGGTTCTACGTCAATAACACAGAACAAGATGACAACACTGCACAGGGCGACAGTCGTGAGACACAAAAGGAAATAGAGATCCTGCTGGGCATGAGTCATGATATGTTTAAGCACGTTGTTGCCTTAAACACTTACACTGAGCCTTTCCTAAGCATGCGAGCCAATGACCAGCGTCAGATGATTGAGCAGTTGCTGGGCATAACAATGCTTAGTGAAAAAGCAGACGCTCTCAAGGAACAAATTAAAGAAGTCAAAGACTCTGTTAAACTAGAGGACTTTAGAATTAAAGCAGTTAAAGAAGCAAACGAGCATGTTGGCACACAGGTGTCTAAATTAGAACGTCGCTCAGTAATGTGGGAAACTAAAAAGCAGGAGGATAGTGTTAACCTCCAAACTGCCATAACTGCGCTTGAGAGTGTGAACATTGAAGCAGAGTTAGAAGCACATAGGTGTCTAGTAACTTACAAAGAGCATGCCCGTAATATTCGAGACTTAGACACTGCTATTACTGCCAATCAGAAAACTGTTGTTGCTGGTAACAGCAAAGTAGAAAAGTACACAAAAGAGCTAGAGCAACTTCAAGATCACAAGTGTTTTACCTGTGGTCAAGAGTTTCACGACAGTAAACAAGAGCAGTTAATTGTTAGTAAACAGGAAGACATAGCAGAGTTACAGGACGATATTGCAACTGCCGCACAGGGCTTGCAATCGCTAGAGCAAGCTCTATTAGATGTAGGCAAACTGGAGGACTGTCCTCCAACGTTTTACGACAGCATAGACGATGCGTACAATCACAAACAACAAGTCGACACGCTACAAACACAACTTAAGCAAAAGCAACAGGAGTCTAATCTTTATACAGGGCAAATTCAGGAGATGAAGACTACTGCTGTACGAGAGATTAACTATAACATAATTAATGAATTCAATAGAAGACTGGAACACCAGGACTTCTTGTTAAAACTGTTAACCAACAAAGACAGTTTTATTAGAAAAACAATTATTGATCAGAACTTGGCATACTTAAATGCTAGACTAAGTTATTACTTAGATAAGATTGGACTACCGCACCAGGTAACCTTCTTAAGCGACTTAACCGTGGACATACAGGAACTGGGCAGAGACTTAGACTTTGATAACCTATCACGTGGAGAACGCAATAGACTTATATTAAGTTTAAGTTGGGCTTTCCGAGACGTATGGGAAAGTTTATATCAGCCTATTAACGTATTGTTTATTGACGAGGTTATTGACCACGGCATGGACGGTATGGGTGTTGAGAGTAGTCTAGCAATACTTAAAAAGATGGCTAGAGAAGGCAACAAAGCAGTGTGGTTAATATCACACAAAGACGAACTAGCTGGTCGAGTTAATAATGTATTGAACGTTGTTAAGGAAAATGGATTTACCAGTTACAATAATGACGTTGACACCGTATAATACAATTAGATCATTGGCATATTGATAAAAGAAATAACATATTTTTGTCACTCAGTCACGGAAGATAAATTAGTATAATGGCATATGATTATCCTTGGATTTATAAAGAAAACGAGTTTCAATCAGAAGACATCGGCGAATATTATGGCTTTGTATATCGAATCACAAACACAACTAACGGGCACGATTATATAGGTAGGAAGTTCTTCCACACCATTAAGAAACGACCTCCCTTAAAAGGCAAGAAAAACAAAAGAAGATCAACAGTGGAAACAGATTGGAAAACTTATTGGGGATCCAGTCAAAATCTACAGGCAGACATAGACAAACTAGGCAAAGAGAAGTTCACACGGGAAATAATCAGGCTCTGTAAAACTCGAGGCGAAACCAACTACTGCGAAACGTATTATCAATTTATAGAAGGTGTACTGTTAAAGGAAAACAACTATAACGGTATTATCAACATTAGACTTGGTGGTAACTCAGTAAAAGGTCTTTTAATTGAGGACTTAAACATAAAAACTAAACTTTAACATTAGCCACTAATGCAGAGTGTTTTCTCTGTGTCCTATGAGGTGATTGCGGTGACGCATGGAACTCCCAAGAATAGACTTGGGAACGGGACGGCAAACAGGCATTTAAGTATAAAAACTAAATGATCTAGGCTCTGTGAAACAGATACAACCTAGGAGTAACTGTAAGTTGGCTAATTACGACTTGCAGACTACCGTTGCATGAAGCTAGAGTAAGGGGTACCGGGCAACCGCCTCTGTTCTGAAAAGAAATCTCTTTTAATTAGTATGGACTAAACTCAGATGATGTCTATTATTTCTCCTAGCAATAGGAGAAGTATGGCTCACATCTAGATGATACCAGTAAAAGCAATTATTAATCTTAAAGTTTAAAAAAAGATTGTTTGAACGTTAGTGAAAACAATAGACTTACGTAGTAAGTCTCCTAAGTACTCGATGGTTATGTGTATAACTTGAGTCTTCTGGAATTGAATCAAAGACAACTGCACCAGCCCATAACTTAGCGTTCTTGTGTATGGTAATTTGTCTTTCATGACCTTCTGTTATAGTAACACTGAGTCCGATTCTGACATTATCCTCGACGACAATGTCTCCTCCTAGGGTTGATCTAGCACCCACAATAACATTCCTGCCTATTTTACATCCATGTCCTATATACGTATACCAATCAATTACAGAGTAATCTCCCACAACACAATTATGACTTATGCCTGAGAACGGCATAGCGACGACACCATGACCTATTTTGGTGTTGTCTAACTGTTTGCAGTCTGGATGCATGAGGTTAGTACACTTGATACCTAGGTCGTCTAGCATCTTGATGCGTGTCTTACGTAAGTTATCTCCTGAGTGTTCTGGATTTTTAAGATTGTCATTACCGTCCCACCATGACGTAAGGAAGAAATCATGATCTTCGACAAATGCTTTATCCTCTAACATAGAGTCTGCACCTATTATAGGAACGCCACAGACATCGTTGGTGTTACCGTAAAAATACTGATCCAGGAGTCCTACTACTTGACGCCCGGTGTCCTTACATACTAACAAGATGTCGTGTAAATTGCTTCTATGCCCTACAAATACTATTGGTTTCATATTAAAAGAAAGGCAGCTTTGATTTTTTTGTGGTTTCGAGATTGTCTTTAATTATGTCGTTGATAATTGCACGCTCATGTGTGCCCAGGTAAAAGGCTTCATCATAGGTTAGCCCGCCCCTCATATACCAGCACATTTTAAGTAGATCTTTTTTTACGGCTTTTGATTCTTTATCTAAACTATTTAGATATTCTACTACTTCTTGATCAGTTAACGTCAAAAGCCTTATTCGAAAAAAGCCGAGTAGTCAAACACAATCGGCACCTTGTATTCGTGACTGCAACTATCACAGGTTAATTGATTGTCTGGCAGTTTGCCTACGTCATTGATCTCTGTGATATATTTTTGTACAGCGTCCCAGGATTTTTTAGGGGTATTGTCTAGGAACTCATTGATGAAACGCAAATCTGTAACTTCGCCTTCTGATGTAACAATACTACTCACATGAGTTGCTACACTAGCAAGATTGATATTTGTAACGTCCTTGAAGATTTCCTTAAACTGTCGTAACTTGGCTTCCTGGTCTAAGTCACTACTGTTAACTGTGTCTAAGAGACGTTTCTCCTGATACATACGCTGTCCAGCATCGTTATTTTGTCTATAAGTCTGTGGTTTTAGATAAACTTCCATGCCGTCTAGGTATAACGGTGTTGCATAGTTGGGAGCCTTAACTCCATCTAACACCGTGGGTAGGTGTAGCTCGTACGGACTCTCTTCTTTACATTCAGGACACGTTGCAGAGAACTCCATGTTTTCACTGTAACTTGCAATTCTTATAGATATAAGAATAAAGTCGGTATCCATAGCAGGCATCTGCCAAGGGTCTTTAATTCCTGGACAGCAACTTTTAATAACGTCCACAACACTTTGTCCATTCATTAGTGCGTCTGGTGTTTTAAGTGTTAGTTCGTCCCTAGCTGTCATAGGGTAAACTGCCAGTTGACCGTTGTCGTCGAGTTCTATGGTGCCTGCGGGCCAGTACTTACCACCGCTGGGCAAATCAATATACAGCGACGGCTGTCTAAAGAACTTTGATAATGGATTTGACATGCATTTTTTCCTCGATAAATATAACTATATTTAACCAGGTAATTTATGACTCCAGAAGAACTTAACCGACTACGGACAGCTATTGATGAAATGGCAAGAAGTGGTAATGCCGCAGGATTAACTGCACAACAGTTGGGCCAAGCGTTACAACGGTTGGGTCTAACAGCTGAATCAGCCGAAGAGACTGTCTCTGATTTAGGCAGGTCGTTCGGAGGACTAACAGGAAGAGTTAGTCCTTTAGCCGCAGGCATCAATGCACTTGCACAATCAGTAATGGGCTACATTGGTGTTCAGATGCGTCTAACACAAAGTATGCTAAGTTTTCAAAATCAGATTTACGATACAGAAGATGTGTTCGCTAACATGAACACTGGCATAACAAAACAATTTGCGTATGTTGAAGATGCTGTTAAATCAACTCTAGGGCCATTTGCCGCACTTGCGAAAGATATACCTATAATAGGCAGTTTATTGACTGCCACAGGAAAAGCAGTTGCCGCAGGAATGGACGTAGTTAAAGCGAATAACGATCTCAACATGAAAGTTATAGGTCAGAGCTTTAAAGCAATGCAGAACCTAACTGGTAGTTTTGGAGCGTTAACACTGGATGTGGAAAAATTTAGTCAGGAGGCCGGTAAGGCTGGCCTAACCAGTGACCAATTTAGCAGAATGCTAACCACAAATGCAAAAAGTCTTAGTACTGTGTTTGGCGGTGCCTCAAGAGCGGCATCTGCATTGCAGACAGAGTTTAGTGTTCTTAACAGGGAAGGAAATACAACTAGGGCGACTTTTGTTGCAATGGGTCTAAGCCAAGATGACATGGCGGAAGCAATGACAGAATACGCAAACAACCAGCGTTTACTGGGTCGTAGGCAAGGCTATGAAACAGGTGAACTATCCACACAAACATTAAAGTACCAAAAGAACCTGGCGGCTATCTCAGCTATAACAGGTGAAAACGCCAAACAACAACAAGCAGAACGTTCAGCAAGACTTAATCAAGCACAGTTTGCCGCTAAAATTGAAAAGTTAACTATTGAAGGCAAACTTGCTGAAGCAGCCGCATTACAAGAAGCAGTTACTGCCGCCGCAGAATACGGACCTGCATTTGAAAAAGTTGCTATAGAGCAAGCAGTGTACGGCAGGGTAATAACAGCAGAAGCCAGTAAGACCATGATGATGAACCGAGCGTTAGGGGAGGCTAGCCAAAACGCAATTGACGGTACCAAAGGTTTTACAGGCAGTGTTGAAGAGGCACAAAGACAATCTCGTGCGGCTTTTGACGAGAAAAAAGACGAAATTAAAGCAGGCAGAGATGCCTCGGGTAGCCTAGCAATGCTGGCAGGTCTGACAGACAACGCATTTATACAAGACCTAGGCGCAACCTTTGTGGCAACAAGGGACACAGTTGCCAAAACAGGCACGTTGGTTGACGAATTTAACACAGCATTACGGAACCTTGTTCTGACAGAACAAGGTGGTACAGCTCTGATAGCCGCTGAAGACGCAAGACAACAAGCAATGCGTGTGAAGTCAGAAAACAATTCCATAACGATGATTGATAACACCCTTAAGATAGCTACAGCGTTCTCAGATCTGGCGGAAGCATTGGAAGAATCACGTACAAAGATGGTGCAGAAACTGACTGGATTTACTAATGACTTTGTGGACGTACTAGGATCCGGCTTTACTCCAGAGAAGATAGATAAATTGCACAAACAATATTTGTTAGCAACCGACGTCTCCAAGTCTGATGGGGGCAAAGTGTCTAACACAGCCGATCACGGTGTCGACGACACCGCCTATTTCCTTAGTACAGGCGGCATTGCTAAAGGCCCAGATACCGGTTACAGAGCCACATTGCACGGAACTGAAGCAGTTGTTCCACTGCCCGACGGTAAATCTATACCAGTAACATTAGACACAAGTGGTTTTGATCAGAGCGTAACTGCACTGTTAAAAAGTATGGAATTAAAGACGCCCACTAATGACAACCTAGCATCATTAATGGAACAGTCTGTGGCTTTAAACAGTGAAATATTAGACACCCTTAAGCAGGGCAATAGAACTGGTCAACGAATGGTTAAAGCATTGAGTTAATTCTCTCTACACGAACTTACTATAAATATATAATATAAAAAAAGATTATCTTATGGCTTGGAAAAAATATTTTAAAATAAGCAATGACGTAGATACTGGGTACATTTCAGAATCTGCTAAACCGACCCCTGGATTCCGTAACTATCAGAGCCAACTACCTGAAGTTTATATCGGACACCCTAATCGTGTTGAGCGTTATTCTCAGTACGAGCAAATGGACATGGACTCTGAAGTCAATGCGGCTCTAGACACTATCGCAGAGTTCTGTACTCAGAAGAATATTGAAAACAACACTGCTTTTGACCTTGTATTCAAAGAAACGCCTAGTGATAGCGAAATTAAAATTATTAAAGAACAACTGCAAAACTGGTGTAGTCTAAACAAACTAGACCAACGTATGTTTAAGATGTTTAGGAACGTGTTAAAGTACGGTGACCAGGTATTTGTTAGAGATCCAGAAACATTTGAAATGTACTGGGTTGAGATGTCAAAGATTGTTAAGGTCATTGTTAACGAAAGCGACGGCAAAAGACCAGAGCAGTATGTTGTTAAAGACCTAAACCCTAACTTTCAGAACTTAACAGTTTCAGCAGTTACCACCAGCGATGTATATACCAACCGCCCACAAGTAGGTGGTCCTAATGGTGCTTACATACAACCCAATGCACCTTATGGTAGCGGTGGCTCACGTTTTACTAATGCACAAAACGAGTCTGTTGTTAATGCTGAACACGTTGTACACACTAGTCTGACAGAGGGGTTAGATGTTAATTGGCCCTTTGGAAATAGCATTTTAGAGAACGTTTTTAAAGTCTTTAAGCAGAAAGAACTACTTGAAGACGCTATTATTATATACAGGGTACAAAGAGCCCCAGAGCGTAGAGTATTTTATGTTGATGTGGGTAACATGCCAGCACATATGGCTATGGCATTTGTTGAGCGTGTTAAAAACGAGATACATCAACGTAGAATACCAACACAAACTGGTGGCGGCACTAACATGATGGATGCCACATATAATCCACTCAGTATTAACGAAGACTATTTCTTCCCACAGACCGGAGAAGGTCGTGGGTCTAAAGTAGAAACACTACCAGGTGGGCAGAACCTAGGCGAGATCGACGACTTGCGTTTCTTTACAAACAAGTTGTTTAGAGGCCTACGTATTCCTAGCAGTTATTTGCCAACTGGTCCAGAAGATGGTTCACAATCTGTAAGCGATGGGCGTGTAGGTACTGCACTTATTCAGGAATGGAGGTTTAATCAGTATTGTAAACGTCTACAGCGCATGGTTGTCGAAAAACTTGACACAGAGTTTAAGATGTTTATGCGTTGGCGTGGCATCAACATAGACAACAGTTTATTTGATTTACACTTTAACGAACCACAAAACTTCAGTAGAAACAGACAAGCAGAGCTAGATAACACCCGTATTAATGCGTTCTCTAATTTAGAAGCAGTGCCCTACTTAAGTAAACGCTTTATGTTACAGCGGTTCTTGGGTCTTAGTGAAGAAGAAATGCGTGATAACGAAGAGCTCTGGAAAGAAGAAAATGGTACAGATGCTGTACCAGGTATGGACGCAGGATTACGTAGTGTTGGCGTTACGCCAGCAGGTATTGACGCTGACTTAGAAGTAGCGACTCCTCCAGAGGTACCAGAAGAGAATCCAGAAGCTAACGTAGACGTACCAGCAGGCCCAGAAGCATCTGCAAGTCCGGTTCCGGTCAGACAATAATAAATAATACTATTATGTTACTAAACGAATTCTTAAAGAAAGATGAAGGCGAAAGTTACCCTAGTAATAACGATGATAACAGCGTTTATAAACTAAGTGACTTACGTAAGACCAGGCTCACATTGGCACAATTAAATAAGCTCAGGAATATAAGGGACGTTAAAAAAATTGAAAAATCTAAAAAAATAGAAGACGTTAGGCAACAATATAAGCCCGCACCACAGTCAATGTAATAGCAAAAAGTTATTTGTTTTAGTGTTTTCACACTAAAACTACCCAAAAAACCTCCTTTTTGCAGTGTAAATCTGCACCTCCGTTAAATACTACTATAATACTACTATAGGAGTAACTTCGCATGAGTACAAAGTATGAACAGTTGATTGAATATATCATCAACGAAGAAGAGGATAAGGCAAAAGCACTCTTCCATGATATCGTAGTTCAAACTAGTCGTGACATCTATGAGAATCTAATTGACGAAGACGATTTTTCTGAAGAAGAAACAGTGGATGACATGTCAGATGCTATCGAAGCTGATGAAGAAGGTATCAGTGAAGAAGACGACGAGATGGACATGGACGACGAAGAAGAGTCAGAAGAGTCAGAAGAGTCAGAGCCAGAAATTGAAGATCGAGTTATGGATCTTGAAGACGCATTAGACCAACTCAAAGCTGAATTTGATGCCATGTTGGACGATGACGGCGACAAAGAGCCTGAAATGGACATGGAACTGGATATGGGTAACATGGGCGACCAAGAAGAGTCAGTAGAAGAACATGAAGTTGTTAGAGAATATGTTGATAAAGTTGCTCAGCCTGCTAATAATTCAGAAGCTGTCACATCACCAGTTGCTCGTAAGAACGACATGGGCGGTAAAGCAGTTGATCCTACCGGTGAAGAAAACGGTGGTTCTACTCCTAAGGTCGCACCAGGTAAGTCTTACAAGAATACCGCTGGTGGCAAAGCACCTTTAGAAAGAGCACCTGCCGCTAAGACAGGTGAGTAATTAGAGTTAACTAAGGATAAACAATGACATTACTTAAAGAACATTTAACATTTGATGCGGCCCGTATGGTAACAGAAGGCTCTGACGATGGTAAAGATATGTTTATGAAAGGTATTTTCATTCAGGGTGGTGTTAAGAATGAAAATAAACGAATTTATCCTGTTTCAGAAATCTCTAATGCAGTCAGTACTGTCAATGAACAAATTAAGGGTGGTTACTCCGTTTTAGGCGAAGTTGACCATCCAGATGATTTGAAAATTAACTTAGATCGTGTTAGCCACATGATTACTGAAATGTGGATGGACGGACCTAATGGTTTTGGTAAATTAAAATTATTACCAACCCCAATGGGACAATTAGTAAAAACTATGTTAGAATCGGGCGTCAAACTTGGTGTAAGTTCTAGAGGCAGTGGTCAGGTCTCAGAATCATCAGGAGACGTTAGCGGTTTTGAAATTGTAACAGTAGATGTAGTTGCACAACCAAGTGCTCCTAACGCATATCCAACAACTGTGTATGAAGGGTTGATGAATATGAGGGGCGGACACAAGGTTCTCGAAATGGCAGCTGATGCCGGTGCAAATCAAAAAGTACAGAAGTACTTAAAAGAGCAAGTAACACGCTTAATTAAGAACTTAAAAATTTAGGAGATCCGTATGTTAGAAGCAATCAAACCATTGCTAGATAGCGGAATTATTAACGAAGAAACAGAGATAGCAATTAATGAGGCGTGGGAAGCAAAACTTTCTGAAGCTAAAGAAATTGTTCGTTCTGAACTCCGTGAAGAGTTTTCGCAACGCTATGAACATGACAAATCCGTCATGGTTGAGGCTTTAGACAAAATGGTCAACGAGTCTTTATCTAAAGAACTTCAGGAATTCGCTGAAGACAAGAAGAGATTAGCAGAAGATAGAGTTAAGTACAACACAAAGATGTCTGAAACAGCAGATAAGTTTAAAGGCTTCTTAGTTGGTAAACTAACCGATGAACTCAAAGAGTTACGTGAAGACCGCAAGACAATGGCTGGTACAATGGCCAAAGTTGAGCAGTTCGTTATTCGTCAACTTGCTGAGGAACTTAAAGAATTCGAACAGGACAAGAAAGCCATTGTGGAAACAAAGGTCAGACTTGTTACTCGAGCGAAGGAAAAGTTAGATGAACTTAAGACTAAATTCGTTGCTAGATCTTCCGCATTAGTTAAAGAAACAGTTGCTACAAATCTAGAGTCTGAGTTAACTCAACTCAAAGAAGACATCCAAACAGCTCGTGAGAATATGTTTGGGCGTAGATTGTTTGAAGCATTTGCAGGCGAATTTGCTGGTACTCACTTAAATGAGAATCAGGAGATTAAAAAACTTATGAGCATTATTGCTCAGAAGGATGTGAAACTTGCAGAAGCTACACAATCACAAGAGGAAGCTAAGAAATTAGTTGAATCTACAAAGAGCGAAATTAAAGTCATTAAGGAATCTAGTGAGAGAAAAGAAACACTCAATGGATTACTTAGTACATTAAACAAAGAGAAAGCCACGGTAATGCGTGACTTGCTCGAATCAGTGCAGACCGATAAACTTGGATCTGCATTTGACAAGTATTTGCCAGCAGTACTTAATAATTCCAAGATCGAACACGCCGCAAAGCACGTTCTTTCAGAGAACAAAAAAGTAGTAACTGGTGATAAAATCACTGCAAAAGACGTTGTTAAGGAAGATGGCACTAATATCATCCAACTAAAGCGTTTAGCAGGGCTATAAATTAATAAATTATTATTAGGAGAAAACTGAAATGTCAGATAATTTACTAGAAGGCCGTTGGGGTGAGACCAAAGAAGCTCTGTTAGAAGGTTTACAAGGTTCCCGCCGTACAACAATGTCTTCCATATTGGAAAACACAAGAAAGCACTTAGCAGAATCCGCCACTGGCGGTGCAACAACTAGTGGTAACGTTGCAACTCTTAACCGAGTTATTCTTCCCGTAATTAGACGAGTTATGCCAACTGTTATTGCCAACGAAATTGTTGGAGTACAGCCAATGACTGGTCCAGTTGCACAGATTCACACATTACGTGTGCGTTACGCTGAAACAGCAACATCTACAGCAAGTGCACCGTTTAATACAAACACAACATCAGGTGACGAAGCACTTTCACCATTCAAAATTGCCACAGCATACTCTGGTTCAACATCAACTGGTCGTGCAGACAGCACAGCATCATTTGAAGGTTCACCAGGACGTAAGATCAACGTTCAGATCTTAAAGCAAGTTGTTGAAGCTAAAACACGTAAGCTATCAGCTCGTTGGACATTTGAAGCCGCACAAGACGCACAGTCAATGCACGGTTTAGATGTTGAAGCAGAGATTATGGCTGCATTAGCTCAAGAGATCACTGTTGAAATTGACCAGGAAGTACTTGGTTCTTTACGTAGCCTTGCGGCAACTGAAGAAACATACAACCAGGCAGCAGTATCTGGTACAGCTACTTACGTTGGTGACGAGCATGCCGCATTGGCAGTTCTTATCAACAGAACAGCAAACAAGATTGCACAAAGAACAAGACGTGGTGCAGGTAACTGGGCAGTTGTTTCCCCAGCCGCACTAACAGTTTTACAGAGTGCAACAACATCAGCTTTCGCACGGACAACTGAAGGCACATTTGAAGCACCTACAAACACTAAGTTTGTTGGTACACTAAATGGCGCAATGAAAGTTTATGTTGATAGCTATGCAAGTGACTCAACCGCAGTTCTAGTTGGTTATAAGGGTTCAAGCGAGGCAGATGCCGCGGCTTTCTATTGCCCATATATTCCATTAATGAGCAGTGGAGTTGTTCTTGATCCAGCAACGTTTGAGCCAGTAGTTGGCTTTATGACTCGCTACGGATACGTAGAGCTCACAAATTCCGCTTCATCGCTCGGTAACGCCGGCGATTATCTGGGTGAAATTGCCATAAGCAATTTGTCCTTCTCATAATTGTAGAAGTCAAAACGCAACAAAAAATTCCTGTTCGGAATGGGATACAAGGAAGGGGTCGCAAGGCCCCTTTTTTGTGGCTAAAAGAAGCAGTCAGCAGAAACCATCGCTAAAAAAGCAGAATTATTGCGTGGACAGCCCAGAGAGAAACGTTATTGTCAACATTGTGACAGGCAGATCTCACTTGGTTGGTACAATAGACACAGTGACAACTGTAAGTCAAAATAACTTGACTTAACTCCCGACTTACTGTATAAATATATATACGTTCAGGCAATAGCCCGGAAGTAGACTTTACTATTAGTCGAAGGAACGCATTATCATCGTTCATCTCAAAAGAGACGGAAGTAGGTAATGGTTACCGAAGGAACGCACCTAACTGTAAGAAGGAGGGTGTTGACATGACATTGTGGACTCGATATTGTAGAGCTCATGCACAACAAGACTATCATAAGGCTTGTATGCTTAAATTGTTTCTGTTACGTGCATTTGTACACTACTAATAAGTAAGCATCAATTTAAGGGATCGAAATTTGATCCCTTTCTTATGGCTTCATAATCTATAAATACTACTGTTCAGTAGTTAGGTAAACAGGAAAATTTTTCCTGTCCAAACTGACTTATGCTGTTCCCACAGCGTAGCGACTAGAACTCGCATTGGACTTCTTAACAAGGAGAAAACAAATGGGAAGACCTATTAAAACTGCCGAATCAGTTGGCGGCAATCTTAAAGTAGCATCAGCATCAACAGCATTACCAATTGGTTCAAATGCTCTAAGTGGCAATCAAATAGTTATGAAAGCATACATTACAGGCGGTAGTGTTCAAGACACAACACTAGTTCTACAAAAAGGAACAAAGAAATTCCGTTGTACAAATAGTGATGGAACCGAGTCTCTGCAATTAACATCAGTAGTGCATGGTTCATTAGCACAAGGACAATGTCAGATTACTGGTACAGATAGTGCCGGTGGTACTTACTTTGCAAGTAAAATTACAGGACGTCATTTTCATGTAGGCAATCTTGGAACAGGATCACAATTTGCAGTTGGTGATAAGGCTTTATTAGTCGCATCAGGACCAGAAGCAAATGTAAGTGTTTCAGTACCGAACAGTTAATATTTTTTTAACAGTAAAGGCTACAGTGATAATTACAGTGTAGCCTTTTTTTATGACACCAATAGCATTTATTATCGGAAACGGACGTAGCAGACTAGATGTAGACCTTAATACACTACGAGGTCGAGGCATGACCTACGGCTGTAATGCACTATACCGGGACTTTGTTCCTGACGTACTGATAGCAACTGATAACGGTATTGCTAAAGAAATACAAGAATCAGGATATGCTAACACAAATAGATTCTATACCAGAAGACCACAAGAAGGATCAGGAGCGAAACCTATAGAATACAATTATGGATGGTCAAGTGGACAAGTTGCACTAAGTTATGCCGCCCACGCAAAGCACAGTTATTTGTATATGATTGGATTTGATTTAGCAGGGCTTGACAGCAATACCAAGTTTAATAATGTATATGCAGGCACTGACCACTATAAAAGATCGGAAGAGCGAGCAACATTTTACGGTAACTGGTTAAAACAGATACATCAAACAGCTACAGAGTTTAAAAATACAAGGTTTGTTAGGGTAATTTCAGAGTCTGGATATGAGCCACCAGAGCTTGGTCCTTTAAAAAACCTGCAACACATGTCTACAACTGACTTTAAAACTGTACTAAATACATTGAAATAGGTAGAAAAAGAATGTCCACAACCAAACGAGTTTCCGGTGATTACCATATAAGTTCAGTAGATGTAAGTACTGATAATGTTATTATTACGACACACACAGTTACGGTTAACGGTAACCTAACAGTTACGGGAACAACTACATCTGTTGAAACAACTAACACAGAAGTATCAGATAACACAATTACGCTTAATAGTGGCGAGGCTGGTGCGGGCGTTACTGCTGGAACAAGTGGTATTGAAGTTGAACGAGGATCTTTAACAAACGCTAAATTTGTTTTTGATGAAACATCGGACACCTGGCAAGTTGATAACGGAACAGGATCATTAGCCACTGTTCTTACGGTAGGCGGTGCAGGTATTGCCAGCGTTGTTGAAGACACAACGCCCCAACTAGGCGGTAATTTAGACATTAACGGTTTTAATATTACTAGTTCAAGATCCAACGAGGATGTCGTTATTGATCCTAATGGCACTGGTAAACTGGAAGTAGCAAGTGAACTAAAATTATTGGAAGTAGGGAGCGATCCCTCAGCAGTAGCAACACATACTTTTGTTTATGCAAAGAATCCGGGTGCAGGGCAAACAGGATTATATGTAGCAAACGCTACAAGAACAGACGAAGTAGCCTCAAATAAGAGAGCTAGATTATACGGATTAATTTTTTAATAGGAACATAGAATGGCAATAGAAAATACAGCAGTAGGTGCTACCAATACAGACATTTACACCTCAACCGGAGAGACTTGTGCTATAACCATGTATTTTTGTAACTATAGCGGTGCAGGTAGGACTATATCTTTATACGTAGTACCTAGCGGAGACAGTGCCGATAATACTACTATTATTATTAAAGATGTTGCAATTACTGCATCCGACACATATATATTATCTGGTGACAGGATAATTCTTGATAATGGCGACAAAGTTATTGCCATTGCTGACGCAGGCTCGGCTATAACTGCAACAGTAAGTTATGTGAGCGTATAATGGCTAAACCAGGAAAATACGTAAAGAATCCTGAAGTTGCTGGTGCTGGTGCTGGTGCGATTAGGATACCGGTAGGAACATCAGCTGATCGACCTACAGCGCCAATAAACGGACAGTTACGCTACAATACAACAGCTAACGTGATGGAGATGTATGTTAACAGTGCATGGGCGACACTTGGTGTAGTTGGCTTAGTGACTATCACAAAAGACACATTTACCGGTGACGGTTCCACCACAGCATACACGATGTCAATTAGTGTTGCAAACGAGCAAGATATTATTGTGCATGTTGGTAATGTTCACCAAAACCCAGATGTTGCTTACACAATAAGTGGGACCACACTTACATTTACGAGTCCTCCACCAGATACGCATACAATTATAGTACAGCACGGTTACAATAGTACTAGTGCGTAAAGGATAAAACATGGCAATTGGCAGAATATCAGGAGCCATGCTAAAATCTAACCTAGAACGTTTAGGTGTGGATATTGCAGTAGACACTGATTTATTATACCTAGATGTTACTAACAATCGCATTGGTATTAATGAAGCAAGTCCTACCAAAAGCCTACAAGTCGATAACGTTACTATAGAAGGCAGTCAGATACGAAGCACAAGCGGTGCTTTAGACTTGGGATCTAATAGTAATATTTCAGTAACAGGCGGATCCAATGGACAAGTTTTAACAACTGATGGTAGCGGCAACTTAACCTGGACATCTATTAGTTCAGACGGTCTGACTATAAATTTGGGCATTCCAGAAGATAGCTCATGGTCTGATGGAGCAATTAACACTTGGTCAGAATCTACATTGTTGTCTAATGCACATGATGACACCAACGAGTGTATGCTTAATATTATTAACAACACAGCCGTTGCTAACATGGACTTTACTGCTGATGTAACATCAGGTGGTGCTGGTACATCAGTTACGCTAACTATTATTACTGCCGGGAATCCTAATAGGTATGACATTACCTGGGGCGATGGCGATACCGACTCAAACCAAACTGATTCAACGCCAACGCACACTTATGCTACTAATTCAGGATCACCATTCGATATTACTGTTAGAGCATATAATAATGGTGGTAGTGGTACTTGTAGCGAAACAAGTAAGACACGTACATCATACATTATTATATACACAGCAGATCCTGTTGTAACTTTTGCGGCCTATACAGCAAGCTCAGGTGGGAGTGCTATTACACAATGGGACGATGGCGACACAGTTTACTTTGAAAATACAACCACAAACACAAGTGGTGCAACAGTTCAGTATACTTGGGACTGGGGCGACGGTAGTAGTGACGATGTAGTATCGAGCGATGCATCTGCAGGTGGAGTAGGCGGCGCCAGAATAGCACATACATTTACTGCCAGCACAGAACAAGAACAAACAAGAACAGTAACACTTACATTGGATAGTCACAGCACGGCATTGCCTGCATCTGTACCAACAAGTGACAATACTGCTCATAAAATTTATGACACACATACCCCAACAGTGTCGTTAAGTGCATCTACGGGCGTTAACGAAGAAGGAACAAGTGGATTACCAATTACGTTTACTAATAATACAGAAAGCTCAATTGGTAGTTTTGCAACATATGGTATCCAATACCAGTATCAATGGGGTGACGGCACATCCGATAATACAGTAAACGTTGGATCAGGAAGTAGCGGAGATACTGGTGGCACAATTAGCCACACATTTGCGTTAAGCTCAGGTGACCAAGCAGATGGAACAGCGCAGGACTTTACTGGTAACCTAAGAGTTATTAGCAACCATACTAGTTCACCGTTTATTAGTTCAACATTTACGGTACACGTAGAGCCAGATGTTAGAGCAAACATTGCGGCAACAGCAGTAACAATTAGTGATAGAAATGGTGACAACCAGTATGACTTGTATGACTTTACAGATTTAAGTGGCAACAATCGTGCGCTAGTACGTGCAACTAATACATCACAAAATGGTGATGATTATGAATACGATTGGGCAGACGGTGGCACAAACGATACCGTCACAGAAGATGGATCAGCGTCAGGTAGTATAGGAGCAACATTAGATCATAACTATGCAGGCGAATCAACAGACAACTATAATTTAAGTTTTACTGCAAATGGCCAACCAGACATTACGTTACAAACAGATACTGATAGTAGTATAACATTTACATTAAACGCTGTGCCTTCAACACCGGCTAATTTAAGCACAAAGTCAATCACACTGTCTGACAGTGTACAAGGAACAAGTCCAAAACTATGTGCTTCCTTTACAGACAACAGTGATTCAAATCCTCTAAGTGCAGGTGCAAGTCTGCAAACTACCACAGCAAGAAGGTACACCTCAGGTACTATTGATACAAGTGTTGTAGACAATGCTTATAACGGAGCATCAGGAACACTAAGTGCTAGTATTAACGGTGTTACTACAGGCAGCAAAGCATTTAGCACATCAACAGGAGAAAATGGAACGTTTACAAGTCTTGTTGTTAGTGGACAACTTGATGCACACGATAGCATCAGCTCAAGTACGTATCCAACAGGATTCTATCAAACATTTGACGCTAAAATTACACAAGCACTTAGCAGTTATACTGTGGGTGTTAATGATCAGAGACTTGAACACAGTGCAACAGGTAATACAAATTATGTAAGTGTTGTATATGATGATATTACAAGTGTACCAAGTATAGTGTCCGCAGGTACGCTAATTGAAGGCACAGGTGGAACTAAACGATATATTTCGGGTATTCCATATTACAATTCAGGATCGCCAACAGTTGTTTTGAGCAGTGTACAAATAAGCAACCTGACAGGACAAGCATATTCGGATGTGTCTAATCCTGTTGAAGTAGATTCTGCATCAAATCAAGAAGGCACATCAAGTGCAGGAACAACCGATACTGATTACAGCTATAGCAATATAGATGGCGCAAGTACTATGTTGTCGGTCGGTATACCAGTTACAGACACAGGGGTTGGCGGAGCATACACAATAGGTAACTTAACTATTCCTATTACAGCCAGTTCAGTAAGAACAATAGACAGAGTTCAGGTACGTGCGAGGAACTGTAATGGTGTAGGTAGTTACAGTGCAAACACAACCAACGTACAAGTACACAAGTCAGCACAAAGTGGTATCAGTGAGATTGCTGTTGCAGTGTCTGACGATTTAGGAGCAGGATTTGACGATGATGGTGTTAGGGTATTCGATTTTAGTGCCGCTACAACAGACAACCCAAGTTACACTGGCTCAACCAATTTCTACACAAACAGTCCTTACACAGAAGCAAGCGACCTTGGTGTTGAAGGCACAAAAGAAGCAACTATTAGATTAGGTGTTTTGAAGTATGATGTTACAGATTATAGTTCAGGATATCTTCCAGTAGGCCCAGACAGAAGCAGTGACACCGGAACACAATACTTTACATTTGCATTTAGACGTACCACAATGGCAAACTTTGACATTAACATAACAAGTGCAAGCATTGCAGGGTTATGGATAGCGGCACCGGGTACTGGTATTGATTCAGCGTCAGGGATTAACGGCTGGCTAGACGCAAGTACAACGTATGGCGGCTCAGGTGTACCGGGCTCTAACACAGGCAGTGGTGGTAATGGATCTAATGGATGTGCGTTTACATCTGGCGATAGAATTGCTGCCAGCACGTCACTTAGTGGTGGTTATACAATGACACTTGGTAGTGAGAACGGCACGAACGCAACAGGCAATGTTGTGTTGGTAAGAATAGCATTAACAAGTGGTCAAAGTGTCACAGCACTCAGCGTAGGAGTGGCAAGCTAATGGCTATATCAGATACACAAAAAGTTGATTACTTGTGGAAGAAACTAGGTTACTCAGCAACTAAATCAGACACAAACGCTAACAAAAAAGCACCAAACGAAGCGATAGCCAGCCCGCTGTTAATGCGGTTTGATACAATGTGGTCGCAAAGTGGAAATATTCCCGCCACATTGCCAGGTAGTAGCTCAAGCGTAGTTACAGTATACCCAACAAGCGCACCGAGTGAGTGTACTCTTGATGGCACATCTACTGCCAATAGAACTTGGAAAACAGGATTAATTAATTGGATTAGCCCGGAGTTTGGGTCAACGTATCAAGCAAAAATTTATATTCATACTGCTAGTGATGCCGCAGGAGCATCAGGCGGCGACCAAGTATTTGCAACTGGTTCAGGCAATGATGACGAATGGTTCTTCGATTATCAGTCTGGCGTACTGCACTTTATTGGTGATAACTTACCCAACGGCATTAGTTTTTCAGGCAAGAGTGTTTACATAAGTGGCGGAAGATATATAGGAAACATAGGCACTGGGCTGAACGCAACTGACTTTGGTGACTTCACCACAAGTGGGTCACCACAAACAACTTTAACTAGTGCTGTAACAAACTCCGATATAGGTTTAGATCCTAACGGAACTGGTCAAGTTATAATCAATGGCACTAATGCATTAACTGTGCCCTCAGGGACTACTGCACAGCGACCAAGTGGTAGTACAGGTGATATACGTGTTAATACTTCTACTGGTTATTTAGAATACTACGATGGCAGTGATTGGCAAGACTTGGCCCCTGCCACAGGTAGTCATACGTTAGATACTTTTGCTGGTGACAGCAGTACAGTAGTTTTTACACTGAGTGCATCAACAACAACTAACGATGTGCTTATAACACACAATGGTGTTGTGCAAGTAGCAACGACAGCATTTTCAATATCAGGAACCACACTAACATACACAGAAGCACCCCGGTCAGGCGACGTTATTGAAGTACGATATCTTAGTACTGCTTATAGTCCAGGTAGTGTTATTAAAGATGCAGACAATGACACAAAAATACAGACTGAAGAAACAGCAGACGGGGATACAATACGTTTTGATGCCGCTGGCACAGAAGTCGCAACAATGACCGATACTGTTACTGCATTTGCAACAGCAGTAAGAGTCGCTAACATGACCACTACTGCTAGGAACGCACTGAGTCCTGCAAACGGATGGGTAATTTACAATACGTCTGATAACAAATTTCAGGGGTATGCAAACGGTGTTTGGGTAAATTTTCACTAATTAACTAAATACTGATGTGAAGAGTGCAATGCTCTTACTTAACCTAAAATAATTATTCTCCCATAATAATACGCTATTTGCTAAATTGGCAACGTCGAACCATTTTGGACTTTTTTGGTAAATAATATTACTATCTATACTCAGATGAGGTAGATTGAATTTTTAGCTAAAAATTAGGGAGAAACAAATGGCTGTTACAAGAATTAAAGCGAATCAGATTTCTGATTCAGCAGTCGAATCTGCAAAACTTGCAGATTTAGCAATTACCGCAGGAAAATTAGAAAACAACTTAACATATGGTTCGAATCTAACAGTTACTGGCAACTTAATAGTTAACGGGACCACAACAACAGTTGATTCAACTAACACAACAGTGGCAGATCCAATTCTATTGCTTTCAAAAGGAGCAACTGGATCAGGCACAGTTGATGCAGGTATCGTTGTTGAAAGGGGAGACGACAACAACGTTGCCATATTATGGGACGAGTCAGCAGACCAGTTTGTCGTAGCTGTCACAGCAAGTGAAGCAGGTTTAACGGCAGGTAACGTTACACTAACAAGTTACGCAAACTTACAGGCAGGGACACTTACTGCAAGCGCACTTGACGTAACCGGTACGCTCGATATTGATAACATTCAGATCGACGGTAACACAATGAGTAGTACAGATACAAACGGTGCAATTAACCTAACACCAAACGGCAGTGGTGAAGTTGTTATTGCAACTGCTACAGTCAGTGACTTGACAGATAACAGAGTTGTTATTGCAGGCACAAGTGGTGCACTTGAAGATGACACAAACTTCACGTATGATGGCACTAACTTAACAGTCAATAGTGCAGTTGTTACTGATTTGACTGACAATAGAGTTGTTATTGCTGGTACTTCAGGAGCACTTGAAGATAGCGCAACCTTCACGTATGATGGCACTAACTTAACAGTCAATAGTGCAATTGTTAGTGATTTGACTGACAATAGAGTTGTTATTGCAGGCACAAGTGGTGCATTGGAAGATGATGCAAACTTTACTTGGGATGGTACAGACTTAAATCTTACTGGTGGCTTGAATGTTACTGGTGATTTAGCAGTTGACAATATTGCAGTTAATGGCAATGCTATTACATCAACTGACACAAATGGCAATATTACAATTACACCAGATGGTACAGGTGATTTAGTACTTGACGGATTAAAATTCCCACAAGCAGATGGTACAGCAGGATATGTTCTTACAACAGACGGTAGTGCTCAACTAAGTTGGACTGATTCAGCCTCAGTTGTTGTAGATGATACAACACCTCAACTAGGTGGTTCGTTAGATGTTAATGGACAAGCAATTGTGTCCGTATCAAACGGTGATATTGAACTTACTCCACATGGATCAGGTGAAGTTGTTATTGCAACTGCTACAGTCAGTGACTTGACCGATAACCGTGTTGTTATTGCAGGCACAAGTGGTGCACTTGAAGATAGCGCAAACTTCACGTATGATGGCACTAACTTAACAGTCAATAGTGCAGTTGTTAGTGATTTAACTGACAATAGAGTTGTTATTGCAGGCACTTCAGGAGCACTTGAAGATGACGCAAACTTTACATTCAATGGTACTATATTAGCACTAACAGCCGCAATGGATATTACTGGCGACCTAGATGTTGATAACATTAACATTAATGGTAACGCAATCACCAGTACTGACACAAACGGCATAATATCAGTTGCTCCAAATGGTACAGGTACAATCGACCTTGGCGGCACATCTACAATTGTTAACGTTAACGGAACAACAGGTTCATCAGGCTCAGGACTTGGTGCTTTAGTAGTTGACGGCGGCATGGGTGTTGCTGAAAACTTACATGTTGGCGGAAACGCTGTTATTACTGGTAACTTAACTGTTGAAGGTACTACTACAACAGTTGACTCCGTGACAACACAAGTTGTTGATCCAATCTTCCAGATTGGTGGTGCGGCAGGTGGTGCGGCCCTATCAGCAGACGACAACAAAGATAGAGGTATGTCTGCCAAGTATCACACAGGCAGTGAAGAAAGGACTGCTTTCTGGGGATTTGACGATTCCACAGGTAACTGGACATTTGTTCCAGTTGCTACAATCACAAGTGAAGTTGTGGCAGGAACCAAAGGAACACTTGATGTTGGTAGTATTTTAAATGCTAACCTAACAAACAATCGTGTTGTTATTGCAGGCGCAAGTGGTGTGTTGGAAGATGACACAAACTTCACGTATGATGGCACTAACTTAACAGTCAATAGTGCAATTGTTAGTGATTTGACTGACAATAGAGTTGTTATTGCAGGCACAAGTGGTGCATTGGAAGATGACGCAAACTTTACATTCAATGGTACTATATTAGCATTAACCGCCGCTATGGATATTACTGGTGATCTAGATGTTGATAATGTCAATATTAACGGCAATGCTATTACATCAACTGACACAAATGGCAATATTACAATTACACCAGATGGTACAGGTGATTTAGTACTTGACGGATTAAAATTCCCACAAGCAGATGGTACAGCAGGATATGTTCTTACAACAGACGGTAGTGCTCAACTAAGTTGGACTGATTCAGCCTCAGTTGTTGTAGATGATACAACACCTCAACTAGGTGGTTCGTTAGATGTTAATGGACAAGCAATTGTGTCCGTATCAAACGGTGATATTGAACTTACTCCACATGGATCAGGTGAAGTTATTCTTTCAACAGCAGTTGTTAGTGATTTGACAGATAACAGAGTTGTTATTGCTGGTACTTCAGGTGCACTTGAAGATAGCGCAAACTTCACGTATGATGGCACTAACTTAACAGTCAATAGTGCAGTTGTTAGTGATTTAACTGACAATAGAGTTGTTATTGCAGGCACAAGTGGTGCACTTGAAGATGACACAAACTTCACGTATGATGGCACTAACTTAACAGTCAATAGTGCAATTGTTAGTGACTTAACAGATAACCGTGTTGTTATTGCAGGCACTTCAGGAGCACTTGAAGATAGCGCAACCTTCACGTATGATGGCACTAACTTAACAGTCAATAGTGCAATTGTTAGTGACTTAACAGATAACCGTGTTGTTATTGCAGGCACTTCAGGAGCACTTGAAGATAGCGCAAACTTCACTTATGATGGTACATCACTGGCAGTTACAGGTAACATTGCTATTGATAACCTTACATTAGATGGCAACGATATCACAGCATCATCAGGTGGTAAAGTTACTATTAACGATGCAGGTGCTGACATTGACTTTATAGTTGAAGGCGACTCCAACACAGGATTGTTCGTGGTAGATGCAGGTGCTGACTCAGTAAGCGTTGGTACAGCAACTCAAACAGTAGGCGCAACATTTAAAGTTGGCGCAGTGGACTCAATGGTGATTCCACTTGGATCAACTGCACAACGTCCTGGTACAGGTGTTGATGGTATGTTGCGTATGAACGACTCAACAAAGAAGATGGAATACTACATTGACAGTGAGTGGAAAACTGCTGACTCTGCATTTACAGTTATTGCCAGTCAAACATTTGATGGTGATGATTCAACAGTAGCATTTACACTTAGTGAGGCACAAACAACCGCAGGTTGTGTTGTTAGTATCAACGGTGTTTTGCAGTTGCCAACAACAGCATACGGTGTTAGTTCAGCAACATTGACATTTACTGAAGCACCAGCAACAGGTGATAAGATTGAAGTTAGGAAACTAACAACCACAACAACAGTTACAGAACTGGATATAACTGCAAACAACTCAACAGATGAGACAGTATACTTAACATTTGTTGATGGGCCGACTGGTTCTCAGGAATTTGAGTCTGACACTGGATTAACTTATAATCCAAGTACTAACACATTAACAACCTCAGTATTCTCTGGTAATGTAACTGGTGATGTAACTGGTGATGTAACTGGTCAACTTACAGCACAAAACATCCGAGTTGGTGTTACAGGTGCTAACGAGATTGATACAACAAGCGGTGGATTAACAATTGATTCAGCAGGCGGAACAGTTACAGTTGATGATAACTTGATTGTTAGCGGTAACTTTACTGTAAACGGCACTACAACAACAGTAAGTACAACAAACACTGTAGTTTCAGACAACCTTATGGAATTAAACAACGGTGCGGGAAGTAACGCTAACGACAGTGGTATTGTTATTGAGCGTGGTAGTACAGGCGATAACGCATTTATGGGTTGGGACGAGTCAGCTGATAAGTTTATTGTTGGTACAACAACAGCAACTGGTGCAAGCACAGGTGATTTAACAATTGCTACTGGAACACTTGTTGCAAACCTAGAAGGTGATGTAACTGGTGATGTAACTGGTAATGCAGATACAGCAACAACAGCAACAACAGCAACAACAGCAACAAATGTTACTGCGACTGCAAACGACGCAACAAATGAGACTGTATACGTCACATTTGTTGACGGTGTAAGTGGTGGTCAAGGTATTGAGACTGACACTGGATTAACTTATAATCCAAGTACTAACACATTAACAACCTCAGTATTCTCTGGTACTGCTACAACAGCACAATACGCTGACTTGGCAGAGATGTACGCTAGTGATACAGAGATTGAAGCAGGTACAGTGGTACACTTTGCTGGTCACGGCAAAGTAGCAGTTTGTGATGTTGATATGTGTTCTAAAGTTGCAGGTATTGTTTCGACAGATCCTGCTCACTTGATGAACAGCGCACAGGAAGGCACACCTTTAGCATTAGCTGGTCGAGTACCATGTAAAGTCGTTGGACCTGTTAACGCAGGTGACTTGATGGTGTCAGCAGGCGGTGGCAAAGCTAGGGCAGAAGCAAACCCAAGTTTAGGCACAGTTATTGGTAAAGCAATTGAAGATTTCTCAGGCGAAGGGGAAGGCGTGATAGAAGTTCTAGCATTAATGATGTAAGACTTCTAAATGTAGTGGGTAAGAGGGGGGACAAATGTTCCCCCTTTTATTTTGGATAGTAAATACATGTAACTTTCAAGAGACTAATAATATGGGATTAACAAGACCTAAGGCGTCGCAGATTAATTTTGACCTAACAAATATCAGCGACCCTGTAATACGACTAAATTCAGACAAAACAGGCGCCAACGACACAGACGTTGGTTTTATATTTGAGCGTGGATCAACAGGTGATAATGCCGTTTTTGTATGGGACGAGAGTGCAGGTAGTTTTGTTGTGGGGACTACTACAGCAACAGGCACAAGCACAGGTAATTTAACAATTACTACTGGAACACTTGTTGCAAATCTAGAAGGTAATGTGACTGGTAATGCAGATACAGCAACAACAGCAACAAATGTTACTGCAACTGCAAACAACGCAACAGATGAGACTGTATACGTCACATTTGTTGATGCGCAAACTGGTTCTCAGGAAATAGAAACTGATGTTGGATTGTATTACAATCCAAGTACTAACACGTTAACAACCTCAGTATTCGATGGTACATCAACGTCAGCTCAGTACGCTGACTTGGCTGAGCTCTATGTATCTGATGTTCAGTATGAACCAGGAACAGTTTTAATATTTGGTGGAGAACATGAAGTTACCTTAAGCAAAAGTCCAAAAAGTAATAAGGTAGCAGGGGTTGTATCTACTGCACCGGGTATTCTTATGAACAAAGACTGCGTTGGAGACTACGTAGTCGTATTAGCATTAGCTGGTCGAGTACCATGTAAAGTAAAAGGTAAAGTTACTAAAGGTAGTATGATGGTTACCAGCAACATCGAAGGCGTTGCTGTAGCAAACAACAATCCTGCTATAGGAACAGTAATAGGAAAAGCACTGGAAGAGTACAACTCTGACGAAGTTGGTGTGATTGAGGTTGTAGTGGGTAGACTCTAATGCAAAAACTCTATCGTACCAACTACGAAGGTGAGTTTGTAGTAGACGGATTTACTGTTCAAGGTGGCACACGCACTGAAAATCGAGTCTTTATACCAAACACTATAGTTAACAATGCACATACTACAAATGCGATTGTAATTGGCAACGGTATCTCTAGAGCTAAACTAAATCTTAAAAAAATAGAAAATCATAGTGGCGGACATCTGGGTAAGCATCGTTTACAAAGTTATGGATGCAACGCAGTCTACCGGGATATGTCACCTGACTTTTTAATTAGCACTAATAATTTTATGGTAACTGAGCTTGTAAACAGCGGTTACACGAAGGATCATATAGTTTTAGCCAATGCTACAAATTGTAGGATGCATGCTGGGGAGTTACATCTTATCCCGTATGGCATTAACATAAGCGCAGGTGCAATGGCTACATATATGGCATGTTTTGACGGACATAAAAAAATATACCTACTTGGTTTTGATAATCATAACGGTATAAACAACAACAACATTTATGCTGGTACAAAAAACTATCAAGATTCTTCATATCCTGCGAGAAGTCAAAAATGGGAAGGGCAAATGACTCGGTTATTCAACACTTACGACGACGTAGATTTTGTCTGGATACTAGGAGGCACAACTATTTTTCCAGAAGAATGGAAATATTGTCTTAACTTAAGACAGGCATCTCAGCGAGATCTTGTGCTAGAAGCAGACCTATAATACTTGTTTTATAGTTTCTAGTTTTTCTTTAACCACATCAAAATTAAATGTTTTCCAAACACCTGGGTGTAACGGCTTAGGATGATCTTCTATGTGTACCCAACAATACCCTTTGTGTTCGTGGTTTAGTATGGGCGTAAACTCAGTTGCAACGGACAGTAGTACTGTGTGATATACAAATTTTTGATTTTCGCTAGTAAACGTCTCTATGGGTATAATTTTATCATATATGATCTTTTGACCCAATTCTTCTTCGCACTCACGCTCTAGTGCCTGTACTGTAGACTCACCGCTCTCAAATTTGCCACCAGGAAGACCCCACGTGTTGCCGTAACTGCACTTATCTCTTAACAAGAATAAGTATCTTCCAGTATTATTTGATCTTACTAATGCACCACAACTGTTTATATTGCGAGGCTCCAAAAGCCCTCCTTGTATTGACCTTCATAAGACCTAACCCACGTTGAGCCAGTCCACTTAAATTGATAATTCGTATTTAGGTTGCTTACATAATGTATGCCTGCTTCGGTGCTTGCGTCAAAACTAACAGACCAACGACTGCCATCGTATTCAATAATATCATTTTTCCCAGCAATTGGATCGTCAGTACTGCTGTCTGGCTCTAGGCCTTTCCAGGCATCTGCACCGTCAAAATTGTTGGCATCACCTATAGCATTAATAAGCAAATATCTAGTACCTGCGGTAGGAGCACTTAAGACACTGTTTGGTCCTACTCTTTCCGGATCTATAATTGCGTTTACGGGATTAATGTCATTTGTTGGCACTGTATCCTCATCTATTGTGACCAGCAACAAACTTTCATCTGTGGGGTGTAATGCTACTGTGCCCACAACTTCGGACCCGTTTTCGTCAGTTTCAAGTCTAATTTGACTGATTCCGGCCCTTAACTCTCCAAAAAGGTTAATAAAACTAGGCCAATCAGTCCTAGTGCCTACTTTAGTTACAGTAGTGTCTCCTATACTGCTAGTGGCTTCTGTAACGGTGTCTTCTAACTTCAGTAACTGCGCCTGCCCGTTGAGGTATAATACCCCATAGTTTTGAGGAGAGATTCTTTTTCGTGTTATTAAGTTGCCAACATCTTGAAATAAACTAGGATCAAATTCACCTTGCATATCCCATATACCAGTGGCAATCCGTTCAATAACACCAAGTTTTTTAACTTTAGCAGGTGCGCTTATAAAGATAGGTATCTCAAATGTTAGTGTAGCATAATCAATATTATCGTCTACGCCTTGCGGTATCGACCTATTAGTCCACAATGTATCTATTAGGTTTACAGTACTTAGACTAGTCCAGTCAACATAATTGTCTGTGCTTTGTATTTCTAAACTAGGGTTAAACAATACCAGCATTTGTTCCAGTATCTGTAATTTTTGTTCTGTGTTACTTGTCCATATATCTGCTTTTAATGTCAGTCTATACGGTACAGGCATCATTCGCTCAATAGTAAATGCATTGCCTTGTATGTTTAAGTAACTGTCTGTATCTGGGTCGTACTTGCGTTCCCTAACTCCAATCTTACTAATAAAGTTTGGTTCTTGTACACGTTGTCTGTCGTACTGTAAGCCACTTATGTAGCAACTAATCATTGGCACATTCGACATTGTGTTTTCGCTGTTGCCACGCAGTATCTGCGAACCCTGTCTTGAAACGTCACCGTATCGTACAGGCACTCTCTGTAAAACTCTGGAATTGTTTTCGTCCTTGCCAAACTGTACTTCAAAATTTGATAAGACCCTTATAAATTGCAATAAGAATCTACGTATTTGTTCATCATAAAAAAATGCTTGAGACATTATTCGTTATCTGCCTTAGGTGTGAGTACATCGCTGAGTCCTTGACGCTCGTCATACGTCTTGCCGTCAATCGTTGTATATGTGTTAGCGTTATTAACAAACCCGCTACGTTGTGTTTGATTGCTTGCACCTGGTGTAAGACTTGTTCTAACATCGTCCTCAACCTTAACCCAACGTGTTCCGTCGTATCTAAACAAGCGATTTGGTTTGTAGTCTAAGCGTAGTGCAAAGTCGCCTTGCACAGGATTTGTTGGGAATGTAGTGCCTGAGCTTACTGGGAAGCCATTTGGTGCTAATCCATCGCCAGCCAAGTACCCTTGTGTATCACGTCTTGGCGTTACACGAGTTAGGTCTGAACTGTTTACAGAATCATCACTTGCCAGACTTGTATCATCAGCAGTCTTACCTTTAGGATTAAGGGCTTTACCGTTTTCGTCAGTAGGCACTACATAGAATCTACTGGTATCATAACCGCTTTCAGGAACTTCCGCTTCTGCCTGTGCAACAATAGCGTCATTAATTTCAATATTCTTATTGTATTGACTTAGTAAGTCTGACAGAGATGTGTCCGAACCTGTTGGATTATACTCCTCGTCAGTACTACCCTTAATCTTATTAATAATATCCTTGTATTCTTGACTGTCCACTAGCGGTGTTACTTTACACCGCCATAAGTGACTCCACCAACTAGCACCAAAGCCTTGTGCGTCCCTAGTTGCGTCTTGTATAACATAATATCTTTTAAGCGTGGCAGGTACTTCGTCGTCAAGTGGATGATAGTCTACTAAGTTTTGAAACTCTAAGACGTCACCATTCATGAGCTTACGTCCTAGTATATTAATCATTTGGTTATAGTGGAATGTTATGAAGACAGTATCACCCGCATTCATTAAACCAAACTGTGTTAAATCAAAGTCTTGACTTACGGGGGAGTAAACACCACGCATATTGTAAATGCTGGTATCATACTTGCGGTCTCTGTTCTCTAAGAACAAGAAATCCTGTATGTTTTTTTCACTTTGATTAGTGTAGTTTGGTGCTGTCGCATCTGCTAGATCACCCGTTTCTCCACTAGCCGCATCTGGACCTAAATATTTGTGTACATTTATACCAACCCCACCCACCGTAAACATCTCGTTGATGTTCTGATCAAAGAATTTGTAGTCTGCGGTATGCTTACCGTCTTTCCATAAGCTAAGTCTGGGCACTATTTTAGTCCTTATTGCTATATTTAGCTGATTGACAACTGGTCGGAATGGTTGTATAATATATGATAACTAATAAAAACAGTGAGGATATTATGGCAAAGGCAAGATTTGAGGTACCTAAATTAAGCAAACTTAAGTTTGATGCTGACCTAATTGCTACCTGGGCACCAGAAGAACGAAAACATCAAGTTGGTAAGTTCTTAAATCATTATGGATATTCATATAGTATAAAAGAGTTAAAGAAACACATAGCGAGGTGGATGCAAAGTACACTTGAGTACGATCCAAAAGATGTTGCTAATTTAGTTTCTGGACCAGATGGTTGGTTTCCTGGTACCTTAGGGCGTTTGGGCAAAGCCCGGTCTGATGGGTGGGTGTTTGATAAGCATGAACTTGCGTATATTAAGACTGAAATTAAACATTACCTAACAAAGTGTCTTGTTAACGCTGAGGTCTCTCCTGGTCCTGCAGTAGGCAAGACACTGCCTGAGCTCACTATTCAGGATAGAATTAAACTAAAAATTAACGAACATATCGGACACTTTGAAGAACAACAGGATTTATTAGCAACCAAGAGTAAGGTTGATCCTGAAGCATTCGCCTATTTAAAGAAAGAGAATGTGTCACAGAATATGCTTACTAGCATAGCACAACCTTTCATTGAGCGTATGATTGAATGGCAGGAAGCCAAAGCAGGTACTTGTGAGGATCTTAAAGAAGGATACAGTCACTGGCAAGCAAAGGATTACAAAAAGTACTTTGCTTTTGTTGAAGCAATACTAGCAGACATCGAAGCCTACGCTAAAACTAAAAAGGCTGTTAAGGTTAATAGGGTTAAGAAAGCACCCAACAAGCAGAAGATTGTTAGTAAAGTCAAGTATGCTAAAGACAATACACAATATAAGATTGCTAGTGTAGATCCTTTACAAATTATAGGTGCAACTGAGTTGTATGTGTTTAATGTTAAGACACGAAAACTAGGCAAGTACGTAGCTGACGAACATATGGCTACATTAAATGTTAAAGGCACAACTATTACAGGGTTCGATACACAAACAAGTACACAAAAGACTTTACGTAAGCCTGAAAGACAGTTGCCTGACTTTATGGGATCCAGTAAAACAGCAAAGCGCAAGTTTTTACAGGGTATTAAGAGTGTAGAGATACCATGTAATGGTAGGTTAAACTCTGACACTATTCTATTACATGTACAATAAATACATGTAACAGGATTATATAATGGCCACACTTATAGAAAAACGACAAGAAATAGAAGAGTACATTAACCTAAGACTAGGTGGTCAGATGGTTGATGTTGAGTTAGATAAGGAGCATTATGACCTTGCTATTAATAGGTCACTAACGAGATATAGACAGCGAGCTGAAAATTCTCAGGAGGAAAGTCATGCTTTCCTAGCTCTAAACAAAGATCAAAATGAGTACATACTACCTAGTGAAATACAAGAAGTACGTCAAGTGTTCAGACGTGGTATAGGTAGTACATCAGGCACAACAGCAAGCCAGTTTGAACCGTTCTCTAGCGGGTACCTTAACACATATATGTTAGTTGCTGGTAGAGTAGGTGGTTTATTAAACTATGAATTGTTTTCACAATATCAAGAATTAGCAATGAAAATGTTTGGTGGATTTATTAACTTTACATTTGACAGAAGTACAAAAAAACTTACTATTGTGCGTAAGGTCCCACAGGGCGGCGAAGACGTGTTACTTTGGACATATAACTTTAAACCAGATATAACTATACTCAATGACCATATGATTTTTCCCTGGGTACAAGATTATTCTTTAGCACTTGCAAAACACATGTTAGGTGAGGCAAGAGAAAAGTTTGCACAGATTGCTGGACCGCAAGGTGGCACCAGTTTAAACGGTGCAAGTTTAAAGAGCGAAGCACAAATGGAAATGCAAACACTAGAGCTTGAAATTCAGAACCAGATGACTGGCACTCAGCCAATGTGGTGGGTTACCGGCTAGCCTTTTGTATACTTTTGTACTATAATAACTAGATGCAAAAATAAATTATGCCTAAAATTGCCGACTTAGAAGTTACCCCAAATCCAAACGCTAGGAAATTTGTACTTATATTATGAATACAGCAATTGATAACATTGTGAATCAGCCGTACAAGGCTGGATTCCACACCGAAATCGAGACGGATTCAATGGCTCGTGGTTTGAGCGAAGATGTTATTCGAACGATATCGAGCAAGAAGAATGAGCCAGATTGGTTGTTAGAGTTTCGTCTTAATGCTTACCGTCATTGGTTGACGATGACAGAGCCAAAATGGCCAAACGTGAGATATCCAAAAATTGATTTTCAGGACATAATTTATTATTCGGCACCGAAGTCTAAGGCGACCAAGAAGTCCATGGATGAGGTCGATCCAGAGTTATTGAAAACTTTTGAGAAGCTTGGTATTCCTATGAATGAGCGTGCGGCTTTGGCAGGCGTTGCTGTGGATGTTGTTTTTGATAGTGTTTCTGTAACGACCACCTATAAAGAAAAGTTAGCGGAATACGGGATCATATTTTGCTCGTTCTCGGAGGCGGTCAGAGACCATCCAGATCTGATTAAGAAGTACCTTGGCAGCGTTGTTCCTTATACCGATAATTTTTATTCTGCATTAAATTCAGCGGTTTTTACGGACGGTTCGTTTTGTTACATCCCCAAAGGTGTGAAGTGTCCGATGGATCTGTCGACTTACTTTCGCATCAATACTCAGGACTCGGGTCAGTTTGAAAGGACTCTGATTGTCGCAGAAGAGGGCAGTCAGGTGTGTTACCTAGAGGGTTGCACCGCACCTCAATTTGACACGAATCAATTGCATGCGGCGGTGGTTGAGCTCATTGCTCTTGATGATGCGGATATTAAGTATTCCACTGTGCAAAATTGGTATGCCGGAGATGAAAATGGCGTTGGTGGTATCTTTAATTTTGTGACTAAGCGAGGATTGTGCAAAGGTAAAAACTCCAAGATATCTTGGACCCAAGTGGAGACTGGATCAGCGGTGACTTGGAAATACCCCTCGTGTATTCTTCTTGGCGATAATTCGGTGGGTGAGTTTTACTCCGTAGCGCTTACTAATCACATGCAACAAGCGGACACTGGAACAAAGATGTTCCATATTGGCAAGAATACCCGCAGCCGCATTATCAGTAAGGGTATTTCAGCGGGAAAATCTAATAATAGTTATCGTGGTTTGGTGAAGGTGTCACCTAAAGCCGATGGCGCTCGTAACTATTCTCAATGCGACTCTATGTTGATTGGCGATCTTTGTGGTGCCAATACATTCCCTTACATCGAGGTCGCCAACAAGAGCTCGATCGTAGAGCATGAGGCAAGCACATCAAAAATTGGTGAAGAGCAGATGTTTTATTTTTCGAGTCGAGGTATCGGTTCTGAAGAAGCTGTTTCTATGATTATTAATGGATTCGTTAGAGATGTATTTATGCACTTGCCCATGGAGTTCGCGGTCGAGGCAACAAAATTACTCGGCTTAAAACTGGAAGGAAGTGTTGGATGATTATAAAGAATGCAGAAACGATCCTAAGTGTACATAACCTCGTCGCTAGTATTGATGGCACTCAAAAAACTTAAGTAAAAAAATTATGCCTAAAATTGCCGACTTAGCAGTTACGCCGAATCCAAACGCTAGGAAATTCGTACTCAAAGAACCTATAACCTATGGTGTGGCCAAGTCATATGAGTCAGCGGAAGAAGCGGTTGGGGATGAACTTGCGTCTAGTTTGTTTCAAATAGAGAGTGTGGTATCTGTTTTTTATGTCGATAATTGGATTACGGTGACGCAAGACGGCAGTGCTGATTGGAAAGATTTGATGCGCTCTTTGGCCGAACCAATTCGTTTGGCCCCTGTTGCAACTCAGGTTTCGGAGGAAGCATCGAAAACTGCCACATGGCTTCAAACGGATGAATCCAGTCTTTCCGAAACGGAACGGGCTCAGCTTGTGCAAATCAATGAATTGCTAGATGACCGTGTGAGGCCATACCTTCAAAGTGATGGCGGTGATCTCTATGTTGTAGGCTTAGAGGATAACGTTTTAAGTGTCCATTATCAGGGCGCATGTGGTAGTTGCCCCAGTTCCTTATCTGGAACACTCGCTGGTATTGCCAGTTTAGTAAGGGAAATCGATCCTAACATCGAAGTTGTAGCGGTATAAGCTAGAACTGAATGACTTGAGCAACTGGCTAATTTTTCTGTTTAATTTTATTTCTACTTGTGTTATAATCTATCTATGATTATAGGAATATGTGGGCTGATTGGAACCGGCAAAGACACCGTTGCAGATTACTTGGTAAATTTTCATGGTTACAGACGTGATAGTTTTGCTAACCCACTTAAAGATGCTGTTAGTACAATATTTGGTTGGGATAGAGATCTTGTGGAAGGCCGTACAACAATGGCTCGCCAATGGCGTGAGCAAGTTGACGAATGGTGGTCGCAAAGACTAGGCATACCCAACTTAACTCCTCGTTATGTCTTACAACAGTGGGGTACCGAAGTTGTGCGTAAGAGCTTTCACGATGATACCTGGATTGCAAGTTTAGAAAACAAAATACGTAAAAGTAAAGACGACTCTGTTATTACAGATTGTAGGTTTCCTAACGAGATAAAAATGATTAAAGGTCTGGGCGGCAAAGTTCTCCGTGTTAAACGTGGGGAAGATCCTGTATGGTACAATACCGCAATAGCCGCCAATAACGGGGACAAACAAGCAGAGGATCAGATGCACACCCACTTTAAGGTACACATTAGCGAATGGGCGTGGGCAAGTGCAGACTTTAATTATACTGTATTAAACAACGGCAGTATAGATGAGCTATATGAAGTACTTAAAAATCTGGTAGTATCTCACTAGGTCGCCAACCTAGGTTCATATTACTTATATCAACTCCGCAATTTAAACACACACTGATTAGGTTACTCTTATTGTTGTTGCCTAAATCTCCATCCACGTGCCAGACCATAATTTGTGCCTTGCTTTTAGAGTTGAATCCGCACTTCTCACATTGACTCTTTTTCTTATATCCTGCTTGGTGCCACGCAGGTATTTTTGAAGGTTCTTTTCTACGAAGCCTAATACAAGAATCGCACCTAGATCTATAGTAAATCTTGTCGTGTTTTTTGTAGTTTACAGCTACTTGGTTCCTATTACAGGCTGGGCATATTCTGCGTTGCATGTAGTTATTTAATAGATACCTTTAAAAGGGCGACTAATAGGTGCCATTTTGCTTATAATCAATAAATACTACTAATTAACATATTGAGGATTATTACAATGGCATTAATTTCACCTGGAGTAGATGTAACTGTTACTGACGAGAGTAACTATGCGCCAAATCAATTGGGGACTATCCCTTTAATTGTTTTAGCCACAGCACAGGACAAATTAAACACTTCTAGCGTAACAGCAATAGCAACTACCGCCGCAAATGCAGGCAAGTTAGTAGCCGCTACAAGTCAGAGAGAATTAACAAGCCTATTCGGTACTCCAACATTCTATAAGACAAGTTCAGGAACCCCTATTCATGGTTATGATATTAATGAATATGGATTGATGACTGCTTATAGTTTACTAGGTGTATCCAATAGAGTTTATTGCATCAGAGCAAATGTAAACACAGCCGAATTAGTTGGAACAACAGTACGTCCTACTGGAAGCCCATCTAATGGAACTTATTGGTTAGATTTAACAGACACTCTATGGGGCATTTTTGAATGGAATAGTGCTACACAGGCATTTACTAACAAAGTGCCTACAATTTTAGCAAGCACCTCAGATTTAAGTGGTGGTGTACCTAAAACAAGTATTGGTAGCATTGGCGATTATGCCGTGGTTACAACAAATACAAACAATCCAATTTACTACAAGAAGTACAATAATACTTGGGTACTAGTAGGCAGCATAGGTTGGCAGACTTCTAGCCCAACTATTGCGGCAACAACTGCTAACCCAACACTAACTTCTTCAAACGCAGTTATCATTAACGGCTCAACAGTTACGTTAACTGGAACAACAGTTTCTAGTTTGGTAAGCGATATTAATACTGCATCGGTTACTGGTATTACAGCATACGCTAGTGCCACAACCGGCATACTGCATATTTTTGCAGACGCCACTACAACATCAGATGGCAGTACAGCAGACGGTGCAATTATTATTAGTAACAGTGTAGGAACCCCATTAGCAGATTTAGGCATCACAGCAGGTACGTTCTACAGACCAGCACTAGCTCAGACAGCTCATACAAGTGTTCCTACTTGGAAGACTAACGATACAGCTTCTAGACCAACAGGAAGTGTTTGGATTAAAACAACCACTGCTAATGTTGGTGCAAGTTTTGACGCTAGTGTTTACTCTAGCACAACAGATGCATTCTCAGCAGTAAGTGCTCCTGTTTACGAAAACGACCAGTCAGCAAACGCAACTCTGGATGCTACTGGTGGTGGTAAAAACATTGGTGCTAGTAGTGTTTACGTACAATACGATGCACTAGAAGATGACTCAGCTACTTACAAGCTATATAAGCGTTCAGCAACTGGTAGCACCACAATTACAGGTAGTGTTGCTAACCCAGTACTAACAGCCACTAACACATTTACTATTCAGCAGAGTGTGCCAGCCAGTAGCACACTAAGCACAGCACAAACAGTTACACTAAGTGGTACTGATGCGGCGTCTTTGGTGTCAGATCTACTAGCATTAGGACTATCACAAATTACTGCTAGTGTAAACAGTGCAGGTAAAATTGTTATTAACCACACAGGTGGTGGCGTTATAGTATTAAAGAATACTGCAGGAACACCGTTAACAACTGCTGGTATTACAACTTCATTATCAAACGTTAAAGCGGGAAATAATTCAGACTTGGTTGCAAGTAACTGGATCCCATTAACATACACAGCAAGTTTAGCAGTACCAAGCGCAGATCCTGTAACAGGTACACTTTGGTACTATAACGCTGTTGATGATGTTGACATTATGATACATAACGGGACAGACTGGAAAGGGTACCAGACACTAGCCGCTGATGCAAGGGGCTATGATTTAACTGCTACTGATCCAGATGGTGTTATTGTCGCCGCAAGTGAACCAATTGCACAGTCAGATGCATCAGCACTAGTAAGTGGAGACCTTTGGTTAGATACAAGCGATTTAGAGAACTATCCTAACCTTTACAGATACGATGCTACTGATTCTAATTGGACATTGATTGATAATTCAGATCAAACATCAGAGAACGGTATTTTGTTTGCAGATGCACGTTGGGACACAGACGGAACAACAAATCCAATTACTGGTGACATCCCACTAATTACAAGTTTGTTGGCATCTAACTATACAGACTTAGATGTTCCAAGTGCCGCACTTTATCCACGTGGAACTTTATTGTTTAATACACGTAGAAGTGGTTACTTAGTTAAAGAGTTTAAGAACGACTACTTTAATTCAGATGACTTTGCAGGATCTTTACCAACAATTAAAGATGCTTGGGTTAATAAGGCAGGCAACAAGTCAGACGGCTCACCTTACATGGGTAGAAAAGCAGTCAGACAGGTTGTGGTAGCCGCAATGAAGTCTGCATTAGACAGTAACACAGAGATCAGAGAAGAGCAACAGGTATATAACTTAATTGCCGCTCCTGGCTATGAAGAGTTAACTGCTAATATGATTAGTCTAAATAACGATAGACGTAACACCGCATTTATTGTTGCAGACACCCCAATTAGACTTGCCCCAAGTGCTACTGAAATAAGCAACTATAATAATAACACTGGCACATGGTTCGGCGAAGGCGCAACATCAACTGATGCCTATGTTGGGTTATATTATCCATCAGGACAGAGTACTGATTTATCAGGTAGCACTATTGTTGTTCCACCAAGTCATATGGCATTACGCACAATGATCAGAAGTGACGATGTGAGCTTCCCTTGGTTTGCACCAGCAGGTACGAAACGAGGTCTAGTTGACAACGCCACACAACTTGGTTATGTTAGTTCATCCACTGGTGAGTTTGTGTTAGCAGGCTTAACAGAAGGTGTAAGAGATAGTCTATATGAAAATAAGATTAATCCAATTACATTCCTTCCAGGAATTGGTTTAACAATTTATGGTCAAAAAACACGTGATCCAAACGCACCAAGTTCACTTGATAGAATTAATGTTGCAAGACTTGTTGTTTATATGAGAACTAACTTAAACACATTAGCAAAACCGTTTGTGTTTGAGCCCAACGACAAGTTAACTAGAGACGAAATTAAACAAATCGTCGAACAGTTATGTAACGACTTGGTTGCTAAGAGAGCATTAAGCGACTATGTTGTTGTATGTGATGAAACAAACAACACACCAGTTAGGATTGATAGAAACGAACTATACGTAGACGTTGCTATTGAGCCAGTTAAGTCTGCTGAATTTATCTTTGTTCCAATTAGATTGAAGAACACAGGTGAGATTGCAGGAACTAGTGTATAATTAAAGTACGCATATAATGAGAGCCACTAGGCTCTCATTAATGCAGTAGTATACGATAAATACTACTAATTAGGAGACAGAAAAATGGCAGTAGCAAGTTTAAACAAATTTACGGTACCTTTAGCTAGTGACCAATCAGCAAGTACACAAGGCTTGTTGATGCCAAAATTAAAGTATCGCTTTAGAGTGAGCTTTGAAAACTTTGGCATTACAACTCCACGTAGTGAGCTAACAAAACAAGTTATAGATTTTATGCGACCAACAGTTTCACAAGAACGTATGGAAATTCCAATTTATAACTCTAGAATTTACTTAGGTGGACGCCCGACCTGGGAGACAACCACAGTTAACCTGCGTGATGACGCCCAGGGTAATGTTTCCAAACTAGTTGGCGAGCAGATGCAAAAGCAATATGACTTTATGGAACAGTCTAGTGCGGCATCAGGCATTGACTACAAGTTTATTACAAGATGTGAAATATTAGATGGTGGTAATGGTGCATTTACTCCAACATCATTAGAGACCTGGGAACTGTATGGCTGCTTTTTAACTAACGTAGCATACGGTGATGTATCATACGGTAGTGATGAACCAATAAGTATTCAGATGACAATTAGTTTTGACAACGCAATACAGACTCCACTTGGAACTGGTATTGGTACATTGGTTGGAAGAACAATAGGTCAGACAATTACAGGTTAATTTTAGTATTTTAGCAGAATTAAAAAGCAGGGTATAAAACCCCTGTTTTTTTATGGATAAATAATAGTATGGCAAATTTATTATCTGGAGTATTCCAAAAAGCGTTAGGATCAGCTAGTTCTGTTATTAAAGCAGGCACTGGGTTAAATGTTACTGACAGTTTGGGAAAGCAATTTAAAAGTTTAGCAGACGCCGCAACTACTGCTGATTATATTAAGGACTTCAAACACGGACAACGAATGTTTGGAGACAACAACTTTGCGCTGGCTCCAAAACACAGTGCTCTGTTCCATGTTAACATAGAGCTAAACCCAGCATTTAATCCATTGACCAACGAAGAATCCATAGAGTTGGGTATGTTGGCAAAAAATGTAACATTGCCTGGATTTGCTTATGATACAGAGCAGTTACATGCGTATAACAGAAAAGTAAACATTCAGACTAAAGTTAATTACGATCCTGTTACGATAGAATTTCACGACGACACGATTAACTTAACAAAAAAGTTTCATGAGCTTTACCTTAAACATTACTTTAGAGACGATGACCACGAGAATGCTGTATATGATCCCAGTTTAAGTGTATATGGTAATAGAACAACTGACAAATGGGGTTATAGCCAAGCTGGAGACGTACAGGGAAACTTTATTGCTAGGATAAATGTATATAGTTTAAGTCAAAAGACTTTTACACATTATGTTGTGGAAAACCCCATAATACAATCATTTAAACATGGCAATCATAATTACTCAGGTGAGTCCTTTATGTCTAGCACAATGACGGTGATGCCTGAACAAATTAGGTACATTGGAGAAGGCATAGTAACAAGTGACCAAGTTAGAGGGTTTGGTATTATACATTATGATACTGTTCCGAGTCCACTACAATCATTGGGTGGCAGAGATACTATTATAGGCAAAGGTGGTGTGTTTAACACCATTGGCGGTATAGGTGATAAGATTGCATCTGGTAACTTCTTAAGTGCCGCCTTAGATGCATATAGGGCTCGTGATACTTTTAAAAATGCTGATCTTAAAAAAACAGCCCTAAGGGACATCACAGGCTTAGCCACAGACGTATTGCGTGGCAACAACACACAGGGAAAATACTTCTTTCCTTCAGTCAGCAACTTAGTCGATAAATTTGGCCCAAGCGAGGGCAAGTCTACACCTTCCAGCTCGTCGAATAGTGATATAGTCGGCTCAAGTCCTGCAGGACAAAATGTAGGATCAGACAACAGTTTTGCTGAGAACAAAGATGCTCGCCGCAATGAACAAATAAACAGAGCGGCAGGACAAGCATCTAACATTAGAACTATATAAGGATTTCAAATGGCAATACCATCCAATTTACCCAACCTTAAAGCAGAATCTACGCCCAATTACTTTAAAAACTTTTTTGTTAAGGAAGGCTACGTTACTGACAACCAATACGAAGCACTAATTGGATTGCTTATGAAAAGAACAGCGAACAAAGAGTCCGCTGAGAACTTAGCAGGAGCAATTATACAAGGCTCATCCCAGCAAGACATCTCGTTTAACGAATTATTTGATTACATTAAAAAAGCAAATACCATAGAGTTAGATGCGTTTTTAGCTTTTTTCCTTAATAATACTCGTGTGGGAACTAGTTATCTTGGCATAAGTAATCCAGGAAATCAAAATCCATATGTCTTACGCACTATTTTGGTATGACCAAATATGCACAAGGCAAATTTCATCCAAAAAACGCAAAAAAATATTTAGGCAGACAATTACCAACTTACCGCAGTAGTTGGGAACAACGTTTTATGATGTTCTGCGACACTAATCCTAGTGTTATAAGTTGGGCCAGTGAGCCTGTTAAAATACCTTACTTTAATCCTGTTAAAAACAAGCAAACAATATACGTGCCAGACTTTTTAATAGAATATATAGATAGGAACAAACAGAACCACAAAGAGTTAATTGAAATAAAACCCAGTAATCAAACACTGTTTGAAAAAACTCGCAGTCAGCGTAATAAAGTAGCCTGGGTCATTAATCAGGCAAAGTGGCAAGCCGCAGAAACGTGGTGCAATCACTACGGAATAGTATTCCGCATACTGGGTGAAAATGAACTGTTCCACAATGGACGCAGTAAATAAAAGTATGACAAAAAAGTTAGAAGAGATATTTAATATTACTACTGATGACGTTTCAGAAGAAGAATCAGAAAAGTCTATCCCGGTAAGGAAGGCGTTTATTGATGATATTAATAGTGCAATTGACAAGATAGACATAGCACTACCTAGGGTTAGAGACCTAGATGATACCAGCGATAGAGAGTTAGATGCCCTAGCAGACTTAGCGACAGACAAATTCAACGATCTAATGGATCTTGGTATGAATGTTGATAGTCGCTTCAGCGGTAACATATTTCAAACCGCCAGTCAGTTGCTAGGACATGCTATTACTGCCAAACAGGTTAAACTGGATCGCAAATTAAGAACTGTGGACTTGCAGATTAAAAAAATGCGTCTAGACCAGCAAAATCAGAAAGGTGGCACTAACGAAGACGCTGAAATAGAAGGCAAAGGTGTAGTGTTAGATAGAAATGCATTGCTCCAAGAAATACTCAAGAACAACAAATAAAACTTACAAACCGTGCTAAATACGACATAAGGACCCATCATGAAAACATTTATAGATTACTTAACAGAGGCCGCAGATAAGACATACGATTTTAAAATTAAATTGTGTTGCGAGCCTGACAAAGACAACCTAGATGCTATGGAGAATGTACTAAAAGCATACGACATGGTATCTATGGGTAAGCCAAAAAGGCTACCAGTTAAAGAACATCCAGGCGAATTTCCTAATAGAGGACCTATTGAAGTATACATTATTGACGCAAGTGTACGTATGCCTGTAACACCACCACAACTTAAAGAAATGCTGAAACAACGAGCTGGTATTAACGAAGCAGATTTGCTTGTGTATACCAAAGGTCAAGACGAGTCCTATGTCGCTGATCAAGGGCAAGAATCAGATGGTGCTCTATTAGGAAAAGATTATGACAAGTCAGACAACAGTGAATATGGTACAGAAAAGTTTAAGAACAGCATGTTGAAAGACCTAGAGCCTAGTATTAAACATGAGTATGCAGATCCTAATACTGAGCGGGGTAAAACCACAAACGACCTTCCGATGGGTGTCCAGAGTCCTATGGGATCTACTGCAAATGCAAATAAGAAGCCAGAGCATAAAAGTTCTGCTAGGTAAGTGTCATGAATAAACGAGAACTTACAAAAGACGAAACGCATGCAATAGCAACAAAAATGGCCAAGGAAGGCTTAAACGAAATCGAGGAGAATAGCGTGAGTAACAACGAAGAAGACGTCCAAGCCGAGGAAAGACAGAAAGACCTTACTTGGTTAGAAGACATTAAAAGATTATCAGGTTTAGCTAACACATACGAAAACAGTGCAGGCGCAATGACTGAGTATAAGGTTGACGAATCTACTGACTCAGATGAAGAAGTAGTTACTGAAGAACAAAGCCCAGCACAGAAAGCGGCATTTCAAAAGATGCTAGATGCTAAAAAAGGCAAAAAGTCAGACGAAGATGTAGAAGAACAAGTAGAGAAAGCAAGTGGTGTAAGAGCAGACACGAAGGGCAAAGTAGACAAGTCCGAAAAGAAACACTACCATTGCAAACTTACTAAGGACAAAACGACAAGAGGCGTTCGCATGGTAGCAGACGAGGGCGAATCAGAAGCTGACGTTAAAGCAAGATGTAAGCGTGAGAACATGGGTTGGGAACTAAAAAGCATTAGAAAACTCGTCGAGTCTGTTGAAATGGAAGGCGAGAAAAAAGATCATGATGGAGATGGAGACATCGACAGCAATGATTACTTAGCCGCTAGAGGTAACGCCATTAAAGCCGCTATTGCTAAAAAGAAGGGCGATGTTGAAGAAGGACTAGCAGAGCTTGCTGACTTACTTTCACTTGCTGGGTTAAAAGGCAAAGTAGAGTTAGATGAACTTGCTAACAAGCCAGGGCAGGGAACAAAAGAGACTACAACATACAGTGTTTCAGATGTTATAGACCAAGGCAATGACTTACATGCCAAGTCTAAGCAATACGCAGATAAAGCAAAGTTGGGTGACAACCCAATGGCTACTGAAGAAGTAGACGTAGTTGAAAACAAACTTTGGAAAGCATATCAAGCAGAATTAGCAGGCGTTAAAAAATGAAAAAACTAGCAGAATATTTTACAGAGTCAGAGCAAGGACATATTAGACCGCAAGTGGGTGATATATTTGATATCGTAATTAACGAAGAACTTGCTATTGAAGCAGATGTGTTAGAATCTACTGAGGATAAACTTGTTCTTGAATATGATGAACGTGGAATATCACTGCTAGAAGGTTTAGATTTAATTGAAGAAGAGGACACAGTCACCGAAGGCAAGGTAAAAGACCTACTTCTTGACATAGAAGAGCTTACTGACAAAGAGTTTCAGGACAAGTACAATATGTCTAAATTAGATGCTAAGGAAAAGTTTGATTTAGATGAAATGAGAAAACCTAATGTAATAACTCTAGCCGGTCGGGCCCATGACGCATTTAAAGAACTTAAAGATTATGAAGCAGAAGAAGTTGATTTTCACAAAGCAATAGATGACCTTGTACATAGAACATTTGGTCACCGCTCTAAAGAAAAGAAGATGGAAGCAGATCTTAGTGAAGCGTCTAACAACATTACTAAGATAAAAGACATTGTGTCCAAACAACAAGCAATGAAGATTGATGGCATTATGGTTGATATGTTTACAGCATCAGCAATCAGTCAGATTTACAATAAAGTAAATGATACAAATAAGAAAAAGATGGAAGATCTAGACATAACTAAACTTGCAGAACTTGCAATGAAGATGATGGAATCAAAACAATCGTATGACAATGTGGTAGAAGACGGTGATGAGTTAGACGAAGCAGAATATCAAGGTCGTGAAGTTAACCTCGGTAAGCCAATGCGTGGCGATGTGGCCAAGTATAAGGTCTATGTAAAAGATAAGAAGACAGGTAACGTTAAGAAAGTTAATTTTGGTGATAAGAACATGGAAATTAAACGTGACGATCCTAAGCGTAGAAAGTCGTTTAGAGCAAGACATGGTTGTGGTACACCAAAAGCCAGCGACAGAACTAAAGCACGTTATTGGTCCTGCCGTATGTGGTCCACAACGCCAGTAAGTAAAATTATATAATTATGAGAGTAAAAGACTTTATAACAGAGATTAAACAAGGAAAAGTCTTAGACTACCAGGAGAGGGCTATACCTGGTGCTAAGACATTCCCACGTATTGATCAAGGGTATGGACTGTATAGATTTGGACTAGCAATGGCTAGTAGCCCAGACGATATTGGTAACGGGATGCATGAACTTAACAATAGACCAGTAACACTATGTTATACTAAACAAGAAGAAGAAATTATTAATAAAGCTCTTAAAAAATTAGGGCTTTCATCAGAACAAACTACCAGCAACGGCAGTTATGAACCTACCGACACACAAAGTGTTAGCCCGATGCAACCACGTGATGCAGTAAAAAGGAAAAACAAGTGAGAGCAAATGAATTTTTAACTGAGGCAGAGGGTACTAAGTTAACACCAGAAGAACTTAAAGCTGAGATCGAAGCAAATAAAGCACCATTGGTAACTCCTTCAGGTTGGTCACGTGATAGTAATTCGTTTGGTGATCTTATTAGACTGGGTTTTATGACCAAAGAGTCAAGACCGTTAAGCGGTTCAGACTATCTAGTAACCCAAACTTATATAGGACCTGGACCAATAACAGTAGTACATAGTAGTGGCAGAGAAGAAGTTATCAACAAAGGTTGGAAGTTAGAATCTGAGGTAGATTACTCGTGAACGCAACCGACTTAATTAGAAGCGTATTAGATTTAATTGATAGTGTGGTAACAATTACCGCAGGACAAACAATAGACATTAGAGCATCTTCTGCTTTCGGAGAACACTCAATTGGTCCAAGAATGTCATTAGTCGCATTACCAATAGCAGTATAATAGCTAATGGCCGATAATGAAGATATCTGAACTACAAAAATTAGCAGGTATCAGAGAAAAAACATCTTGTATGGATATGGAAAACATAAGCCATACCGGTACTGAAAAGGCTAAGATAATGCGTAAGAAAAATATCCAGCCAGGCACACCTGAATGGTTTAAACTTTGGTTCAGCAGACCATATCTCACAAAAGAAAAGCCTTATTAAGCAACTCGCCTACCAGCACCTAAATACTTTTCCCACTTAGGATCTTTAATTTTAATAGGACTATTGCGCCACTTTGATGCCAGTCTCCAGTAGTCTGGTTCGTATGGTTTGTGTATGGGTTTTATTAGTTTGTCTGCTTTAGCATAATTGCATTTTTTACAACTAGTAACTACGTTAGTCCATGAAGATTTGCCACCTTTGCTTCTGGGTATAACATGATCGATAGTTAAGTCCTCAAAGTCAAATGTATCCTGGCAGTATTGGCATTGGAATAAATCACGCAAGTATACGTTAGCTCTACTAAATCTTACATAATGTCTTGGGTTAAAGTATTCTTTGGTAACTGCAACACTAGGTACATTTAATGTAAGGTTTTCACTGTGTACATGCCAGTCATTATATGTTTCTAACACTTGGATGCGTCCTAAAAACATTAACTTAATAGAGTGTTGCCAGTGTATAACTGAGAGAGGAAGTACTGATATTGGATTGTAATCTTTGTTGAGAAGCAAGGTGTGTGACATAAAAACCCTTTCTAAAAAGTATTTAACACTCCATGGAACACTGGTAAATATTAGTATGTCTAAGTCGCTCGACGGCGTTTTAATTAAAGCCGCACATAAACAAGAAACCTTTACTAAGCCTCAGATAAAAGAACTCATGACTTGTATGAATGGCAAAACTGGTTGCGAATATTTTATGAGCAACTACTTTTATATACAGCATCCTACAAGAGGTAAGTTGTTGTACAAACCTTTTGAGTTTCAAAAGCGCTTAATATCTACCTACAACGATTATAGATTTAGTGTTTCTCTGATGCCAAGACAAACTGGTAAAACAACCACTGCCGCTGGGTACCTGTTGTGGTATGCAATGTTTGTGCCAGACAGCACAATACTAGTGGCCGCCCACAAGTATGCAGGTGCTCAAGAGATTATGCAACGTATCAGGTATGCGTATGAGTCTGTACCCAATCATATACGTGCAGGTGTTACCAGTTATAACAAAGGAAGTATTGACTTTGACAACGGGTCACGTATCGTGGCAATGTCTACAACTGAGAACACTGGTCGAGGTATGTCTATATCATTATTATACTCAGACGAGTTTGCATTTGTGAGGCCTACTATTGCCCGTGAGTTTTGGACGTCCATATCACCCACACTTAGTACTGGTGGTAAGGCTATTATTACATCAACACCTAACTCAGATGAAGATCAGTTTGCATTTATATGGAAACAAGCAAACAAGAACATTGATGAGTTTGGTAATGAACAGGAAGTAGGCGTAAACGGTTTTAGAGCATTTAGGTCTGAATGGTGGGAACATCCTGACAGGGATGAGCAGTGGAAACAAGAGGAAATAGGGCGTATTGGTGAAGATAGGTTTAGACGAGAACATGGGCTAGAGTTCTTAATCTATGACGAAACTCTTATAGCACCAACTACTCTAATAGAGTTGGAGTTTAAAGAGCCTGTGTTCAAGCAAGGACAAGTACGCTGGTTTAAACATCCTGAAAAAGACAAAACTTATGTTCTCAGTTTAGATCCTAGTTTGGGAACAGGTGGCGATTACTCCGCTATACAAATATATGAGTTGCCCACATTAGAACAGGTGGGTGAGTGGCAAAATAACAGAACACCGATCCAACAGCAAGTTAAACTACTACAACAGATTACAAGTTTTCTAGCAGAAACAGTTAACAAGAATAACATATACTACAGCATAGAAAACAACTCTATTGGCGAAGCCGCATTAGTAAGCATTGCCGAAATAGGAGAGGAAAATATTGCAGGAACATTCCTTACTGAGTCCAGATCTCATGGGAACTCTAGTCGATTTAGAAAAGGGTTTAATACTACTGCACGTAATAAACTAGCCGCATGCGCTAAGTTAAAGAGCCTAATAGAGAGCAAAAAACTAAAAGTACATAGCAAAAATTTAATTAGTGAATTAAAAACATTTGTGGCACATGGTGGCAGTTATGCTGCCAAGACTGGTGAAACAGATGACTTAGTAATGAGTTTGGTATTGATAACCCGCATGATGCAGGGATTGCAAACATACGATGCTAGTCTAGACACAGCGTTGAGAGACCATAATGACAGTCTAGAGTTTCCTATGCCCTTTGTGATCTTTTAAATTTTTTAGATAAATAGATTTATGAGCGAAATTGAACCAATAGCGCAAGGATTATACGACAAATTAAAGAACAGATTTGGCGAAATTGCTATATCTGATGAATCAGCAAAGCCTACTAGTATCTTAGAAGATGGGCGCTTCTTTAATTTTGATTTTAAACTAGGAAGTAAAAATTACGGTAATGTTACCATTAGTATTAATGATGGTGACAGTCTAAAAGTATTCTTTAATAGACGTATCAGTAAGAAGATGGACGAAGAAGATCGTCCATCATGGTACAAGTTTTTAAAGGCACTACGCAGTTTTTCACGTAGAAACATGCTGAGGTTCGATACTAGAGATATAACAAGATCCGCATTAACAAAAAAAGAGATTAAAGATATGGCCACCAACGTCGACGTTTACGATAAATCAGAGCTTAATCAAATTGCCACAGAAAGCAAGTTATATGGTAGCAAGAAAAGTAGTTACCAAAAAATGGTAGCACGAGAAGGCCAGAATCCTGTTAAAATTATTGTTAGACATGCTAAAAATATTGATGAAGAAAAGCATGGCGCAAGAGCAAGGAATATATCAGCAGTTTTCTTAGAAACTCAATCAGGTGAAAGATTTAAACTACCATTTATTAAATTGGTAGGTGCAAGAGCCATGGCTAGACACTTAATGAATGGTGGCGGTGTCGGCGATGAGTTGGGAACACATATTGTAGAGCTAGTTGAAGAGATGGCAGATTTGGGCCAATTTGTTAGACTAATGAAAAACAAACCCTGGGAGAATAGAGAAACTAAGGAAATGATGGAAGCCTCGGTTGACAGATACCAAGGTGTGAGGGCAACTCTCAATAGTTTAACAGGCCCTAAAGGCTATAGTAAATTTGCAGAAGCATTTAACCCACAAGTTAAAGAACTAGATGAGTTTAATGCAGACACTGTTAAAGAAAAGTTTATACAACAGAGCTTCCCAGAAAAATTAGAATCAGCATTGCCGCATGTATACAGTGCGCACAAAGTATGGAGTAAGAATATGTCAGAGCAGTTACAACAAGTGCATGAATTTGTGCGTTCAGATGAGTCTGTTCAATTAGGTAAAACACACGGCAACAAGGCTTACTTTGAATCATTAAGGTTTGTCGACACAAAAGCATTATTAAGAACAGTACTAGAGCAAGTGTCAGATCAAGCAGACGGAGCAATTAAAGAGTTTGCAACCAAATGGGCATCTCGCCTTAACACTATTGAAGAACAAGTTGACGAATCTTTAAAAGAAGAATATGGTATGGCTGTGCAACTTGCCAAGCAATATATTAAAGGTGTTAAGTCGATTAAGGGAGGTCAAGTTGCTGAAGGATCTAATAACGATATTAAAGAGTTGTTCAATGATTGGATGAATAGCGAATATGCCCCGTTCGATGACGACTCAGGTGATGATAACGCAGTATTCACCAAAGCATTAAACTTTGTTGCAGATCGCATGGATAATCGTTCAGACTCGGAGAGTTATGCTTATAAATTAGCAGATATGTTTCAGGGTGTTAAGGGTAAAGGTTCAGAGCTAGATGAATATGCAGACTGGGCAGACAGTGTAATTGAAGAAGACGATGAAGTTGACGAAGATCCAATACGTGAACTTGTGCTATACATCGAAAACGATGGCCAATTATATCAAATGCAAGGCGAGCCTATTATGCGTAACCTCACTAAGAAGTGGGACAAAGGCGTATATGATCATGACAAAGCCAAAACACTTTGGAAGTACTATGCAGACACCGGTGCTAGAAAATATGGCAAAGATTACGGTGCAAATGATGGCTTTAAGATGTTCTCGCCAGCAGTACGTAGAGCTGTGGCAAGTGAACTAGCAGATAACTGGCATGAAGAACTTAAGGCTGGTAACAAAATGGAAGGTGCTGGTGATGCACCAGCAGGTTATGACCCACACAGAGATCCTGTATTAACACAAACACCTGCTTATAAAATGAGCATGGGGATTCAGAAAGGTTTGCAGTCAGGCAAGAAAATGTTTAACAAGTTTAGACAAGGCATAGCAGACAAGATAGCACCTGCTAATAAACAAAATGAAGAGCAAAATGTGGCGGAAGCGGAAGATCATGTTGAACTACAAAAGCTGATAGGACAACACCTTCCTGTAGGTCAAGATGGCAGTAATGCTATTACAGCACTTACGGGCATTATCGACAATGAAGAGTTAAACGCAGGATTACAAGACATTGCCGATAAGCAAGGATCAGACAGTTGTGGTAGACCAGCAGTTTACAAGTATCTACAGGATGCAAATCCAGAGTTATTAAAGTTATTAGACTTTGGTGACATGACAATGGAAAACTTGGGCGGTGATGCCAGTGAGGAATTTATTAATTCAGTAACTGACCAGAAGAAAAAGAAACACGGCGAAACAACAGCAGAAGATTTAAAACGGTTAAGCGGATTAATTTAACCGTTTAGACTTGACTAGATAAATAAAAGTGCGTACACTACTAAACAAGTGTGCGTATTTTAGGCATACATTATGGCAAACTTATTAAGGAGTAATACATTATGGCAACATCATTGGCCGATATCAGAGCAAGACTGCAACAACAAGACACACGATCCGGAAGTAGTTCAAGTGGGGGTGGCGACAATGCTATCTTTGCACACTGGAACATAAAAGAAGGCGACACTGCAACTATCAGGTTCCTCCCTGATGGCGATCCTAAAAACGATTTTTTCTGGGTAGAACGTGCTATGATCCGTTTACCTTTCCAGGGTATTAAAGGACAAGCAGACAGTAAACCCATACAGGTACAAGTACCCTGCGTTGAAATGTGGGGAGAATCCTGTCCTATCCTAGCAGAAGTTAGAACATGGTTTCAAGACAAGGGTCTAGAAGACATGGGTCGTAAGTATTGGAAGAAGCGTAGTTATTTGTTTCAAGGTTTTGTAAAAGAGAATCAAATGCAGGAAGACAAAACACCTGAAAACCCGATTCGCAGATTTGTAATTAGTCCACAAATCTTTAATTTAATTAAGGCAGCACTTCTTGATCCAGATATGGAAGAGTTGCCAACTGATCCTACTAAGGGATTAGACTTTAGGGTAGTTAAGACCACAAAAGGTGGGTACAGTGACTACTCTACAAGCAATTGGGCAAGGCGAGAGTCTGCACTAACTTCAACAGAAACTGCGGCAATAGAACAATATGGTTTATTCAACTTAGTTGATTTTCTACCTAACCGCCCAGACGAAACTGCACTAAAAGTAATGAAAGAAATGTTTGAAGCATCTGTAGATGGGCAACCATATGATGCAGAGAAATGGGGTAATTACTTTAAACCAGCAGGTATGATGCGGACAGCAACAGAAACCAGTACTGCACCAGCGGCAGTGTCAGCACCAGCGGCAGTGTCAGCACCAGCGGCACCAGTAACAGTAACTACTCCACCAAGTAGCCAAAGAGCAGAAGACATTTTGGCTATGATTAGAAATAGACAAAAGTAACACAACCTCCTCCTAGTAGTAAGTAGTTAAAAGTGGGTACCCAGGTGGGTACCTGCTTTAGTACTACGATAAACATGCTAACACAACTTGATTATGAACTGTTTCCTAACAACCCTGAGGTATACAGACTACCGTCAGGAGAACTAGTGGCTAGAATATTTAAAAATGCAACTAGTAGTTTGGATAGACAAGGTTACGAGTTAGCTACACTAGACGAAATAGAACAAGCAAATACAATTACAGCATATTGGCGAGAACCTGTAGCAAGGTTCTGTAGCGGAGTAAGTACGTTTGTTCAACAAACAGGCATCAGAGTAGAAGATGCTGTTCAATATCTATTTTTAAATAGGCACTATGCCCCACAGTTTTACAGTTTAATAAATCTTAGACGTTTTATGAACAGACATGCTTGTTTTAGTTTTAAGGAGTTAGGCGACATTGGTTCTATAACAGAGTTTCATGAAGTGCCTTACAGTAAAACAGAAGTGCCAATTACAGACAAAGTACATTTTTACCTAACGTGCGATAAGGTTGTCTGGGAAAAGTTTTTAGATACAACAGTGCATATTAACGAAGTATTACGTGTACTTAAATTATTTCATATAGGATACTATAAAGAAGTCTTTGAACATAGTAAAACAATAAATGCAAGCATTTAAAGAACTAACGTGCCACAGTATTATGTACATACAGTACGAAGTTATGGAGCATCTTGCCAATTACGAGCTAGAAGAAGGCTGGAACGATATTGACGAAGCAACTTGTCTACGTAGTTGTCCTAGACTCATGCTATACCTGAAAGAACTTAAACTGGCTCCTAGAGATATCGCATGTACATACCTTACTGAACACTTAGACTTGCACGTAGATGCCAAGCCGGTAGTGGCTAAACTTAATATACCAATACAACATTGTGTGGGCAATATAAACTACTGGTATGACGAGGACGTAAGTCACAGAAGAACTAAAAAAGATAAATTCAACAGAAACGTTCCTGACTTAGCAGGATGGGTACCAAAGTCTAATATTATAACACATCAATTCTTTACAAAACCAATAGTGTTTAACAGCCAAATACCGCATGGTGTTAAAGTTACATACGGTCCACGTATAGTTTTAAGTATAACATTTTTTAATGAGCCGTTAAATGAACTGCATTAGATTCAAGCACTTTGCAAGACTTAACCCTGACGGCACAGTAAGCCGATGTGGTCACATGGTAAAACCTCCTCGTTTTAATTCATTTAATGACATGAATAACAGTGACTGGAACAATAACTTAAAAGATTGGCCTGTCGAATGTGTTAGATGCAAAGTTAGCGAAAATCAGGGCAAAGAAAGTGTTAGGCAATTCAGTAACAAACAACATGAAGAACTATCTCAAGCTCATAAAGATTATCTAATCATTGGTGGAGTGTTGGATAATATATGTAACTCTGCATGTCAACATTGTAATCCACACTTAAGCACAAAGTTTGGCGCCATTGCTAATAATAAGATAATAGTAGACAACACAGATAAATTTTACAACTTTCCGCAGGAACGTATTGTTAAGTTAGATATTAATGGTGGAGAGCCCACAGCAAGCCCCAACTACAAAAAATTACTGGAGTATTTGCCTGCTAACGTGCGTTATGTGAGAATAAACACAAACGGCAGTCTACGTATAGATCCAACGCCTTTGCTTAACCGTGGCATTGATGTTACAATAACTATGAGTTTAGATGGCATAGACAAAGTACATGATTACTTACGTTGGCCCGTTGTTTGGAAGACATGGTTAAAACAATTTAACTATTACAACGAATTTAAAAACAAGAACTTCCATTTAGATGTATGGTCAACTATAAGTGCATTAAACCTTAAAGACTATCCTAACATCAAAAAGTTTACAGAAGATAAGGGTGTTAATTGGGCATGGGCATTTTTAGAATCACCAGATGTATTAAGCATTAGACACACAAACTTTTTAACTGAACCTGCTAACGAGTTATTTGATGTGGTGGGGACAGAGCAAGACAACAGTCAGAAACTAACAGCGTGGTTAAAGTACCAGGATACTATTAGAAAAATCAATTACAAGGACTACTTATGAAAATAGCAATTACGGGTGGAACTAACGGTATAGGTAAGGCATTACTAGAACATTACATTAAAAAAGGACACACTGTGATGGATTACAGTAAACGAAATGGTTGGGATATTATACACCATGAACGTATTGCTGAACGAGTAGCACAATGTGATTGGTTTTTTAATAATGCACAACAAGGTTATGCACAGACTGAGCTACTGTTTGGTGTATATGAGTACTGGAAGGATAAACCAGGCAAAAAGATAATAAACATTAGCAGTATGATGGCTGGAATGACAGTTAGTTGCTTACCGGGTTACGACATGTTAAAGTATCATCATCAAAAGCGAACGCTGGAAAGCGCAGTAGAAGTGTTACGAAATAAGATGACTTGGCCACAGCTAGTTACCGTACGACCTGGTAAAGTAGACACACAGGGAGAAGGCGGTGCTGATGTAACGGCCTGGGTAAGCAAATTGGTGCGTATACTTGAAGAAGACCAAGTTGGCATGGAAATATACGACATTAGTCTAGCATAATGGACCCTAAAGAATACGTAACAAACAAAGTTAGGTGCCCGATCCCCTGGACCGGCATAATGATCAACCATGACGGACAAGTTAAGAATTGTATTAGAGCATACGAGGATATAGGTGATTTAAAGACAACTCCCATTCGTGATATTGTATTAGGTAGTAAAAATATAGAGATACAACAGGCACATCAAAACAATAACAAGCACAATAGTTGCCAGGGGTGTCATAAGCTAGAAGAACAAAAAACAGACTTTAATATCATTAGCGACCGCAAGTATTACATTAAAGAAATGCGTAATGTAGACAAAGGCATATACGATCATAATACACATGAACTACATCAGATAGATGTACGCTGGCAAAATACCTGTAACTTTGCTTGTATATATTGTGGTCCTGAATTTAGTAGTAAGTGGGCACAAGAGGTTAATATACACTTACCAACACCCAGCAAAGAAAACTATGACGACTTGCGTAACTATGTTTTTGACAATGTTAAAAACTTAAAGAACGTATATCTAGCTGGTGGTGAGCCCATGCTAATGACAGAGAACGAAGAACTGTTAGAGCTACTGCTTAAACACAATCCCGACGTAAATCTACGCATTAACACTAACCTAAGTCATACTAACACACGAGTGTTTGATTTGGTATGTAAGTTTAAAAACGTACACTGGATTGTGAGTGCAGAGACCATGGGAGATGACTATGAGTACATACGTTATGGTGGTCAATGGGCAACATTCTGTCATAACCTACGTTGGATCAAGGACTTAGACCATAAGATAACATTTAACATGTTGTACTTTGCTCTTAATGCATTTACCGTCTTTTATTTTATTGAAAAGTTTAAAAATGACTGGAACTTTCATCCAAATGCATTTGTAATTGGGCCCGTTTTACAACCTGAAGCACTTAACGTTCGGCATCTTCCTAAATTGACATTAGATAGGATTGGTGTTATACTACAAGAGAAGATTAACGAACACCCTGGATATCTATTAGAAGATAGTTATAGGAATTTATTGAGGTATATACAAGAGCCGTTTAAAAAAGATCCAAACAGCACTGTAGATTTTTTAAAGGAAATAGACGCTCGTAGAGGCACAGACAGCGAGCAGGCATTCCCTTACATATATAAACTAATGAGGCAATAACATGGCACAAAAACCCTTTGATGTATCAAAATTTAGAAAAGGCTTAACCAAAAGTATTGAAGGTATCAGTTTTGGATTTAATGATCCAACAGATTGGATCAGCACAGGCAACTATGCACTAAACTATCTTATCAGTGGCGACTTTAACAAAGGTGTGCCACTAGGTAAAGTTACAGTGTTTGCCGGGGAGTCTGGCGCAGGTAAAAGTTATATTTGCGCAGGTAATATTGTAAAAGAAGCACAAGCACAGGGTATCTTTGTTATCTTAATCGACACTGAAAACGCACTTGATGAGAATTGGTTAAAAGCACTTGACGTTGACACCAGCGCCGACAAACTGCTAAAACTTAACATGGCCATGGTTGATGATGTTGCTAAAACAGTAAGTGACTTTATGATAGAGTATAAAACACTACCGTCAGATGACAGGCCTAAAGTATTGTTTGTTATTGACAGTTTGGGTATGTTGTTAACACCTACAGATGTTGACCAGTTTAACAAAGGTGATATGAAGGGTGACATGGGTCGTAAGCCCAAGGCACTAACATCACTAGTACGTAACTGTGTAAACATGTTTGGTAACGCTAACGTAGGGCTTGTAGCAACCAACCATACATATGCAAGTCAGGACATGTTTGACCCTGATGACAAAATATCAGGTGGACAAGGCTTTATCTATGCAAGCAGTATTGTTGTTGCAATGAAGAAGATGAAACTTAAAGAAGACGAAGACGGTAACAAGATATCAGAAGTAAAAGGTATTAGAGCAGGCTGTAAGATAATGAAGACTCGTTACGCAAAACCATTTGAAGGCATACAAGTTAAAATACCGTATGAAACCGGTATGAATCCATATAGTGGACTGGTGGACCTGTGTGAGAAAAAGAGTTTATTGGTGAGAGAAGGCAACAGCCTTAAATACACAACTTCAGCAGGTGATGAAATCAAACAGTTCCGCAAGGCTTGGGAACGCAATGAAGGCGGATGTTTAGATACAATCATGAATGATTGGGACACTAAGGCCCTGGCCCTCACGCACAAAACAACTGATAACGATCCGGAAGTAGCAGATGCAAATTCTATTGCAGAAGAAGTATAGTGAGCTACTAACCCAACCTGTTAATCAAATATACAGAGAACTTAAATCTGTTTACAAGCATGCGTTTGCAGACAACGAACGCATTCTTTTTATTGATGATGTAGAGGGTACAGATGCTAAGTCTAATTTAGAGTTTTATTTAGATAAACTTCTAGATCACCTAGACATTGACAGGTTCTTTATACAAACGGTTAACAGAGGTAGCCAAACTATAGCTAACCCTACTAACTATCACATACCGGACTCAGTGTGCATAACACCCTGGTTAAGTCTGGAAGTGGATGTTGATAGTAAACTGCACCGTTGTTGCTTGTGGGACAGAGAAAAAGGCACTACTTCAGACAGTCTTGTGGAATATTTTAAAAGCACAGAACAGGTCCAGTTGAAGCAGGACTTCTTACAGGGTAAACGCCCTGACGCATGCAATAAGTGTTGGCAACTAGAATCAGCAGGTGGTACAAGTAAACGGTTAGCAGACAACTATGTGTTTAGGGATCACAAATTTGATATAGACTACAACGACACAACATCTAGTCGGATAGTTAACTTAGACATTAAGTTAGGTAACAAGTGTAATCTGGCATGCAGGATATGTGGCCCAAGATGCAGTAGTACTTGGTCACGGTTTGCTGATGCCGTTACTGTGGAGTTTAATTGGTTAGAAAACGAGTCCAGTGCGTTTTGGTCAGACATAATAGATATCAGTGAAGACGTTAAGTACATTACCTTTGCAGGTGGTGAACCGCTACTAGACAAGACACATAGAAAACTGTTACAATACTTTATTGACACAGGGTTAAGCGAAGACATTGCACTTCATTACAACACTAACGGTACAGTATTTGCAGATTTTCTCTTTGATTATTGGGACCAGTTTAAGTCTGTTGAGTTAAGTTTTAGTATAGACGCAGTCGGTAAAAGATTTGAGTATGAACGTTTTGGTATGATCTGGGATAAGGTACATGCTAATTTACAGCGTTACAGTAAAACGGATTATACATGTAACCTTTACGCTACACTAACAGCTCTTAATGTTATGTACAGTGATGAGATATACGAATACTCTGAACAGTTAGGTTGTGGTATTACCTATAATTTATTAACAGATCCAGAGGATCTTGCAGTAACAAACTTGCCCGTTAAGACAAAGTTACATATTAAAAATAAATTACTAGCGTTAGACATAAATGGATTTAAAGAAAAAATAATACCTGTAATTAGTATGATGGAAACAAAAAGTAGTATAAGTAGTTTACAAGAATTTTTGTTGCCTCAAGACTTTAAACGAGCTCAGCGTTTTGAGGACTATTACCCTGAGCTACACTCGGAGATAACTAAATGTCAATAGAATTAGACGTATTAACAGAAACATATTTGATCCTTAAAGAATATGTGCCTGCTAAGGATAGACAAGCGGCGGCAGATCAATTGTTAGGTAACTTAGTGGATATGGAAATGGCAGACGAAGAATTTGAAAAATTTTGTGGTACTGATTCTTATTTAAAAAATGCATCGGAGGATTATCTTAATGATGATACAGACGACGACGACGACAACAATTTTGACGAATCTGACTCTGACACATAATGTGGTATAATAAAGTAGTACAGGATCTTTCCTTTATTCCAGACTGTATCAACCACTACTACACTGAGCTGGAGGATGCCAAGAAAGAAGTTAGAATATGGGGCAATATTGAAAAGTCCTTGACCAACTTACCTGGTATTACTGAGCATAGATTTAATCAACTGCAGGAAATAGAAGCAGTATTAAACTATCTAAACATACAACTTCGTAAGATTCGACGTAAATGGTTTAAGAAATATCTAGAAGGATATCAGCGAGCACTTAGTGCTAGAGATGCAGAAAAGTATGTTGATGGCGAAGACGAAGTCATTGACTTTGAAACCTTAATTAACGAAGTAGCATTGTTGCGCAACAAGTGGTTGGGTATTATGAAAGGTTTAGAAACCAAGCAATGGCAACTAGGTCATATAACTAGACTGAGAACAGCAGGAATGGAGGACGTATCATTATGAACCAGTTCACTCCAGAAGAGAGTCACCAACAAAGTTTATTCACGCTACACGAACTACAACAACACGACGATTTATTGGACAGTATTAAGAGTATTGCAGACGTTGGATGTGGCACTGGGTTAGATATCAAGTGGTGGGCAGAGAATCATAACCGTGAAGAGGACCAAACGCCACGAAATATCAAGTGTTATGCTGTAGATCTAGCACCCAAACTTAACTACGATATTCCCAAGAACTTACATGTTATAGAAAACGATTTTACTAAGGAACCATTCTTGCCTGTAAAGGTGGATATGATATGGAGTCATAACAGTTTAGGACATGCCATTAATCCATACGAAACACTAGCAGTCTGGAATAGACAAATGAATGCAGGCGGTATAATCTGTGTTATCCTACCGCAAATGCACAACGTCGAATATAACAGAGTACACTGCCACCACTTTCCAGGATATTTTTACAATTTTAATATAATTAATTTAGTTTATATGCTGGCATGTGCTGGATTCGACTGTAAGGATGGATTGTTCTATAAAGCAAAAAATGACCCCTGGTTACACGCTATTGCATACAAGTCTAAATACACGCCTATGGATCCACTTACTACCTCTTGGCATGATTTAAGCGAACGGGAGTTACTGCCAGACAGTTTTAACGAGAGTTTACAGCGTACCAATACCATTACAAATCAGCCGCATCTAATACTACGATGGGCTAATGGTTCAAAATTTGATTTAGCAAATACTGCCTAATCCTACACCAAGGTTCTCCCTCGTGTATTTCATCAATAAACCATTCTGTGTTTAGTATTCTATTAAACCAGTCTTGTCTGACAGAATCCAACGGCGTAACTAGACTATAGTCTGTACTGGCAACTGTACTGGCAAGGCTCTCAGGTTCTACCATAGCAGGAACCCCATTGATAATTGCTTCCACTGCTGACCCACCGGTTGGACTAATAACACAGTAAGCATCATCTAATATATCTAAAAAATCAGTATCGTCCGATGTGCCTTTTTTATTTGCGACACCTACTTCATACTTGCTGTGTATGCTTCTGTGAATAGTATACCTTGGGTGTGGTCTGACAACAATTTGCTTGCCAGGACACGACAACTTTATTTTATCGACAATCTGTTCTAACCAGACCTCAGTAACAGGCATGTTTCTCCACAACTGGCTATATTGATTTTGACAGCACACAACAACTTTGTTTCCTTGACCTTGGAAATCTTTTAGAACTAGATTAAATCGTTCTGATCTGCCTGGAATAATGTCATGATCCAAGTGACCATAGTAGCCTGTATTATCGATGTGGTTAACACTGATTCGCCAGGATTGATTACGTCGAAGTACACCTACTTCTATGATAACAACTGGTTTGTTCTGTTTCCTATAATGGTCATATACTTTTTGATTTGCTCGCATACGTCCGTCCCAGAGCACACTCCATATTACGGCGGCATCAGCGTCCATGTCATCATGTGTTACTTGGTCCGTTTTTAATACGGTGTGCTCGAATGCCTTATAAATATCTTGACCAGCAAGCGCAACATTGTTGTGCCAAAAACTAATTTTCATAACACATATTTAATATGATACTAGGCGTAAGTTACGGTTTCCACGATGCAGGAGTAACACTAATCGACGGAAACGAAATTCTATTTGCAGGACATGCAGAGCGTTACAGCAAGAATAAGCACGACGCCAAGCTCAACAAAGCAATATTTCAGGAAGCCTTTCGGTATGGTGAACCTAATAGAATTATCTATTACGAAAACCCCTGGAATAAAAAACTACGACAAGCATTTGCAGGACAATGGCAGGATGCTTTACAGTGGCCCAGTGTAAAGAAAGAACTACAACACCTAACAGGACTTAACAACTGCCCTATATACTATGCTGATCATCATGAAGCACACGCCGCCGCAGGCTTCGCTACAAGCCCATTTGAGAGTGCCGCAGTTGTGGTAGTAGATGCTATTGGTGAGTGGGACACAATGAGTATATGGCAGGCTTATATGGAAGGAGACTCAGTTCAATATGAAAAACTTTGGTCAAACACATATCCGCACAGTATTGGGCTTATGTACTCTGCATTTACACAACGTCTGGGCCTTAGACCTCTAGATGAGGAATATATCCTAATGGGTATGAGTGCGTATGGTGACGGATCGTTATTAAGTAGTACTATCAAGAGTGACCTAATAAGTGACCTTAGGCAGTTAAAATTTAGCAAAAACTTGCACTTGGGTATAGAAAAAGACTACTTAAAAGACTCTAAAGACGTCGATATTGCCGCAGGTGTACAAATAGTAACGGAACAACTGTTAGATACTATATTTCATAAAGCATGGGATATAACTGGTGAACGCAATGTTGTGTTTATGGGCGGAGTGGCACTTAATTGTGTAGCCAACCGAAACATTGGCAAATATTTTGAAAACATTTGGGTTATGCCTAATCCTGGAGATGCTGGTAGTAGTTTAGGAGCCGCCGCAGTATTAGATGGTGGTAAATTAAACTGGAAGCATTCTTATTTAGGCACTGATATACCTGGTGAGTACCCTGTACGGCGTCTAGTAAACTATCTTAAAAAGAATAAGATTGCAGGCGTAGCAAGTGGTAGAGCAGAGTTTGGTCCTAGAGCATTAGGTCACCGCAGTTTATTAGCAGACCCACGTGGTGCAGAAATTAAAGATGCTGTAAACAAGATTAAAAAGCGACAACTATTCAGACCATTCGCTCCTGCCATACTTGCTGAACACGTTAACGACTATTTTAAAATGCCCATGTCATGGCATGATAGTCCCTACATGCAAGTAGTTGCTCGGTGTAAAAAGCCCACAGAGTTTCCTGCTATTGTGCATGTAGACGGAACTAGTCGTGTGCAAACAGTTAGCAAAGATGATAGTCCAGGATTTAGACAACTACTTGAGACATGGTATAAAGAAACAGGTTGCCCTATGTTGTTAAACACCAGTTTAAACATTAGGGGAGAGCCTATGGTAGATGATCGTAAAGATGCAGATAGGTTTGAGGAGAAGTACGGAGTTAAAGTCTTCTCATGAACTTGTATTGCCCAGGGCATAAGGTAGACAGCAAAGCCTACAGTGTAATGAATCCACTACATGAATGTTACGGCTTTAGAAAAATTTTAGACCACACATGGGATCAAACAGGTCCCAGTTTCTTTTGGGGGTTTGTGGGCAAGAACTTTCAATTGGTTAAAGACCATCAGCAACTTGGTATAGACTGGTACTTTACAGACATGCCCTATTGGGGTAGATGGAACGGATTAAAAGAAGCACTTGACCCCTCACAGGATTTTTACTGGCGTGTTGTGCCCAACGCAACACATTGTAATTGGATAGGTGACTATCCCAATGATAGGTTTAAACGATTAGGAGTAACAGTATATGATTGGCAAACTAGTGGTGATCACATTTTGGTGTGTCCTAGCAGTTCTACTATGGAACGTTTTGTAGACCAAACAGGTTGGTTAGAACGCACAATACAAACTCTTCGTAAGTTTACAGATAGACCAATAAAAGTAAGACACAAGCCCAGAGGTAAAGGCACAAGCGGACCAGCCGCCGCTTTAATACCGTTTGCAGAAGAAGCACGTAATGCTCACGCTGTTGTAACAACTTTAAGTATGGCTGCCGTAGAAGCCGCCTGTTTAGGTATACCTGTATTCTGTCACGAACAAGGTCCTGCAAAACCAATAGCATTAACAGACTTAAGTAAAATAGAATCTCCCGTCAGACCTGATCGCACACCCTGGTTAAATACACTAAGCTATTTTCAATTTACAGAACAAGAGTTACGTCAAGGCATAGACAAGATCAATGATAATATCGTTTTTACCAAAAAATAAACCTAGCAGCCTGGAGCTCATAGTACATGATTTTACCAAAGGGACACAGGGTAAAGTATTGCCTATATCTTGGTGGATTACAAACAAACGATTTCCTAGTGATACAACTAGAGTAGTCACAGCAGGTATACTAAGAGGTGGCGGAGACCTACTTAAAAAATTAAACACAACAAATATGCCGTACTATTATATAGATCATGCATATTTTAAGGCAGAGAGAGGTAGACCACCTGGGTGGATGAAATGGATGCGAGTAACTGCAAATGGTTTTAACTGTACTAAGATAACAGATACAGATAGTACAAAATTTAATAAACTTTTTGATAGCACGTTTCAACTTAGTCCCTGGCGTAAAGATGGACAAACAATATTAATATTACCTCCGACTGATCCTGTAAAGTATGTGTTTGGATGCCATGGCTGGTTAGACAGTGTATTGACAGCATTGCAAGGTAAAACATCTAGACAAATTGTAATAAGAACAAAGCCTGGCGAAGTATTGGTTGACGACACCGGAAAAGAAACAGGACGCACACCTTTCGATCCTGCACAACTTCCTTTAGATGCAGAACTAAGCAGAGCTCATTGTGTCATAGCCTATAATAGCTCAGTAACAATACAAGCCGCTATAAAGGGTATACCAGTAATATGTAGCGAACAGTGTTCAGCATACCCTATCAGTAATAACATGTCAGACATAGAGGATCTATTAGAATTTGATCGTTTGCCTTGGCTATATAATCTATGCAACCACCAATTTGAAACACAAGAACTGCTAAGTGGTGACGCATATAGATACTTAGAAGCAGAAGAGGAACACAATGTATAATTATAAAGATAACGGATTAGTACTTAAACGGAGATAATATGAGATATCCATTAGCTTGTAGTACTTGGGATAATAAAGAACTAGAAGCAATTCAAGAAGTAATTAATACGGGTCGTTATACTATGGGTGCTCGTGTTAAACAATTTGAAAAAGAGTTTTGCGACTACTTTAAATGTGCCGACGCCGTGATGGTAAACAGCGGATCAACAGCAAATCTATTAATGTTGGCGTTATTGGCATTAAAGTACAATTTAAAAGGTGATATAATTGTGCCTGTGGTTAGTTGGTCAACAACATATTATCCATTACAACAATATGGTTTCAAATTAAATTTTGTAGATATTGATAAAGATACGTTAAACATTGATCCTAGTAAAATAGAAAAAGCGATAACTAAAGATACTTGTGCTATTTTTGCTGTTAATCTGTTAGGCAATTCTTGTGAGTATAAAAAACTTAATGAACTTGCAGAAAAACATAATTTATTATTGATAGAAGATAACTGTGAAAGTTTAGGTGCAATATCAGATACAGACGCTTACACCGGTACGATTGGTCTTATGGGCAGTTTTTCATTTTTCTTTAGTCATCATTTGCAAACTATGGAAGGTGGTATGATTGCTTGTCAAAGTAAAGATGACGCAGATTTCATTAGATCATTGAGAGCGCACGGCTGGTGTAGAGATTTACCAGACGATAGTAATATTTACAAAAAAACAGGTGACAACTTTAAAGATAGTTTTACTTTTATTACACCAGGGTATAGTGTTAGACCATTAGAGATGAGTGGGGCAATAGGTAGTGTACAACTTAAAAAATGGCCTGATATGAGAGAACAACGAGTTAAGAATGCAGATTACTTTAAAGAGAAGTTTAACGATTTTAAAGACGTTCAAATACAAAAAGAAGTAGGTAATTCTAGTTGGTTTGGATTCTCTATGGTGTTCAATGGAAATTTAACAGGTAAAAGAGATATCATTGTACAAAAATTCAAAGAAAACGAAATAGAGAGTAGACCAATTGTTGCAGGTAACTTTATGAAAAATCCTGTAATAGAATACCTTAACTATATAGATAATAAAGATTACACCGTTGCTGATTATATACACGATAATGGATTGTTTATAGGTAATGATGTGAGAGATTTAACAGAAAATATTGATTTAGTTTACAATATAATAAAGGATATAAAATGAAGACAGCATTGATAACAGGTATAACAGGTCAAGACGGAAGTTATCTAGCAAAATCTTTATTGAATAAAGGTTATAAAGTATATGGTGGGCAGAGAAGAAGTACCACAAACAAATACTGGCGCTTAGATGAAATGGGTATTACAGATAATATTGAATTTGTAGAATTAGATTTAATAGATCAAGCAAACATTAGAAGAGCAATAGATGATACGAAACCAGATGTAATTTACAATTTGGCGGCTCAATCATTTGTTGGATTATCTTTTGAACAACCTGAACTAGCTACCTTAGTTGATGGAGTGGGTGTACTGAGAATGATAGAAAGTGTAAGACAAGTTAATCCTGATATTAAATTTTATCAAGCTTCTACTAGTGAGTTATATGGTAAAGTATTTGAAACGCCTCAAAAAGAAACAACAAAGTTTTGGCCTAGATCACCTTATGGTGTAGCAAAGTTATTTGGTCACCACATAACAATTAACTATAGAGAAGCATATAACATATTTGCGTCAACAGGTATTTTGTTTAACCACGAAAGTCCCATGAGGGGTGAAGATTTTGTTACAAGAAAAATATCTAAAGGTATTGCTCTATGGAAGAAAGAACAACGACCAATTGTTTTAGGGAACATTTATGCTAAAAGAGATTGGGGCCACGCTGAAGATTTTGTTGAAGGTATGCAACTTATTATGAATCACACTAAAGCAGATGACTTTATTTTAGCAACAGGTGTGGTTAATACTGTAAAAGACTTTTTAGAAATGACACTAACGTATTTAAATATACAATATTACTGGAAAAATGATGAATGTTATGAGAAAGATACAAATATACAAATATCTAAAACTGATAAAAAATATTTCAGACCTGCCGAAGTAGATATATTACAAGGTGATGCAACTAAAGCAAGAACTGAATTGGGTTGGACACATAAACACACAGCTCATAGTTTAATGATAGATATGGTTGATGCCGATATGAGAAGATATTGTGGAAAATAAAATATTTGTAACAACTTTTAATAGAAGACTTTTTGATCAATATGCTCATCAACTGATTAGTAGCTATGTAGCAACTGAACAAAAGATACCTCTTTATGTTTTTGTTGAAGATGATATTACCTATTATACTAATTTAGACAATGTACGTTATATTAAATTATTGGAAGAAGAACCTGATTTAAAAGATTTTACAGAAAGAAATAAAAGTAAAGAAGCTAATTCATTTACTTTTGATGCAGTAAGATTTTCATACAAAGTATATGCTCAAAACGCAGGAAGAAAATATGGAAATAAGATTTATTATGTGGATAGTGATTGTGTGTTCACAAAACAAATACCAGATGAATGGTTTGATGAGTGTTTGCCAGATGATAAATTTATTTCTTTTTACGATAGACCACATCAATATACTGAAACAGGATTTGTGGCATTCAATGAACGTAAAAAAGAAATCTCTAACGACTTCTTCAATCAATATACTAACTATTACAAAACAGATGAAGTGTATAAGTTAACAGCTTATACAGATTGTCATACACTAGACGCAACAAGAAATCATTTTAAAGATAATTTAAACTACTCAGAAAATATATTAGGCGATGGTAAAAACGGACATATTATGGCTAGAGATAAGTTTCTTAATCCTTACATAGATCATAGAAAAGGTCCTAGAAAACAACAAGAGCATAGTCTAGAATGGATTCAGAATCAATGAAAGCAGGAAAAAGGTAAAAAAGTATGATTAATGTTTTTATAGGATACGACTCAAAGGAAAAGGCAGCGTTCAATGTCCTCAACTACAGTATACTTAAGAACAGTACCAAGCCTGTAAGTCTTACCCCGGTGTATCTGGAAAACATTAAAGATGACTTTGTAAGAGAACGCAATAACTTAAGCTCAACAGAATTCAGCGTAAGTAGATTTATTGTGCCACACTTAATGAACTACCAGGGCTGGGCACTGTTTATGGATTGCGACATGCTGATGACAGCAGACATTAATGAACTGTGGCGTCTGCGTGATGACCGTTATGCTGTACAAGTATGCAAACACGATTACGAGCCTAAACATAATAAAAAGTTTCTAGGACAAGTACAGACAACGTATGCAAAGAAAAACTGGTCAAGTTTTATGCTGTTAAACTGTAAGAAATGTCAAACTCTCACACCTGATTATGTTAATAAAGCAAGCGGGCTGGAACTTCACCAGTTTAAGTGGCTAGAGTCAGACGACTTAATAGGTGAGTTGCCTTTAGAATGGAACTGGTTATCGGACGAGTACGAACATAAAGATGCTGTTAAGTGTGTACACTACACAGACGGCGGTCCCTGGTTTGAAGAATACAGACATTGTGATTATGGCGATGTTTGGTTTGACTACTACAGGGAAATTAGTCTATGATTAGCACAGTTACAGTAGTCTACGAACCTGAACTAGAATTACTGAAAACACAAGCACGGAGTTTTGACAACTATCTAGAAGACGTAGAAGATATTTTAGTAATAGAAAATGACGATTGTCATTTAGGCATAGATCCGCAGTGGTGGGGTAGACACAGCGACCGAGTTAGAATTTTACGTAGAGAAGACATAGGCTACAAAGCACATGTTTCTATTAACGGCAGAGAATCACAGCAGTTGTGTAAACTATTAGCACCAATGCAATCAACAGCAGAATGGTCAATATGGTTTGATGCTAAAACATTTTTAGTAAAACCCCTCAAGCCTAGCAGTTTATTCCGGGACAACAAATTTAGATCAAATCAAATGCCAGTGTTCGAACAGTTTAGTGAAGGTTTCGAAGTGTGTCAAAAATTGTTAGGCTTTGCTCAAAAAGATCTGATATGGGTAGCACCAGGCGGCATGCCTTACCCAGTGAATAAAAAAGTTTTGCAAACACTAATAAGGTATGTTAAAATAACATCTAAAATGTCGTTTGTTGATTGGTTCGAAAAGTACAGTCAGTATCCGCACTTTGTGACAGAGATGATACTTTATAGTCAGTTTGTTAGACCCGTGTTTACCTTGTATTACACTGACACTGAACCTACTTACAGGTGTGCAAATTTATCAGACTGGCAAATACCAGACATAGAGGACTTTTGGCAGAAACTTAACGATCCAAAAGTACTAACAGCAAGTATTAAAGCAGATGCTTATGATATTTTAGATATCGATCAACGTAAACAATGGCATACATATTTAGACTCAAAAGGATTACACTATGACCACAAAAGCTGGTAAGGTTTGGGGAGTGTCAGAACTTATCCATGCAAATGGAGTTTTAGAATTCCATAGAATAGAAGCAAATGCAGGCAAGTTCTGTAGCAAACATCTACATAAAACAAAATGGAACGGCTTCTTTGTGGAAAGTGGCCGGTTATTAATTAGAGTATGGAAAAATAACTACGATTTAATAGACGAAACTGTGTTAGAAGTAGGAGACTTTACAGCAGTTAGTCCTGGAGAGTACCATCAATTTGAGGCATTAGAGGATACAGTAGCGTTTGAGTTATATTGGGCTGAGTTCTCACATGGCGATATCGAAAGGGAAACTGTTGGCGGCTCAAAAGTTTAACATAGTATGTGTTAGAGTAGGCGAAGCATATTCCTCAGAGTATGTGGATAGACTCTACGACATGATTAAGGCAAACTGCACCAAAGACTTTGACTTTTGGTGTATTACTGATTCGCCACACGATAACCCTAATATCAAGTTTTCAAAAATACAACCGTTAACCCCAAAGCCACGTTATATGTGGTGGTATAAGATGTATATGTTTAAATCGGATATCGGTTACACAGGTCCCACTTTTTACATAGACTTGGATGTTGTTATTGACAACTCTATAGACAAATTTTTAGAATCCTGGGACGACAGTTTTTGGATCTGTCAAGACTACAACAGGAGAGTAAAACCAGATTACCATGTTAGCAACAGTTCTGTAATGATGTTCGATCATGCCAAGTATACAAAGTACTGGGCTGAGTTTTATCAGAATCAAAAAGAAATAATGCAGAAGTTTAGGGGAGATCAAGACTATCTCTCAGTTAAACTGAGAGAAGAAAATAAAAAGTGGTGGCCCTGGCACTGGACAATAAGCTATCGTTGGGAATACCTAGAAGGCAAAGCGCATCCTGACAATGCTATTGTGGTATTCCATGGCAATCCTAAGCCACACGAAGTTAACTGGGAGTTGGCAGATGTTAGCTAAAGCAGACACCAAGTATGGTGAAATGCACTATTATAAAAATGATAAATTTATTGGTGCTAGTTTAGAGTTGTATGGTGAATACACAGGTTTAGAAATAGATTACATTAAGCCTTACATACATGAAGACGATATTATCTTAGACGTCGGTGCAAACATAGGCACACATACAGTTGCGTATAGTAGTCTAGTGCCTGATGGTCAGGTAATAGCATTTGAACCTAATCAGAAAAATTACAACCTTTTAGTGCGCAACATTACGCACAACAACCTCACAAATGTACATGCTTTTCTAGGAGGTCTTTCTAATAGAGTAGGTCTAAGCACAGTTACCGACTTTGATCCCAACGAACCTGGAAATTACGGAACAATGACTGTGGGAAGTGGCACACAAGTTTGTTTTCTTAATAAATTAGATAATGTGTGCAACTTTAACAGACCCGTAAGGTTTATAAAAATAGATGTTGAAGGGGTAGAACCTAAGATTCTATTAGGAGGCAGGGATTTTATTGCACAGCACAAACCGGTAATACAATACGAGTGCATGACTAAAGAGGTTGCCCAGCCAATCGAACGTATATTTAAGAACTATTACCCTGGTTACAACCTATACTGGATGCCAATCTTTAATTACAATGACACCAACCACAACAAAAATTCCAAGAACATATTTCTTAATAGTGGAGTTATGAATGTGTTAGCGGTACACACCCGTGACAAACAGCCTGACAACCTACAGCGTTACGACAGCTGGGAGGATAACATAGAAGTACGTAGTGAAGGCCTGCGCTTAAGTCAAAACAAACTTATAATGAAAAAAACATATAACAAGTTTAAGTAGTAACTAGCGTAAGTTACTGAGTTGTTGTTTAAACATTGTAATCAAGTAGTCTGAATACCCATGTAAGAACCAATGGTAATTCCAAACACAAACCTCATGAGAGGTATAATACAATCCTTCAGCCTGACGTAAAGTCACAGGCAGATATGTCATAGCGGCTTGTCGCCGTCGAGAGTCAGGTAGCTCATCAAATAATAGTCCACCAAAACTGGTATAGGTTTTAAACCCTTGCGCTTCTAGATAACTCAATAGTTTCTGACTGCCTATCATAATAAAAGGTGTCATTGTAACAATAGCGTTATACGTTTTTTCAGTAATTATTCCTCGGTGTTCGTAATACTGGCTCTCACAGACAACGGCTATCCAGGCATCCTGGTAGTTCTTGGCAATGCTTAACAAGTTTTCTGCATTATTGTAGTCGTAGTCTTGAAATGTTTTTCCAGGATACTTTAGTTCGATACCACGTTGTTGTAGGCTAACATTCATCAGAGGGTTATTTTTAAGTTCATTAAATGTGTCTACCCTATGACGTTTAGCGATACGATTAGGAACCACAGCAACAAAGTTGGGATTGTCTTTGGTAGCAACTTTTTGCATACGAGCCCAACAGTTTTTATAGTCCATAACAGTGTTATACTGCCAAGGACTAAACTCCACAACCTGTATACTGTCAGGGTGTGTGTCGTGCCATATACCAGCAACACCGTGATTCCACACCATAGCAACTACCTGTTTCATGTCGATTCCACGACCCTTGTAGTAATTGTGTATGGTGATTAATTCGTTAGGTATTACTGATCTGGACTTGAATGTTAGCATGTCCTGTAGTACAATAAACAGTCTAAAGTCAGGGTCAGCGAAGTCTATCTCTGGACGCTCTGGGAAGTCAACTGCCCAGCCGTCATCAGTAATGGGACCATATAGGGCACCACCGTGTACCCAGGTATGATCGACATAGGGTTTTATAATTTGATGTAACACAACTATTATTTAATATAAATACTATAATGAGAGCATATCAATTTTTAACAGAAGGTCAAGGTGGATTAGCATACGAGGCGACCGTATATGCCGCAATGCGAGCCGCTAAGATTAACGGTTTAGATTTAGGTGACAAGCCCACAGCAGGCTTTAGTAATCAAGGTTATGGTGATATCGAAGCAACATATAACGGTAAGCCTTTTAACATTGAAATCAAAGCCAGTGCATTCGATCAGATGGGAGGAACAAGTTTCCATTACAACATGGCTGGACAACAGTTAATTCCTGTAGGTCAGATAGAGCCTGATGAATTAGATATGTTGTTACAAGCCGCACAGACAAAAGCAGGCGATATAGATAACTTTCTTAAAGCCGCACAAGAATATGAAAATAATCCTAATATAACGGGGTTTCCTATTAGGGTCACTAAAGATACTAGAGAGAAACTAATAGCAGATGGCTTGCAAAAAGCAATAGCCAGTAATATTAGTGCTAAGTCTAGTTTTATTATAAAGCACTACAATAAAAAACAAGTGTATTATATACAAGTTGGTGGTTCTGGGCTATTTTACATGGGCAAGAATCCCCTTAAGTTGCCAGTACCAGAGCTACAAGGCGACATTAATATCGAATTAAGAGTAGGCTACGGTGGGTCAGGTGGTAAGCCCACAGTAACTGCTGGTATTAGACTGCAGGGTAGACTAAGAACTGAAAACGTTTCTAGTTTTACATTAGACGATCCAGGCAGTATCCAAGCATTATTCATGCAATAAAATCAACAACTTACAAACTGTGTTGACAACTTAACCGAGTGGCCTTATACTTATAACTGTGTCCAATAACAGGAGCAAGTTATGAAAATTAGATTTATAGTAGGATTAACTCTGTTAACATTGCTGTTAACAGCAATGTATGCACATATGGCTCAAAGTGAAGAACCTTGGTGGATGTCATTTAGTCAGGAGTATAAACCTAACATTTTGTATCCGAAAATAGACCTAGAGGTTAAGGTTGTTGAAAATGCTGATGCAGAATGTAGTAAGTATGCTAAGGACATTAATTACGAGATAGAACATTGTGCCCTACAGTGGGAACCTCAAAACGGTGTACGTAAATGTACGTTAATAATGCAACGAGACAAAATTACTATGGGTGACTTCGGTCACGAATTAAGGCATTGTTTAGAAGGTGATTGGCACGATGCTAGACCCACAGAACGAATAAAACTAAAACGGTAAAATAAAATTTTGACATTACTAGCAAGTGATGTTAATGTAGCAGTGTAGTACACACTTTTAATTATGGCACCTTTATTATGGTATGGCAAATTTATTATGGAAAACTTAAATTTTAATTTTGAAAGCATTGAAATAAGGCGAGTAGCTAATGGCTACGTTATTCAGGTGAACGGAGAAGACAATGCACAGGAGTTTGTTTACGACACAAGTCGTAAAACTCTAAAGTTTGTTCGAACTTTCTTAGAACATTCCAAGGCACAGGTGGCTGAGTAATTGCCAGCGAAACCCGCTGAACTATTAACTCCCAGCCCTGTCCCTACACAGAATGTAAGTAATGGAGAATATCCTCCATTAGCTCAGACGCCACAACAGCGCCTAGTACAGAGTAAGATAAACGCAGACAGTACGTTTGACGAATCTTTTAACGCTATGAACACAGTTTATGGCCCGGGCTTCGTATACTCTAATTATGGTGACTTAAGTAAACAGTTTGTCTTTGATGTGCAGACACACTTACTTAAGGATGGGTATAAAAACCCACAGCAACTTGCACACAGGCAGTATGCACACAACTATCTAAATTCAGACGTGGAGCGTTACCCCACGTTTGATGCACAGAAGTTTGATAATTACATTAAAGAAATATACCTAGACAGTGATACCAAACTGGCACTAATAAGTGGAACACCTGGCGATTCTGCTGATGAGGACCTGATAGATAATGATAGTATTAAGTGGGCAAGTACAGTTATTAACAATGTCTGTGGTAGTAAGCGAAGTTTTAGTCACAGCATAATACAACCTAAAGTACCTGGTTACCTAGATGAAGTGGACTACGCTATAGAAGTCCTACAGCCAGATAGCTGGAAGTGTTATACAATAGGAACCTTTGCATACCCGACTCGACGGAATAAACAGTTTAGATTAGATGATGAAAAACTGGTCTATCCCTGGTTCGAACGAGCAGAGCGAGCAGGTATTAAAAACATCTGTGTACACAAAGGACTATTACCACCAGATTATCGAGAGTCCTGGCGAGACTTGTGGGAATACAGTACTGTTCAAGACCTCGCAAAAGCCGCTCGAGACTGGCCGAACTTAAACTTTATAATCTATCACAGTGCATTGCGTATAAGTCACGAAAACCCAGAGGATATCCTCAAGAACTTCGTTAAAACTGGTCGGATTGAATGGACAACCGACTTGTGTGATATAGTACACAAGTATGGACTTAAAAATGTTTATGCAGAACTAGGTACAAGTTTTGGTAGCATGGTTGTGCTTAATCCCCTGGTAGCAAGTGCATGGTTAGGGCAGATGCTAAACATGATGGGTGAGGATAGAATATTATGGGGTACTGACTCTGTGTGGTATGGATCACCACAGTGGCAGATAGAAGCACTACGTAGACTGGAAGTACCTGATCACATTATGCATCGTATGGGCTGGGACAAAAACTTAGGAGAACCCGACGGCACTGTAAAGCAAAAAATATTTGGACTTAACGCCGCTAGACTGTATAATGTAGATGTTGCAAGTGCAATAAATGATATAGATTCTAGTAAAATAGAAAAAATGCGTTTGGGGCATAGCGAACCTAGAAATAATAGATACTATGGTTATATAGCATAAGTGATATGCTCTAAGAGCATAGAAAATGTTGTATCGCAAAACTAAATACAGGTGCACAGCAATCCTGTGCATTTATAACATTTTCAAACACACTTATAAGGAAAGACACACAAATGATACAGATAGTTATAGAAAAACTCAAAAGGTTTTATAATATATTAATAACAGCGCAAATAAAATCAGCAGAACGTCGAATTAAGGGGTATAAGTCTTTAGGTTATGTTGCATGATGAAACTTATAATTAAACTACTCGACAATCTGTCAGAGTGGGCAAGTCGGCAAGAACGTATGGATTTAGACCAATATCTAAGTCAGTCACAGACGATCGGTGAGTTAGAAGATCGTATGCGTAAATGGCAAGTTAAGTAGTAACAGCTAACCCAGGCGGATAATTTATCCGCCTTTTTTATTGACATCTTGTTAATAAACATATAAACTTAAGCATGGCAAAAATTATCAAAGATTCAAAAAAGCGTCGAAACATTCGACGTTCAATACGCACATTAACGGAGGCAGCCTTGGAAACTATATCATATATACGAGATACAATTTTAGGTTATATCTGCGAAGGTATTGGATTTTTGCAGTGCATTGCAGATAAAATTGCGGGTAAAGAACTTAGTAGCCAATTTTGGACAGGGATTTTTATTATTGTCGCCTTTAGTCTAATGTACTTTGATATGATACTGGCATTTTTTATACTGGGGTGCAGGATACTTTGGTTACTGGAGAGATCATTGTGACCGATGAAGCGGAACTTAGAACTAGACCCAAATACCTTAAACACGATGTTGTGTGGAGTATAGACAAACTCTACAGAATGGCAACAGATCCATATGCAACAGGATACGAAACTTGGTCATATAAACAAGACTTACTGTTATTAAAGTGGTGGTTAGATGACCTGGTAGATCAATGTGGGACCTATGCAGACGAAGAAGAATTTAAAAAAGCACATGAAAAACGTAAAATGTGGGATACACTTAAAAAATGAAGTATCTATGCATCGGTAATCCCACAAGTGCTACTGATGACATAACCACACGTCTGGCTGTTACTAAAAAAACCATTAACCACGGGCTTGCGATTAACATAGAGCAGGCGGGGTTTTATCACATAAGTTTAGCAGACATCAGTATATTGGAAGCAGAAACATTCGTCGAACAGTTTGATGAGTTATACTTCTTAGAACAAGCACGAGAAACATACAGCAGTGAATCAGTATACAATAACACAAGAGCATTGCTGTTATATATAAAAAACTGGAATGTAAAACCTTTTAAGATTGTTAAAGAGTCCTGGATAAAATGTCTGACGTATTAAAATACAAAGCACGGGTACTGGACACAAAGTCCCAGTCTTTCTGTGGTGCAAAGTGGTACGAGGCTGTGATATTTTTAGGGTCTGGCAAGACAATGAGTTGCCATCATAATCCTTATCACGAAGTAAGTGACACAGCAGTACTTGAAAACTACAAGGCAATACACAATACTTCTGAGAAGAAACAACAACGAGCAGAGATGTTACGTGGCGAACGTCCAGAAGGCTGTAATTACTGCTGGCGTCTTGAGGATAATAACTCCGTTAGTGATCGGGTATATAAAAGTCAGAAGTTTACTGATGCTGACAATCAGTTAGCATTTGACTCAGACCCCAATGCTGACGTTGACTTACAGTCACTGGAGTTGCACTTTGACAAAGTATGTCAGATGGCATGTAGTTACTGCCATGCAGGTTACAGTACTACCTGGGCACAGGATATAAAGCAAAATGGTGCATACGAAAATGTAGAGTCTGACAAACAGCAACACTACAAGTATCAGAGAAAAATAGATCAACTGTTTAAGCCTACCCAGGAAAACTTATATGTAGAAGCATTTTATAAATGGTGGGACGCAGACTTACATCGGACACTTAAAGAGTTACGCATACTAGGTGGGGAACCCTTATTGAGTCCACACATATGGCGTTTTATTGAATGGTTTAAAAGCAAAGACACTAAATGTAGTCTGGAGTTTGTAACTAACCTAGGACCCAAAGTTGATGTGCCCAGGTTCCTTAATGCTGTAGACGGCAAACAGGTTGTGGTAATGACCAGTATGGAAACTGTGGGAGAACATGCTGAGTACACCAGAGACGGGGTAGATTACGAGCTTTGGTGTAAAAATGTCGAACTCTGTCTGCAGAGCAAAACGGTGTCACGTATGTCAGTGCTGTTTACCGTAAATGCCTTAAGTGTGTTTAATATGTGCGATCTTATGGCAAAGATTATACACTGGAGGTCAGTGTACGGCAAAGACAGGATAAACATGAGTATTAATATCTTACGTTATCCAGTATTTCAAAACATAACAGTTTTATCTGACACTGCAAGACAACAAGTAGCCACTACTCTGGAACAATGGTTAGAACTACACGACAACTATATTACTGACTACGAGTATCAACAACTTGAGAGACTCGTAAATTATGTTAGAGTTGTTGACGCACCCGACAATTTACAAGATGTACGCAAAGACTTTAAATCGTTCTTTACACAATATGATAAACGCAGAGGAAAAAGTTTTAAGGAAACCTTTCCTGAATTAACAGACTGGTACGGAGAGATATAATGGAAGAGAAAATACGAGAAGACTTGTTCACAGACATTAGTAGATATACATTGCAGGGCATAGAACCTACAGGTTTAGTCAGAGCAATAATTTGCAACGACTTATATCAACTAGTACTGCAAGCACAAGGTACAGATGCCTGGGCAGAAACAAAAAAAATAGTTAAGTGGTTGCAAAAAAACGGGGTAGTTGATGGTCTACGTTGTTGGGGCAGTCATTCAATAATGATTAGGTACTTGGACTTAACAAATGCACCGCTTACAGGTAACACGAAATAATAATACTAAGTGATATAGAGAACTAGCCTTCTTCGGAGGGCTTTTTCACGGTTGCAAGTCCTACAGTTTCCAACGCCTCTATCCAGGCCCAACCTATATCAAACTCCATAGCGGTACGTTCAAACTTAGCACTTGCTGGAAACTTATGGTGGTTATTGTGCAATTCTTCACCACCTATCAGTATCCCCCAAGGTATAATGTTATGACTGTTTTCTTTGGTGTTGTAGTTTCTATAACCTACGTAGTGAGCAACTCCATTAATTACTCCCGCCGCCCAGAAAGGTATCCATAACATCTGAATACCCCATATTAATATGCCCCACCAACTGAAGATGGCAACATTTGTCAGTAACAGTAATAGTATCCCTGAGTTCTTAAACCTGGTATATACGTTACGTTCTACCCAGTCATCTGGCGTACCCACACCAAACTGTTCAACCATCCGTTGGTCGTTGGCGGCATCTGTATATAACAGAGCTCCTCCAAACAACACTCTTTTAATACCATAGACCACAGGGCTGTGTGGATCGCCCTCTTTATCACTAAATGCGTGATGTTTACGGTGTACCGCTACCCATTCTTTGGTGACCATACTGGTAGTTAGCCAGAGCCAAAATCGCATAAAGTGGGTTATGTATCTATGAAATTCAACGGCTTTATGGGCTTGGCAACGATGCAAGAACAGAGTTACGCATAGGATTGTTATATGAGTTGCTACTAATGTATAGATTATCTCAGTCATGTTGTACTTATCGTTGTAAATCAATAACTTACGTGGTTATATTTTGGTTGACGTTTGGTCCGAGTGAACCTATAATATAGTTATACTGTTAATAAAGAAGAGGGGAAACAAGATGTCACAGACACTAACACAATTTGTAAATTACTGCAACGACTTTTACGGTATGGGTGGCTTATACGACATGGCCTTTACTAAAAAAGAAATAGCCCATGCAGTAGACATTTACTTTAGTCGCATGTCAGACCAAGTAAATTGGGGCGGTGGTGATACTGTAGACCGTGAACGTGTTTACGAGATTATGCGTGAAATTTATACTTTTGAATACAAAGTGGAGGTAGCGTAATGAAAAAATCAATTACTATGGAAGAACTTACGATGGCACAGGCCACGTACAAAAAACTACAATTTCTTCAAGAAGAGAATGCTGAACGTATTGAAAAACTAGAGCAACTCTTTGAGGATTTAGACTTAGGTGTGGTTGCAATTAGAATACCAGAATCAGATAGACTATCTAACGGTTGACATCTAAATCGAGTGACGCTATACTATTAAAACTAGGGAAACAGACAGGGGGAAGTAATACATGACGACATTGCTTAAAGTTGACAGGGTAGAAAAAGATTTATCAAAAGAAACGGACGCTCAGATCATGGAGCGCATTGGAGAGCGTTTTAACATCCTAACTGAAATGACCAAAGCGGTTATTACCAATGACGTTAGGGCAATGATTGTTTCCGGACCTCCAGGAGTAGGCAAGAGTTATGGCGTAGAGTCACTGCTCGAAAAAGAAAATCTGTTTGATCAGATACAAAATCGTAAACCCAAATATGAACTTGTAAAAGGCACAGCATCAGCACTAGGCTTGTATTGCACATTGTTCGAACATTCGGATCGAGGACACGTTATTGTATTTGACGATTGTGACTCAATCTTAATGGACGAGCTCAGTCTAAACATCCTTAAAGGTGCATTAGACTCTGGCAAATCTAGACGTATTAGTTGGAAAGCAGATTCACACAAACTTCGTAACGAAGGTGTGCCTAACTCGTTTACATTTAACGGTAGTGTTATCTTTATCACTAACCTTAAGTTTGATCGAGTGCGTGGTAAGATCAGACAACACTTAGAGGCGATACAATCACGTTGCCACTACTTGGATCTTACACTTGATACTGACCGTGAGAAGATGCTACGTATTAAACAGATTGCCAAAACTGGTGAATTATTCGAGCGTTATCACTTTACAAAGGAGCTCGAATCAACTATACTAAGTTTTATGGATGATAACAAAGATAGTTTACGTGAACTTAGTTTAAGGATGGCAATTAAGATTGCGGATCTTGTTAAAATTAATCCAAATACCTGGCAGAAACTTGCAAGGTGTACAGTAATGAGGTAATAGCAGTTTTCCCATGTTCGCCCATCTCCCTCAAATATGCTCCCTTGGGCGAACATTTTCGAATCCCCCGGCCCCCTCGCTGGGGGGTTCACCCTTTTAAAGTATCGGTCGGCATGAAAACATTTAACTATGTAGAAGACTATATTATTGAATTGTATGAAGGCAGTTATAGGTTTAATGCTAATAGTCAAGACATCGACTATCGTCTAGCCAGTTACGACATTAGAATAGTTCAAAGCATTCACAACCAGGTAACTTTCCAGAGCGTAGCACTGACAGATAAACAAGCAGAGCTCTGCGTTAAATTAGTAGAAAAATACACACGCCAATTTAAACGGGCAGGCATTGACAACTTTGCAATGCTAGAGTCAAGTACTCGGAAGTTTAAACTTGGCATACGCAAGGTTAATAGGGATTATAAGATCCATATCAAAGACGACCTGATACATGCTACGTTTCCCTATAACCTAAGGCTTATTTCAGAAATAAGAAAGCGTTCAGAAAAGTCTGGGGGTGTTAGAGCCATTTGGAGTCGAACTGACAAAGTCTGGAAGTTTGGGTTTACAGAACCTAATGTAAAGTTTACTATTAGTTTTGGTCAAGATTATGATTTTGATATAGATCCTAAATTGTTAGAGATAGCCGGTAAGCTAGCCAAGCAGGACTGGGAACACTATAATATCAAACTTGTGGAACATGATGGCAAGTACACTATACAAAACTGTCCAGTCAGTCTAAGCGAGTACGTTGACAAACACGCAGGCACTGATCTATTGAGTTTGGTAGACTACAGTGGTATCTGTGCCTACCAGGTTGACAATAACATTGCCAATCAGATTAAACAGGCTCATACTGAAACAGTAAGTGCATGTCTATTAGGCAAGCATATCTGGTTAGATCCAAAGAAACATTCGTTTAACGATATTATAAAGTATGCAGAGTTAACCGATAGATTTCCAGTAACTGTATACGACACACTAGGAAATTTTGGACCTTTCCTAAATCAAAATATAGAAAAAACAGACAGTAACTTTAAATATCTATATAGTCGCTTTTTAAATTTGTCTGAACGTGTTGGTCCTATATACCATCATGACACGGTACTACCTGATAACTGGCCGTACAAAAACGCAGATCCTAAAACTGCTAGAATAAAAATTTATTCATCAGCATCAAAGGATATGTTTATTGACGACATACCTTTATTAGTATGTAGCCAAAATTTTAATTATGGAAGTTTGCGCATACAGATGCTTGCAAAATCTGAAAAAATAGTGTATCATTGTGTTAAATTATGACAACAGCCATACTACATATCAAGGACGAAGTTAATTGCAAGATCGAAGGATTAGATTTAACAACTAGAAAAAACCTAGTAAACAAATTTAAATTTGAGATCCCCTATGCACGTTACTTACCAGCAGTCAGACTAGGTCGCTGGGATGGTAAGATCAGTTTCTTTCAGCTGAGTGGTAGCACCTTTGTAAACTTATTGCCAGAGATTATTCCTGAACTGGAATCTGCAGGTTACGATCTAGAACTAAATGACCTGCGTGAATACAATACTAATTTTGATTTTGAGGAAGTTACTGAGGACAGTTATGCAAATATATCCTGGCCCAAGAGACATCCTGCAGAAGGTCAACCAATTAAATTACGTGACTATCAGGTTGACACTATCAATAACTTTTTGCGCAACCCGCAATGCTTACAAGAGATAGCAACTGGTGCAGGTAAGACACTAATGACTGCTGTGCTCAGTAGTAAGTGCGAACAGTACGGCAGAACAGTAGTTATTGTGCCTAATAAGAGTCTAGTAACACAAACAGAAGAAGACTATGTTAACATGGGCATGGATGTTGGCGTGTTTTACGGTGATCGCAAGGAGTATACCAAGACGCATACTATATGCACCTGGCAGAGTCTAAACAGTCTGCTAAAGCGAACTAAAAACCAAGAAGCAGATATCGGTATAGGCGAGTTCTTGGAAGGTGTCGTTGGTGTTATTGTTGATGAAGTACACGGTGCTAAAGCAGACGCACTTAGAACATTACTAACAGGTGTAATGAGTCATGTACCAATACGTTGGGGGCTAACAGGCACTATACCCAAAGAAGATTTTGAGTTTATGAGTATACGATGTAGTTTAGGTGATGTTATTAATCGTATCAGCGCAAGCGAGTTACAGGACAAAGGAGTACTGGCTAATTGTAATGTAAATATATTACAGTTAGTTGAACATACAGAATATTCAAATTATCAAAGCGAACAGAAGTACTTGTTAGATAATACAGAAAGACTGGACTATATTGCAAGTGTAATCGAAAATATAAGACTAAGCGGTAACACACTTATACTAGTAGATAGAATTTCAGCTGGCACACGACTGTCAGAAAAGATTAAAGACGCAGTGTTTGTGCAAGGGGCAACTAAGTCGGCAGACCGCAAAGAGCAGTATGATGAAGTTGCCACCACCACTGATAAAGTTATTGTGGCAACGTATGGCGTTGCTGGTGTTGGCATTAACATTCCCCGTATTTTTAATCTGGTTCTCATTGAGCCTGGTAAAAGTTTTGTACGGGTTATCCAGTCTATTGGTAGGGGTATTCGTAAAGCCCAAGACAAAGACTTTGTACAGATATGGGACGTAACTTCAACATGTAAATTTAGTAAAAGACATTTAACAAAACGGAAGCAGTTCTATAAAGATGCTAATTATCCGTTTCAGATAGAGAAGATTACATGGCAATGAAAAAATTAGCAGTATGTGGGTGTAGTTTTTCAGCACCCAGTAACGACCCTAAACTCAAAGGAACAAGTTGGGGAGAGCAACTGGCAGATATGTTAGGCTGGGATCTATTGCATTATGCACGTCAGGGTGTTAGTAATGGCGGCATACGTGTAATGATAGACCAGTGTATTAAAGACAAAGTAGACTTTGCAGTAATAGCGCCAACGTTTCATGACAGAATGGAGATACCTGCCACAGCGGCTCCTTTTGATTGGAACAAGTCAACAGATGGTTGGAACCCACTAATACAACAGCACTTGCAAGACGTCGATATTAAAAACGGTTACCAAGAAGACTTGGGTGTACAGAATATTAATTACGGCAGTAACAACTACACACTGATTAGTGAAACAATCTACACACTGGCAGAAAACTTTGATCATCCTTATCGTAGTCAGAAACTAGATAAAATGACAGCCAGTGCAGTTAAACAGTATATTAACTTCATGTACGACAGCAATTGGAAACTTCAACAAGATCGCTGGATCATACGTGATGGCATCATGCAGTTACACTATCACAAGATACCTTTCTTACTGGTAGCCTGTAACATATGGACAAGCGACATGGTGAGAGATCACTTTCCAGATGCAATACCTGATCATTGTTTAACATTAGATTACAAAGATACTCCTGCATACTCAACCAATGAGTGGCCTTTTGAGGGGGAGGACCCAGGCTATCACGGTGCAGTAGAAAGCCAAACTTACCTAGCAAAAAGATACAAGGAAATTATTGAATGTCATTCATAAATCACAAAGAAGAATCATCAGACATTAGTTGGTTTGAGGATGATGGCACAAATATCGGCATGCTTAATGACAATGGTCGTAATAGATTCTACGACCAGGCATTAAAAAGCATTTGCCAGAATAAAACGGTTGTTGACATTGGTGCAGGCACGGGATACTTAACAGCATTAGCAATCAAGCACGGCGCAAAACATGTCACAGCAGTAGAAGCCAGTAGTAAACGTTGTGCATTCCTTAAAAACATGATAGAGAAACTGGGGTACCAAGACCGAGTTACCATTGTAAACAAAAATTATTTTGACACAGACTTACACAGCGACATAGTCGTAAGTGAAACAATAGGTGCGCATATCTATAATGAAAACTGGTTGCGACTTGCTGACCATGCAAGAATTCGTTGTCAATATATGATACCAGAGAAGTTTTCAATTAACATTGACTTGTACGAAAATCATCCTATCTGGACTACATGTATGCAGGAAAGCATGGCATTTAACTACAATGAGAACAATCATCCTGAGTTTGCAGATGTTCTGAATAAAGAGATGCAATTAGAAGACCGTGGAGAACAGGCAAATACCATACCTAATCTATTTTCACACCTACACAACTTTGAGGACATAAGATTAAACAAGATCTGGCAGAGTGCCCCAATAGTTATAGACCACATGGAGTCAATGGTTGTTCCTGAAATAATTATACCTAGACATGTATTTTCTGCGTTAGGTCAAAAACTACAAAGGCTAGGTCCCAATGATTGGGTATTTTTAAATATAAACTGGCATGCAACATTCCAAACAACAAGTATGTGGGTGTCAGATACTATTTGGCAAAATGTGTGTAAGTGTATAGCAATACCTAAATCTGATTTACGTATTTATTTTAGCGAACAAAAAAACAAATGGATGTTTCAAAAATTACAGGATTAGTTATAGTAGCACACCCAGATGACTGTGCTATACTTGCTGGAGGATTTATACAACGATATAAATCCAAGATCAACTTTGATATATGCTATCTAACATATCGACACCAGGACAGCAGAGCTCGGGAACTTGCCAAATTTTGGTTAGCAAGAAATATCGATACACAGTTTTTAGGCTATGTAGATGACTACCGTGACATGGAACACGGTATAAGTTTTGATACTGCACAGGCAGAATTAGATATAATAAGAGTAGTTAAGAAGACACAGGCAGAATTAGATATAATAAGAAAGAAGAACTATGACCTAGTAGTTACGCATGCCAAGGACGGAGACTATGGACACATACACCACAAGTTTGTACATGAGTGTGTAACAAAGATTGATGTACCCAAGGTTTACTTTGCTAACACAGAAGTGTATAATAATAAAATAGTGGAAAAGTCATGGTATACTCTTGATGAGTTACCTCTACATAGTGCTGTTATAAAAGACGAGTGGAGTTATCTAACAGGCGAATACTACTATAACATAACAGAGGACGCACACCAAATAATATATGAGAATACTAACACTCAATGACTGACAACACAAAAACAAGCAGTGAAGAAGACTTTGACTGGTTCAGTAACAATGGTATTTTTATGCCAATGATCAACGACACTGGTAGGAACATTGCATATAAAAAAGCAATTGAGAAAATAGCGCCTGGCAGTATCATGTGTGACATAGGCACAGGTACAGGATTGTTAAGTATATTAGCCGCCAAAGCTGGAGCCAAAAAAGTCTACAGTATCGAAATGGACAAGGGCAGGGCTGAGTTTGCAATAAAAATAATTCAAAAACTTGGTCTTGACGATACTATACAAGTCATTAACAAAAATTTTTACAATTGCGACAGAAATGATATCCCAGACGATGTGGATTATTTTGTTTCTGAAACAATTGGATCACAAATATTCGACGAAGAAATAATACAAATAGCCAACAAGTCAAAAGAGTAATGTAGAACATACCATATGGGGTAGTCCTGCAAAAACAATTTTAGCCAGAGTAAGAAACACAAACGCCGATATAAAAATATGGTACGATCATAAAATAGAAAACTGGAGACTGAATTACTAATGCGAATTTTAACACTTGAGAATAAATCTTTTGAAATGAACGCAATACCTGATGACGTAGGTGATTTGCGTTTCTGCGTACTAGACAACTCAGATGCCAAGGATCCAGATTATTTCTTTATCCCATTAATCTTTATGGAATCATTTAATAGTCCTGCACTTGTGTTAAACATTGGCAATAATATTATCAAGATGCCGGTAGACTGGCAAATTCTAATTGGTGAGCCTGATTTAGGTGACCTAGAAGTACTTCCTCTCACAAGTGTTAATGACAGAGGGTTTAGTGCGTTTGCGTTTAATCCTCGTAGCAGTTATCGACCTGAGTTTTACCCAATAGAAATAGTTGACATATACCAAGATGTAAAGTGGTACTTTCCTAAACTTAAACCTGGACAGCTATTGGCAGTGCCACTGACTAAGGGCGATAAACCACTGTGTGCATATTTCGTTAAAGATATAAGCAGACAAAGTGAAGTTGTAGATTACAGCAAAGTATGGTAGATAAGTTATCAATTAAAAACGAAATGGCCATGGTTGATGGCAAGGTGCGTGATTTCTACGACGACCTTACTGAAGATGAACGTAAGAAGTTTAGTCCTTATGTACTAATGAAGTTTTCAGCAAACGTGTCTGGCAACCTGGACCTTGCTGAGTATTACTTGCGTAGGTGCAATGACACAACAAATAAAGACTTCTTTAACATTAACAAACACCCCAAACTTCAGTGGTTATGCACAACAACCATAAGTCCTAAGATGGGAAACACATACCATTATTGGTTAACAACTCCTAAGAACGGCAGTACCAGTAACAAGGAGCGCAAGTTCTTGCAACAGATATACCCCAATGCCAAGGAAGATGAGTTGGAGTTATTGGTGAAAATTAACACCAAAGCCGACCTTAAGGAACACGCTCGACAACTAGGTTGGTCTGACAAAGAGATTAAAGATGCCTTTAAATAAATTTCTTGGCTACAACACAAGTCACACTGTGATTAATGGTGAACATTTTTATCAGATAAAAGACTTCCTTGATGACAGTACTCAACTGCAAATGGTTGCAGATATTGATCGCTTTAAAAGAGAACATCAGGGAATTCATCCACATGTAGCTGGAAACTCAGTAACTGATATGCATACTCGTGAACAGTTTCAAACTACATTGTGGCGGACATTTTACGATACTATTGTTAAGATTGTGTCAGAAATTGAGGGGCAGGAGTTGCACATAATTAACGCATGGTCAGCAACAGCACATGCAAACAATGTCGATGACTCCTACTGGCATCAACACTTAACTGCTTATTCATTGGTGTACTATCTACGTAATTTTGATCCTGCTCATGGCACACACTGGAAACCAGCTGACGATGAGGAGTTTATGATATTTGGTTATGAGAACAGCATATCATTTTTTACTGCCAACTGGTCACATGATGGCGTAATGCCTCGCTGGAGACGAGAGCAGTATCTAACTGAACATCCAAGGCATGTACTAGCGGCAGAGATAGCCTGGGGGCCTGGATGATATCACATGTTGTAGCCAACGGGTGCAGTTACATGGACACGTATACTAGAGGCCGAGGTCATGACGACCTAGCATTAAATCTGCAAATGCAAAGTGAAGACATCAGTATTACAGGCAGTGCGAACAGTAGAATTATAAGAACAACACTCAAACATAGTTACGAGTCAGAATACAAGTCACTGTATGTTATTGGACTTACCTTTATCAGCAGAGAAGAATTACCTATTTGCCGTTACGATGAGTACTCTTTTCCTAAGGAACAAGACATATGGGAAGGGGCGTGGTCTAATCCACAAAATCAACAATTTGGTAAGAATAGATGGATACCCCAATGGACTGATGCTGATACAAAACAATGGAAACTGTTTAGAGAAAAGTACGAAGTAGGCACCATGGTGGATAGACTAGAAAACCTTATGTACCAAATGTTGTCATTGATTGATAGTTTGACACAACGTGGACATAGCTGTATAATATATCAACAAGCAGACCATTGGTGGGACGGTATGTTGCCTGAAGAGTTCAACAGGATACGGCTATTAGCAGGACATAAAAATATCATAGGTGATTTTAAGTGGTGTGCAATACGAGAACAACACCGAGCAGGAGTGGCATGTGTGCCTGGCGAAGAACACATTGAGGCTGAAATTCGACACAGACAACCTGGCGAACACAAGTGGTTGAATGATTATTTGGAAACGCATATAAGAAAACATGAGTTACACCTGTAAGTATTGTACCAAGAGCTATCGCAAGGAATCAACACTTGCGGTACATCTTTGCGAGCCCAAACGTAGAGTACAACAAGAGTCTGAAACAGGTGTGCAGTTTGGACTCAGGGCATATAAGCGTTTTTATGAGATAACTCAAGGGTCAGCACGTACTAAAGACTACGAGGACTTTGCTAAGAGCCCATACTATATTGCATTTGTAAAGTTTGGACGTTATTGTGTAGACATACGTGCCATAAACTTTGTGAACTTTTGTGAATGGTTACTGAAAAACAATAAAAAGATTGACCACTGGACAAAAGACAAGTTGTACCAAGAATGGATGTTGCCCTACATAAAACGTGAACAGTCACAAGACGCACTTGAACGTGGTGTTAAAGAAATGTTGGACTATTGCGAGGAACATCCTGAACTTAAGAATGGTATTACGGATTACTTTAGATATGCTAACAGCAATCGTATATGTCATCACATCAGCACAGGCAGAGTAAGCGCATGGCTAGTGTTTAATAGCGACAGCGGACGAGAGTTTTTAGATACATTGAATGAAGAACAACTTGCTATTGTGTATCCTTACATTGACCCAGAGTACTGGCAACGTAGGTTTATAGATTTTGTAGCAGACACAGAGTGGGTTACACAGGCACTTAAGGACATTAGGCTATGAAGTTTCAAGCAGATATTGACATAGACTTTGGTGCCAGAGATCGAATACTCGAACACATTAAACATATTCCTGCCAGCATATATCGCAATGAAGAGTTTGTGCCGCATAACACAGGCGTGTATGTAAATAATATACCACAACACCCAATAACTAAGTTAGCAAGCATTGACCATAAAGAAGCAGAACAGCGTGGTTATGTTAAACTAGACTTTCTAAATGTTAGTGTGTATCAGCAGATTCAGTCAGAAGAAGAGCTTGATGTGTTAATGGCCACAGAGCCTCCCTGGGCTAGATTACAAGACCCAGAGTTTGTAAAGAACATCATACATATCAGCAACCATTATGATATTGTTCAAAAACTAAAACCTCAGACTGTTGATGAGATGGCGGCTGTACTAGCAATCATACGTCCCAGTAAACGGTATTTGTTAAACAAAGACTGGGCGACTATTAATCAGGAAGTATGGACTACACCCAGAGATGGCAGTTACTACTTCAAGAAAAGTCATGCAACTAGTTATGCATATCTTGTAATAGTGCATATGAACTTGTTAAATATGATATGAAAATCTATATTGATCACGTAGCTGAGTGTATGCAAGATTTTGTTGAGTATACTCTAAACACTGTTTTTGTTACCGGAAATTTTAGTATCACTTTGGCGCAGACGAGGTCAATGCAAGAACGTATCTTTTCAGTTAACAATGCCACACTAAACAATCTGGATGGTGATAACAGAATCTATATCGAGTTTACTCAGGAAGACCTTTTACATATATCACAGATATCGTTAAATCTGCCTAAAAGAATAAGATTAGGATCGGAAGGGGATCTGTCTGTAGATACAATCAGTAAGTTATCCAACAATTATTATCAACAAGCTCTAGACGATATTATAAAACTAACTGACGTTATACCAGACTTCTACAATGAAGTAAAAGGATCTGATTGGCCCAATATTAAGACTATTACAGAATTTTACGAACTACCAGTTCACATTGTTGACGAATGTGCTAAACAATTTGGGTTCTCTCCTAAGTTGTTAACCAAGGAATATCCCGACGCCAGTGGACCTCTACTGCGTAAGTACTTTACTAACTGGTTCTCCGGAGTTAACCCATTTATGCAAAAACAAGATGAGGTTGTGTACACAAGCAATCAAAACGTTTACAAGTTACCGTTTTTAGATATCTTTAATACTGATAACATGTTGCAACACATAGATGATATTGCAAAACAGTTTGGGTTAACATTGGTGGATAAGAAAGAACTGTCTAGGAATCTCAAGGATTCACGACACTTTCACGAAACTTTTGTGAAAAGACAGCAGTGTGTGGGATTAAAGAAAGAGGTAGACGACATATTAGAACAGTCTAGGGGTGTGCGTATTGATTTAACAATAATGCAGGAATCTTACTTAAATGCAAAATTAGGAGGAGTACTGACAGATTTGCCCCGTATAGACAACACATCTATAATTTTTGATGCTATTGGGTAGGTTTTCGTACTAGTGTTATTGCCCTACGTTTTGTTCGTTTTAAACTTAGGTTTTTAAGACTCAACTGAGGACCATACTTAATAACAACGTCTTTGCTGTTAAACGTTTTAAGGAATACCTTAAATACTTTCCAGTCGTTTTTTAAAAACACATTAATAGGCATTAATCTATTAGATTCCCACCACCAGGAATCTGCCAGTTCTAAGAATTGTAGACGTTCTTCAGGGGACTTTAACGCAGAATAATCATATAGCGTGGTAATAATTTCATCGTAATTTTGTATTATGCCGATGTAATCGTTGCCTCCATAGACAACATAACTCAAAAAAGGATATTTGTCTAAGAGTTGATGGAATTTGTTGTCTGTCACAATAAATACAATATGCAATTCATTACTCAATATTTATATAGGCAAAAGATACCTTGCCAAATAGTAGAACTTTTGGACACCAACAGAAGGACAGTCAGTGTGTATAATAGAGACATAAAAGCCTACCGTGGGGTAGCAAATAAATTCTTAATCGAAATTAAAAACCAAGATCAGAAACCCATTAATATCAGCGATCGTACAATTAAGTTAAATGTGCTAAATCCAGAGACTAATTCGGTTTATAGCACAACCACTGCCATTATTCATAGTGCCAGTAAAGGTCAGGCACTAGTGACACTAGATGACAATAACTTACTGGACTTACCTGCTACCTATTACAATTACACCGTGGCAGTAACAAGTGGTGAGGGTAATGACGAGATTGCATATGCTGACGACAACTATGGGGTGCGTGGCACACTGCAAGTATTAGATGGTCACTATCCAACGTTTACAGCCTCAACTGAGCTCACTGTTAATGCTGATAGTAATGTAACAAGTTATGTTATCAGTGACAAGAGTTCCAACCAGGGTAGTAAGTTGCATACTGCGGCATTTTACCTAAGCAACTATACAGGTAATATCCTTATTGAAGGCACACTGGACGATACTCCAAACTACGCTAGTGCAAATTACTTTACCGTACAGACAAAAACATATGCCAGTGCAACAGGTACGTACTATGCAACCTGGACAGGTAACTATAGAGCTGTAAGGTTCACTCAAGTAAAAACTTCAGGGAGTATAACCAAAATACTATATCGTGGCTAAACGTATAGTATGTTTTGGCGACAGTTGGACTTACGGATCAGATTTAGTTGATCCTGCACTTGTTCCTAAATTAGAAAGTGAAGGTTACGGCGTTGACGACGCTGAATACAAATACTTTCACGAAAATCTTCCTTACAGAGAAGAACATAGATATTCCAGTCTACTCGAAAAAGCATTAGGTACTCCTGTTTTAAATTTATCTAAACCTGCCGATAGTTTAATAGGTATGCGTGTTAAATTTATAGAATGGGTGCACCAGCAACCCAAAGATTGTTCAGACAGTCTAATAATATTTGCCACAACCTCACATGAGAGATACAGTTTTTACTCAGCAAAGGACAAGCAATGGCTAAGCAGTGGCTACTTGCAATACGGTGATCAGCACCAGCCTTTAGTTGAACACTGGAAAAGACATTTGGTGCATAGCAGTGGTCCAGAACTGCATGATTATACGTTATTGGATTTTGTTATGTCATCAAGAGCACTTTGTAAAGAACGTAATATGAAATGGGTGTATGCTCCTGTTTTTCCAAAACGCACTCAAGGCAACATCGACGACAAGTTTGTTACAGAATGGAGTATGATGGATGTATGCACACACCGAGCAATGGAAGGACATAAAGTCTGGGCATGGGGAGAACATCCCAACGAGCTTGGTCACCAATTTATAGCAAAATACTTGATAAGTTTTATGAAAGAGTGTAAACTTATATAGTGAATATTATACAGCAAACAGTCTTAGATAAATTGCCCTCAAAACGCAAGACAGCACCAAGTGGCTGGACTAGCTTTAATGCACAGTGCTGTACACATTTAGGCCATAGTCAAGACACCAGAGGTAGGGGCGGTATTATAACTGCACCAGACGGTTCGATATCCTACCACTGTTTTAACTGTAATTTTAAAAGCACCTGGCGTCCAGGGTGGCATTTTAACTTCAAGTTTCGTAGACTGTTATCCTGGTTTGGGGTAGCACAGAATGATGTACAACGTTTGGTGTTTGAAGCCATGCGTATCAGAGAAGAGCTTGTTGATGTTGTTGAAGAGATTGACAAACAGCAGGAAAAAATAGAGTTCGACCCAAGGCCACTGCCTGAAGAAAGTGCAGATATTAGACAAGTTGCCACAATGATGGCATTAGATCCCAATTACGAAATAACTCAGAACTTCAGAGATGTTGTCGGCTATGCAGTTGAGCGAAAGATTAACACACAACGCTATCCTATATTTTATAGCACCAGCAGTAATGTTAATATGGATAGGCGAGTTATTATACCGTTTACCTGGCAGGACAAGATAATAGGATATACTGCAAGAGCAATGGATCCCAGCATAAAGCCCAAGTACTTTAACAGTTATGATAGCAATTATGTATTCAATACAGATGCACAAACCAAGGACACCAAGTTTGTTATTGTGTGTGAAGGTCCTTTTGATGCAATGGCAGTTGATGGAGTTGCTATATTAAGTAATAACATAAACGACACACAGGCTGAAATAATTGATAGGTTGGGTAAACGAGTAATTGTGGTACCAGACTTTGATCGAGCAGGACAGCGTATGATACAAGACGCAATAGAATATGACTGGGAAGTTAGTTTCCCTACATGGTCAGAAACCTGTAAAGATGTTGGAGAAGCGGTACAACGATATGGTAAATTATTTGTAGTAAAAAACATCTTAGATAACGCACAGGCAAGTAAACTAAAGATTAATTTAATGCGTAAAGCAATAAAATAATGGACCCAAAACAAAAGTTTTTTCTTTTTAAACAGTCACGCAATTTTTGTGCGGTGCCCTGGAACCACTTCAAAGTTGAAATGGATGGCACAGTAAAAACCTGCGTACATGGTATGGATACGTTGGGCAACTTATCCACCGACAACATTGATAGCATTTTACATAGCCCTGTAGTAAAGGATATAAGACAAACTCTGTATCAGGATAAGCCGCATAAAAATTGCACACATTGCACCAGACACGAGGACGAAAGTGATCACAAGTACCTAAGAGATCTTTACAATCCCATGTTTAAGTTTGAGGACATAGATTACAGTGACGATTCTGCATTCCAACTAAGAGCAGTTGATCTACATTGGAGTTCTACCTGTAACTTAAAGTGTATTACGTGTTGGGCAAATCAGAGTAGCAGTATTGCACAGGAACAGGGCAAACCAGTCTTACATACACCCAATGACCAAGCAGACAAGATAATAGACATAATTGTCGACAACCAGCACAACCTTAAAGAAATATACCTGAGTGGCGGTGAGCCTACCCTCATTAAGCATAATCAAAGACTGTTAAAGCGTTTGGACAAGAATATAGATTGTCAGTTTAGAATTAACACTAACATGATGTTCGAACAAGACAATGCCATAATAAACGAAATATTAAAGTTTAAAAATGTATTGTTTACAATAAGTGCTGACTCTACAGCAGATAGGTTTAATTATATTAGACGTGGGGCAGACTGGCAGAAGTTCCTAACAAATCTAACATGGTTACAGCAGAGTCACGCTAAGTTTAGGTTAAACAGTGTGTTCTTCATAGCAAGTGCGTTGTATCTGACAGACTGTCAGAAGTTTTTCCACAATAATTTTGGTATAACAGATTTTACAATTAACCAAGTCCTCATGGACCATACTGTTATTAAGTGTCGCAACCTATCACACTCCCTTAAAGAAGATTGTAAAACTAAAATACTTGCACATAAACAGGAGTTTGCTGATAATGCAAACTTATGTAATGAGTTAGATGCTTGCCTACAAGAATTAAATTGTGATAAGGCAGATGACTATACATCTTTCTTTACACAGTTTCCAGGCAACTGGCAAGAGGTATTTCCTGAACTATGAACATTTTGCTAGTAGGTTGTGGTAAAAAGTTTGGTAGAACTATATTAGATAGTTTAGTGCAACGTGGACATAGTGTACACAGTATTAGCAGTGTGGACGTAGATGGTGTTAATAATATATTATTAGACTGGGATACTCTTAATCCTGCTGTAATAGAACGACAGTTACAACAGTTGCCCAGAATAGATTTTGTATTTTTTAACCACAATGGAAGTGCATTAAGTACTCAGAGCTTTGGCAAACTAAGCACACTGGAGTTATGGAAGTTGGGTAAGCGATGGAATCAGCAATACTACAATAGTGTTATATTTCCATTTCATCTTATACAGTCAATTACGTTAGATTTAAATGCAGTAGTAGCCTGGATGACAAGTTCTTATGTTTACAACCATGCAGATATCACACATAATGACTACATAGGGAATAAGTATCAGAGCTACCTTATAATGAAACAGTTTGGCAACACTGATCGAGCATGTTTTTGCGGCGTAAATCCTGACAGTCTTTATGATGCCAGTGTACAACCAGGTGAGTTTATTGAGGGCATGTACAAGTTAGATAGGCACGAGTTAAACGGTTCTGTCATCGGTTTTGACTACACAAAAGATACACATTTTAACAAATTTAATGTATAATAATTAATATGAAGAATTACAGTGCAGATTTACAAAAACTATTTTTAGAAATGATGATGGCAGACGCTCAAATGTTTGTGCGTGTTGGAAACATCTTTAACCCTGCTAACTTTGATAGAAGTCTACAGGACACAGCCAGGTTTATACAAGAGTACACAGACAAACACAAGTCTCTGCCTAATAAAGATCAGGTAAAAGCAACATCTGGTGTAGAGCTTAAAGACGTTGGTGAAGTGCAGGAAGCACAACATGACTGGTTTCTAGAAGAATTTGAAGGATTTAGTCGCAGACAAGAACTTGAACGTGCCATACTGAAGGCGGCTGACTACTTGGAAAAAGGTGACTATGATCCTGTTGAGAAATTAATTAAAGACGCAGTACAAATTAGTTTAACAAAAGATCTAGGCATAGACTATTTTGAGGATCCTAAGGCTAGACTTAGTTTACTAAGGGACAACAACGGACAAGTAAGTACAGGCTGGCCCACACTGGATAAGAAACTGTTTGGTGGCTTTAACAAAGGCGAGTTAAACATCTTTGCTGGTGGCAGTGGTAGTGGTAAGAGTTTGTTTATGCAAAACCTTGCTATTAACTGGATTATACAAGGACTTAACGGGGTATTCCTAACACTAGAACTTAGTGAAGGCTTGTGTGCTATGCGTATAGACAGCATGTTGTCTAATGTCAGCACACGTGAAATATTTAAAGAGATCGATACTGTGGAGATGAAGATCAAAATGGTTGGTAAGAAGTCAGGTAGCCTACGCATCAAGTACATGCCGGCACAGAGCAACGTTAATCAAATTAGAGCGTACTTGAAAGAACTGGAAGTACAGACAGGACAAAAAGCAGACTTTATCATGGTAGACTATTTGGACTTGGTTATGCCAGTTAGTGCAAAGGTAAGTCCAAGTGACTTGTTTGTTAAAGACAAGTATGTGAGTGAAGAACTACGTAATCTAGCAAAAGAATTTAACATACTGATGGTAACCGCATCACAATTAAATCGCAGTGCGGTTGAAGAAATAGAATTTGATCATAGCCACATATCTGGTGGGTTAAGCAAAATAAATACTGCTGACAACGTGTTTGGTATATTTACGTCAAGAGCAATGCGTGAACGTGGACGATATCAGATACAGTTAATGAAGACTCGTAGTTCTAGTGGTGTTGGACAAAAGATTGATTTAGAGTACAACATGGAGACGCTGAGAATTATCGACGCAGGTGAAGAAGAGCAGACTAACCAACGACAATCGGGTATTATGAATCAAATAAAAACAAAATCATCAACAACTACAGAAGCACCCAAGGTCACAGCTCAAGTCGATAGTTCTAAGCTCAAGTCTATGTTGGCTGGGCTGAGGAAAGTTGAATAACGATAGTTTTGAGATAATATATAGAGAATTAGTGATATTTGAATCTCCAGATGGCGGACAAACGGTCTACGAACGTAGTCCAGGTCAAATTGCACGTACTCTTGTGGGTAGACGAGACACAATACCATCATGGTATATAGATGTACGAGGGTTTAATCAGCTAATGCACGAGGCAAAGGATAATGTTACCTTACAGGATGCTCTATTGCAATTAAAAACATTGTGGGAATTAACAAAGAAAGACGACAGTTAATGCATTTATTAGAAAACTTTAATTACATTCAAAGAACAGCAAAACATGCCGCTGAATCGATCGCAAACAGAACTCGTATTGCATCGTGGGCATGGCGTATAGAAAACGTGTTGCCAGATGATATTATAGTTGACATAAGAGACTTTATGGCGGCAAATCAGAAGTGGGAGACTGAGCAATTAGAATTTGATATACCAAGACGTGCAGTACACTGGGATCAGGTATCAACTAGTCCATATAGACGTATGCATTATGCTTTTCAACAACTAAGCCCAGTAATATCGGAAGCAATAGGACACCAGGTAGACTTTCAACATTGTAACATGTGGGAGGATGGTACAGAATATATAATTCCACCACATGTAGACAATGATAGTATTAGGGTAGCCATACAAGTTTATCTTAACGATGCAGATGAGGATTGTGGTACTTCAATATATTCTAGTCAAAACACAGAAATATATAAGTTTCCTTTCATTTCGAACACAGGATACATCATGCACAATACTCCAACTAGTTGGCACGGTATGATGACGCCAGGAAATGTTAGGCGTAGTTTATACGCAAACTATCGATAAAAGTATAGTTAGACAAGTACTCTTTCTCAAAAATCTTTTTATCACAATCACTGGGAAAACTTAGTTGCCCAACCTGAATAGACCCCAATGCAAATTTAGGCGCAGTATACCCTAACTTTATAAACTTTTCTTTATGCTTGTGGTAATAATTTAACACATTGCGTTCTAACTCCGCATACTCTTCCTCAGTGTGATGAGTAAACTTTGCGTTAAAGTCGCTTTTGAAATATTGTTGAGGTATAAATGCTTCGTCACCGATATGCTGATCATCGTCCCTATACATATCAACCAATGTCTTGCCTATTTCGCAATAGTTTATATACAATCCTCCCCATTGTTCCTGCAGACTAAAGTGTTCGTAATCTTCTGGGGCAAACGGTATCCGTGGTCTCTGATCACTGCTAAACGTACACACAAACCTTGCGTACCCGCTACTGCTCTCTAGTCTATGTATGTATATGTTAAGTTGTCCTAGTGCATGTTGTACAGCCTTGGGTGCCTTAGAGTACCAGTCACTGCTGTCTTGAGCATCATAGAGCCCATGATAGCGTTCAAATATATTATGTAAGTAGTTGAGGTCGTCCTGTGTGTAATTGTAGTTAATATAACGTTCGCATACAGGCTTATATGCGTTTATTGTGTCCACAAACCCATTTATTGTGTCCACACAGTATTCCAGTGTATACTTAGATCCAGTAAAGCCATAGAGTCTCTCAGGGTCGTCTAAATGGGTACCCAAATCTAGTGTTTTTTGCAATTCGGACAACCATTTACTTGCTATTTCGGTGCGAAATATGCTATAATAGAGTGTATATTGAGAACCATGTATATTGGATAGTGTTATTTCTAATCTTGTCATAATGTTTATAGATACTATAAATATACTTAATCCTGGAGCGTGTAGTGCAAAAGAAAACAAGAAGCCTATTAGATGAATTAGATATCTTTGTTTCACAAAGAGATAATAATGTTCTAATAGAGAACAGAGCCCACAATGTTATTCTAAGTGCGATAAACTTGCTACAGCACATAAAAGAAACTTATGACTCAGAGACTGCCGCAAACTTAGAAAAACGTTTGCTAAACAGCATACGCACCGGGGAACCAGAAAAGTTTACCAGGGGTATAAGGAGAGCCAAACGTGAAGGTTAACGAGGTTGTTACAGAAGGCTGGAAAGATCTAGCATCACAGTTTGCTGGCGGACTTGCTGGAAAATCCGCTGACACTGTTAATTATGAAAAACAGAAAGCAGGAACAGAAAATGCAGAAAAAGAAAGAATACAAAAAGCGGCTAGAGAAAAAGGCATGTCAGTGCCACAATACCTAGATTGGCTTAAAAAACAAGCAACAGCACAGGGTAGTAGTATTAGTCTTGACACTAATATTTCTGCCGCAAAAAAGGCGCATTAATGAAAGTTAAAGAATTATTTGAGGCAGGGTTGTGGGCACAAATCGCAGGTGGTTTGGCAGGCAAAAGTGCTGGGCAAATTGATCGTGAAGAGCGATCCTATACAAAACAACAAAAAGCAAACCAAACTGCACAACAGTCAGTAACTAATACGCCTGTACAACAAAAAGCAAACCAAACTGCACAACAGTCTCCTGCACAACTTAATGCAAATTTAGATGCTAAAATAGCGTATGCAAAGTCTAGAGGCTGGATTGGATCGAGGCCTACTAATCAGGATAAAGCATATCTTGACAGTGTGGATGTTGATATAGATCCAAACAGATTTAACAACGTTGATCCTAAAACATTTTTTATACCACACCAACCTCTTCATGTAAAATCCGCCCTGGACGAATTTTCTGTATCAACAGTTGAACTTAACAGGGCGTTGGGATTTAAGCATCAAGAAGAATTTAAAGGATACTCTACTATAACACTTACACCAGCAGGTTGGTACTCTGTAAACAGACAAGCATATATTAACCCTAACAGTAAAGCACAGACTGTGATTGACATGTTCTATAATAGAAGCAAGGGCGGAACACGATGATATCAGAAGGTGGTAAAGCAATTCCTTCAGCACTGCCAGTTACACTTAAGAACTTTGATGCTGTTAAGAAGAACTTACAAAAGGCGTTACCACTTGGTATAGACATGTACGCTATTGGTTCAGCAGGCAAGAAAGAAGTTAGCAGTGACGTTGATGTTCTTATTGATGCCGAACAGTTACTAGACATATTTCCGTTAGATGACTTAAAACTAGCTAGACAAGCATTGGAAAAACATTTCCAAAACATGGGGCTAGAAGCAAAACGCACTGGTGTTAGTATACACGTTGGCGTACCTAACGGTGAAGGCGGTGTGGCACAAGTAGACTTAATGGCAGTTAATAATGCACAAGCGGCACAGCCATTGCATACACATGATTATACTGATCCCAACATGAAAGGTGGGACACTACATGCTATGTGGGCAGACCTAGCAAACATGAGTGCGACACCTGAAGCAGAAAGTTTAATGATGAGTCCATACAAAGGACTAGTTAACAGGGAAACTAAGGAATTGGTCTCCAACAACAAAGATGAAATAGCAAAGATTATTATTGGTCCCAGTGCCACAGCAGACGACATGGGCAATCCCACAAAGTTACTAAAGGCATTGGAGCCCTATCCTAAAAAGTACGACGCAATTAAAAACAAATACATGGCAACAGAGTGGAATCAAAAATGGCAGAACCTACAGTAGGCAGAAAGTATCAACACATTGAAGATCTGGTATTCACTAACGGCAGTCGTGGTGGACTACATGCTGTTGGGCGTCTTAAAGACATGCAAGAGTCCGGCGGTATAGAAATAAAGTGGGACGGAATGCCTGTAGTGTACTGGGGAGAAGTTCACGGTAAGTTTACGGTTCTGATGAAGAATGCTCTTGCATACCTTAAGCGTGGTGTGAGAGAGGTTGGTGCAGGTATCCCTACACTGGCAACAGGACCGCAGGATGTAACAGACTTCGTAGCAGGTACAGGTAAGATTAAACCAGAACAACAAGATGCTAGACAGGCACTTGCTAAAGACATGGGTGCATTATGGCCTTACTTACGTAACGCAAGTCCTAAAAAGGGACTAGTGGAAGGTGGGTTATTGTTCCATCCAGGAAAGCCTGCTGTGTTAAACAAAGCAACAAACGAATACGAGTTCCAACCTAATGTAACAAAGTTTCATATTCCAGCAGACAGCAATTTAGGCAAGCGTATTGCTACTGCAACAATCATGGTAGCGATTACTGGATACCAAGAAGACATAATGTCGCCTGAAGGTCGTCTGGATAATGTAGAGAAGTTAAGCACACCGGATGTCATTGTACAAGGCACAGCGTATACTGAAGAAAAACCTAAACTTGACGACAAAGGGTTAGGTATTGTGGAACGTTATATTAGCAGTAATGCCAGTAAAATAGATGACTTTATTGGTGGCCAGTCAGGATTAAAAAGACCAGGCGATGTGTTATATAAGTTCTACAATCAGTCGCTTAGAATACCAGGTGCAAAGAAAGGTTTTACAGACTGGGTACAAAATAACTTAAGTGCTGAGCAAGCACAAAAAGTTTTAAACCATCCTGGATTAGACGCTACGCTTAACGCAGTTGAAATGATAACAGGACAAAAGAATCTGGTATTACAGCAGTTAGGGTCAGCAACACACGGTGATATCAGACAGACTAAACCAGAAGGTTATGTGCAAGCTCATCCAGGTAAAGAGTTTAAGGCTGACTTACCGGGACAGTTTATTAAAATGATTGATCAACCGACTTGGACGCCTAACAGAGGCTTTAAAGATAAGTAGTACTATGAGAGCAAAAGAAATATTAAGAGAAGCACCAGAACAACGTGTAGCCTTTAGTTGGGGTAGGTTTCAGCCACCACACTTAGGACACGCAGAGGTGTTTAAGAAACTGGAGTCAGTAGGAAACTATGGTTTCTGGATAGGCACGGGACAAACAACCGATCCTAAAAAGAATCCATTGCAGTATGCAGACAAAGTTGCTATACTGAAACAGATGTTTCCTGGGCACAGCGACAACATATTATCTGACCCCAGTATTAAGACAGTATACAATGCTATTGTAGCAATATATAACAAATACGATCCCAAAGAAGCAGAGAACATTACTTTAGTTTTTGTTGGTGATCCAGAAAGAATTAACGACTTCGTTGGTAGTTTTAAAAAGTTTAATGGTGTTGAAGCACGTCATGGTTATTACAAGTTTAAAGATGTAACCGGATTTGCTAACACCGATAAAGGTGATGTGAGAGCAACAGATGTTCGAGGTGCAGTGCAGGCTAAGGACATGACAAAATTTCAACAACTTACTGGTTTAACTGGTGAGTTGGCTCAGACAGTTTTTAACAAGGTAGCAAAGGGAATGGGCGTTGTTTGACTTTATTCAAGAATTAAATGAAAGCAGGATTTTTAGGTACGAACACGACTTCGAGGGGATGTCTGCTCGTGACCTAGGTCATCTACTGTATCAAATTGTTATGATGTTGGAAATTATTAGACATTATGACAAAAACTGGGTTAAACAGTATGCTAAGAAGACATATCAGTTTGGGGGGTTTCCAGGAATGAAGGCTGCCCAAACTGATATGTACAATCTTATAAGTGTTGTTAATAACCAAGACAAATATGACACGTATTTAAAGACTGACAAGTCAGTGTATGTTCCTGACTTTGGCATCAAACGTTATTTGTTAGACATTATTAACGATAATAGACACATCACCAGAGACAGAGCACTATTCACTAAACTAGAAGACACATTAAAAGTACAGGATAGTGCTCTTAAAAACATCAGACGCTTAGTAAGTTACTGGGACAACTACAGTGACGCACAAAAGAAAACAACAGTAGTAAATCTTAGACAGAACGTTCGTTCTGACACTCCTTATATTGACGTATACTGGTCAAAATTTAAAGAACTAGCATAAATAATAGTAAGTTAGCGAACAGGCTAATAATAAAATTTAAGGAGTTTTAAAATGGCAGACGTAACAAGAGTACATGGTAACGCACATGGTGTGGTTCATCAGGACAGAGGCCTCTCTGGTAGTGGAGCATTAAGTGGTGACGAGTTAGTAGTTAACATTGGTAGAAGTGCTAAGTTCTTTGGAATCGTTATTTACAACGCATCTGGATCAGGCGGCGCAGGTAATGTCGATCTACAAAACGAATTAGACGCTGGCGAATCAGTTGAAGCAATTCTTAAAGCAGTTGCGGCATCTACCGTTTCTAGCGTACAATACGGTGGTGAGATTTTAGCATATCAGGTACAAGACGATGCTAACGGTCAAATCAGCGTTATGGTTGCTGGTTCAAATTGGACAGGCGCAACATTGCAAACAGCAATTCGTGCATTAGGCGCAACAGTTGGTGGCAATTCAAAAGACGTAACAGGCACACTCGTAACAGATACAGGCATGAAGTTAGCACTATCATAATTTAGAGTTTTAGTAACTTAAAAAAGGGCGCATATTATTTGCGCCTTTTTTTTATAACCAGTATAAATACTACAAATACATTTAATTAAGGAGTGACAAATGGCAGATTTAACAAGAGTACACGGTAGCCCATCAGGTAACGTGTCATATGACAGATCAGTAGCAAACGTTGGTAACATCTCAGCAGACGAACTAGTAGATGTTGTAGGTCGTAAGTTAGACTTTTTCAAAATTGTTATTCAAAACGGTTCTAGTACTAACCAAGACTTGCGTTCAGAAATGGGACCTAACGAGTGTGTAGAAAAAGTTTTACAAATTATCCAAAACTACACAGACGGTACTAACGAAGGAACTGCAACTCTCGTAGCATATCAGGTAGAAGGCGACGACACAGGACAAATCAGTGTTGCAGTTGAAGGTTCTAGCTGGACAGCGTCAGCATTGCAGGCGTCCATTCGTGCTACTACAACATTGAACTCAATCAATGTTACAGGTACAGACGTTACAGCACCTGGGTTAGATTTAGCATAATACTAAATTAACACTATAAATAAAAAGGCATACATTTTGTGTGCCTTTTTTTATGCACTGTCAAAGTTTACATAGAGATTTAAGAATACAGCAAGTGCCCTTAACACAATTAAGTTCACTTTTTATACACCCCAACGAACGTTTTAAATGGAAGGTTCTCCCAACGATGCGGGATCAAGGTATGTATTACCCATTAGCAGTGTGTAAGATAACAACGGAGTTGTTTAGTAAACAATTCTGGGGTAAACTTAAAGTAGATCCTGTAGTAAACGAGGATAATTTAGTCTGGGCAATTAAAATGGGAGCTAATAGATATGATGCCGCCCTTCATCTTGGATATACATCTATAGATGTAATTATACATCCCAATCTAAATGATTGTATTACCTGGGACCGTTACTTTAAGTATGTTAATCCTTTATTCAATAAAGATCCTGAGCCTTACCAGGCAAAGTTTACATATGAGTAAAATACACGGTCATAGTGCAGGCAGTGTGGAAGGCAGAGGCAGTTGTGTAATTGATTGTTATACACTAGTGGATATGACTAGAACAGGCGTAGTAGCATACTACAAAGAAGGCATGCCTATGTTCAATGATGATGCAGATCAACTAATTAATGACGAGAAGTCCTGGATTAGAAGCCGTAATCAACAACGTAACTACGAAACCTGCATACAAGTAATTAGTTTAAGGGCCCAACCTGTGTATCTGGAAGATCCTAAACGATTGCGTAAACAGGACATGTCGCTCTATAATTTTACTGATATCACAGGCACCCACGACATCTGGCATTTTAGTTTTAGTCCAGAACAGCCGGATGTATACAGAATAGGTGACGATCCTGTTGCCGCTCTTAATAATGATACACACAATATACCTATAATAACTGGTTTACACGAAACAGCAGTAGTAGAAATACCCATACTACATATAGGTATAAATATATATTACAAACTCAGGTGGTAAAAGGAATAAATACTTGGGTAATAAACGGCACATATACTAGGCACTCACTACTCTGGCACTATCAACAGGCATAGCTCTATCAGTTTTAACTTACATAGGAAGAGAGTGGTGACAATTAAACAACAAACAATCGAGAAGAAAAATCTTTCCGCCCACGTAGATTTATGTGCCGAAAGGTACAAAGAATTGAACATTAATTTTAAAATCCTAGAGAACCGATTAGATTCTTTATCTACCCACTTGTTGGGTCTGAAAGAGGACATGAATAAGGTCACAGCCCGCATTAATAACCGCATCTTAACTATTGCAGGTACTACTATTGCTGTTATGACCACTGCTGTTATAGCCTTAGTGCTGAAACTAATTGATGTTATTTCAATCATGCCTGTATCCTAAATGTGAAAACTCAAACAGCAATAAAACTTAAACAGTCAGCAAAAAAACTTAAACAGTTTACTACTAAGCATCTGCCAGATATATTATTCAATAGCCCTGATATAATTTGGGCCAAGGAAGATAATAGTCTTATGGTAGGAGAACTGCGTGTTTATAAGAATAAACACGGTACCTACTCAGTAAATCTAGCTGGTGGCAAGGTATGTAATTTCTATAAACAAAAACATGCGGTATGTTATGCCAGTTATTACCAACTATGCAACCTCAATCGCTGTAGTAATATTGCTATTTTAGACAGTAAATTAGAAAATTACACACAAGATGTAGAGTACTACAAACAACAACTAACACTACACTACAAAAACAACAATAAGGATAAGTTTTTGCTATACTATGCTAGATATAGTCAAGCTCTTCCAATCAAGAAACAAACCGAACAGGAATGTAAGAAAAGTATCTTTCTGGCTAAATATAATTAAATTTAGGAATTCTTAATATGCAACTTAACGACTTAAAGAGAAAAAACACAAAAAAAGTAATGGAAAGCAGATTTGGCTTTGCTGTTAACTTTGATAGAATGACAGTGGAAAAAGCGGAAGGGTTGTTAGAAACAATTTCTTCTGGTATGGAGAACGTCCGTAACAGCAGTTCTTTCCACACAGCCGAAAAGAACCCACGTTATATGGAACTTTTAATGGTTAAAGAGAGTCTAACTGACTGGTTAGATGACACAGTTGAAGTAGTGGTAGAAGGTGAAGTACAAACTGCTGAAGTTCTGTTAGCTGCCAAGGACATTACAGATAGATTACAAGGTATGGTAGAGGATTTGGGAGAAATTCTAAACGAAGATCTTCCACCATTAGGCGATAGCATTAATGACCAGATGGGCGGAGGCAAAGGCACACAGTATGTTAATTCAGCAAGCGCCACAATCCAGGGGTTATTAGATGCAATGACGGCCGCACGAATGTCATTAGACGATGCAAGTAAAATCGTTACTGGTGAAGGTCCTGATCCTGCAATGGCAGGTGAGATGCCCGTAGAAGAGCCTGCAATGGCAGATATGCCAGAAGAAGAGCCTATGATAGAGCCTGAAGAGGACGAGCCAGTCGGCAGAGAAATGCGCTAATGCGTTTTTCAGAGTTACATGAAGATCAACAGGAGCTAGTCTCAAAGCTGGCTTCTGTCCTTGAGTTCCTTAAAGGTCGATCTCAAGATAGCGGCTTACAGCCAAATATCACTTTAAACAGTCTAGTAAAAATGGTTGGCAATACAGGAACACAAATTGATCCTAATACAATACAACAGTTGTTTAACGAGCCAACAATACGAAACCTAATTAAAAATATAGACGGTAACATGGTTACTCTTAATTTAGATGGTGGAATGACCCAATTACAGCCTGGTGGTGGCAACATGCCTCCTGAGGTTAAAGTTAACCAAATGGCAAAAAGAGCATTGAGTCGTAGACAATAATCTGTTATAATACACACATGATTACATTTACCCCCCGAGCATACGATCACTTTTACAAGTACGTAAGTGATAATAAAACCCTACGAATAAGTTTTAAACAACAAGGCTGTACTGGTTATAGTTATCAACTTGACTGGCTCGATCACATACCAGAAGGCTTCAAGGTTAGTAAGCAAGGTGATGTAACTTATACATGGGACCCTGTGCATGAAGACTGGCTTACCGGCACAACTGTAGACATGCAAGTTAAAGGTCTTAATAATTTATTAGTATTCCTAAACCCTAACGAAATAGCTAGTTGTGGGTGCGGGGAAAGTGTTACTTTTAAATAAATACACTAAAGGATACTAGCATGGCATTTTTACCAACATCAGCAAACGCAAGAGAACAATCGCAAGGCAACGCCGTAGTTGCTGGCGAGATTGCAATCTTAACACAGCGTGTACTAATCGCAATTAGTTCGGGTGTGTTTACTATTACTGCCACAAGTGCAACCACTATTACTATTAACGGTACCACTATTACTGGCAGTGTAATGACCAACGCTGATGCAACAGGTAGAGAATATTACACAGCCTGGCAAGGCACAACGACAGATGCAGTAAAAACCGAGCAGATGACAGAAGTTATCTCGCATTTTCAAAAACTAGGATATGCTATTGTCCGCAAATCAACAACAGGTACTGAGCTATATTGGCAAATGTCCTGGTAATCGATGATCACAGACCGATACGAATACGTAAGAATCAATAGAAAAAACATAGACGGAAAAAGACATTACCTCACACCAGAGGGAGATGCTGTTCCATCTGTAACTACTGTTCTTGATAAAACTAAACCTGCTGAAAAAATGCAGGCACTAATGAACTGGCGAAAGCGTGTAGGTGAAACCAAAGCACAACAGATAGTAACTGAAGCCGCCAACGTTGGTACAGTTCTACACAAAAAACTAGAAGAATACTGTTTAGGTACACTGGAAGCACCAGGTAGTAACCTTATACAACAACAAGCAGACAAGATGGCTCGTGTGGTTATTGACACTGGGCTAACGGATATGAATGAGTGTTGGGGGGTAGAGGTTCCTTTGTACTACTCGGGGCTATATGCTGGCACAACAGACTGTGTGTGCATGTTTAAAGGTGAGCCTGCTGTCTTAGACTTTAAACAAACGAACAAGCCTAAAAAACGTGAATGGATTGAGGATTACTTCCTGCAATTAAGTGCGTATATTTTAGCACACGACAAAACACACAACACCGAGATTAAACGTGGTGTGATTTTAATGTGTTCAAGAGATTTAACCTACCAACAGTTTGAGATCGAAGGTGACGAACTAGAGTTCTGGAAACAGAAATGGTGGGATAGAGTAGAGCAATATTATAATAAATAAGTAAAATACATTAGTAAGGACTCCTAACGTGGCAATTTTACAAATATCTCGAATACAACACAGACGTGGAACATCAGATAACCTACCGCAGTTATCAGCGGCAGAACTTGGCTGGTCGGTAGACAACAGAAGGTTATACATTGGTAACGGCACACTTGAAGAGGGTGCGCCTGCACTAGGCAACACACAGATCCTGACAGAGTTTAGTGATTTACTAAACACGAGCCAAGTGTACACTTATGTGGGCGAACAGTCTGGTTACGTAGTAACAACAGGCACAAGTTCAAGCACCCCTGTTGAGAGATCACTACAGAAAAAGTTTGATGACTTTATAAATGTTAGAGACTTTGGCGCAGTGGGTGATGGTGAGTCAGACGACACAGCCGCTATTAATAGAGCACTCTTTCAGTTGTATTGTAGAGAAGTTAACGAAGAAATCCGCAGATCTCTTTACTTTCCAGCAGGGATTTATAAAATTACAGGCGATGTAATTAAGATTCCTACTTACGCTAAACTAATCGGCGAAGGCGCAGAAAGCACAATCTTTAAGCAAACAGATTCAGGACAATCTTATGTGTTTAAGACGGCAGATAGTTTACAACAAATAGATGCCAGTATTGCAACTAATGCAGCCACAAGACCAGAATTTATTGAAGTGTCTGGGTGTACATTCTGGAACAGCACAACTGAACACGTTGGTTTAGTTTCCTCTGCCCAGCACATACATTTTGATGATGTTAAATTTAAAGGCAATCTAACGTTGCCAATATCAGTTAGTGACGCAAAGGCATGCCTTCAGATAGAATCAACAGCAGTATTAGTTACAGAGCACGTTACATTTGATAATTGCTACTTTACAAACAACACATTTGGTATTGAGGTAGACTACAATTGTAGAAACGTTGTTGTGCAGAATAGTTACTTCGACGAACTCTATAAAGGAGTTAAGTTGGGCGAAAGTCTAACAGGATCTTCTCCCCAGGACGAAGGACCACGTGGTTTTAAAGTAACAGGTAGTTACTTTGATAGAATTGCTAACATGGGTATTCACACATATTCCTCTATTAAACACGTAGTGTCTGCTTACAACTATTTTTACGAGGTAGGTAACAACTTTAACGGTGCTGGTAACCAGGCTGCTCCAGTAATATTCTTTGCAAGCGGTGGTAACTTTAGTATAGGTGATGCATTCGAACGTAACGACACAGACGATTTAGATCAGCCTAGAATTAGTATAGCCAATGTTTCTAATTATGGCCAGGTTGCTGGCAATAGCATCCAATATGGTGCGCATAGACAGGAAGCAGGTCTGTCAGTAACTCTTAATGATAATCAGTCAACAACGTTAACAGGCATTACACTTGCAGACAACAAATATACACACGGTGCTATTATTGACTACAGCATTGTTCGTGCAACAACTTTTAGAACAGGAACATTACACATAGCCCATGGCACAACTGTTGGTTACAGCGAGGATTTTTCAGAAGATTCTGCAACTGGTGTAACACTCACTGTTACATTTGCTACCAACACAAGTACCATTAACTATGCAACAACATCAACCGGCAGTAACGCCACAATGAAATATTCAATTAGATACCTATATTAATAGATCAAAATGATCTGGCAGCACCAAAAAATTTCAGAGTGCGTGAGTGATCTTCCTTTAGGCGCAAGATTCAAAAGAAAACATTTGATGATGCACTACGGAAAACAGTCAGCCTATGGTCATATGCTCCTATAATAAACACCTGTATGGACTTTACGGGTCATAAGTCCTGGCCTGATCCCTGGGAACTATTAGAGGACTCTGGCTATGATGAATTTGCTAAAGCTCTTGGTATGCTGTATACTTTGTTTTTAAGTGGACACGATGATCATAGCAGCTATGTTATAATAATATTACTTAATTGGGTTATAGTAACATTTAAGCCGCATCTTTTGGATAGTATCCAAAAAAACTTGTATATAACCCACTATGTATTATTAATAGGGTTAAACAGGGACCAGGGAAAATATTACTATATAGTATCTGTCAGACGATGGAAAATATATACTTAATTATGAGTGGGACAGTGTAGTAAATACTCAACAAATAGATCCAGGGGTTAAAATAATGTACCAATACACTCCTCAAGATTTACATTTAGACCAATATATGTGAGGCATCAATGAGCAAAATTTTAGTAACGAAACGAGAAGGTCACAAAGAACCTCTAAACATAGAAAAAATGCATAAAGTTGTCATGTGGGCAACCGACGGAATTACAGGCGTAAGTGCCAGCGAAGTGGAAATAAAATCAAGCCTACAGTTTTATGATGGTATTAAGACATCAGATGTCCAGGAAACACTTATTAAAAGTGCCGCTGATCTTATTTCAGAGGAGAACCCTAACTACCAGTATGTTGCTGGTAGGCTAATAAACTATCATATCAGAAAACAAGTTTATAACGATTACGATCCCTGGGACCTAAAGCGTATTGTGGAAGCAAACGTGAAACGTGGCTATTATGATAGTGAATTGTTAGAGGTATACTCAACTGAAGAATGGAAAAAGTTAAACAGTTACATTAATCACGAGCGAGATGAAAACTTTACCTATGTTGCTATGGAACAGTTTAGGGGAAAATATCTTGTACAGAATCGTGTAACTAAAGATTTGTACGAAACTCCACAAGTGTGTTACATGTTAATTGCGGCAACCCTGTTCCAAAACTATCCTAAAGAAACAAGATTACAATGGGTACATGATTATTACGATGCTATTAGTACCCACTTGATTAGTTTACCAACTCCTGTTATGGCAGGTGTACGCACACCGCAAAAACAATTCAGCAGTTGTGTATTAATCGAAACAGATGACAGTCTAGATAGTATTAATGCAACAGCGAGTGCTATTGTAAAATATGTTTCGCAAAAGGCAGGTATTGGCATCGGCGCAGGTCGCATCCGTGCTATTAACTCACCAGTGCGTAATGGTGATGCGTCCCACACAGGTGTTATCCCGTTTCTTAAATTATTCCAGAGTGCAGTGAAGTCATGTAGTCAGGGCGGGGTTCGTGGTGGAGCGGCAACAATATACTATCCATTATGGCACCTAGAAGTAGAAGATTTGTTAGTATTAAAGAACAACAAAGGCACAGAAGATAACAGAGTACGCCACATGGATTATGGGGTTCAATTTAACAAATTAATGTACGAAAGACTTATCCAAGGGGGAGATATTACCCTGTTTTCGCCCAACGATGTACCGGAATTGTACGAAGCATTCTATGTTAACGCCGACAAGTTTAAAGAGTTGTATGAGCAAGCAGAGCGTAAAACAAGTATACGCAAAAAGAAAGTTAAAGCAATTGATCTGTTTACTGCCTTTATGCAAGAACGCAAGGATACAGGGCGTGTCTACTTAATGAACGTTGACCATGCTAATACACACTCACCGTTTAAACCAGATGTAGCACCTATTAGGCAGAGTAACTTATGTTGCGAAATTGACTTGCCTACTAAACCTCTTAAAAGTTTTGAGGATCCAGACGGTAGAATAGCATTATGTACACTAAGTGCAATTAACTGGGGTGCTATTAAGACACCTGAAGATTTTGAGAAACCCTGTAGGTTAGCAGTACGTGGATTAGATGCCTTACTGAGCTATCAGGGATATCCAGTAAAGGCGGCAGAAGAAGCAACCCGAGAATACAGACCACTAGGTGTGGGTATTATTAATCTTGCTTACTGGTTAGCAAAGAACGACACGAGCTACAGTGATCCTCGAGCATTGGAATTAGTAGATCAATATGCAGAAGCATGGAGTTACTATTTAATTAGAGCAAGCATGGAACTTGCTAAAGAATTTGGTCGATGTGATGGGTTCCAAAACTTAAAGTATGCAGATGGCATACTACCAATCGATACTTACAAACGTGATGTGGATGAACTTGTTAAGCCCAAAAAACGACAGTTTGATTGGGACTACTTGCGCAAAGAGATTAAAGAACATGGTATACGTAATGCAACCCTAATGGCATTGATGCCTGCAGAAACGAGTGCTCAGATTAGTAATGCTACTAATGGTATTGAGCCACCACGTAGTTTTGTTAGCGTTAAGCAGAGCAAGGACGGGGTACTTAAGCAGGTAGTGCCTGAGTATCGTCGACTTAAGAATAAATATGAATTGCTGTGGGATCAAAGAGATCCAACTGGTTACATAAAAATCATGGCAGTATTACAGAAGTACATCGATCAAGGTATTAGTGTTAACACCAGTTACAATCCACAGTGGTATGAAGATGAAAAGATACCAATGAGTGATATGCTAAAACATCTTATGATGTTTTATAAGTACGGTGGCAAGCAGTTGTATTACTTCAACACCTATGATGGTCAAGGTGAAATAGATGTTAATAAACTAGAAGAACTACAACCTGGTGAGTTAGATGACGAAGCCTGCGAAAGTTGCGTAATATAACCCGAGTGTAATTATGAGCGTTTTTAATATACAGAAAAAAGATAACCACCTTAAGGCTTTGGCATTCTTAGACCCCAACGGTGGCAGTAGTGTGCAACGATATGACACCGTAAAATATAGACAGTTTGAAAAGTTAACTGATAAGCAGTTAGGGTTCTTCTGGCGCCCAGAAGAAGTTGATGTAATGCGTGACTCCAAAGACTTTAAAGACTTAACATCACACGAGCAACACATCTTTACCAGTAATCTTAAGAGGCAAATTTTATTAGACAGTGTTCAAGGACGCTCTCCTAATTTAGCATTCCTGCCACTATGCACAATTCCAGAACTTGAAACCTGGATCCAGACATGGGCGTTTAACGAAACAATTCACAGCCGTAGTTACACACATATTATTCGCAATGTGTACAGCGATCCTGCGAAAGTGTTTGATAGTATAACTGACATTAAGGAGATTGTGACCTGCGCAGAAGCAATTACAGGTTACTACGATGACCTTATTAACTACTCACAGTTTTATGGTTTACTGGGAGAAGGAAACCATATTGTTAATGGTAAGAAATATGACATTAACAAGTATGAACTTAAGAAGAAACTATGGTTAGCCATTAACAGTGTTAATGCGCTGGAAGGCATACGCTTCTATGTATCGTTTGCATGCAGTTGGGCATTTGCTGAACTTAAAAAGATGGAAGGTAATGCTAAAATTATTAAGTTTATCGCCCGTGATGAGAATGTCCACTTGGCAAGTACACAGACTTTACTTAAGATATTGCCTACAGATGACAAAGACTTTGCTAAAATTAAAAAAGAGTGTGAGCATCTAGTAACAGATATTTTTGTTAGTGCAGTGGAACAAGAGACTTCCTGGGCAGAATATTTGTTTAAAGACGGATCAATGATAGGTCTTAATAAACAACTACTAACAGAATATGTTGAGTGGTTGGCAAACAAACGCATGACTTCTATTGGTGTATATTCACCATACAAAGTAGGACAAAGTAATCCTTTACCTTGGACACAAAAATGGATTGCAGGAGCAGAAGTACAAGTAGCACCGCAAGAAGTTGAACTGAGTAGTTATGTTATTGGTGGTACTAAACAAGACGTTGACGAAGATACCTTTAAGGGCATAACTCTGTGAAGGTTGCTCGAGCGTTATTTGTTGCGTGGTATAGGATACCACACGCTTGTCTAAGTCTACAGTTTGATCACTATATCAAAGGTATAGATGAAACATACATATTCACAAATTGTGAAAATACTGAGGCTAACCCATTCTTAGATAGAGTTTTATCCAAGTATCTAGACACATCAAAATTTAAATATGTGTTTGATGGCGAAATGGATAGTCTATATCCCAGTGTGCGTAACTGGTGGATACCTGGTGATTATAGGAACAGTTGGTTGTACCAACAAGCATTAAAACTTGCCAGTTTAGATTACATAGATGCAGACGTAATCCTTATACAAGATCCAGATACATTCTGTATTAATCCATATAACTTGTGGGAAGGTGACCTACTTAAGTATTTTATACTACCCAACGAGACTCACAGTCTTGCTTACTACCAAACACTGCAAAATGCATTAGGTATTGAGAGACAAGTGCCACACAGTTTTGTTACAGAATTCATGCCAGTATATAAAGAGGACTGGCTAAGTCTCAAGCATGAGCTCATAGCAAGAAATAACTGCGATCCGTTTGATGCGATAATTAATAATGTTCCTGAGGATCCACTCAGTGTTCCTACTCCAAACATAAAATGGTTTAGTGAGTATGAGCTACTGGGTAACTGGATTATGACACAACGTGAAGTTGCTCTAATGGAACAAAAACGTTATAGTTACACACATATAGACGATATTGCTAACACAACAGCGGAAGATCACAATTGTATATGTGATGCTTGTCCAAATTTAGAAGACAGTATCGTATTTGACAATAACGAAGAAATAGTCATAAATTTTGATGAAATATTTGGAAAGGTTAAAAAATTCTTATGATAACAATGTACACAAAAGATCATTGCCCTTTTTGTCAGTATGCGAAAGCCTGGCTAGAGAAGGCAGATATCACATTCGAAGAGAAAAATATTAGTCATAGTCAAGAACTAAGTTCTTGGTTAAAGGAACAGGGCCATAGAACAGTGCCACAACTATACGTAAAAGATACATTGCTGGTAGAAGGTGGTTACCAAGGACTAGCAAAGTTAGATGAAAACACAGTTAAACAGAAAATTAAGGAAATAAATGCTAATTAATACGCCAGAATATAACAAAGGTGACATCGCTACATTTATGTTAGTTACCGGTCAGGAATGCATCGCACGAGTAGAAGAGTGCCAGGACGACGGATTTTTAGTAGCAAAACCACTGACCTTAATGCCTAGCGGGCAAGGGATGGCTATGGTACAATTGGGTATGACAGCGCAAATAAATACAGTAGTGCTAAAGAATCAGCATATTGTGTTTCATGGACCAACAGCCAAAGAAGCCGCTGACGGATATTTACAAAGCACCTCGGGTATACAAATAGTTAAAGGAGTATAGATGCCAGCAACATCTAGAAGGTCAGATGTTAATTCACACGGCGGCACAATTGTGGGTGTAGTGGTTGAATCTGTAATTGTTGAAGGACAAGCCTGTGCAGTTATAGGATCTACATTAACACCTGATTCTCTATGCCCACCAGTCGGTGGCGCCCATTGTGGTCCTGTGGTTGTATCAGGTAGTGGCACAGTAAATGCAGGCGGCCGACCGGTAACAAGAATAGGTGATTCGAATAACTGTGGTGCATCAAATGCAAGTGGTGCGGGCTCAGTAATTACAGGCGGATAAATGACACAACCAAGCACATTAACAGCAACGCAAGGATTGTTAGCCGATGGCGGCTTAGACAATGCTTTTGTGAATACGCTGTTTGCTGCCATGTACAGTACTGATATTATATCTAAAGCACAGGCGGCTATAACAGATGCTAATGCAGTGAGCGTAGATATAAGTGACCTAGGCAATAATATTATGCCAGGGCTAGTGGGAAATATACCAAGTGCATACACTACCGTAACACCCACAGGTAGTTTACGTACGGCATATTATAACCATGCTACAACACTATTTGCTTCAGGTGACATCTCAGGCTTTGGACAGTTTTTTATGCAAGCGTCTGGGTATGCAACTCAGTGCTTTCGCATAATCAAGGACGCAACAAAAAAGAATACAACTGATTTGTCTGACTACGGCGCCAAGGTTTCAAAGCAAAGTGACATCAGTACAGGTGGATTAACTGGGTTTTTAACTGTGAACTCGCAAGAAAACTTAACAAAACTAGGCAATGATTTTATTGCTATGGGAACTGTATTTGATTACAAGGATTTGGAGTTATACGGCACAGCAAGAGGATTAGCAAAACAATTAATAGACGCAGAATTGCCTCTGTCAGACCCAATTAAAACCTGGATATCTGGTCTTAATCTAGTTGATGAAATAGATTATTATGATGAACAATATGAAGACATACTCTATGATGTACTATCTCTGATAGCAATAGACTCCTCTTTTTATCAGACATTTCAGTACACTCCCAACGAACGATTGGAAAACGTAGTTGATGTATTGTTGCCTTCGACGGCTCTACGTACATCTTCAGATTTAGTAACATTTAGTAGTTTTACCGAAGTGGCACAAGCATTAAACACATTTACATTTTTAAAACTTCAAGATAATATTGCATTTGGAAACACCATTAGGCAAGTTACCACTTCAGGACCACTTGCTAATTTAGATGTTGTTACTACTCCTATACAAACAACAACTTTTACTGCCCTGTTAGCACAACTAGGAACAGGTAGTGGGCTGTATGGACAACCAACTTTAAGAGATATTATAGGTCCTGTATCAGGCTGGCTACTTGAAGCACGTTTAACTCGTATTGCCACCGCCTTAACTGTTATAAGTGCAAGCTCAGATGGACTTAATCTAATATCAGGATATGAGCGCATCACTAATGTAGCAACAGATGTATATGGGGAACCAGACGGGTCAACACTGTCAGTAATAGTACCAGCAGGTGTTGGTGCAGGATCATATGGCTCTTATTCGGATGCTATAAGTGCTATCGAAACAGGGCTAGACGCCTACTACAACAACTTGCGTTCTTTTCTTGCGATTGGCAGTCTGGAACTCAGAGAAGCCTGCGAAACTGTACACACAGATTACGATGCTATAGCAAAACAAGTTTCAGACTCAAAGTCATTATTGTCTAAAGCTGGTATAGATACAGCACAATTCTCATCAAATAAAAACACTATTCTTGCGTTTGCCGGGTCACTTGAATCTTTCGGTGTTGATCTTGATGATCTGGGAACTAGGGATATATTGTTAGGCATGGTCGAATCAAACATAACAGGTGATGCAATCAAATCAAGTGTATACTCTGGACAAAATCAGACAGTTCTGACGACTGCGGGCATAATACCAAACGCAATGCAAGGTTGACAAGCTAGCCGAGCGGTTATATAATTACACTATATACTTACAAAAGGATGCGGAGATGAGGGTTTACGCTACACTTAGTGCAGGAATATTGAGTTTACTGGCTTTCTTAGTAGTAGTACAACAACAACAAGTACAGCATGTGGTATCACATGTACCGGTAGTCGACTTAAAGTATTATAACAAAGAGCAATTAGGGTGCCTCTACCAAAACATATACCACGAAGCACGTAATCAACCCAGAGCAGGGCAGTTGGCAGTAATGTATGTAACACTTAACCGTGTTACTGACCATCGGTATCCTAACACAATATGTGAAGTAGTGATGCAAGGTCCTCATCAACCTAGTTGGAAAAGCATAAAAAAACTAGTACCCGTCAAACATCAGTGCCAATTTAGTTGGTACTGTGATGGCAAGTCAGATACATTAATTAATTCTGCATCATTTGGTGCTATTAAGATGTTAGTGGGCGACGTATTATTGGGTAAAACACAGATGATAGACATAACTGACGGTGCAACCCATTACCATGCTACCTATGTGAGTCCATCGTGGGCCCGTACTATAACAAAGACGGTAGCAATCGAGGATCATATTTTTTACCGTTGGGAAAACTAGTACGTCAAAGTAAAGTACAAGATGTCGTCCTCATCATCTAAAAATATCAGGTATTCGCCCTGGGATCGCCAGGGAGTGTGTTGCCATGCCCAACGACCGTTGGCATGTTCCATAAACCATTTAAAGCACTTTATGGATTTTTCTTCGCCTTGTATTAAACGACAGAATCGGTAACCACCTTCGCTTGTTCTAATTCGGTGGTCTGCGAGATGCCCGGCACGTAATGTGTTAAGTATTGACATATGAATAGAATGACTGTACACTATTTACATATAAAAACTATTAGAGGGGAAAAATGACTTCAGTAATTAACAGGCTAAAAAAACGTAATCCGTATGCAAAAGAATTGCTAAATCGGCAGGGTCCTTACAAGGCTAAAGTAGAGCAAGATCGTACCAAGCATACTCGTAAAACTAAGCATAAGAACCAGGAGCTCTAATGTCAGATCAATGGGCATGTAGTGGTGGCAAAGAATCATGGGATGGACATCCATTGGTGTATATACCAAATGGTGAGTCTTGTCCTTACTGTGGAGAGAAAAAATGACTGATAAAAAACTAGATGAAGATTGGGACGATGAAGAACTTGTAGACTTTGACGAAGAACTATTGCCAGGACTACAGGACATGCTTGCCAGCATTGCGGCAAACACATACGATACTCACAAGAAGTTTTGGTATGCAGATAATATATCTCAAGAGCAACGAGACCTATACATGTATTTGCCAAGAAATCGACAAGAACATTAAATACTCATACTATGATTTTTGCCGCATTTATATTAACTGTTGCACTTGCTATTAGCGGTATTGCCGCTTTTTATAGCATTATCGGGCTTATAGCAATATTTGCCGCGGCTGCCGTACCTGTTATTGTTATGGGCGGAGCACTTGAAACTGGTAAGATTGTTGCTACAGTTTGGTTACACCAAAATTGGAAACGAATGCCGGTGGCATTCAAACTTTATCTAATACCTGCAATTGCTATATTGATGTTTGTTACCAGTATGGGTATCTTTGGTTTCTTATCCAAAGCACATATCGAACAGACTGCAATGAGCGATGAGCAACGTGCAGAAGTAACTCAGTTAGCAAGTAAAATAATCAGAAGTGAGGCTAAGATTGCTAGATGGAACACAGAACTTGGCAGACTCAGTAAAGGTGAAGATCAGCGTGTAGATAATCTGGTAGACCGGAACCAAGACACACTTAACGAAGTACGGGGACAGATTACTCAGGAAAAAGCAAATGCTCGTACTGATGCAGAGAAACAAATAGCATTACAGCAAAAGCGTTTAGAGCAAGCCTTAGATCGTAAAGACGCAGACATCAAAGCGGCACAGGTCAGAAAGACAGCAGACATTGCGGCCGCACAGGCTAGATATCAAAACTCCTTTAATAAAAAAGGGCTAGACGACGCAATAAAAGAAGCCCAGACAACTGAACTAGCAACAACAGAAACAGCAAAACGCAACGAACTAAGTGTTGCCAGCGCCGCCCAACGTGAAATTAAAAACATCAACACAACACTGAATACTCGTCTTAATACGATCGACCAAAAGTATGCTGATGGTTTAGCATCAACAAATGCTAGAATACAAAATTTGCGTAATGCCGCTACTACTAAAACAGATGACATAGACGGCAAAATAGATGAATTTGAAAACCTAGTAGATTCTGAACAGTTGGAAATAGACAAACTTAATGAAGAAATTGCTGTCTACGAAAAGGAATATCGTAAACTAGAAGCAGAAGTAGGTCCAATTAAGTATGTTGCCGCAGTAATTTACGGTGACAATCCTGATGTTAATATGTTGGAACGTGCTGTTCGTTGGGTAATTTTACTGCTGGTTGTGGTATTTGATCCATTGGCACTTACACTGATACTTGCCGCAACCAAACAATTCCAATGGGCTAGAGAGGAAAAACAGAGTCCCACACATGCACACAGAGAGTACACTAAAGAAGATGATGATCTTATGAATGAAATGTACCCTCCGAATATAGAACCTGAAGTAAAAATTGAAAGGGTCTATGTTGAGGCAAACGTAGACACTTCCATGCCTGCAGATGTAGCAGATCTAGAGGGTAACGTTAATGATAAACTAAGGAAAAAGAATAATGGCTAAGCCACAACAGGAAATTGATGGAATTTGGGCAAAGTATAAGAATACCCTGGCACAACTCAACGAGGTATTGGACGATAATGAAGCACTGAAAAATGAACTCAACGAGGCTTTGGACGAGAATGAAGCACTGAAAAGTGAACTTGATCTTGACTTTACAATGCCAGCAGATATTGCAGAACTAGAAGCAAAAATCAATTCACGTTTAGGAACAGATGCATAAGCATCAAGAAACAGTAGAGAGCATTTGGCGCAAATATCAAATAGCTCTACAGCGATTAGATAAGGCTTTAGACGAACTAGAGCGTAAGCCTAAAGAAGTCGTTGTTGAAAAGGTAGTAGAGGTGTTTGTAGAGATCGAAAAGTTTGTTGAGGTAGAAGTAGAAAAAATAAAAGAGGTTGTTAAACCTGAATACTTTAGACTAGTTAAAGAAGAACTAGGTCTACAAGCAGACAATAACGATGCTCGGTACGCTAGTAAAACAGGCTTTGGTATTAAATTTCCAGAGCACCCCAACAAAGGCGACATGTTTTTACGTGTCGACAGTAAACCAACTAAATTATTCAAATACAATGGTAATAAATGGATAGAAGTTGACAAAGATAACACAGACATTTATACTTACGATGAAGAATATTTAAAGCACTTAATAGATCGTATTAACAAAGGCGATTATACACTAGAAGAACTAACTGTAACTGAACAAGAACAACTCAAACGTTATCTAAAAAAGGAGACAGTCCTTGGTAAGTGAAATTAATATTATATCGGCACCAGACAGACTGGACAGAGACAGTAAAAAGTTTTTGTTGTTTGATATAAACATGGACGAGCTCATGGGAGTTAAGGAAACCTTTACTAACTTCGATATGAATATTGATTTTTATATATACGGAAGTTATAGCGATGATGTAAAATGGCTAAGTAAAGTTGCTGAGATTGTGGACTACACTATAGTAAACAATACACAGTTAACAGAACATATAGATTTAAAAACAGAGTTACTTAAGAGTAAAAAAGCAATCTCAACAGACAGCCAAACCGTTTTAGAACTAATTTTAGAAAGATGCCAATGAACACCAAGGATAAGCCAGAAGTAGTATGTAATTTCTGCGGCAAAAATAAAAGTGAAGTAGAAACGTTAATAATAAGCAATGATGTTGGTATTTGTGATGAATGTACAGAATTATGTACTAATATCTTAGCGAAAGAAAAACAAGATAAAATCATACCAGAATTAAAGATCGCTGAGACCCTAGACCCTGTGGGAATAAAGAAACATTTAGACGAACACATTATTGGGCAGGATGAGGCAAAAACAGCTATTGCTGTAGCCGTGGTCAATCATTATAAAAGAGTGTTTAACAATACCAACATCAAGTTGGATAAGAGTAATTTATTATTGTTTGGTCCTACGGGAACAGGCAAAACATTATTAGCTAAGACTATCGCAGAATACCTCAAGGTGCCATTTGTTATTACTGATGCAACTAGTTTAACCGAAGCTGGTTACGTGGGCGAAGATGTAGAGAACGTTATAGAGCGTTTATTAGCAGAAGCAGGATTCGATCCCAGGAAATGTGAACAGGGTATTGTGTTTATTGATGAGATAGATAAAATTGCACGTAAAGGCGAATCAAGTACTACTAGCAAGGACGTCTCAGGAGAGGGCGTTCAACAAGCACTTTTAAAGCTCGTTGAGGGCACCAAATGCAAAATATCAGTAAAAGCAAGCAAGAAAATGGTCGTTAGTGAGAGTGTAGACATAGACACAAGTAATATACTCTTTATCGCTGGTGGTGCATTTGTGGACTTAGAGAAAATTATCGAAAAACGTATCAATGCCACTGCTATTGGTTTTGGCAGCAAACTTAAAAGTAAAGGAACAGATAGAAGTCAGATTATACACGAGGACTTTGTTAAGTTTGGTATGATACCAGAATTTACGGGCAGATTTCCTGTTATAGTGCATACAAATGACTTGACACTAGACGACTATGTTGCTATACTTAAAGAGCCTAAACACAATTTATTAGCACAAATGAAATTTTACTTTGGTGTTGATAACATTAAATTAAACTTTGATAGTGGTTCATTAAGAGCCATTGCCGAAGAAGCAGTAAAATTAAAAGTAGGTGCTCGAGGACTTAAGGCTGTGTTAGAACGAATATTACAGCCTTATATGTTTGACATGGCCGAAATTAAAAAGAATCACATTAAGAGTATTACTATTACCGAAAAAGTTATTAAGGACAACAAAAAAGCAAACTTTAAATATGAAATACCAAAAAAATAATCAATTTGATGCACACCTATCAGGCACATCAGTGTTCGTTAAAGATGGTAATGTGGAAACAGCATTACGCAAACTAAAGAAAAAAGTGCAAGAAAGCGGAAAATTACAACAGGTGCAGGATAAAACTGAGTATATTAAACCAACAACTCTCCGCAAACGAAAAGCCGCCCAAGCACGTAAACGTTGGCTTAAACAACTTGCTTTGGAAAAATTACCCGAAAAGAAATATTGACTTATACAGAAAGACCCTGTATAAATAAATGTGTACAAAGGATGAACCGGAGTACATTTACCGGCACGCCGAAAGGGTGCTACAATTAATCTTGCTTAATATTAAGGAGAAAACAATGACAAGACTAACAACTCTAGACCTACCACACTTCCACAGAGCCACTATTGGCTTTGATAGACTGTTTAACGAAATGGAAAGACAATTTGCAAATAGTCCAAATGGAAATGGTTACCCCCCATACAACATAGCACAAATTAACGAAGATGAGTATATGATTTCGTTAGCAGTTGCTGGCTTTGGTATGGAGAATCTTGAGGTTACTACAGATGGTGATCAACTAAAGATTGAAGGAACTGCTCCTAAAGGAGACGAAGATGTCAACTACCTACACAAAGGTATTGGCGGCCGCAACTTCCGCAGAGAGTTCACACTCGCTGACCATGTTAAGGTAGCAAACGCTACACTTGAGTTGGGTATGTTGAATGTGCATTTAGTGCGTGAAGTACCAGACGCATTAAAACCTAAAACAATCAAGATCACTGATTCAACAGTAACCGACAGCAAATAAACAGTCTAGGGGGAGTGAAATATCTCCCCCACATATAGAAAGACAGTGATGCCAGACATAAAAGAAGTAGATTCAAAACCAGCAGTAAATGAGAAGGTTAAAGAACCGTCAATGTTTAATGTTATCTATCTAAATGATAACGAAACCACTGTAGAATTTGTAATTACCACTTTAATCTCAATATTTTCTTACGACCCAACTGATGCTACCGATATAACACAAAAAATACACGAGTATGGCAGTGCAATTGTAGCAACTTATCCATACGAAATTGCAGAACAAAAAGGCGTGGAAGTAACACTACTTGCACGTAATCATAATTTTCCGTTACAAGTAAAACTAGAAGCAGATTAATATGGATGTAATGATAGATATCGAAACTCTGGCAACTCAGCCCGACGCAGTTATACTCACAATAGGTGCGTTGAAGTTTGATCCCAAATCAAACGCTGAAGGTAACACCATTTACCATAGGCTAGATGTAGATTCTCAAATTAAAATGGGACGTCGTGTCGACGAAGACACTTGTGCTTGGTGGGGCAAACAAACACTGGCAGTTAGAGAAGAAGCTTTGGGAACGAGTAACAGAGATCCACTCGATGTGGTATTTGACAGCATATCAAGATTTATGGTTGGCGTAGATAATATATGGGCACAAGGCCCGGTATTTGATATTGCATTAATGGAGAACCTATTGCGTCAAGTTAAAAGACCTTGTCCATGGCACTACTGGCAAATTAGAGATTCTAGAACATTATTCAAATTACTCAACGAAGATCCAAGACCCAAAAATTTTGAAGGTGCGCATAATGCACTAACTGACTGTTACTATCAGGCCAAGGCAGTTCAAAAAGTTTTTAGACAACTAGGCCTTAATCGTTAAATATTGTATTAATATATAGGAAAAAACAATGACTAAGTCGCAAAAGAAAGTTGGATTTGCACTGTTAATCGCATTTTTTATATCAGCGTTAATGTTTATTGGCTGGTTAATTACTACGTCAGTGTTGGCACAAGAGTACACAGAAGATAACCCTCTTCAATTAGAAGATGGGACGGAACTAACAGGTGACATATTAGATATTACCCCACACCCTACCAGTAGATACGGCCAACTGGAGAACGACACCAAAGGCTGGCGACAAGTGGGTCATGTAGATAATAGACGATTGTATCTTAACATAGATAAAATTGAGAAAGTCACAATATATAGACACGTTTGGGTAATGTTTGAATTTACAGATGGTCCAAAAGTAATACCAGGATACGCCGTGGGTGTTATCAAAGTAGTTAGTGAAGCAACTATTGAGTGCTCAAGTGGGCTAGTGCAACCTTTGCGAGATTATTATGTTGACAAAGACTGGGTTATCAGAACACAAACAATTTATGAAACTGGACAAGCAAGGAGTTTTGCTAAAGCCAAAGGCAGTATTGCATGGGCAATGAAAGCGGTGGCATGTCATGGTGCTTCAATAGAAGATGTACAGATAGGAAAAGGCGCATGAATGTAGTTTTTACTAAGGAATCGGCAGACAAGTTAGCGGAAACTTACACAGTATTACCGTTACCCCCAATCACACAAACAGAGGGAGAAAAAACTGTCACAGTGGAACCTCACGTTATTATAGACATGGATAAAGTACCATTGCAAGAAATATCAAGTCTAGAAGAATGGTGTGGTCTACACAGAGAGGTGGTTAAGAACCATATTAAACAGGATTATAGTTTTTGTGAACAAGCCATAAGTCATCTGATGGGGAAATTTAAAGGCGAACTAGACAGTTATTATAAACACATACTAACAGAGGCGGGGAATTCATCTGATGATGTATATTGAGCAATTAGATATCCCCAGTATACCTAAGGAAGTAATATCAGAACTGTTACAAACAAATCCAGATACCGGTATATACTCTTATAAGTTTGATCCAGAGTTCAGTAATGTGGCAACGTTTAAAATTTACAACGTGGATTTGTCTCGTCTTAAAACAACGTGGTTTAAAGATAATGGACAGGACAAGTTTAACTGGATAATACAGATACTGGAAAAAGGTTCCTATCTTGTGCCTCACAGAGACGACCATAGAGACTTTACTATATCGTATATTATTGATCCTGGTGGGGATAATGTTAGTACTTGTTTTTATAAAAAATTGTTAGATAAACAATATCTACCAATTAAAGCAGTACCCAGAGACGAGATAGAACTAGTGTATTCTAAAGTATTAAAGCGTGATAAATGGTATAAGTTATCAGTACAGGAGATACACAGTGTTGAAAACTTAGAGTCTATTAGAGTATGTTTAATAAGGCAATTACCTGAAGAACCTATATTCTATGGAAATGTGCCTATTTCAAAATAGGCATAAATACATTGAATAACTAATTTAAGGATTGACCGACATGGCAAAGCAAGTATTAAGTTTAGGGGAAGGTGTTACGGTTCGTAATGTAGATTACGATTTCGAAAGTCAGACTACAAGTCAGGAAGGTGCAAACGGACATACCTACTTGGCCTTAGGGGCTGGCCCCACCGATGGGATGACCAAGACAATTACAGATAATGCTGTTGTTAGTAATGCGTTATCATATGAATTCTTGCAATTGATATATGGCGTAGGATTAAGTGTTGACTCTATAGAAATATATAAGATTCCTCAAAACTACGATGGATATCCACAAAATTCAACAACTGCTGGTGAAATGTGTGTTATTGTAGAACAATGGGGCGGGGATGCCCTGGTCACAGGATCTTATGATGTAACTGGTAAGACTGCTACTGAGCAGGGCGGCGCCTGCAATGTTTATGTTAACGATGGCGCAGGCACAGAAGAAGCAAACTGGAAATACTGTAGTGAACTTACAGCAATAGACTCAGTAACTGATAGCACACCTACCATAATGCAATTTAATCTGCCTACTAACAGCACAAATGGCGCTGGTGCAGTAGGCTGGGCAGTATGTGTGTTCCTAATAGGGGCGACTACACTGGCAGAACATCAAACAGCATTAGCTGATTACATTTAACCGTTGTTAACAAAATAAAAAGGCACGTGATGTGTCTTTTTATTCTTTGCGATGAGATATACCAGATATAAATTTCCATACCTTGACAATATAATCGATCCTGATGTTGACTTAGACAGTTTACACATTGTTTGGTCTGAGAAATATAAATCTAGGTTTGTGGTTGATTCAAAAAACCGTGCAAACCTGCCAGCCGAATACGCCTATAAAATACTTAGTGCAGACTTTTTGTCTTTTATACATAATGAGTTACCTTGGCAAATAAGTCATTTAGAGATATATCCCTTACCACCCAACACAAATTGTGTTATTGTACAAGAGGTCGTCGAAGAAAACAGAAATAATATAGGGTTGTATATGACAACAGGTGGCGTGTCATGGAATATACATGACATAACTGGTTTTAGACGTCGACAGGTTAGTAGGCCAGACTATACAACAGAAGCATGGCCCACATTTTGTGCCTTTTCTAAACCAGTAACAGATGCTGAGCCATCTGACAAGTGGCTTGATAGTAGCGAAATGCCAATTTTAGAGACATATAAAAATTGTGGTTTTATAGGGAACGGTTCTGTTCCGCATTCGTTGCGCTCAGACAACTCAGAAAAATCTGTATTTTTTATAATATCGTTTGAGATTGCTTTTGATAATAATATACCATTGCTGTATAAACAACTTGGTGATGTATTTAAAAAGTGGGCTATTTAAATTTCCATCTTTCTCTAAACTGTTTCCCTGCATTACCTGGTAATGTGTTAACACTCCCCAGTTCACCATCTATTACTTTTAAGTCAGGGTGTCTTGCATAATGCTGTTGCTTATTCTGTAACAGATTATCCGCTATTTCAAAGTTATCCAATAGCTCTTGCCAACATATATCAAATAATGTATTATAAAAGTGATTAAAGTTATAATCTAAAATAGGCAACATTTCTAGATACATCCTACGTTTGTCTGTTGCTGACAAGTTACATATACTTTTTATCTGTTTAATTACCATATCTAATCTAATAGCGGGATCTGTTTCTGTATCGTAACTCTCATCAATAAATCCGTCAAATGTCTTAAAACCATATGAACGTAAGTACTCTAAGTTGCCTGTACAGCCTAATAGCATAAACGGTTGTCTAGCAACGATAGGTTTAAATATTTTTTCGGTAAGATGATTTGTTTTTTCGTAAAAGCAGGTCTCACTGACTATATGCCAAAAACCACTTGTCCAGAGATCGTACTCTAGTTCAGCACTTGCATTGTCACGTAGGTAATTGGTCTTTTGTATCCTAAAAGTGGGACTACGCTCTGACATCTTTTTAATAAGTTTTTTATCTTGCTCTGAAATAAATGTGTTATTGTCATAGTCCTTAAGATTGTATGAAACAACACCTTCCCCTAACAGCCCTTGATCATACAGTTTTGCCACAAACAACGATCTATAAATTCTTGATTCAGAGCACAGGTTATTTAAACTTATATAACTTGCTCCTTGACTGACATCGACCCTGGGGGAAAATTTTGCACTTCTAAACCAGTCAAGACTAGCAAATGCATGATAAAAATAATACCATTTAATTAAGTTATTCTTGTTACAAAATGCATCTAACAAGGGATTATTAACCTCGCTAGTTGCCCATATATTATACTTTAAATCCCACCTGCCATCTTGTAGTTTACGCACGACGTCATACATACTTTGCGGTATCTGCGTACTAATCCCAAAAGGTTCTTGGTCATAAAAATACACATCTTCAAGTTGAAACAGTGAAGAATCTGGATACTTTAGCATGTCGTTATTTGATTCACACGTATCAAAGCTCTTTAAAGCATGCCCTTGTAAATGCTTATTTGATAACAAGTTGGCGTATAGGATGTCATAATGGTGGTCAATATTAAACATACAAGTGTTTGGGGCCTATTAAGTAGTAAATACAAATAAGTAGTATATTTGAGGATAAAAGTGAAGTACCTATTAATGTTTTTATTTATGGCCTCAGTGGCATCTGCAGACAATTTAACGTTTAATTATAAGAGCCCTGCGTTTACAGGAAACGGGTATAGTGCGCATGTGCTAACTATTGAACAGTTAGAGTCTAATAGAAGAACTGAAAACGATAAAAAAGCAAAGGCTTCGTCTGATGAATCAGAGCGAGATTTGCGAGCCACAAATACCTGGAAGTTTCAGAATAACCTGGAATCTAGGATCTACAGTCAGCTCAGTAAGCAAATTAGTGATAGCCTTTTTGGTGAGGCGGCGGCGGCAGCTGATGCTGAAGGAATAGTAACAACACCGTTTGGTGACACAGTAGCATGGTCTCGTATTGATGGTGTTATATCTGTAACAGTGTCTGACAGTAATGGGTCGATATTATCCACATTTTCTGTACCTGTAGGAGACTTTTCTTTCTAATATGAAAATCTTGATGATGTTAATGGCAACACTGTTAGTTTCAGGATGTGCAACTGTCGCTGGTAAAACATCCTTTGAAGCACCTACAATTGTACAGAGCCAAGACGAAATGTTTTATAATATCCCGCCTCCTGCACAAGGACCTATATACATTGCTGTTTATTCGTTTGAAGACAAAACAGGTCAACGTAAACCCAGTGAGCGTTTTTCAAACATATCTACAGCAGTAACACAGGGGTCGGTTGAATGGGTAATTAAAAGTCTTAAAGAAGTAGGCAACGGTGAGTGGTTTAAGGTTATTGAGCGTGTTGGCTTAGACAACCTAACTAAAGAGAGACAGATTATTAGGCAACAAAGACAAGCAGTTGACGATCAAAGTACACTTAAGCCATTAAAATATGCAGGAATTTTACTGGAAGGTGCTATAGTAGGGTACGATAGTAATATAAAAACAGGCGGTAGTGGTGCAAGATATTTAGGAATAGGATTACACCAGGAGTATAGGGAGGATGTAGTAACAGTTGCGATGCGAGTTATTTCTACTCAGACTGGTGAGGTATTAGTGGCAGTTACTGCTAGTAAGACTATTATAAGTTATGGCACTAGTCTATCAGCATTTAGATTTATTGATATGGGAACACGTGCCGTAGAGATAGAAGCTGGTAACTACACAAACGAGCCTACCACAGTTGCAGTTCAACGAGTTATTGACGCCGCAGTAATAGAAATGATTATGCAAGGCAAAGCAAATGGGTACTGGGACTTTAAAAACTCAGAGGTCACTGTATCATCTGACAGAATAGAAAATGTGTCAAAACAGCTGTCAGAGGTCGAAATGTTACAAGAAGAGTATGAAAAACAGCTAAAACTAATAGAAAAGAACCCACTTTGAAATAGTGCTATGTATTTATTTGTGCAGTATTATTTAAATAGCAATAAGTGTTATATCATCACTATGATCTGATATGTGTGGCTACATGGCCAAGGGAAGAGGAAAAATGAAAATTTTAAGAACTATTGTAGGTGCAATATTACTGATAACTTGTGGCACGGTTTTTGCGAATGACGTGTATATTGATCAGGCAGGTGATAGTTCAACAATCACAGTTATACAACAGAACGGGACTAACACAGTAAACTCGTCGGGAGATGCCGCAACACTCAGTGGTGATAGTATTACATTAAGTATTACCCAAGACGGTAATTTGAATAATGCAGACATTGAATTAGAAAATAGCGCAACTTCATCAAATGTTGATATTGATGTTCTGGGTAGCAGTAACGAAACTAACGTTAGTGTTGACGGTGCATCCAGTACAACTGTTGATATTGACATTACGGGTGATACAAACTGGGCAACAGTTTGTGGATCTAACGACAGTGCATCAGGGGTTGCAATGACTTGTACAGGCGGTATTACTGACAGTACAACTTCAAATACTATTTCGATAACAGGTGATACCAACGCTGTTAACATTGAAGCAACAGGTGCAAGTCAAACTAACACAGTAACTATTGGAGCAGATTCGTTAGACCTAAGCGATGCTAATACTGTTGACATCTTAAATGATGTTACAGGTTCAAATGTTATTCTTAACATCGACGGGCAAGACAACGATGTTGACATCACAGTTCAGTAGGACTCTATTTGCTGTAACATTTCTTATATCCTCTACAGTATTTGCAAAAGGTATAGGGAATGTTACAGAACAAACTGGGCCTGCGGAGATAAGCAGAGCAAAATCAAAACTACCTAGCGAAAAAGGTGCTGACATCTTTATGCAAGATGTTATACAGACAGCAAAGTCAAAAGTAGGCATAACTTTTGCAGATAACACCAAAATCCGCATTATCGAACAAAGTAAATTAATAGTAGATGAATTTATCTACGATCCAGGGAGTGAAACGCCAGGTAAACTAGGCATGAAAGTAGTGTTAGGCACAGTACGCTACGCATCTGGTAAAATAGCAAAAGACAATGCTGAGAATGTTAACATTCAAACACCAACTGCTACTATTGCTGTTCGAGGAACAGACTTCACAATGACTGTAGACGAGATAGGACGTAGTCTTGTTATTCTACTACCTAGTTGCCCAACTGACAATGAAGTAGACTGTTATGTGGGGGAGATTGAAGTTCTAACAGACGTGGGTGCTGTTATTATGAATCAGGCATTTCAGGCTACATTGGTAACTAGCAGTGATTCAATGCCTACTGAACCAACAATTGTTAACATTACAGAAGCATTGATTGACAATTTTCTTATTATTAGTCCACCAGAAGAAGTTAGGATAGCTCAAGAAGAGCAAGAGCGCAGTAAAGATCCACTAGACAAAGACTTATTAAAATTTGATGATTTAGACACTAACCAGTTAGACGAAGAAGATGAACTAGCAAATAATTACGAACTTGACATAAATTACTTAGATTTTGATTTCTTAGGCAATATGCTGGACTTGACCACAGTGGACTTAAACAGAGACCAATTGGAAACAAACGAGACGCTACCAACAATACAACAGTACAGTTGGATATTATGGTATGCAAACGAAGAAGAGATTTTTATGAGAAGTGAGAGACCACCTCATGTTGCTGAGATAAGTCTGGAACGAGTTATGGAAGGCAACGTAAATATTACACAGGATGACGTCCCAGCTCAAATACAAGTTCAAGGTGGTTCAGGAACAGAAATAACTATTATACAGAGTCAATAATGTTTAAAAGACTTGTCTTAATACTCTTTAGTTGGTTAATATTTGTTGCTACTCCTACATGGGCAGATTTAGATTATACCTCATATTACATAACCTCATATGCACCCAGTCTTGAATTTCCATACTACGATAACGTAGCAGGCTATAATAGTGATGGATCGAACTCAAGTCCATCTTATCTAAGCAGTGTACTCAGCACAGGAACGATGTCAGGCATAAGTGGGTATAATTGGGGTAGTGTATTAGACAGTGGTCGTTCAGATTATGTAGCATTAGAAATAACAGGATACATCACATGGCCAGGCACAGCAGGTGTATCAACAACTGTGTACTTTGGTGTAAGAGCAGATGATGGCGTGTTTATGAACATAGATGGCACTAACGTAATCCAGGACTGGCAACAACAAGGTGGTGCCACTTGGAATGCTCAAGGTTCTATTACACTTACGGGCGGGCAAGAATATCCAATTACAGTTTGGTGGTACGAGTGGGGAGGCGGTGCAGAACTTGATATCAATTACAGTTTAACTGATTATCAGTATTCTAATCAAGCAAACATACCCACAAGTTGGCTCAGTACAACTTCTACATCGAGTAGTTCTTCAGCAACGCCATCATATTCTTCTGGGCCAACTTCTGCACAACAAACTAGAATAAACTCTAATAGATCAGCTATAAGTTCAGGCTCTAGTAACGATATAGATATTAATATAACAGGTGATAGCAATGATATTTTTATTTCGCAGGCAGGTGAACCAAGTCTTTTGTTGCTAAATGTTACAGGAAACCTTAACGACATCGACATAGATCAAGATGCTAGTACGTCAGCAACCAGCTATGGGCATTATACAGAAGCTGAAATTTTAGGCGACAGTAATATACTAGACTTAACTCAAACAGGCAGTGGGAACCATACAGCATTTATTGATGTTAACGGAGATAGTAACTCAGCAACACTGATTCAGAAAGATGGGGGCAACCATTATCTACAATTGGATTTAATTGGTGACAACAATACTGCTACAATAACACAGCAAGGTGCTGGTGACCATGCGGCTACTGTTGAACTAACAGAGAGCGGTGGTAGTTGGACATTTAGTCTAGATCAGAACGGCACCAACGATAAAACATATAGTTTACCACATAGTATGAGTGATGAATCAACAACAAGCGGAACATGCTATACCAGTGCAGGATGCTCATTGACTGTAACACAAGGCGACTAAACGTCTTGACTACACGGATCTAGTGTGTTATAGTAATGCATGTCTAAAAGTTTTACAAACATTGGAGCAATAAATAGTTGCAACCGGCCTTTTCTGGCATTCAACCCGGTATACAAATTCTGCAAGTCTATGTTATAATTACTTTTAATATAGGACATAATAATGAACGAACCAAGACAATACAAGTACGTGAGCACAAAAGAATACGTTGATCAGTTTCCGTGTGCATATAGACAATGGAGAGCTGACAGTCACTGCAACGTAATACACGGTTATGCGTTTACAATGCGTTTCTTTTTTGGAACAGACGACCTAGATGTTAGAAACTGGGTTGCCGATTACGGCGGATTAACGGAACTAAAGCAAATATTACAGGATCAGTTTGACCATACGCTACTGGTTGCTGAAGACGACCCAGAAATAGAAATGTACAAGCAACTGCAAGCAAAGAAGTTGGCTAAACTAACTATCTTACCAAAACTTGGTTGCGAAGGCCTTGCAGACCAACTGTACAAATATGTAAATGGTGTGTATATCCCAGACATGTGGGGGCAAAGCGAAGCAGATAGACTTTGGTGTTACAGAGTAGAAGTACGTGAAACACAAAGCAACATGGCTTGGCGTGAGGGACACAGAGAATGGAACGAGGACTTGTATGAGTAATGCAATCACCTTGTCAGAAAATTTGTGTTATGGAAAATGGCTATTGTTTGGGCTGTAATCGTACACAAGAAGAAATAGCCAACTGGATTAGCTATACAGATGCACAACGTGACAGCATAGTACAACAACTAGAAGACAGAGAAGTATGAATCATTTTATTAGTGGATATGGATTCGATGAAATTGGACGACAGACAGTTTCATGTATAAGGAGGTGACACCATATTGATTCCGGATGGTGCGTTTCATCGAGTCCATAACACTAGTGACGATGGTGTTCTTTGAAAATATCTGAACACAAAATATTTAATTTTGTTACCCCAACCAGTGCAATAAATGTTGCTAGTGACTGGTTAGGCCACGATCACGTAAACTGGCAGTTTACTGATGATTACACAGAAGCACTAGCACAACCGTGTAAGATTGCTATGATGCCTGCATTGTTTAATTGTCCAGGCAGTTATACGTATAGAGAGAAGTTTAAAAAATACGACTTTAGCAAGTTTGATCTGGTGGTGTTAAGTGATATAGAATGTCATAGCCAAGACTATATTATAGAAGAATGCATTCAACCTGCTGGAATTAAAAACTATCTGGTTGCGGCTGGTGGGGTTACAACTGAACTAACAGACCCCGACTTTATATACAGACCTTGGTGGATGTTTCACCATCGTAACCTAAACTCTATTCAAGTGAGTAGTTATAATAAGCGTGAGTTTCTGTTTGATGCGTTATTGGGATCCCGTAAATTGCATCGTAGTTATGTAATGGCACGTTTACAACAGCGTCCAGATTTACTCTCAAACTCTATTGTAAACTATAGAGACACGTTTATTAATCATTGGGGAGACAACCCTAAGTACTTGTACGATCATGTACGAAAAACACTAGATGGCAAAGAGTTGCTGTGGCCTTACGTAAGCAAAAACTTTACAGAAGAACAACCACAAGATTTAGAACCACATCAAATAAGTGAAGTCACACCCTGGGACATATACGAAAAGACACACTACAGTATATGTTGTGAAAGTTTTGGCAACAACCCAGATGACACAAATCCTGGACCTTTCTTCCTGACAGAGAAGACTGCTAAGATGTTTATGGCGCAACGTATGTTTATAATGTTTGCACCACAGCATACGTTACGATTCATAAAAAGTCTAGGATTTGAAACTTTTGACTCGGTTATAGATGAAAGTTATGACGACATAGCAGATCCTAGAAAAAGATTTGATAGAGCATTTGACCAAGTTGAATATCTAGCTAAACAAGATCCTGCAGGAGTCTACGAAAAAGTTATGTTTATAACACAATATAACTTTTTTATGTTTATGGACCTTATTAAAAAGACCAAAGAAGCCATGCTTAACAAGTTGCTACAAAAAATAGATAACATAGAGTAAATACGTTATGTTCAAAAAAATATTGCTGAGTCCCTGGACAGCAATAATCACATTATTAATATGCGCATATATTAAAATGTCGGATCCAGGATTTGTGGAAAGTGTTAGGCTACGTTACTTCGATACTCTAATTACAAGCCAAGAACCAGTACAAAATAACATACACACTGTTAATATAGACGACCTTGCACTAACCGAAATAGGCGCATGGCCCGTGCCCAGAGACTATTATGCAGACTTAATTGTAGACCTATATAACAGGAATGCAGGGCTGGTTGTGTTAAATGTTCTCATGCCAGAAGCATCAGATCAGGACCTAGCACTAGCAGAGGCAATGGAGTCTTATCCTGTCATACTAACAAGTGTACCTAGCCAATGGAGCAAAAACACACCTAAGAAACCAGGTGCAGTGATTTTAAATCCAGAGTACATGAACACAATTATCAACTATCCTGGCATAATAGCAAACACTGAAGAGCTAGAACAACGTGCATACGGTGTTGGTATTGCTAACACATTACCAGAGATAGATGGTGTTACTAGACGCATTCCATTAGTTGCCGCAGTGGGCGAAAACTTATACCCAGGCGTACCGTTAGAGATATTAAGATCAGCCGCAGGAGACACAACCTTTCAGATCAAACTGTTTGAATACGGTGTTGAGAAAATGCGTATACCAGCCTTTGGTACTATAACTACTGATGCACTGGGACGTATCTGGATAGACTGGAGCCAACAAAGTTATAAACATAGTCTAACTAATCTGCCAGAAGATTTTGGTGGAGGCGTAGTTATTATTGGCCCAACAGCGGCAGGTACTAACCAGCCTGTAGCAACAGCATTAGGTGGCAGTTGGCCACATGAAGTACAAGCCGCAGTAGTAGGTACAATGTTCAATGGTGTAAACATTGTACGTGCTGATTGGGCAGACGGTGCAGAACTACTGGCAATTGTAGTATTAGGCTTGCTTGCTATTTTTATATCAAGTTGGACATATGGCTTTGTGCCTGTAATAGCGGTTGTTGTAGGCATTTATTATGCGGCTCAATACTATTACACAGAACAACGACTATTGTTTGACATAACAGCAATTATATTTGCCTTGGTGTTAACTTATGTGCATGCATATACAGTTAAGTTCTTAAGCGAATTTTATCAGAAGCAACAGATTAAGAAACAGTTTGGAACTTACATCAGTAAAGAGCTGGTAGCAGAATTACAGAAGCATCCTGAGAAGATGCAGTTAGGTGGTGTTACCAGAGTCATGACATTCTTGTTTTGTGATATCAGAGGATTTACCCCTATTAGTGAACAGTATAAAACAGATCCACAAGGTCTAACACGACTTATTAATAAGTTCTTAACTCCCATGACTAACATAATTATGGAGCATAGGGGAACCATAGATAAGTATATGGGAGACTGTATTATGGCGTTCTGGAATGCGCCACTGGAGATAGAAGGTCATGAACAAAAAGCAGTACTGGCGGCGCAAGACATGGTTGATGGAGTTAGGCGACTTAATGAAGAACTATCCAAAGATAATCTACTACCTATTAATATTGGTATTGGTATTAACACTGGTGCCTGCGTCGTGGGTAATATGGGTTCTGATCAAAGGTTTGATTACAGTGTACTCGGTGATGCTGTCAATCTTGGAAGCAGGCTTGAAGGCCAATCCAAATCGTACGGAGTCATCACAATCATTGGTGAAGAAACAGCAAAGTCGGTAACCGACACACAATTAATCGAACTAGACTTAATTGCTGTTAAAGGCAAAGAAGATCCAGTAACAATATACACTCCTGTAACTTCATCATTTGATGTCGAGATAAAGAAACATCAGGAGTATCTCGACGCATATAGAAACAGAGACTGGAACGAAGCTAAGAGGATTGCTGGCGGTAATAAGTTGGCCTTTTCAGGAGAACTTGAACAGTATTATGTGTTAATGAGCGAGCGTATTACGGAACTTGAAAAGTCTGACATTAACGACTTAGAGATCTGGGACGGAATTTTTAGAGCGCAAACTAAGTAGTACTACTTAAACTCTATACTTTCTAATTCTAGCGGTACTGGGTACGATAGAAACTTGTTTAACAAGTCTAAATTTAACACTTGTCCTATAATCGGATAACCAGTATACAGTTCTATCTTATCTAACCCATGTTGCTCTACAAACTCAGGAGCATGTTTAGTAAAATCAGATGTCAGTTTGTCTATATCGGCAAACTCTTCATAATTAATAGTAGCAATGTTTATACCTGGTTTAACAAACGTATGAAACTTACAGGTTTGACTGATGTTTTTGTAATCGTTTTCTAGGTAAATTTGCAAAGGCCCGTGACCCACAAACGGATTCTGCAACTTTAAATCTCCCACAGACATGCTAGTACTAAATTCTATATCGACACTGTCGAACCCGCTATCGTTGTACCACTCTATTTGTAGCCAACCCAACCTACTAGGTGCTGTGTCGTCTTGTAGTAAATGTAACCCGTAATGCAAGTCGTGTACAGTGTTATCTAGGTGTTCTGGTACACTATCAAAATCTTTGCCAACAAGACGTTCTATGTCCTTGTGCATTCGAGCAGTGTTCTCTAATGATAAGTTACTGGCATCCCATGACCAATTAAAATGTTTGTTAACCTGTTCTGCCAGTTCGCTGAGATATGCAGGTGTAAATTTTAGCCTATCTCGGTAAATGGGGAACTGTTGTTGATAGTTTGTCTGCACTAAATCGTAGTATTTTGTACCAAGTTCGGTATTAAAAATGTTACAATGTAAGGCAGGAAAGTTTTTATACTTTATGCTTAATTCCATAAAAAACGACCGTAGTTTTCTCCTACAAATCCAAAGTAATTAGTTTTATATTTGTTTTGTTCTTTCATGTGTAAGTGATGCCATTCGTCTTTGCGTTTAAGTAGTTGTTTCGCACCATCTTCCCAGTCTGTATTCAGTATTACTGGTTCGTATTGTTGTCGATATTGTTCTATCTCATCGTAGTTATCACTGTCATACTCCCAGTGTAATATTTCAAACATGTCACCTTGTCTACTTATGTACTCCAAACTAATATCTAGTCCCCATCTAGGACGTTGTTGTAGCACACGATGTATTCTACCGTCTTGTTCTGCTAAACGCCATAATTGTTTTCTGGCTTCTCCCTGATACCCTCTCCTATATAGTACGTTGCTGTGATTTAACACAACTCCAAACTTAGTTTCTGCCTGGATAAACCAGTCCGCTTTTTCGCTGGGATAACGTTCGCTGTAGATATCACCTGTATTTGCTTTAACAAGTGCTATCTCTAATTCGACAAGATCAAAACTGTTTGGATCCATTAGGTCCGTGGGATTGTCAGAAAGCATTGATGCATCACAGGGTTTTGTGTAATATCCCACGGGGTCGAGTGGTTTACTGTAAACCAGTTCTAATGTTGTCACTTCTGCGTACTGCCGTCTTTCTCTATTTCTCTTATCCTGTCTTCATTTTTACGTCTCTGTTCTTCTTCACGCATCTGTAATACAACATTTAGTTTTTGATTGAGCCTAATTAAGTCATTGTCAAGCATACGAATTCTATCAATCAACGCAATCAGCGTCGTTTGTGCTTCGCTTAGTACAGGCTTAACTTGTTCGGTCGCCCACTTCCAGACGTAAACTACAAAATATCCAAGACCAACTGCCGCAACTACGGGAAATCCGTATTGCTTTATAAGTTCTACTATATCCATTAATCTCTCCTGGCATCATTTTTCCCATCAGCTCGTGCAATGCGATCTAAGTCAGGTTTGACATGTAGAGCGTTTGACATAAGAGTATCAATTCTTATGACGTCGTGATTCATTGTACGCACACGGTTATCTAAGGCGTTAATAATACCAGTTAATCCTCGCACACTGCCCATAACTCCCTCAAGTATGAAACGTAGGCTTAGAAAAACAAAATATCCACCAGCGATAGCCGCCGCTATTGGAAAACCAAGCTCCCCAATTACTTCGAATATTTCCATTTGTAATTCCCTCACAAGTATTTAGCTGTCAGCTAAATAAAATATAGCAACTTTCAAATACAACAAATGTTAAACAAAGTACTGTTCCTAGGAACAAACGACACCAGTACAGATCAATTAGTAACAGACATAGCCAAAAACAACAACACAACTAATTATGGGTTGGTGTCTGACAGCAAATTTGTACCAGACAATTCGGGATACTATCATACCACTATAGTAGATATCTGGGCGGGTGGTATTGTTGAGGTTGCTAAGAACTTTGATAGGATTGTGTTGCTAGACCAACCTGTTGCAGTATGGAGCCATTGGAAAGCTCTACTAAGCACATATAAAATCATGGTAGAGTTAGAGAAGTTAGCGCATACCACAGAATTTAGAGATAACGAAAATATAAAAAGCATACAGTTTATGTGGGACCTGTTACAGGATAACAAGGCATTTTGTACCTATCCCTGGATGCACCTATTAGAAGAATACGGTGATGTGTTAATATGCAGTAAAAGTAAAATACCAATTAAGAAACTTGAAGACCTTGGTGATTGGCGCACTGATCCTGAGTTTGTGGAGATCAGGAACAAACTGAAAAGTGGCGAAAGAATACATAACTGTAACTTGTGTTATAAGGAAGAAGAGCTAGGCTTTGTTAGTACTAGAGTTCATGAAAGCATGGACTGGGCAGTAAAAATGAATATACAAAGTATGGAAGATTTGGAAGTAGCCCTGCCTACATATTACGAAGTTAGACCTAGTAACAAGTGTAACTTGCAATGTAGGATGTGCTGTCCTGAAAACAGTCACTTGATTGAGAAAGAATTTAAAGAAATAAAGTTTGAATATCCCAGTTATAAAAAACAATGGGGCAACTACGAACATATTGATGTAGAGAACTTGTTGCCAGGTACTAGGATATACAGCACAGGCGGTGAGCCAACTATCATACCAGAGTTCTATAACTTCTTAGACAAATGTATTACACTAGGAAGAACAGACTTAGATATCACACTAAACACAAATGGACAAAAAGTAAATGACAAGTTAATTAATCTTATGCACAAGTTTGATGAGGTAAATTTTAGTTTTAGTATTGATGGGTATGGTAAAGTAAACGATTACATACGTTGGAACAGTGTTTGGGACAAAACCGTTGCCAATGCTAAACGACTTGGAGCAGAAGGTTTCTATGTAAGTTTAGAATGTATACCTAGTCCTTGGAACATTACTAACTTACATTTACTTTATGAGTTTTATGACAGAGAGTTTCCAGGCAGTACAGTTTTCCTACAGCAGGTATACTGGCCAGACAAAACCGTTAATGTGTTTAATCATCCATTTCCAGAGTTGGTAGTAGACAGTTTAACACGAGTAACAAAAACAAATGCATATTACACAGACGCAAGAGACAACAAAAGTATAATAGACTCGTTGCTAGAGTATTATAGTAACGATCCCAAGACAGACTTGCACTGGCTAGGTAAATTTTATGAGTTTAACGACTTGCTAGATAAGTCAAGAAATGTTAAACTAGTTGATTATGTTCCTGAATTAGAAGAGGGCAGAAAATTATTATGAAGAAGATAGGGTTTATTGGATTAGGTAAATTAGGATTACCATGTGCAGAGGCCTTTGCTACGAAGTATGAAACTTCAGGCTATGATGTTGCATCTGTAACAAGTGATACTGTAACAGTGAAGGACAACATTAAGGATGTAGTAGAATCTAGCGATATAGTTTTTATTGCTGTCCCTACTCCACATGACCCTAAGTATGATGGCAGTCAACCTATTAGCCATTTAGAAAACAAAGATTTTGATTATAGTATTGTTATTGACGTATGTAAAGAAGTTAATGAACACGCTACCAAACAGCAATTGGTTGTGTTAATTAGCACAGTTTTACCCGGTACAACACGTAAAAACTTTATAAATCTGCTCTCGAACACACGCTTTATATACAACCCCTACCTTATTGCTATGGGATCAGTATCATGGGACATGGTTAACCCTGAAATGGTTATTATTGGCACAGAAGACGGGTCAGAAACTACAGACGCAAAAGAACTTATAGATGTTTATAAAGAAATAATGGAAAATGATCCACGTTACGTGGTAGGCACATGGGACGAAGCAGAAGCAATTAAAATATTTTACAATACGTTTATTAGTGTTAAGATTGGACTAGTAAACATGATACAGGATGTAGCAGAAAAGTCTGGCAACATCAATGTTGACGTTGTTACTAATGCACTAAAGCATTCTACAATGCGTATAACAGGACACAAGTATCTTACAGCAGGTATGGGAGACGCCGGACCTTGTCATCCACGTGATAACATTGCACTACGTTATATGGCACAAGAACTTGGCTTAAACTATGATTTGTTTAATGCTATCATGGATGCAAGGGAAATACAAGCACGGAATATATCAACAAGACTATGTAGACTTGCAGGAGAATATAATTTACCTATCTATATACATGGTAAGGCTTACAAGCCCAACGTACCTTACGTAGACGGTAGTTACAGTCTACTAATTGGGCATTATATTGAAAATGAGTACAACAATAAGGTAACTTACATAGATCCTCTTACCGAAGGCGATAACCCAACCAGTGTGCATGGAGTTGTCCTACTAGCACATAATCAAATAGTAACATATGGTTATGCAGGAGTTATAGAGGAACAAAAATTATATTGTGAGATAGAAGATGGCAGTATCGTAGTTGATCCTTGGCGTTCATACACAACAGACAATCCTAAAATTATGGTAGTACACTATGGCAACAGCAGAGGCAGGTAGTTCCAACATATTTTTTGTTACCCGGTTTGATAGAACGTGGTCCACAGAGCATACCATTCTTAACTATGAGAATGAATGTTTTAATGACAAATTAACAGTACAACGCTGGCAAGATCAAGGGCATATTTATAGATACTATACAGGTGACATGCACGACTCACGGAAGCCACAGCCCACGTTCGTTGAAGGACTATGCGAACAATTAGGCTGGGCGCACTGCCTAAGTAGTTTTTACTGTATGCCTCCAGGGCGTATCTTGCCAGAGCACAGAGACACCTATAAGAAGTACAGAGAACTTTTTAATGTAGATAATCCTTACAGCATATGGCGAGCAGTTATATTCTTAGAGGATTGGCAGTCAGGACACTACTTGGAAGTAGCAGATTGTCCTATTACCGGTTGGCGAGCAGGTGATTGTATTACGTGGCAGTACGATACTTCACATATAGCCGCAAATCTAGGCAGACAAAACAGATATACATTACAATTAACAGGAATCACGAATGATAGTAAACTCACACAACGAATGGGACCAGCTGAAATCGGTCATAGTTGGAACAGCGGAAAATTTACACTACCCCAACAATGACAAAGTATTCTCATTATGTGATACAATAAGCACCTGGGATAAATCTAAACAATGGCGTGGTTATATACCAGAACATGTCAGAGCTGAAACAGAAGAGGATCTGCAAGGACTAGTTGATGAGTTAGAGAAACTGGGTGTAACTGTATACAGACCCAAAGCACTAGAGTTCAGTAAGATAACTGTGGGCCATGACTGGGTTGCTGATGGGTTTAATGCGTACAACCCCAGAGACAGTCTATTAGTTGTAGGAGATACTGTTATAGAGTGTCCTATGGCGATGAGAAGTAGACAACAAGAAGTATTGTGTTATGATCACATAAGACGAGAAGCGATTAAGGATGGATGTCGTTGGATATCTGCACCTAAACCTAGATTGTTAGACAGTGAAATATTTGTAAAAAATAAAACACTACACATACCACAAGACGAACCTATATTCGATGCCGCAAATATTTTACGTTTAGGCAAAGACTTACTTTACCTTGTCAGCAACACAGGCAATAAACTTGGTGGGCAATGGTTGCAAAACATTTTAGGTAAAGATTATAGGGTACAATTTTGCCATAACCTCTATGCTTTTGCGCACATTGATAGTACAATAACAGCACTTAACGAAGAGCAGTTTGTCGTAAATGCTTCTAGAGTAAATGATGCTAACCTACCGCCTGTCTTACAAGACAAAGATATCATTTACGTAACAGAAGATATGATTGAACCTCAGACTTTCTGGCACTACCCCTACGCAAGTGCCTGGATTGCGATGAACATGCTCTCCGTTAACCCCTCTACTGTAATTATAGAAAAAACACAAACAAAATTAATGAAACTACTTAACAAACGAGGTATCGATACGGTGCCCGTGAGCTTTAGACACGCACGCACATTAGGCGGAGGGTTGCACTGTGCTACACTAGATTTATACAGGAGGTAAATATATTATGAACGATTTTACGAAATATAACGCTCTCCTGCTTAAAGCATATCAAAAATATGCAAATACAAGAGACCTTGTTTCAAAAAAACAAGACATAATTAGATCTCTGGTTACAGCACCAGAGCCTACAATTTTATTTGCTGGATTTAATCCTCTGTGTTTATTAGTAGACAACTTTGGTATTATGGAAGCAGATGAAAGTGTATTAAAGTTTTTAACAGAGCAAGATAAGACATATACAGAAGTTGATCCCACTAATACTACCCTCTGGGATTATGTTATTGCAACTGACGAATATTATACATTTGCAAAAGATGAACAGGACCAACAACAAAAAATAAATATATTAAGCGCAATAACAAAGCGTAGTCTAATAACTACTTTGCGTGATTATAAAAACATGAATCACAGAGATAAAGAATTTTCAATGCCTATTTCTGTTGTCAATGATACAGATAGAACTATATACTTAGAGTATCATATACATTGTGGAACCAAGCACTGGGACAGTCTAGTATATGAATTAGATGGTGAAGACAATCAAACACATGGGCCGTACAAGCGTATGCCTATGTATTTTAAACAGTTAGCAAAGTTTAGCATCGACGGAGGTGCTACGTCCTTTCAGGTACAGAAGAACATGATGTGGAAAGGTCTTATTCGACGAAACTTTGAACATGTAATATCAATAAACTATGATAAATGAAAATGAAATAAATCAACTATTAGCCAATGAAATAACCAAAGCAGTAAAACAAAAGATACTTCATAATGAAAATGAAATAGATCTTCTATTGGCCAATGAAGTAGCCAACGTAGTAAAACAAAAGATGCTTCTATTGGCCAATGAAGTACCCAAAGCAGTAAAACAAAAGTTACTTCAAAATGAAAATGAAATAAACCAACAGTTAGCCAATGAAATAACCAAAGCAGTAAAACAAAAGATGCTTCACGTTGACATACCACACCTGGTGTCAGAAGCAACAACACGTGAACTGGCCGACAAAATCACACATATAAAATTTCCAGAAGGCAGTATTCCTTTTGACAGCATTAGGAACAACACTGTAACGATATCTGGGAACCAAGTTAATGGTGGTATACACAAAAAATTTAAGTCTAGAGGCATAGAGGATCATGCTATAAATTGTGAACTTAGTGTCTTAGATGATAACGTAGTAGTAGAGAACACATTAGTTGCACGAAATGCCAACATAAAAGAAAATTTAATAGTGGATGGTAACTTAATTGTTCACGGAACTATTCCAGCAGACTGTAATTTCTTTATTGACATCGTGGAAGGTGTTATTTGTAGATTAGGTGAAGAATTTGACAAAGTGTTTAAACAGAGTATAGTTGATGGTGTCTTGTTTACACTTAAGAACCAAGGTATAGACGTTAGCAAAATAAGTCTGAATGGTAACGTGTTTACAGACGGGACCAGCATTGCTGGTACAGTAACGACTAGCAACTTACAGAAAGTTGGACAACTTAAAGAACTACAAGTAAAAGGTGAATCACTCTTAGCAGACACATTGTATGTTACCAAAGGTCGCATCGGAATAAACACAGTCGAACCTAGCGCATCACTGTCAGTCTGGGACGAAGAAACTGAGGTAGTAATAAAGAAGCATTCTAGACATAAAGCGTATATCGGTAGCTCAAGAGATACCACCGTGGTCTTGGGTGCTAACCGTAACGATAACATAGTACTAAACCAAGACGGCTCTGCGTCAATAGATAATTTAAAAATAGGCGGTAATAAATTCACAAGCAATCCTATACTGCCCAATGTTGAATCAGTTAAAGGGCATATTGTGTTTAACAGTCATCCAGACATAGGGAGACCAGTGGGCTGGGTTTGTTTGGGAGGAGATCGTTGGTCATCTTTCGGTAATTGTGAATGAACTTAACCTTTATTATAGGTAACGGTCAAAGTCGAAGTAACATCAGTATAGATAGACTCAGAGACTTTGGTCCAGTCTGGGGGTGTAATAGGATATACAAGGACTGGCATGTAGATAACCTTGTTGCTATTGATCAAGCCCAAGTAGAACTTATTCTCAGAGACGAGTACCATACTAAAGCAAACGTCTATACTAGAAAAAGATGGTCACCGTTGTACAATGGGGTGCCTGGGGTAAATTACATTCCTGAATTTAAAGAAGAAGGAACAAACAAGTGGCAGAAGCAGTGGCATTGGAACTCAGGACCACTTGCCATGTTCGTAGCATGTGAGCAAGGCGCAGAAATACTGTGTATGTTTGGATTTGATTTTTACGGTGTTGCTGGCAAGTCCAACAACGTTTACAAGGGATCACCAGGCTATGACAAAGCAGATCACAGAGCAGTTGATCCAGGCTTTTGGATACAGCAATTTGTTCAATTAGCTCAATGGTACCCTGATACGCAATTTGTGCAGGTACAGCCCGCTGGATGGCAAGTACCAGCTGCCTGGCACGGTGTAAGCAATCTGTCGATAGATACCCCTGAAACTTTTTTTGATACCTTAGTAGCAACTGATGCCTGATAAAGATATATTCTGCAATGTACCTTGGTACCAGGGGCATGTGTTCTGGGACGGTACCTATGGACACTGTTGTTTTTCCAACAAAGATACCACACACGGATATAATGTAAAAACTCATACAGTAAAACAATGGATAGAGTCCGACAGCATGGTGGACTTTAAGAAAGAACTACTGGGTAGTAAAAAAAGCAATAGGTGTCATGGCTGTTATCTAGAGGAAGATCAAGGACATACAAGTAAACGTCAGAACGAAAACTTAAAAAGTGCTATATGGTCAACTAAGTTTGATCAGAGTTTTAACGAGGCTCATACTAGAGACAAGTTCTTAAACCTAGACCACAGTATGTACAGAGAGTGGCATATAGACTTAGGCAATGAGTGTAACTTAGCCTGTAAGATGTGCAACTCTGATGCTAGTAGCAAAATAGAGACACTGTACAGACGTTGGGGAATGCCTGTAGAGTACACAAGCAAGAAGCTCTGGATTAACGATCCTAGAGCAGACCAATTTATAGAACAAATATGCACTACCACTAAACTAAAGCGTATACACATAATGGGAGGAGAACCTCTTATACAACCAAAGTTTAAACATTTACTAAAGACACTTAGTGAACGCAGACCAGACATCAGTTTTAGTTTTGTAAGTAATGCAACTAAATTTGACAGCAGTATACTAGAATATTTACAAAAATTTAGTAGTGTAGATGTCGAACTTAGTATAGAAACAACTGATCCAGTAAACGATTATATCAGACAAGGCAGTCGAACACAGGATGTAATTAAAGTAATAGAGCAGTGGGTAGAGCATAGATCAGAAAACTTTAATATAATTTTGCGTCCTACTCCAAGTATCTTAAGTGTTAGTAGGTATAAGAGCCTGTTAGATTTTGCATATAAACATAGACTTATTGTTATGAGTGTTATACTCAGTGATCCAGGCTATTTACGAATAAGCCTACTTCCTAAACAGTACAGACTATCTATTATAAAAGAGTTACGACAATGGAGCGACAATATAACTGTAGACATCAACGAACAAGTTGGTAACAGAGATGCTACTAGGTGGCAAGCACAACTAAAACAGGAGTGCGAGGGTATAATTAACTGTTTAGAACAGGAGCACAAACCAGGCAACGAAAAAGAATTAATAACATGGTTGCAACGTTGGGACAATGAGTATAAACTTAATGTGTTAGACTACTTGCCGGAGTTCGCAGATTTCTTTCGAGAACATGGATACAAAATACCAAACTGAAATACAAGTGACACTTGAACCTCACTATAAAACTGTGATTCCATATGTGTTTGTTAAGTTAGATGGGGAAGAACGTAGTATGGTATTAAAAGATATAGAAACTGTGACGTTCGACACACTGTTGGACATTGGTCCACATCAACTAAGCGTATGGTTTGAGAATAAAGAAAACTCAGACAGCACCACAGCAGTAGAGATAAAAGACATTACAATTCAAGGACTTACTCTAAATAGAGTAAAGTGGGCAGGTAATTATACTCCTCAATATCCTGAACCATGGGCAACAGAACAACATCAACAAGGCAATCCACTGCCTAAAGTTATACCAGGTGGACACTTCTTAGGCTGGTTAGGTACATACACACTAGACTTTGAAGTACCCACATTCACTTGGCTACACAAACTAGAAAACTTAGGTTGGCTATACACTGATTGACATAAGCAGTGAGGTGAGCACATAATAACCGTATGTTTACACAAAATCTAAAACGTATTGGGTTTGCTTGCAAGTACTTGCATCCGGACCAAACACAACCCAAAAAGTTACTGGAGGAAATCCAGCGTCCGTTGAATACCAAATCAACAACAGTTGCATGGCTTAATAGGCAAACAAAGGAAGTTGCAGAACAACGACTGTGGGATATTATGGTACACAATATACAGTCGTACTATAACCTAATAGAATACGTAGGAGGATTACCCGATGCATTACGAATGGTCAGACTTGGCAGTGATTGCCTTCCAGTATATACTCATGATCAATGGTCTTATTACTGGCGGTTACCTGACGTACGTCAGTACTGTGGAACTTATTTGGCAAAAGTCGGTGACTTGGCTCGTCTTTTGGATGTTAGGCTTAGTATGCACCCTGGCCAGTTTACTGTACTTGCTAGCGATAACCCGGATATTGTTGATCGCAGTATAGAAGAATTTGAATATCACGCTGACATGATACGGTGGATGGGGTACGGTAAACAGTTTCAAGACTTTAAATGTAATGTACACATTGCAGGCCGCAACGGTCCAGCTGGCATCAAAGCATCCCTCAAGCGACTCTCGCAAGAAGCTCGAAACGTAATTACAATCGAAAACGACGAAAACAAATGGGGAATCGCAGACAGCCTCGAACTTGCAGACGACCTCGCTTTGGTGCTAGATGTACACCATCACCTGTGCCGTGAAAACGAATACATTTTACCAAACGACGATAGATTTAAACGCATAGTAGATTCTTGGAGAGGGGTACGCCCTGCAATACATTATTCGTATAGTAGAGATACTGCACTATCCGACGGATTTGCACACGACACTGTGCCTGACTTTTCAGCGTTACTAGAAGCTGGCCACAAGAAAAGCAAACTACGAGCACATAGTGATTGGTATCCTAATGCAAAGGTAAATGATTATGCACTTGGCTTCCTAGAACATGCAGATATTATGGCGGAGGTAAAATATAAAAACCTTGCATCTATTGATTTATACAACTATGCTGTTAAGACTGGAGTCTTTTCTTTGCCCAGTACACCAGCGACGCTTGACGTCTTTTCTCAAGAGTCGCAGGAGACTGCTTCCGCCCTTTGTTAGCGTTACCGTAGTACGAACTTGCTTCTTTTGACAAGAACATATGTTATGTGCTATAACTATGTATAATATTTATTTATTGCGGTACAGAATAATGCTGTACTACAGGGTTCTTTTATTACAATAACTATAAGGAGGATACAAACAAAAGGAAGTTGCAGAACAAGGCACAAACAAATAAGGAGAAAACAACATGAACAAAGATATGAACTTTGAAAACATGAACATCGAAGAAACAAAGAAAGAAGCAGATCAAGGTCATGCCACGGCTAAACAATCTTTAAAAGGAATGCCCGGTGAATTTATATGAGATACACAAAACAATGAGGAAAAAATGAATATGTTTAAATATCCAGTCACTTTAACGAAAGATGGCGACACCATCTTGGCGACATTTCGGGATGTTCCAGAAGCCATTACTTTTGGTGCTGATAAAGAAGAGGCGTTACTCAATGCCGTTGATGCTTTAGAGGCTGGGTTATCTTTTTACGTTGAGGCGAATAAAACTCTACCCGTACCGAGCAAGGTCAAGCGCAACGAGGTGACGGTGTGCCCATCCGCTTTAGCGTGTGCAAAATTGGGTGTATACCAAGCCATGACTGCGGATAGATAGCGGTCTGGTGCTCAATACAATTTAAGACCAGGAGAAGCTAGGGCAATCGAGAAGCACTTAAATACCTAGACTAAAAATTATTAACCTTACTAAGTATTATTATGCAGATATTATACAAAAAAGAACTAGAGCAATTGCTGGATAAAATTGCTACAGGAAAAACTGACGTTAACCGGCTCCAAGAGGACGAACTAGAGGAGTTGATGGACTACATTCACGAGCGAGCTGAGGAGTTGGATGATCCTGACTATGACGAGTTTAAGCAACAGTTACTCCAGTTGTTTGACCTGCTCGGACATGTTATTGATAACAGGATTGAAGCGGAAGATAATGAAAAGTTTATAGACTCTATACGAGGAAGTATACAAAGAGGCAATTTTTACTTTGAATTGGGCAGTTTTATAGTGCATTAACTTCCCGATATGGAACAACTCTTAGAGTCTGGTCACAAAAAACAAAAACTAAGAGCCCACTCATTCACTTTCCGGGTAGGATAGCAGTCTGAGTGGGCTCTTAGTTTTCTAGATAACTTTGACGTCATGTGCGAAGCCAAATCAAAGAACTTGGCTAGTGCAAAACTAGCCAAACAAATTGCTTAGCCTAAGACTTTTTAGTAGTTGTCTTCTTTTTTGTTGATGTGGCCTTCTTCTTAGCAGGCGACTTTTTTGTTGTTGTGGCCTTCTTCTTAGCTGGTGCATTGTCAGCAAGAGGGAACGTTGTTCCCTTAGGGAACGGCCAAGCGGCTGGTTCTTTAACTTCAGGGTTGTTGTTTCCAAATAACCAGTTAATTAATTTTGACAGCATGTTATCGATCTCCATTGTATAATATACATATATTTATATTAGGTATTGACAAACGAACAGAAAGGCCCTATAATAACACTATTAATAACGATATAGGATTGATATGAAGCAATTTATTATGATTTTTACTATGTTGGGTATTACTGGATGTGCGGGCCTAAACACGCACTCTAAGCCAGATATTGAATATGTTAGGAACTTTAAAATAGATTGCAGTCAAGCACATGCGCAGTACCAGTATATTGACAGTTTAACACCCACGCATTGGGAAAAACAAAGTGCTAAGATTATTACCTCATCAGTAACTGGTAGTATTGGTGGTGCTATTTCTGGTGATCATAGAAACAGGGCACATATTAGTTCTGGAGTATACGAAGCAAACATCAGTATGATTAAACATGATATTAGAAGTCAATGTGGATATAAGGATTATACATGAAATATTTCGCAATATTTTCAATGCTGTTTTTAACTGCATGTGGATCTGTATACAAGGCACCATTACATCAGGTTGAGAGAATGTATGTGGACTGTGCCAATAAGGAACAACAGGAGCGATACCTAGAAAGTTTATTAACGAAACAACATGACGATGGTATTGAATACTGGAACGACTGGTTGTTAAATTTAAACTCTGAGGAAAGACATCAAGACGAGGCGTTATATCGTAACCGTGTTAGATCATTACTGTGGGAGGTTAGATCAACATGCGGTTAATTACTCTACTATTAATTGTTCCTGGTTTAGTGTTTGCTGAATGCAGGGTCGTGCAAAACAATCACAGTAACGCAGTAGGCACGATTAATCAGATCAGAAACATACAATCACAAGTACTGGAGTTTAGAAATAAAACCAGACAGTGCGAAGTTACATTTGAAGGCAACATTGCTAATGGCTGGCACATTGGGTCTGGAGTGTACAAATGGCGTAATGACATGCCAGATGATGTAGCGTGTGGCAATGCATTTGAGCTCGCCAAAGGTAACTTAATTAAAACAGTGGGTAAGATGCAGATTAGTTCTGAGACTTCATTAATCTGTGATGAGAGCAACGACCCTGCACTTAAAGTATTAACACCAGGACAAGTTCTCGCATATGGTCAATGGAGACCACATCCCAAAAAGCCACAAGTGTTTTGGTATCAAGGCACAAGTTGCATGTGGTTTGTGGAAACCAATCTAGCAGGCAACAGTATGCGGCAATGGGAAGGTATTGTATGTGAAGCCAACGACAACAACTGGGTTGTGGTTGACAAATTTTAAAAGTGATGTTAATGTATGTTATATTATTTGCGTAGGAGGTATAATATGAAAGGTTTTATCGTAGGAGTAATACTAACACTAGCGGTAGTGTTTCCAGACAAAACCAAAGATGTGTTTACTTGGTCAGTAGAAGCAATGGAAAACGTTATTGCTGGCAGTGAAACAACTTTAGATACAGTTAGTAGTTCAATAGAAGAGAGGACATTATGAAAACCCTTGTGATTGCGTTGACAGCACTGTCCTTAGTGGCGTGCAACTCAACAGGCAAGTATGCTAAGATTGAGCAGAAAAAGTTTGAGCAAGACGCCAAGTATGCAGAGAAGGCACTGGATAAAATGCCAAAATGGATGACTGAGATGCCAGAAGATCAAGCCGCAGTATATGCAAACGGAACGGCAACCAGCTTTGACATCAATATGGCAGATACGAAAGCCATGGTAATGGCACTAGGCAAAATCTGTATTAGTGCAGGTGGCACAGTAGACGAGCGTTCCAGGGTCTTTATGCAGGATACTCCTGATGGCACAATAGAACGCAGTGAGTTAGCAATTCAGAGTGTATGTGATACCGTTGATGTTAGTGGGGCAGAGATTGCCGACATTAAACGTATAACACAAGGCACAAAGTATAGAACATATGTGCTAATGGTGTTGCCTTTTGGTAATGCTAATTATCTAGCAACCAAGCGAAGAACCGCACAAAATCAAGCACTAGCAGAAGAACGTATGGAAGATGTATTTGAAGAAATGGAGTCTAATTAATGCCAAATTTAGTACCAATAGTTATTGAGCAAACTAGTAAAGGTGAACGCAGTTTTGACATCTACTCTAGATTACTTAAAGACAGAGTTGTGATACTGGACACAGAAGTATCGAGTCACTCAGCAAGTTTGATTGTGGCTCAACTACTGTATCTAGAGTCTGAAGATCCAGGGCAAGACATCTTGCTCTATATTAACAGTCCAGGAGGACTTGTGTCAGCAGGCTTATCTATATATGATACCATGCAGTACATCAAACCAGATGTATCTACTATTGTATTAGGACAAGCCGCAAGTATGGGATCGTTCCTAGCAATGGCTGGTGCTGAAGGCAAGCGTATGGTATTACCAGAAGCTCGCACAATGATACACAGAGTGTCGTCTGGCACTCCAGGAACTAAAGGCAGTGTGCATGTACAGGCACTAGAGTTTGAGGATGCTAAACGTTCATTTGAAGAAAGTCAACACATTAACAAGCGTCTAACAGAACTCTACGTTAGACACAACACCGCTGGCAAATCGTATAAGGATCTGTATGAAGCAATGAAGTTTGATACATATCTATCAGCTGAAGAAGCAGTCGATTATGGACTGGCAGATACAGTTATTACAAACAGAGAATAAGCGCAATACCGCTGTCCAAATAAATACACTATTAAGGACAGCAAATGCAGTTATTTGAATTACGTAAAGGTCAACCCGAAGTCTATGTAGACATGGATGGCGTGTTGGCCGACTTTTTTGGCGCACTTAGCCAACAACACCAAGTTGATCATTGGACGGATATACCAGACAGTGACGATACTGTAGTTAAAAGTGCAAACCAAAAAGGTTTCTTTGAGAACTTACCAAAACTGCCCAATGCAGACAGTTTAATCGATAGTGTTGTTGCCATGGTGGGCACATACAACATTCTCAGCAGTCCTCTTCAAAGTAACAAAGAACAAAGTGCTAGTGAAAAGTCTGCTTGGATAGACAGGAATATAAACCCTAAGCCAGCACAACGTATATTTGACCATAACAAATACAAGTATGCCACACAATCAGATGGCACACCTAACATATTAATAGACGATTATCCCTACAATATTAAACTCTGGCAGTCTAGAGGAGGTATAGGTATACAGTACAAGGATAGATGGTCCGCAGACGTCATTAAAGAGCTAGAAACAGCCTTAAAGAACGTTAAACAAGCAGAAATAAGCGAAGAATTTGAAATTACAGTACCAGTCAACGATGCACTATACACTAACAAAGATGTGTTAAAATACGTAAAAGACACACATCACAAGTATAATTTACCCGAGCCAATATTAAAACACAATGCATGGGTACTAGTTAACTTTCCGGTAGCAGAGTTACACATAAGACAAAACGGCAAGGGCGAAGATCCTTACGGTAGAGATAACGAAATAGATTTCGATACAGTAGCCGATGTAAACATGAAAAAATTTGCAACAAACCCTATTGTAATCGACGATAATAATTGGATAATCGATGGTAACCACAGAGCCACAGCGGCTCGGATGTTTGGAATGAAAAAGATACCAGCCTTCTGTCCATATACTCATGCACAGAAGGTTTTGTTGTGAAATCAATGAGTAATATATGTGTAATCTGTAACAGACCAATTAATGATAAATGTACATGGTCAACCTGTGTTTTAGCAAATAAAATTAGCACCCACAGAACAATACAATCTACCATTGATGTACAGTATGACAGCAAGTTCAATCCAGAATGGAAACAAGAAATTGAAAAATACACAGGGAGACATTAATGTTTAACATGTTTAAAAAGAAGAAGGTTAGAAATCATTAATGATAATCATTTGTAGTGCAGTATCAACAATAAAAAGGGAAATGTTAGATGTACGAGTATAAAGCAAAAATCGTCAGAGTTATAGATGGCGACACAGTAGACATAGATATTGATTTAGGGTTTGGTGTTATGATTGTTAACGAACGTGTTCGTATTATGGGTATTGATACACCAGAGTCGAGAACAAAAGACAATGTAGAAAAACTTTTTGGTTTGGCTAGTAAGGTTAGGTTAAAAGAGCTACTAGGAAAAGGTGCTAAATTAGTATGTAAGGAATATGACGCAAAAGGTAAGTTTGGTCGTATATTAGGAGACTTTGAACTTGAAGACGGTAGAATGGTAACAGACATTTTAATCGGCGAAGGTCAATGTGTTCCTTACTTTGGCGGATCGAAAGATGATACACAAGCCGCACATAAGGTAAACAGAACTCGATTACTTGCTGAAGGTGTAGTAAGTCAAATTGAGTACGATAAATTAACAAAGGAATAATAAATGAAAGACTTGATAATCAACAACTTAAAAAACAAGTATCAAAATCAAATTGATATTGCAAAAACAAACATTGCTGTGTTTCTAGCAAGTCCACAAGGCATAGCAGAACATATTGATTTTTCAGCAACAGTTGAAACAGAACTAGAAAAAATTGCACATGCAACCGATATGCTAGAAGCACTAAAAGTTGTGGTAAACGGATAAATACTGGTATGAAAATACAAGAACTTGGAGAAGGCAACAGTCCGCACAAAAAAGGTACTAAGAAGTACAAGAAGCACATGGCAGCCATGCATGCTGGCATGTCTGAAGAACTGTCACAATTCGATTATGAACGTCCTGAGAACAGTGAAGTCACTGTTCAGGGAATAGGTCGATACAGTATAGGGACGCTAAAGCAAAGTATCCAACGCCAGTTATCCTTGTTGGCAACACAAGCAGAACGTGGTGATTATGACAACATTAGATACGCATTAGACCCCAATAGTATTGGAGGAACACTAATACCCAAAGTAAATGCATTAGTTAAAGCATTAGATCAACTTGAAGCTGAACGTAAAAAGGGCGGGGCTCGTAGTGGAAACATCGAGCCGAGGTAAGGCAGATATGAAGTCCAGCCGCAAATAAAATCCAAATAAATTAATAACTTACAAAAACGGTTGACATTATGGCTGATTGAGTCTATAATAACAACATGAACACATTGGTCGAAGTTGATAAAGATGCATTCAAATATTACGGCGGTAATGTTCGTGTGCAACAAGGTCGTTTTTTTGTGCCACTACACATAGCATTAAAATTTCGGTTGACAACTGGTGCAAATGGTTCTATAATTAATCAGGTAGGTTAGTTAATTTTTAATTTTTATGAGAGGTTCAATCATGTTTACAGTAGCTGGAGTTTCACAAAAGAGTGGTGTACACAAAGTTCGTTTTGCAAACGATATGGTAACCCGTGTTAAGAATTTAATTAAGGATGGTCAAGCAGATATTAATCTTATTACCCTCCCTAATGCAATGGAGAAAGGTGAAGCAGTAAAATATCTTATGTCGCAAGAGTCATTAGTGGCTAAGCCAGAATGGCGTGCCGCTATCGAGACTGCCGACGCAAAGTACAATCATACTAAGATTATCAGAATCGCTGGTGTTAAGGTAAAAACATCTGTTTCTACTCCAGAAGTAGTTGCTGGTTAATACTAGCAAATGCATTTAAGGGCCCTTAGGGCTCTTAAATGTTTTTAACCGTTATTTAGTGTATGTGGAATGGTATATAAAGTACTTGCTTATTGTCCCTACATATGTTTAAATAATACTACGATTTTTGAAAGTGTCAAAAAACACGATTAGACTGTTCGTAAATCAAATCTTATTAAGGAGATTATTTTGATGAAAATGTTAAGCATAGCAAAAGACTGGCTCAAAGAGATCTTAGATCTTGGTATTGTGGTCATCGCCGTTGCAGTTATCCTTCAACTCATATTTGGAGACGCTGTACCGTTTATAGGTGGTGATGTTGTTGCTAACGTAATTGAACTTGTTAACGCATTAGGTTCACAAGGATTGGTTGGTTTAGTAGCACTTGGTGTTATTGTTTGGGCTTTTAACAAAGGCAAATAAGTTACTACCTTACACGTTGCATATAACGTAGCAAATATGGGGGAGTGTTATACTCCCCCATTTTTTTGGTTGACGTTTGGCTCGACTGGCACTATAATTAAGTTTTTATCAGGAGCATTCAATGAAAGCATATCGAGAAATAGACACGTATAAAGACTTTGATTTACCTGACAGCATTTTATATCTTAAAGGCGACATGCTTTATGCTACTAAATCAGGTAACAGTGATATTAGAGTTCTAACTACCCCATTAAGAATAGATAAACGTGGTAGAAAGTTTGTCGAACTAACAGGCGTTGAGATGCCTGACTTAAATAGTCAAGTACAAGTAATTGAAGTAGAAGGTAGCAAAGGCAACACCTACTATATTACAATGTCGGATACACCAAATTGCAGTTGTCCTGGCTATCAGTTCAGAGGTAATTGTAGCCACATTAAAGAACTAGATGCCCAATAAAACATTCTGTATCCTACCCTGGACACATTTCTTCCATGACCCAACTGGCAGAGTAATGCCATGTTGTAGTGCGCATTGTAAACAGCCAGGCAATCAACAACCTGATTATGGCAACATGAAACAGTTTACATCGCACACAGATATAATTAATCAACAAAACTTTAATGATCTTAGGTTAAAGATGTTGGCTGGTGAAGAAGCAATAGAATGTCACTATTGTTATGAGACAGAACGACACGGTGGTGAAAGTTTTAGACAAAGCAAGAATAGCATGCTAGACCAAATGATCACCATGGATGAGATCGAGAACATGACTAATCCAGACGGCAGTCTCAACAACTTTACAATGCGTTATTGGGACGTTAGATTTAACAATATATGTAACCTAGCGTGTCGTATGTGCGGTCCAGAATACAGTCATACCTGGGCAAAAGAACTTCAGATGAAGTTCCCAGACACATACATTGCCAGGGCAAATAAGTCTGACAATTGGCAAGAAATAATGCAAGGATATGGTCCATTAGATGATCTATATGAGATATACTTTGCTGGTGGTGAAGTTATGTTCCAGAAAGAACACTGGCAGATGCTGGATCACCTAATAAGCATAGGCAAGACTGATGCCATGATAATGTATGTAACTAACTTAACCAAGTTAGACTACGACAGCTACAAGTTACTAGATTACCTACCCAAATTTAGAGATGTCACATTCACTGTGAGTCTAGATGGTACTGGCGACTTGCTGGAATATATTAGATGGGGGGCCAAGTGGGATCAAATAGTTAAGAACATGGATGCAATTAAAGAGTTACCTAACGTGCATCTTAGAGTTAACCATGTCACCATGTGGTATAACGTTTTAGCACTGCCTGAGACATTAGACTTCCTATACGGTATGGGATACCTTTCAAACGCCAATCATATTGATCTGATGGTAGCCAATGAAGAGGTTAATCACGTGGGAGCCTTGCCTGATGACCTTAAAGCAGAAGCCTGTGAGTCTATACGCTCTAGTAAGTACTACCCAATGCTCAAAGACAAGTTAGAAGCAGTTATAAGTGCCATGACAGAAAATAATTTTCCCCTTCCAAAACAACGAGTTACCGCACTCGACAAAAGACGTGGCTGTAACGTCTTGAATCATATACCAAAATTATCTAAACATTTTGGTTGACGTTTGGTCCGAGTGAACCTATAATATAGTTATACTGTTAATAAAGAAGAGGGGAAACAAGATGACTGCAACGATCGAAACATACAATGTAGAGCTGGTACACCAAGAAGCCATGCAAGCGGCTAACACAGCGGCTCAGGAGTTTGCTAACAGTCACTTTAACGGTGGCGACGGTGGGGCGTGTGGCTTCAGCTGGGTTGATGTATACGGTGTACGTAGCAACAGCAAGCTGGGCAAGGCCCTGCAGACAGTGGGCTTCCGTAAGAGCTACTCAGGCTCCTTGCAACTGTGGAACAAGTGGTACATGGGCCAGAGCATTGATGCTAGCGGAGCAGGTGCAGACGCCTACGCTACATTGTTGAAAGACAAGCTGGGCTTGGACAAGTGCTACGCAGGAAGCAGGTTAGATTAAATTGGTTGACAGTTTGTCCAAAATATCATATAATACGTAGTATATTAACTAGTAAGGAGCTAAACAAGATGGCTTACATTTCCAAAGAAGACGTTAAAGCAATTAGAGACGAGCTTAAAGCAACCTTCCCTAAGTTCAAGTTTGGTGTACGTAAAGCGACAGGTAGCATGAGCGTTAATGTTACTGTTAAGCAAGGCCCAACAGACTTTAGCGGGTTTTTTGCTCATGGTAACGGCTATGCTCAGATTAATCATTACCACACTGGTAACTACGGTGAGCATGCAAAGTTCTTTGAGGAGATTGTTAAGATTATCAAGACTGCTCCTATTAACGGTAACGGATACCACAAAGGACGTGGTCACTATGATAACAGTGACGCACAATTTGACTACTACGACACTGCCTACTACATGAGTTTAGATGTAGGTAAGTGGAACGACCCATATACAGTTTCAGCTTAAGGAGAATCATATGTTAAAAGACTACATAGATTTAATGCACATTAGGTTTGATGACGATACCAGTTACTATTTTAAGCCAGGTACTTTCTGTTTACTCGAAGCAGGTTGGGACACAGTTCGAGACTACGAAAGAGTTACTGTTCCTAACAATGAGTACGAAGCAAAGAACGCAGGGGTCGCAATATAATGATTAGATTTATTCTTGGACTAGTAGTTGTATTTGGCGCATTGGGCGGTGCGGATCAAGGCACATTGGGTCTACTACAATCTACGCTGACAGCAGTAGGTGGCTTGCTCTTAATGCTCTGGGCATTGCCTAAAATCAAACAGCAATACGGTGACTACAGATGAAGGCTATTCTAATAGCAACTATGTTGTCAACTGGTAATGTGCAGACTATGGCGTTCCAGGATTACTTTAGTTGTGTTGAGTATGCTAACAGAAACAGTGGTCAGATATATCAAATGGAATGTGTGCCTGCTTCAGATGGTGCGGCAGAACATGGTGTTAAAGGCTTCTATAAATTAACCAAAATTATTGGTATATTTAGAAAATAACCGTTTGACATTTTATTAGAGTGGCTTTATAATTCAATAACATTTTAATTTAAGGAGGCATATTATGGCACTCTCGATGAAGGTCATAGAAAAAAAGTTCGACTTAGACTATACCGCAAGGGTACTTGATAAGAAGTTTAAAATAGCTGCCAAAACCGTAAAACCAGTTACTAATATTATTAAGGCTCGACCTTACACTGACGAGGAAAGAGACGCATACGTTAAGACCAATCCTACCCCAAGTAGAGAGGATAAACTTGTACAGGTGTTGTATACACGTGGTGCCAGTGATGTCGATCAGATTATTGCGTTCCTATTATTACAGGGAGATGGTAAGATCGAAGTACCTCCTGTTGAACAAGGGGCGATGCAATACGATGCTGTCAATAATTTAAAATACAAGGGCAACCCTAAATGGACTAAACTTGCTAAGTTGGTTAACATGGCAGCCAAATACGATTGTTATCCAGTTGCGGCTAAAAGACAAGGCGGTACTGATTTTAATAAGCCTGGCGCCATCGATCATTGGGGCAAGTTCCAAGCTCTAAAAGACCAGAGCAAAGATTTACAGGAATACGTATTTAAAACTCATTATACATATTGGCATCACAAAAAAGTTGATCAGGCGGAGATTGTCTTTCTTAGTGATATAAGAAAGGAAACAAATAATCCTGCCGATGAAATTATTCAATTCGTTTATGGCGTAGTGCAAAAGAAGTATGGGTCCTGGGACAAGGCATATAAACACCTACGTAAGGCTTATGAAAACTGGTTCCGTCATGTACGTTATGACGGTAACAAAATGAAGAAGGTGGAAAACAATGATCAGGCTATTGTAGGTGCATTGTTGCAGATGTATGTAGATGAATATGGTGGTAAGGAGTATCCAGGTAATTTACACAAAAAATATATTGAAAGCGGCTACAAAATAATAGACTTTGTTGATCCTAAAATTATTAAGGATGTAGAAAATAAAAACAAGATCAACTTAGAGCTCAATGACCGTGAGCATAATGAGATTATAGATACCAATATTTTCACCAACAGACCCAAGTCTAAAAGACGTATTGTAGACCTGATTGACAGTGTGATTGCTTCTAGTGCGGCTAGGAAAGCAATGGATGCAATCATTGAAGAGAAGGGTAAGTTGTCAGAGCCTCCAAGAAGATATTTACATTGGTTCAGACTAGGTGACCTTATCATAAAAGAGGATCGTCAACGACGTCATCAAGTTAAAAATAATGTTAGTATTTTCCAGAACGATTATCATACAAAACATTCTGCCCCGGCTATTGGTGTTATGACCGACCAAGGTGAGATGCATATATTAGATTCACAACATACGTTAACAGGCAATCAAGCGGCAACTGAGTATGGAGTAATTGAGAATGTCTAATAGTTTGTTATACATATTTGCATCACCGGGACTATATTCTAGTTCTGGTTTTGGCATAACAACTAATATTAACAGGAGAATACAAGCCTATATGAGCCATATAGGCCCACTTGCAGACAACTTTGAGATGAAGTATGTATATAAAGGTTTATCAGGTCTGATAGAAACTTTAGAAGATGACATTAAAGGGCTATTGTCTCACGACGTTTGGCAACCAGAGCATCAGAGTACAGGCAATATATGGTATACTGAATGGACAATTACTACACCGTATAATAATTTGAAAGAGTTAGTTGATAAAACTATTAGCGATAACTTCTATGACATATCGCTTTATAAAACGAACTTAAAATTGCAATGATTACTAAATTTACATATATAGACTACAGACTATGGACTATAATATACTTAAACGAGTAGACGAGCGTATTGAGCATCGTTGCACTAGCGAAAATATAAAACTCACGACAATAGAGTGTAAGAGCTGGTTAGAGGGTAGGAAAGGCTATAATCGCCGTAGAGGTGTCTATGTTATCACAGACCCTGTCAGGGTCATATACGTGGGTAAGGGATTCTTTAGTGCTCGTAACAAGAGCCATTACGATAAAGCCATTAACAAGGCTAACTACAACCCCAAGGGCTGGATTTACCTTAAAGAAACAATAGATTACGACATCACAAACTGGGTGCTCACTATAGTTGAGCTTGATTCTGAAGTAGATATCACGTTCCTAGAGGGCGCCTTAATTAAGGATTTGCAACCCTACGCAAACGATGAAGTGCATGCAGATCGTAAGTAATTAATTTTATTGAACTTCTTTTTTGCCCAAAAGGTTGACATATGGTCGGAGTGAACCTATAATATAGTTATACTGTTAATAAAGAAGAGGGGAAACAAGATGACTAATAACTACTTTGAAAACTTAGTTGAACAAGAAGTTGATATAGTACTTGATACTGCTGTTAAGAGTTCTTTCTACCAGAAAGAATGGTGCTCGGGCACATTGTTTATTAACGGCGTGGCCCAAAGTGAAATGGATCAAGTGCTCAGCAGACTCAGTGAAGTTTACGGTAATGTGTTAATGAACAGAATGGGCGACACTGACGAATACGCATTTGACTTTGCATTACAAGGAGAATAAAATGGAACAACAATTAGAAATCCTAAAGCAAAAAATGATTCAAGACTACAACAGTCGTTGCGATAATGTAGACATGCAGAAAGAGTTTGCTGACGGTATTGAGATCCGTGAAGGCAAGAAGTATTACAAAGTTACCAGCAACCGCTGTGTTCACAGTTTTATTGTTAAGCAGGACGGGGTAAAGTTTCGCAAGGGTGACATACTCAAAGCCGCATGTTATGCCGCACCAGCAACCAACTTTGCACGTGGTAACATATTAGAAGATTTTGAGATTAGATGGACAGGAGCAATTTAAACGAACATGTTAGAAAACCCAGGTGCTAACATAATCAAAGTAACAGGTAGCAGTGGTAACACATACGAAGTGGACACTGATAGCAAGACCTGTAGTTGTCCTGGATTTCAATTCCGTGGTAAATGTAAACATGTATTTAATACATGTTTACATTTACTGTAAATGTAAACATGTATTGGAGGCAACATGAACGAACGAATTAGACTACTTGCTCTACAGTCCGGCATGCTTGAAATACTCAAAGACCACGCCGCAGAATATGGAAACGGTACGCTTGAGAATACCCCATATTTAGAATTAGAAAAGTTCGCCGAGTTGATTGTTCGGGAATGTGTCATGTTTATTGATGTAGGTGCGTCAAAATTCAGTGACGGCAATGGCTGAGATCCAGTATTAGAGATATTGGTGACATGATTAAAGAACATCTTGGAGTTGAAGAATGAGAACAGACGTTGTTATTGGCATGTTTCTAAGTAACACGCAAATAGATGGCACATACTAAAGCGGCATGTAGACATGTATTGGAAATAGCATGATCAAGGGCCTCGACCATGTAGGTGACGAACATGAATGCAATGTTTGCTCTTGCGAGTTTACAGATGATGAAGGTGGGATACTGGGGTATTTTGGTATAATACCAGTATCCTTTTGTCCTACCTGTTACAGTAGCATGGTTGACATGGTTACCCAAGACTTTGAATTAGCACACGGAGACGAGGTATGAATAATGGCTGATACACCAATAATTTATAGTAGTAACAGTACTATTACTAGTCATAATTATGACCCATCCAATCATACTAAGAGTAGCACGCCAATAAATGGCACATTTAAAACATTAGCAATAAATGGTAGAGATGTTATGCAAGAGCTTGATGAAATTCGTAATTCACTACTGTTACTAAAGCGGCACGTAGATATGGAAGCTAAGTATCCTCGTCTTAAGGAAATAAAAGATGAGTACGAACAAACCTTAGCAAAATACAAAACATTCGACATACTAGCGACAAAAGGAGTTGAAGAATGAGAACACCTAGATTCTATGTCGCTGATGAAATAAAATACTGGGAGGTCACTAGTCCTGACAGTCTTGGTTTTATTAAATGTGTGAGACCCGGGTCCTGGCCAGGAATCAATATTAGAAAACGATTGAAAATGGCATGGTGGGCATTCACTGGCAAAGGCGATGTTCTTATGTGGGAGATTGAATAATGAGCGGCGATCATAATCAATATCAAAAATCAACTGGATGTGAAATGATGAGAACACAACCGCAAGATATAATTGCTAGACTAGAAGCAGACAATAGCAGACTTGCCAAAGAGGCTGTACTTGCAGACGCAATGACGGAAGGGTTAGATGAGTTCTTTGCGGGTCTTAACATGTGTTTGGACAAGTTATACACATTTGGTGTTAAACAGGTTCCTGAAAAAAGCCATGAGTACTTGGGCTTATCGCAAGGGTTGGCATGGTCGGTATTCACAACTCTAGCACACCAATTAAACTCTAGAGAGTTAACTGGCCACGCCGCCCGAGATGCTATCGAACTGGCATTGAGTGCCGCCACAGTGGAGCAATGGAACAAGTTCTACAGACGTATACTTATTAAGGATCTTCGTTGTGGTGTGAGTGAAAAGACTGTAAACAGTGTAGCCAAAAAACTTAAAAAGCCTGAGTATGCAGTGCCAGTGTTCAGTTGCCAACTGGCACACGATAGTGCTAACCATGAAAGCAAAGTGGCTGGTGAGAAGATGGTGGAGGTTAAACTGGATGGGGTCAGGGTGCTTACTATATGTTACCCAGATGGTACTGTGTCACAGTTCAGTCGCAACGGCAAGGAGTTCTACAACTTTGAACACATCAAACAACAGATCAGCAAGATAGAATTTACACAAGCAATGGTACTGGATGGTGAAGTAATGTCCAGCAGTTTCCAGGACTTGATGAAACAGGTCCATCGTAAAGACAATGTTGAAGCAAGTGACGCAGTATTACACTTATTTGACATCGTGCCCCTGAGCGAATTTAATGGGGGTAGTAGTACCAAGACACAACTGGCTCGCAGTCAAGAGCTTGCAGACTGGTATACCGCTCACAAAACAGCACTACCTAATGTTAAAATCTTAGACTATGAAATATTGGATTTAAATACCGATAGTGGCACCAACAGATTCCAAGAGATCAATAAACTTGCAATTGCTGGTGGTTACGAAGGTATAATGATCAAGGATGTGGACGCAGTATACGAATGTAAACGCACACATAGTTGGTTAAAATTAAAGCCATTTATTGAAGTAACACTCGAGGTAACAGGTGTCGAACAAGGCACGGGGAGAAATGAAGGTAAGCTCGGAGCGTTGGTATGCTCTGGGACTGATGATGGAAAAGAGATTCAAGTTAATGTTGGTAGTGGTTTTTCAGACGACGACCGACAAGAATTTTGGAGTTATCGCATTTCTATCATTGGTCATTTAGTGGAAGTACGTGCTGATGCTGTAACACAAAATCAGGATGGTACTTTCAGTTTACGATTCCCACGGTTCTTAAGATTCCGTGGATTTAACATTAAGGAAAAAGTATGAAAAATTATATTGAATTTATTAAATGGTATGCAAGTGGATTTAATCTTAAAGATGAGATAACCAGGTGGTTCTTATGGCTTCTTTTGGTGATTGTTGGATCGGCTGTATTTGGGCATCCAGAGTATTGGTTTTTTGGAATGCTACTATTGATACTGCTTGATCTTTGTGTTGGTATGATACACTGGAAGTATAAAGAATTCAAAAGTGAAACTTCAACGAGCGGCAATAAGGAATCCTAACAGTTAAGGGCACACTCTTAAATGGAACACGATAAAGATTCGTTAGCACGAAGGCGCCAATTATTGAAGGATAAGATATATGGCAGTCTTAATGAAATTAGCCGTGAGGGATACAAGTTTTATTATGGACTTACTATTGAGTATTCAAAATTTCATGAAGAGTATCATAATGACCTGTTAATTATTCTTTCACAATGGACAGCAGAGCTACGCAAAATAGAAAAAGATCAAGCAGATTACGACAGTAAGGAACACTTATTAAAACAATTGAGTAAAAAAGAATATTAATTGGTAACATAGACTATTGCATAAGTTAACAGATGTGTATATACTGTTATCATGTTGTTTAAAAAAACAACTACGTTTATTTTAATTAAGGAGAAATGCTAAATGGCAAATCTATCAAAAGTACGAGGACAAAATAAATTCCTCGAAACACATTTACGTGGTACCGGCAGAACATTGTCAACTGCACAAGCAAGCGCAAACTATGGTATTCAGCGTCTAGCCGCTCGAGTTTACGAACTCAGATCAGCTGGGCTTAACGTTACCACAGCTCGCAACAAATCAGGCGCCACAGTATACAAGATCTCTGCACGAGATACAAAAGGCAGCCGAGCACGAGTATTTGCTTAATCTAGCAGTACTCTAAGACATAGGGCTAGTCGCAATGACTAGCCTTTTTTACGGACAATCTTCCAGTATTACAAGCAAGCGATTTAGAATAAAGATATTAAAATGGACTGTAGCATTTTTACAACATTTTAGTTAACTTGTTATATTTTAGCAACATTTACTGAACTAAATAAAATTACTGAAAATATTGTTCAGTAACATAATAAAAGGAAATTTTTAAACATGAAATTATTAACAACTTTAGTAGCAACATTCTTCTTAGTAGCATGTGGCACAAACGAAGCAGAAGCAGATGACAATTGGAATACATCTGAACACAACTACAACCTCAACAGTGGTAACTGGGGTGTAGAAGTTAGAACCATGGGCAACGATGATTACGATCACGTTGAAGGAAAGTACAAGTTATCTGACAGCTTAGAGCTTG
>Ga0222674_1000010_pt1 | contig 180266 bp, 232 predicted proteins | sample AntAcemetagen866_FD_179804 | JGI IMG/M metagenome (GOLD analysis project Ga0222674, IMG submission 179804) | Saline water microbial communities from Ace Lake, Antarctica - #866 | ecosystem: Environmental > Aquatic > Non-marine Saline and Alkaline > Saline | place: Antarctica: Ace Lake...
GTGTCTTCGTCGTTGGTGTGGTTGGCCAGATCGACGCTAATCTTGTTGAACAACGCCATCACGTCGGATGGGCTCTTTTTACGCGTCTTTCCGTTGGATGGTTTGCGGGCCAGTGCTCCCTCTTCGCCCATCTTTGGCAATGGCACGCCCAGCTTGCGAAGGGCCGTTAGGCGTCCACTTAGTGAACCCTCTTGCATCCCGGTTTCAGCGACCACGTCGCCAAGATGCCCGATGATATTCCCTTCCGAGTCCTTTTTGTTTTGAGCGTTCAGAAACGCGGTGATAATGACGGCGTCATCCACGGAATCGCTGCGCTCTTTGGCGTTGCTGGTTTCGGCTGTGTTGACGGCTTCGGTTGACGTGTTCATCTAAATAGTTTCCTTCAAGGGGAGTGTAAAAGTGTTTTGGCGTTGTTGCCCGTCATGCCCCTATTATACTCTAGTTTCTTATTGTGTCAAGGGGCCAGACACGAAACATTCAAAGTTTTTTAGACGTTGATCGTCTTGCCCCCACCCGATAGCCGTTTGATGTTATCAAACTTGATCGTCATGGGGGCCGTCTTGCTCAGTCCAGTGCCCTTAGGGCTGAACTCCTTGATCGTCACCAATTGTGCATCGGTTGCAGGATGACCGTTGACGGTGTAGGTCGTGACGATACCACGAGCCCAGAAACCACGTAAGTACAAATTGCCCTTGTGCTTGATAACGGGAAGGTCCATCCCCACGTATTCGCCCCACGGTAAAGCACCCACTGCTACTGGTTGGCGTCCTTCACGCAAGGCTCGTTTGTTCTCGATTCGTTGCATATCGCAACCAACTTGAACCTGAAAAGTGGAATGCTTTTCAACATTGGCATCCCGCAAGGGGTTACCAGTCTTCCGCAGGCTTGCTTTGCTGGACTTTTCAACGGTCAAGAATGATCCGTTTTTCATGCCAGTAATCAGGTTCAGGATTTCAGTAGTGTTAGACATAGTTTCGTTCCTTAGTGGTCTAGTTCAAAATGTCAATATAAAATTGATTTTCTTCAACCGGTTGGCCTTTGCCTGCTTGTTCGGTGGTGACACAAGCATCCTAGCCAAAGTCCATTGTTGTGAGTCGTCTAAGATAGCTAGCCATGATTCTAGCTGCTTAGGGGTTAGTTTGTCAAGAGCGTTTTTCAGATCTTGTAAAGTTTTAATTCTCATTGATTTCTCTCTTTGCGTCACGGCGACGCTGTTTTTTGGATTGTTGTTTGTAAACGCTTGTTTTGGCGGTGCGACCCTTGCCGCCCTTGCTTCCGCCCATCCCTCTTTTCAGTTTAACGGCTTCGAGTGCCATTGTCAATCCCTCATTTTGGGAAAATTGCTAAAACTTTTCGCGTTGCTTCAACGTCAAGGATTGCCCACGTAGACTTCGTGATCGGCCTGCCGTCAAGTGTTACGAATGTTCCGCTATTATACGGATTGTAAGTAACCGCACAAGTGGTAAACTGTTGATTCGGGAAAGATTCTATGATTTTCCCCACAACGAAAGCGTGAACGTTTTTTTGACAGTTCCGCAATACCCTAAGCCTACCGGCTTCAGATACCCTATAGGTCACGTCCCACAATGCGATCCGGTCAGTATGGGCGACCACTAGTCCCCCTTGCTGGACAGACCATAGGCCGTTTCTCAAATTGCGATAAACCTTAACGAGCTTGCCGTAGTCGATAGGTCGTTTTTCTTTCATGCCCCAATTATACCAACTTTCACCCCTATGTCAATGGCATACGGTAGAAAAACAAATAAAAGAAAAACATGTTTTTCATATTGACAAGCCGTCCCAATTATGTTATGTGAAAAGGGCACCCCCATCAGAGGTATTTTGGATTTGTCAACCCCTAATAAATAAAAAAAAGAAAAGCCGTTTACCCCTTGCGTCCTTGCTCAGCTTATGCTATACTAAGTGTATATGGGCGAATTTTGCCGAATTTGAAGGATGGGGTAGTACACCCCCCATCAGAGGTTTTCGCGTTTGTCGACCCCAAAAAGAAATAAAAAAGAATCTTTAATTTACCTCTTGTGCCCGCTTGGATTCTATGTTATACTGTCGGTATAGAGTCTGGTTTTTCGCGAACTTGAAGGATGGGGTGAGACCCCCCCGAAGGAAGGCCTACCCAACCGTTCACCACAAACGCTATTCGTCAAAATCCATCAGGTTGCAAGCGACCATTTTTTCGCAGAATGCGAGTTGGTTTTTGTACAGTTCCAATTCGTTCACATCGTAGTGGACTTCGCCCCCTTCTGTTGGGGTTTCTGCTGCAACCCCTTGGGTTCCTTGCGGCGCCCATTGTGAGCGGTACAATTCCACGTTGACGGCCCGGCGTGCCCCAAAGCAACCACGCTATGAATTTTCGCCCAATTGACGTTCCGCATGTTTGACCATCGCGGCCCATAGGGCAGTACTCACGCCCTTGGGCGCTGGTGGCAATTCCTTGCCATAGGAAACGGCCCAGGCTGCGGACATCGCTTTACGTTCTAGTGCCATCGTTCTTGCCTTGTTAGCGTTGTGAATTGTGAGAATGAATTTTAACCGATAGCCCCGACCCCGTCAAGGGCCAGGGCTGTAAAAACTGGAAACTAAATTTTCGCCATTTCGACGTTCATGTCCAATTTTCGAGGGTCACACTGGAAGTCCTCGCAGTACTCCCCCAATATGGTGGGGAATTTCTCCCCCAACTGGACGGCGGCCATTTTTAGGCCCAGATCTTGCATCGCTTCGCTGTCGTTGTGCGGGCTGTTAAATGTCGCGATAATTCCGCGAATTGCGTCTAATTGGCTTTTCGTGATTTCCATCGTTTCGTTCCTTTTCGTGGTTGGTTGCTTCACTTCCCGGATTATAGCAGGTTTCGCCCCCCGGTCAACCCCTTCTGCCCTTCTTCTCTATTATTTTGCCTTGACCCTATGTTCCCGCAGACCTCCCACATGGGGGCGGTTTCGGTGATACAACGGCCCGTGATCGGCAAATAAAAAAAAAGAGAAGGAGATTTCTCCCCCTCGTGTGGGTGGGTCGCGTGCCCACCCGAATGAGGCGACCTCTCGTGTGGGTGGGTCGCTACCCCTACTTGGATTTCATGAATCCGATTTCTCTTTCGAGCCGTCCCAAGATCCACGACGACACACGACGAACCGCCTTAGGATTATTCGCAAAGCCAAACCGGTGGCCGATGCGATGAGCTGCGGAGTCGATGCGATCTTGCCAAACTTGCTCGGTCTTGACGTCCCTATCGTATTCATCAAACGTGAACCCGTTTTGAATGAGAATGATACTGGTCCTGCGAATCCCTGTAAACATTGTAGCGGGGGCTGAAAGTGGATGCCCCTTTTCAGGGGCGTTTGTCGTTTTGCGGATAGTGCAACCCGATAGAACGAGTTTGACACCCTCTAAGGTATTCGCGACGTATCCCGATGCAGTGCGAATAACAGAAACAACCCCGAACTCAACCCCGCGATGACGGACAATGACCCCCGAGCCGTCTTGGCATTCCGCCATGATGCGACGTGAGACGGAAAGGGTGATCTTTGCGGTTGTGCTTTGGCGTTTCATCGTCTTGTGCTCTTAGAGAGAGGTGGCGTGCTGGGAGTTGTTCCCGGCGAGATGTAGTTAGACCATAGTCGCCGAACCGTCGCAAGACCTCTTGACCATTTTGCCAATTGAATTTCAGCTCAAGTCGCGTTTTTCCCCGTGTTTTGCAGGGTCAAATAATTTGAAGAAAGCTTTTCAGAACGTCCAAAACCGGATCAATTTTGACGGGTTCTGGGAGGTCGAGAGGAGGTCAAGGTCGAGAGAGTCAAGAGCAAATTTTCCAATGTCGCAATTCTCACCATTGTCGCTGTAGTGCAACTATCGTGCCAAACGTTTTGGCATGGTATTTGCTCAGGTGGGTTTGTGGTGTGAATTTTAACATTAGTTATACCCCCCGGTGGGGTTTTATCTTCCCCCCAAAGTAGGTACTTACCCCCCATTTGGGGCCGGGGTGGTTTAGACTCCGCTCCGCAAAAATATCTCACGGTCTTTCCCAATCCACACAGGTAAGACCCCATTCGCCACAAAATCGCCCTCATTAGACTCTCTAAGAACCAAATTTAGACACATGTAAGTCATATAGGTATAGGTAGAGCTAAAATGTATATTTTCTGGTTGTTAAAGTGCCCTAGACTAGCTATAATAACACTATACCGCACACTTTAGTGTATAATCTATTACCCTAACAACTTAACTCATAAGGAATTACGATGAAAGAGCAAGTAGAATGCAGACTACACACAAAGGCAAGCGAAGAGCTACAGGTAGCAGTAGCCAAGGAAATTAACACACCAGACAGGCCATTAAGCGAGCTTTTGCATGATAAAGAACCATCAAACGACGATAGGGATTCTGGAAAAGGGAGTTCAGGAGCGGGATAGCACACGCATCCAGTTACTTGGCCCCGAAGCACTCCTAGAAGAAACAAAATTCAAGAGACTCAACACTGATGATGCGAATACTATCGCGGAAACTCATGAAGTTGAGTCATATTTGTTCTATACAGTTGAAAGACACACGGAAACGGAAATTGTTTCGGTAGAAAGAGGGGTGGGCAAACTAGAAAAAGAAGGAAAAGCCCACTTTATCAATAGATTACTACCGATATCAAGAGGAAAGACAGCGGAAAACCTGTTACCCTCTGCACAAATATCAGATTTCGAGGAAACTCGTGATACATTTCTTGTAATAGGGACATCTGCCCCTTCTAATATCAATGAATTGCTCTTCCTGCCCCATAGCGTAGCCAGTACGAATGCTGAGGGAGTACAGACGACGCCCATTCCAGAGAACTGCTTACTTGGAAGGCGAGAGGGCGATATTGAGGCTCTTGATAATACCGAGGTGGGAGAGGTATTGGGCAACGTCTCACTCAAACGTATCACATTGGCCCCTTCTCCTGTACCCACAGATCCAGCAAATGGGATGATGTTCTTTAACGAGAACATAAGAGAGATTCAGGTATACATTGACGGCGAATGGAGATCACTATAATGAGAGAAATCAAAGGAATGACAGAGGCAGATATCGTAGCTACTACGATGAAGGTCTGTAACAGAGTCGCCCCTAAGTATACGTTCTACGGCTATGGTCCAGACGACATGAAGCAAGAAGCTTATATTATCTGCATGGAAGCCATGGATAAGTATGATGAAAGTCGCCCTCTTGAGAACTTCTTGTCCTTTATATTGCCTGGGAGACTGATTAACGTCATTAGAAACAACCATTTCCTTAAAAACTCCAAGGACGACAAAAAGCGAGTGGCAATGCCGGGCCAACTCTCTAATGAAGAATCAACTCACTACTATGAGACGTTCATGCTAGATGATCTTGACATTTACGAGCTATTTAATATTGTAGACGATCAGATCCCATACGAACACAGGGAAAACTACCTGAAACTGTTAAACGGCGTACACATAGACAAAAAATCAAGAGAGCAAATCAATGACATCATCAGAGATATTGCAATTGAAGCAGGTTACGACCCACTGGACGCTTAGAATAGAAGACCTAAACCCAATAGGGGAATCACCTCTAGCAAACATGATAAAGATACTAGACCTAAAGGACAAGCTAGATGAAAGACTCAAGGAACAATACATACAACAGCTAACAGAACTTACACTCGATCCACCACCTCAATGGAGTAGATCGGGTAATACAACCCCTCCAGAGGAACAAGATGTTAAATACATATCCTTTTCTTTTAATGAGCCTTACATCACAGTCCGAAATTATCGCCCTAGTATTATTGGTGGTGTTATAACATGAGCGGACTAAAGAAAGGGCGTATTAGTAATAAAGAAGATGAGTTCATCCAAGAGAACTTAGAAGTTTTGACGCCAGAAGAGATTGGGGCCAGCCTTAACAGGAATCCGGCCAGTGTTGAAGACTACATCAAGAAGAAATACAATGTAGGCGTCACTGCACACGAGCAAGCGGAGTATCAGCTTAGGGATAGGCCTTACTATTACGAATTGAAGGCTCAATTTGACGACGAAGAGCTAGAACTGTTCGGGTATCACTGGTCTAGGATTGTAGCCCAGTTCAATAACGACGTTTTGCCTACTGAGGAAATTCAGATCGTAGACGTCATCAAGATTGAGCTTCTGATGAACAGATGTTTGAAGTCCAATAAGGATAACATTAGGGCGATTAACAGAGTCGAGCTAGAAGTAGAGAACGAATACAACCTAAGTGATGAAACTAGGGACTTTGAGCGTATTCTAAACATGGAAAGACAGATTGGGGCACTCAGGGCTTCACAAGAGGCACTAAATAAGGACTACAGAGACCTCCAAACAAAAAAGTCTTCCATGCTGAAAGAAATGAAGGGCACTAGAGAGCAAAGAATCAAAAGATTAGAGGACTCAAGAGAGTCATTCGGCTCGTGGGTTGCCCACCTACTGCAAAACCCTGACAAGTTGAAGGCTTTTGGTGTAGAAATGGAGAAAATGAGGCTAGCCATGGAGGGAGAGAAGGCTAGACTTTCCAAATACCACAAATATGAGGATGGTATGGTAGATCAGCCATTTTTAAACCATGAATCAGTCTTTGAAGACAAGAACGAAGGAGATAAATAATGGGAGACCTAGTAACATTCCCAGTTGAGGTTCCAGACGGCACATATACTGGCAAATGGTTTAGATATGACATCACAATTGAGCTAGGCGGCGAAGAAGTTGTGGGCAAGTGTGTGGCGGGCACTACTAAGGAGTATTTTGACTTCTGTGTAGTTAGAGTGGTCAATGGCCAAGCAACTGTCAAGCAAGCTACTTAATTTACTACGGAGTAAAAGGCGACGTTTATACAACAGAGCCTCAAATAATCGCTGGTACGCTTTGTGCCAACCTGAAACACGACAAGAACAACATTTTGGACAAGATTAGAGGAATTTATGACAAACAAAATTAGACTTTGGACACTAGGCAACCTGGAACACAAGATTCTGCCAACCAAAGAGGGAGTTCAAGCCTTCAAGAAAGAACTTGATAGAGTAGAGAAGTCAGACAAGGATGTAGAGAACATTGTTTGGGGTCCAGAAGTAACACTGACCACTACAGACAATTCATCCTACGAATCTTTAGACTCTATCAGTGTTTTAGAAGAGCACTTCCCTCTGTTAGAATCGAGAAAGAAGGTAGCTTTGATTTTCGGCGTTACTGGTATGGACGGTTCACATCTTGCGGATCTACTACTAGAGAAGGGGTACAAAGTAGTCGGAGTAAAAAGGCGAAGCTCGACTAATAACGAGTGGCGAGTGAAACACCTCTCGGATGAGGCCAACTTCTCGATGGTGAGCGGAGACTTGACGGACTATGCCAGCTTGGTTCGCATTTTTAGCAATATCGGAAATGTAGATGAAGTCTATAACCTTGCCGCCCAGTCCCATGTGGGGGAATCGTTTAAGCAACCAGGAGTCACATGGGATATTACTGGCAAAGGCTGTATGAACATCCTCCAGTGCCTTGTTGACTTGAAGATGACACACGTCAAGTTCTATCAAGCGTCTAGTAGTGAGATGTTTGGGGCGAATTATGACTACGAAACAGAAGCATACGACGGAATACACTCCAATGGACAACCTTACGGCGGAACCAGGATGTCTAAGAAGTACCAAGACGAAAACACGAAGCACTTGCCACAAAGCCCTTACGCTATCGCCAAGTGTGCCGCCCACATGTCTGTGAGGCTCTATAGAGAGGCCTACGGCATTCATGCGAGTGCTGGCATCCTATTCAACCACGAAGGCCCTAGAAGGGGCGAGAACTTCGTTACAAAGAAGATTACGAAGTGGGTTGCAGAGTTTGATAGATGGTTTGAAGGCCAAGACGCAGACGAAGTTGAACTTACATTCTCAGAAGACCATATTATTGCACCTAATTGCAGACGAATCTCCAAGCTGAGGTTGGGCAACTTAGAAGCAAAGAGAGATTGGGGCCACGCCAAGGACTATGTTAAGGCCATGCACCTGATGCTACAACAAGACGACCCTGATGACTATGTCATCTGTACAGAAGAGACGAGGTCCGTTGGGGACTTCCTAGATGTGGCCTTTGGCTGCATCAATATCCCAGACTGGAATAACTACGTGGTTATTGACCCAGTATTTTATAGACCCGCCGAAGTTGACTTTCTATTAGGTAAATGTTCAAAGGCAAGGGAAAAACTAAACTGGAAAAGAGAATACAGCTTCGACGACTTAGTCAAGGAGATGGTTAATTATGACATCGACCAAGCAAATGAAAAAGTATAACGTGACCATGAATTTCACGAAAGTGTATCAGGCACTAAAGCCCTACATGCTTCGTGAATACAAGCCCATTCCTTCAATCGACAAAGACAAGAAGAAAATTTACGTGTGTCAGTTTAGTATGACCGCCAAGAGCCCTGACGACGCCTGTTTCTTGTCTATGAAAAATCTAATTTCACTACTTAGAGACCAAGATGTTCCAGAGCCCATTGTTCGAGACGTAAAGAACATAGTTTCCATCAAAAACCTAGAGGAAGCAAATGACTAAAAGAGACTGGGACGATCCTCAATACAAAGCTTGGAGGATGGCAGTCAAGAAGAGAGACGGCTGGGTATGCCAAATGCCCGGCTGTAACTCGAAGAAAGCTTTGAAGGCTCACCATATCATAACGTGGGCAAGAGCCTCATCCATGAGGTTCGACCCTGGAAATGGCCTTACTCTCTGTAGGAAGTGTCATGACTCAATTTCAAAAAAAGAGACTCATTATCAGCGAGTCTTCCTAGCAATTGCGAGAAAGAACAATGGCAAAAGCAAGTAAGCCAAAATACACAATCATTCAAGACACTAGAGAGCAACAAGGTTTGTTCTTCGGCCCCTACGACCAGTGCGAGGGAATGATTACTGAGAAGCTAGACACAGGCGACTATACCATTAAAGGCCTTGAAGACAAGATCTGCATTGAGAGAAAAGCGTCTGTTGAAGAGATCGCCATTAACCTGGGACAGAAGAAACACGCCTTCATGGCAGAAGTCAAGAGAATGGAGCCATTTGAACATAAGTTCCTAGTATGCGAATTTACGCTAGACGATGTTCTCAAATTCCCAGAGGGCACCAGGATTCCAGAAGCTAAAAAGAAGACCCTAAAGATCACTGGAAAGTATCTTATGAAGTCTCTCAATGAGCTTGCGATCTACAATGACATTCACGTTGTGTTCTGTGAAAACAAGCACAACACCTTTATGTTCTTGAGCGGCCTATTCAAGAGGCTGCATGAGAAGTACACAGTAGGAAAAGTAAAATAATGAGAGAACTGCTAGAAGATCTTAATAATTTTTCCGTGGACCACAAGAATAGGGAGATTTTCGTTCACAGGTATTACAACAACAGTGAAGACGACGACATTGAGAACAAGATTGGTTCCATGTTCATCAAAAACCTGCGTGCCCTAGAGCACAAGCCTGGACCTATCCTTATTCATCTAAATGCTGGTGGTGGTGGAGAGTGGGAAGAGGGGATGGCGATGTACGACGCGATGACTTTCGCAGAATCCTACATTACCGTTTTGATCTACGGATATGCCTGCTCTATGAGTAGTATTATCCCTCAAGCAGCAGATTTCAGGGTTATGATGCCCAACTCTTATATGATGTGCCACTACGGCTCAGAGGCCTTTGTAGGCAATCACGCCAACAATAAGAGATATTTTCGCTTCGCTGGCAAGCTAACAAAGAACATGATAGAGATCTACGCATCCAAGATGCAGTACGGCCCCTATTTCACAGAAAGATACGAGTCAGACATCGCCCATAAGTATGCAACAACATATGTTCAAAAGAAAATGGAAGAGGGCGACTGGTATCTTAACGCAGAGGAAGCTGTTCATTATGGACTAGCAGACGAAATCCTAGGATCAACAGACTACCCTAATATCGCAGCACTAAAATACAATGGCTAAAAAGAAAAAACAACTAAAGAAAAGCGAAGAGAAACAACTAGAGATTCAGCTAAAGAAGATTGAAGAAGCTTGGCTAGGGCTAGGTGAGATCAACGACGACGAACTCTTTAATCCTACTGACTTTATTAAGCCAAACAGGGACGACTTTCACCTTAGGCTGAGCTATCTAATGTCTCGCCCTGAGTATTTCTCGTTCATGTGTAAGGAGCTACTGAATATCCAACTGCTGCCCATGCAGTGTTTGTTCCTTGACGAACTATGGAAACGTAAATTTCCCATGCTTATCGCTAGTCGTGGTTTTGGTAAGTCTTTTGGTCTTTCTTTATATGCCATTATCCGAGCACTACTGCTAAATGGTCGTAAGATCGTGATTGTAGGTTCGGCTTTCCGTCAGTCCAAGGTTCTGTTTGAATACATGGAGACGATCTGGCGTAATTCGCCGCTCCTTAGAGATCTATGTAGTGAGGGCTCAGGGCCTAAGAGAGAAGTTGACCGTTGCGTCATGAAGATTAACGATAGCGTTATCACCTGTTTACCCCTTGGAGATGGCCAAAAGATTAGAGGCCAAAGAGCTAATGATATTATTGCTGACGAATTTGCTTCAATTCCTAGGGACATTTTTGAAAACGTTGTTGCTGGCTTTGCGGCTGTTAGCTCTAGTCCTATTGAGAACGTTAGACGGCTGGCTGCTGAGGTTATGGCTAAAGATCTTGGTATCGAACTTGAAGAAGAACAGATTATCGAAGGCAAGCAGGCTGTTGCTAACCAAATCATTCTGTCTGGAACGGCGTATTACGAATTTAATCATTTCGCTGAATACTGGAAGAAATGGAGACAAACAATCAAGTCAAAAGGACACCCCAATAGACTAAGCGACATTTTTAATGGAGAAGAAGTGCCAGAGACTTTTGATTGGACTCAATATTCTATTATTAGAGTGCCCTACGAGCTTTTGCCTAAGGGCTTCATGGATGCTGACCAAGTTGCTAGATCTAAGGCCACTGTCCACAAGGGTATTTACTCTATGGAATTTGGAGCCGTGTTTACTAGAGACTCACAGGGGTTCTTCAAGAGAAGCCTTATCGAGTCCTGCGTACCCTCTCCAGAAAACGTAATCAAGGACCATGCAAATGAAGGCAAAGAGATTTCTTTTGAGCCTATGCTTATGGGCGACCCTAAAAAGCGTTATGTTATGGGCGTTGACCCTGCGTCTGAGAATGACAACTTTAGCATTGTAATCTTAGAAAGGAACCTTAGCCATAGGAAGATTGTGCATTGCTGGACAACAAATAGGTCTCAACACAAAGAGTTTAAGAAGTCTGGCTGGTCTACAGAAACCGATTATTACGCATTCTGTGCTAGAAAGATCAGGGACTTGATGAAGCGATTTAACACCGAGCACATCGCCTTGGACGCCCAAGGTGGTGGTATCGCCATTATGGAGGCTCTGCACGACGAGGACAAGCTTGAACCGGGTGAGCAGCCCATCTGGCCTACTATCGACGAAGACGACGAGAAGGACACTGACGACGAGCAGGGGCTACATATCCTTGAGATGTGCCAGTTTGCCAAGTACGACTGGTATGCAGAAGCTAATCACGGCCTAAAGAAAGACTTTGAAGACAAGATGCTTATCTTCCCTAAGTATGATGGTGCGAGCCTAGCATTGTCCTTAACAGACGACGAACTTACAGGTAGAACCTATGATACCATGGAAGACGTAGTCTTAGACATTGAAGACTTGAAAGATGAACTGTCCATTATTGAGATAACCGCTACGCCTAGTGGTAGAGATAAGTGGGACACGCCGGAAGTCATCATCGGCGTTGGCAAGAAGAGCAGAATTAGGAAGGACAGGTATTCCGCCCTCCTAATGGCCAATATGGCTTGTAGAACGCTAGATAGGGCACCAGCCCCATTGGTCTACGCCTCCTATGGAGGATTTGCTAATACCAGAGCTTACTCCAAGAAAGAGAAGAAGGGGCAGCTTATGAGTGGGCCTAATTGGTACACCCAGGGCATGAAAGACGTTTACGGTTAGTCGCCATTGTAGTTTTGAGGCACCACTTTCATTCCGCCGTTTACGTCTGGTCTGAGTTTAGTACCTGGGAGAAACGAGGAAGTCTCTGCAACAGAGTATGTTCCGTCGATGTTTCTTTGTTGAGTGGTAAATTGCACGAGACATCCAACACTCTTAATTTCCATAGCCTTGGCGGATTTCATCCAGCCCTGCTCTTCGCTACTTGCTTTGCAAAGTAGCTGCATAGTGTCGCCATTGCCAACTACGACAATGTCGCCGACCTTCTTCTTCGCGTCTTCTACGCTAACTACACTAAGGTTTTTTTCTTGTGGATCTGCTGCTTTTCTGATTGCGGTCTTCTTCTTAGCCATTGTGACTCCTATCTGATTGTTTGTGTTCTGAGGAAGTTCCCTCATACTCTATTATAGCTGAAAACACGTAGAAAGACAACTTTTTTCTTAAATGTGTATAATCTAACTGTAATCCGAATACTTAAACACGCAGAATTGGTGGCAACATGACAGAAAACGAAACTACTTGGAGTGAAAACTATGGCTCCACTGCGAAGGCTATGGCTATTCACGAAGAGAACAATGGTTCCTACACTGGAGTCTACAAAGGCTCAAGTGCTGCGTCACACAGGAGTTACGCTCCTCCACAACAACAGAATATAAGCACGAAGCCATCTTACGGAAGGTCGGATTACGAAGCCTTTCGCCCAGACTCGGCTGTCTCTCAAGATAAGAGACGCATGATTAGAGATTGTGTGAACGCATACAAGAACGTCGGATTGATTCGGAATGTAATTGATTTGATGGGCGATTTCGCTTGTCAGGGTGTCTCTTTGGTACACCGAGACAAAAGTGCCGAAAGTTTCTTCCAGCAATGGTTCAAGCAAGTAAATGGAAAAGAGAGATCAGAACGTTTTCTTAATAACCTCTACAGATCGGGCCAAGTCGTAGTTTACGAATCTTATGCAGACGTAGACGAGGGGCTTAGGAAGTACATGAAGGCCCTAGCTGGGGACATCAAGGTCAAGAACCCAACAAAAGAAGACAGAATTCCTTTTGCTTATACGTTTTTTAACCCTCTAAGTTTGGATGTCAAGGCTGACGGCGATCTATATCTGAACGTTAGTGGCAAGGCTAAGATTGGTGGGCACTTCGGAACCTTTGACTCTCAGAGCCAGAGAACGGCCAACATGCCCAAGTCTGTATTCGACAAGCTGCCCAAAGGTATGCGAGAGCAGATCAATAAGAACAAGGGCCAAGTCAGATTAGAAAATGGCAGGCTAAGCGTATTCCACTACAAGAAAGACGACTGGGAACAATGGGCTGACCCAATGATCCACGCTATCATTGATGATGTTGGTATGCTAGAGAAGATGAAACTGGCAGACATGTCGGCCCTTGATGGTGCTATTTCTAACATTAGACTGTGGACACTTGGAGACTTTGAGCACAAAATTCTTCCTACTAAGGAGGGTATTGATAGACTGCGTAACATCCTGGCAAATAACCAGGGCGGAGGCACTATGGAGCTTGTGTGGGGTCCAGAGTTAAAGTTTACCGAATCTAATACAGAAGTCCACAAGTTCTTGGGCTCAGAGAAGTACAATTCAGTATGGAACTCTATCTATGCTGGACTAGGAGTGCCCCCTACTCTTACTGGTATGTCTGGCAATGGTGGCGGCTTTACTAACAACTTTATTTCTCTTAAAACGCTAGTAGAACGACTACAATATGGGCGAGACTTGTTAATCAAGTTCTGGCAAGCACAAGTAGAGAAAGTTCGTAAGGCGATGGGCTTTAGATACGCTCCAGAGGTTGTATTTGACCAAATGAGCCTTTCTGACGAGGCTGCTGAGAAGAATCTTCTTATTCAACTAGCTGACCGTAATATCATCAGTGATGAGACTCTACTGGAGAGATTCAAAGAGACTCCTACTGTTGAAAGAGTACGTCTAAAGAGGGAAATTGCAGCAAGAGAGGGCGATGGTATGCCTGATAAGGCCGGTCCATTCCACAATGCTCGACATGTTCAAGAGCTTGAAAAGATGGGTAAACAGAAGGAATTCGACGATGACACCATGAAGAAAACAACCAAGGAAGAAAAGGAGAAGCTCAAGTTTCAGTATGAGAATGAGCCCAAACCTCCTGCTCCTGCGGCTGGTCCTGGTGGAAGCAAAAAGCCCGGTGGTGCTAAGAAACTAACACCCAAGGGCAATGGAAAGCCAAACGGCAGACCTAAGAATTCTAAGGATAGTGCCCCTAGAAAACAAAGACAGGCTAAGCCTAAGTCTAAGCCGGGTGTGGCAGAGCTAATCCGTTGGTCAGAAGAGGCTTGGGACAATAGTTCCGAAGTTTTGACTAAAGCATTCTTGGGTGCAAACGAAAAGAAAACAGTACGACAATTAACCAAGGCTCAAGTTAAGCAACTTGAGAACCTAAAGGTTGAAGTATTCACAAATCTGGAGCCTATGGAGCCAGTAGGAAAGAAAGAGGTTTATGCCGTTATTTCTGGGGGTAAACGAGTTCCTCAGGATCTAGCAGAGGCCTTTCAGGAGCACGACATTTCAATAGACACTATGCCCGTAGAAGCATTCCGTAGGAGTGTTATTGGTCACTATGTTGAATCATTTTGGCTCAGCTAAAAACCCATAAAACGAACAATTTTAACATTTTTGTGTATACTTTATTTAGAGGTAACTAATGAAGATTTTCGATAGAGAGAAGCGAGACGGGATTGAAGAGATCGTTAGATCTCAAGCATCCATTCAATACCAGAGTGTTGCAAAGTTGGTTGAGAATCCATATTCAGAACTTAACTTAAAGAACATCTCTGCCGCTATTGCGTCGGCGAATCAAGGTCAGATTGACCTTCACTACCTCAGTACCGTCCTAGTTTCGACTGGATGGAACAAAAACGATGACGTGTTTTTACCAGACCAAGTTTGGGCTGCTAGGAACACACCAGAAGACAAGCCATTCAATCACATGCACGATGAGACAGATATCATCGGGCACATTACGGGCTCACACCTTGTTGACCTTAAAGGTAACGCTATTTCTAGCGAAACACAAGAGGCTCCTAGTGAGTTTGAGATTATTACCGAGTCTGTTCTTTATAAGCACTGGAACGATGCAGAGCTTCAAAAGAGAATGGACAGTATCATTGCCGAAATTGGTGAAGACGCTTGGTATGTCTCGATGGAATGTTTATTCTCAGGATTCAACTATGCTTTGCTTTCTCCAGAGGGTGAACACATCCTACTACAGAGAAACGAATCGACTGCTTCTTTAACGAAGCACTTGAGAGCATACGGCGGAGTAGGAGAGTACCAAGGCTACAAGGTTGGTCGGGCACTTAGCGATATCGCTTTCTCAGGAAAGGGACTTGTTAGTCAGCCAGCTAATCCGCGTAGCGTTATTCTGAAATCAATAGCTTTCGAGCTAAGCGAAACAGATTTTACCGATGACGACATATTCACTAAGGGAGAGAACCAAATGAGTGATGTTTTAGAAAAAACAGTTGCTAAACTTGAGAAGGAATTGGCTAGTGCCAATGAGAAGTTCGAGAAAGCAGCTAAGGACGCCGAAGCAGCAAAGGCGAAAGAAGTTGAGTCAATTATCAGTGATAAGGACGCAGCTATTGCCAACCTGAATGAGAAGTTTGAAACAGTTTCTAAGGAAATTGAGACTTTGAAGGCTGAATTAGCTAAGAAGACAGAAGAGCTTGCCGCTGCACAAGAGCAAGTACAAGCCGCTGAGAAGGCACAGAAGACTACAGCACGAGTTGCTAAGTTGGTTTCTGCTGGTTTCACAGAAGAAGAGGCTAGTGCCGAAGTTGCTGACTACTCAGAAATGAGTGACGAAGGCTTCGACAAGATCGTTGCTAAGTTTGAGAAGTTCAAAAAGAAGGGCGACGAAGACAAGGACGACGACAAGAAGAAGAAGGACGCAGAAGCGGCCAAAGACGACGAAGATGCTAAGGCTAAGAAAGAAGCCGAAGCTAAGAAAGAAAAGGAAGGTAGCGAAGCTACTGCCGACACTTTTGACAGCACTAAGGCTGACGAAGACGTTGTCAATCCCGTCGAAGTTGACGAAATGGAAGCAACGAGAGCTAGTGTGTCCAACTGGATGACTAAGATGCTCGACGTTGAAGACAAAGACACAAACAGCAAGTAACCCACGGAGAAAAGACAATGGCTCTAAAACCAGACAGATATGAAGCACGTACAGACATTAGTTTCTACTACAATGCTGGCGTTGCAGAAAGAGGCGGCATCCTATGTTACGGACCAACTACAGGTTCAGGTGCGGCAATGGATCAAGGCGTAAACCTTGTTCAATACGAAGCGGCAGTTTCAACAAGTAAGCCAGTCGGCATCCTGTTGAATGATGTTGTTAACAAGAACTTAGTCAGAGAACACCTGAACGTCTACAGAGACGAAATTCAACTTGGTGGTAAGGTTACTGTCCTACGTGGCGGTTACATTGTTACCAATATGATTGACGCTGTTGGTGTTGCTGGCGGGGAAGTAGCTTATGCTAGTACCGTGAACGCTGGCAACTTGACAAACTCTGGCGACCCTACTCACGCCGTTGGTGAGTTCATGACTGCCAAGGACGAAGACGGCTACGCTAAAGTAGAAGTCAACCTACCACGAAACTAACCAACAGGAGAACATGAGAAATGGCTAAATTTGAAAAACCTGATGCAGCAACTATTAAGTTGCTTGCTGACACAGGTCACGAAGACTATAACGTTGCTGTTGCTGCTCAAAGAGAGTTCGCTAAGGCATTTGAAACCCCACTAAGAAAGGTTATCCTAAGTGGTGACATTCTTGATGGTATTTATTCACCTATTCCATTGGAGAAGGGAGACGTTGCGGAATACCCAACTGACCTTATTGCTCCTGGCATGGAAGGCGAGCATGTGGCTTACACCAGTCCTGCTCACGGTAGAATTCCTGAGAAGACCCTGGAAAGTGATTACATCTCGATCCCAACCTATCACATTGCATCGTCAATTGACTGGTTGCTAAAGATCTCTCAAGAAGCTAAGTGGGACGTTACCCAACGTGCTATGGAAATCTTCAAGAACGGTTTCGTTAAGAAGATGAATGACGACGGTTGGCACACGTTGCTAGCTGCTGGCGTTGACCGTAACATTTTGGTTTACGACGCTGACGCTACCGAAGGTATGTTCACCAAGAGATTAGTTTCTCTAATGCAAACCACAATGCGTAGAAACGCTGGTGGTAACAGTGCATCGGGTGGACGTGGTCGTTTGACCGACCTTTACGTTTCGCCAGAAGCTCTGGAAGACGTAAGAAACTGGGGAATGGACCAAGTTGACGAAGTAACACGTAGAGAAATCTACATTGCTTCTGAGAATGGTGCCCCTATCACTCGAATCTTCGGCGTGAACATTCACGACCTGGACGAGTTGGGCGAAGGTCAAGAGTACCAAGAGTACTACCACAACCAGCTTGGTGGCAAGGTACAAGAGGATGACAGAGAGTTGGTTATTGGTCTTGACAGAAGCACCAACGACTCGTTTGTTATGCCTATGAAGGGCGAAGTACAAGTCTTTGAAGATCCTACGCTTCACAGATCGTACAGAGTCGGTTACTACGGTTGGGTTGACGCCGGTTTCGGGGTATTGGATAATCGCCGGATCATTCTCGGCAGTTTCTAACTCAATAAATTTTGAAAAAACGTCCACTTTTGGGCGTTTTTTTTTAGACTTTGGTGTATAATATGGTTGGAGAGAGAATTTTTCACAAACCATAGGATACAAAATGTTATTAAAAGAAAAGACAAAAACTGAACTGGGAATAGATATTGACTCTCTTTCTCAAGGTTCCCACAAGAAGGTTTACGCACAATGTGATTATTGTAAATCCGATTATCTTGTTCAATTTAAGAATAGAAACGGAAGTTACAAAAAATTCCCTAAAGATTGTTGTATAAAATGTAAGTTCAAAAAAAGAGAAGAAGTTTCATTAGCAACTCATGGTGTCAAGAACTCTGCACAAAGAGAGGATGTTAAAGAAAAACTTAGAACTTTCAATATCGAAGACTATATAGATCAAATAAGAGATTTAGCATCTAAAGGTTTCAGTTCTTATAAGATATCACAAAAGTTAAATATTCCTAGTACAAGTCTAGAAAGGTTTTTAGAATCTACAAAACTAGATTTTTCAGTAGTTAAAAACAATAGAGGTAGAACTACAAAAGCCGCTATGATAGATAAATATGGGTTAGAATATAAAAAAATACTTGCAGACAAGTTAAGAATAATGTCTAATAAGTTATATGCCGTTGATAATTACTTTCAATCTGAGGAAATTAAGGAAAAATCTAAACAAACAAATTTAGAAAAATTTAGAGAAGACCATTGGAATAAAGTTGAAAAATTAAAAAAGAGAGGTTCCGAGAACACATTTTCGAAAGAAGAAACTAAAAGTAAAATAAAATCAACAAATTTGGAAATATACGGTCACGAGAATCCAAACTCTTCCATAGAAATAAAGGATAAATCAAAACAAACACGAATAAATAACGGAAACGAATACAGTTTTGAAGGTATTAGTATAAAAGATATGTGTGACATTACTGGTTATTCTATAACTAGAATGAGAGATCTTATTAAAATGTATGGACACGACGCTGCTATTAAAATGTCTCCGTTTCAAAGTTCTTTAGAGAGTGCGATTGAAGAGTTTATAATTAGCTTAGATCTTTCTTATGAGAAACAATTTAAAGTAGAAAGTAAAAGTTGTGATTTTAAGGTTAACAATATACTCATAGAATGCGACGGGCTATATTGGCACACGGAAAAGAATCTAGAAATAAATAGAAAAGTTGACGGACAAAGGTATCATTTTCAAAAAAGAGAACTTTATAAAAAACATGGATACCGGTCATATTTCTTTCGCTCAGACGAAATAGAAAACAAGCTCCCTATTGTTAAATCTATTATCATAAACGCCCTCAGCCTCAATTCCGTAAAGTTTTATGCTAGAAAGCTCACTTTTCAGGAACTCACCAATAAAGAAGGGTACGAATTCTGTCAAGAACATCATCTTATGGGCGGTCACAAGACTGTAAGTAAAACATTCGCCCTCATGAACGGTAATATCGCCCTAAGCGTCTTCCAGGTTAAAAGGCTTGGTAATGGAAAGGGTTACGACCTGTCCCGTTTCTGTACACTTCCAGAGACAACGATAGTGGGCGGATTTAGTAAGCTTCTATCTGGATTTGAAAAGATTTCCAAACCCAATCGTTTTCAGACCTTTATAGATCTTCGTTATGGTTCTGGAGACTATCTTGAAAAACTAGGGTTCTCCCAAGAGTCCTGCTCTCCCAGCTTTAACTGGACCAACGGCGTAGAAACCTTTCACAGGATGAAATTCCCTGCATCTACCGGTTATGATTACGATATGGTTAAGATATGGGACTGTGGACAACGCAAGATGGTTAAGAACTACTAGTTCGCCCTACTCTTTATTTTTACAAAGCCATTATGGGTCAAGATCTTTTTAGGTCTTGGCCCTTTTTTGTGTATAATACAATGTAAACAAATAGGATTTTCACAGAGGGAGACAATATATGACCGCTCTATCAGAGTATTTGCAATCAAGAGTACAAAAGGCCTTCTTTCATGGCCAAACCCTAGAATTGCCTTCTAACATTTCCATTGCCCTGACCACAGATCTTGCAGAAGACAGTCAGGATGGATCGAGTATCCCAGAAGTTCCAGAGTCAATCAGTAGATCCGGCGTCATTGATGGCGTGTCTGGAGTATATGACTACGAAACTGGATACTCAAGACTTGACATTTGCATCCCACAAATCAACGGGACTGACCACTGGGCTTATACCGAAGGTGGAAACATTAGCAATGTTAAACAACTAGTGTTTGACACATGTAGAGAAGCTTGGGGTACTGTTTCTGGTATTGCTGTACTTGACAGTGATGTATACGGATCAGGCAATCTACTTTTCCATGGCGAACTCGAAGAACCAAGAAGAGTCTTAAAAGGAGACGCACCTAAGTTTGATGCGACTGTCCTAGAAATCTGCCTAAGCTAAAAGAGGTCAGCCATGCCGATCAAAGACAAGAACGTACTAAGGGCAGAAATAGAAGAAAAAATAGAGGATAATGAACAGGGCCGAGTGTCTCCAGAAGATATTAGATCGGCCCTTCTTGACATTATCGACTCCAATCATGTGCTATCAGTAGACAAGAACCTTGTTGCTGCTAATCTATCGTCTATTGACGTTGGAAACACATATCTAGGAGAAGAGTCTGCCACAAAAAGAGACGTAGAATACAACACTTCCGTGGGTTATTTTGCCCTTCGTGCAAACGATGGGGATCAAAACACCGCTGTGGGTGCTTATGCGTCTGCATGTAATATCTTTGGAAGTGGGAATACTTCTTTAGGTTATTCAGCCCTTGGTAGCAACTTTGACGGCAATAACAATGTGGCCCTTGGCAAACACTCCTTGGGTAGAAGTAAGAACGGCAGCTTTAACGTTGGCATTGGCCACGGTGCTGGTTACTACATTGACGACAATGATAGCTACAAGTTTTACCTTGGCTCTCACGACATTGATGAATCTGGAATGTGTAATCATCCAGATGGCATCGACGGTATGGCTCCGCTTCTTTATGGAGACCTTCTAAACGGCACTCTAGTCGTTGGCTCTGACGATATGCACGATCAGGGTGCCCTACAGGTTAATGGAAACATTACTCCCGTTAGCAATAGTGGAACAGACAACCTTGGCTCCTACGACTACCCATGGAACAAGGCATACGTCAAAGGAATTGACTCTAACGAGACTTTTATTGAGTCATGGAGAGACTTTAATCCTCGACAAGCTTCTACTTTTAATCTAGGCTCAGAAGATAAGCCCTGGAATCACTTACATGTAGACAGCTTGCACGTCAATAGCCTAGCTGACTTGACAAACGTTAAGTATGTTCACATTGAAGACTCTACATTCTACGACAAGCAGATCCATCTTGCTAGTAGCGGCGTAGACTCAAACAACAACGCAATGCCCTATCTTACCGACGAAGGCGTTGATGGTGCTGGACTTGTAGTAAGAGCTAGTGGAACAGACTACCTAAGATCTTATTCTTGGACTTACAAAGCCCCAGGCCTTGACTGGGAATGTCCAGAAACAGAAAACGCATACTCCAGATCTGCATGGTTATCAAACATTAGTGTTGAAATCATGGATGGCAACCAATTGAAAACCCAAAGAGTGATGAGTTCTGACTCATTAGCTTTAGTTGGTGGTGGTTGTTACGGATTCTTTATTGATGGAAAGGTCGTACTAGGCACCCAGGGCGACAAGGACGCCCTTGATAACGAATACTACAAGCCAGACTACATTAGCTATGCTACCGGAGACTACGCTAACTTTACAGTAAGTCGAGAGTCTGGCATCTTCATGGAAGACAACCTGCTTAGCCAATACGACGGCTCCAGCAGCCTCACAGGTTTCAAGAGAAGATATGTCGACACAGATGACTCATTCTTTGTCCTGTCGTCTCACGCAGGCACTCAGACGCCCACAAGTGAATTTGTTTCGATGCGAGACAGATCGGCTTTTGGTTTTTCTGACCAACCGAATTTTAGACCAGAGACCCTTGTTAACACGAAGAGTAGTGGCGATGCCATCTTTAGACATACTGGTGAGGTATCGTCTAGGATTCAACTTTCTAGTCCAGACAATTTGTTTACAAATGGTGCAGAGATGTACTATTCAAATGAAAATTCTAGGTTTGGAATTCTGACTAAGGAAGGTGATACGGTTCGCCATGCTCTGACTGTTAGCGGGGATCTCATTGGTATCAACCAAGACCCATTTGCTACACTTACAGTGGGCAAAGATAGAAATGCAAATGCGGCTATCTCGTTACAAGAGGGAAGTGGGCAATTAGAAGATAAAGAAGGATGGGGCACTATCTATGTTAGGAAGATCTCTAACCCAGACACGCCAAACTCTGTCTTCTACAGAAATGAAAACGGCGACGAGTTTGACTTGCTTATGTCCTCTGGGGACAAAATGGCTCCAGACAGCGTCTACTACGATGATTACGGTAATACGTTTGTAGGTTATCAGTCTATTGAAGATAGATTAAATCCTACGAGCCAGGGCTACCTTTCTAACAATACAACACTTGGGCACAGAGCCCTAGCAGACCTTTATTACGGCAGCAACAATATCGCTATCGGCCCCAAGGCTGGAGAGGGTATCGTTTACGGCCAGAACAACATCTTTATCGGCTCAGAAGCGGGCCTAGTTGAAGACGACCTTGGTCAAACGTTCTATAACCAATTTAGACTTGGACACAACGACGAAGACTTACTTATGTCTGGGCAGTTACCAACGCCTCAAGATAGGGGTTATGTTTATGTCCAAAGTGACCTTGGTATTGTCAGTAAAGACAACTTAGATAGATTTAGAATGGGCCAGCTTGGTGGAGATACGATCTTCACAAAAGAAAGCTCTGGAAACATCTACTTTAGATACTTTGACGATTTCGTTAGCGGCCCCTTGGTTATTAGCGAATCGGGCATCAAGACTCCAAGAATCGAATTTAACGACGGCACTTACTTCGACACCTCTTATGGTGTTAAGTTTGAAGCTGGCAATGCTATCTCTTTCACTCCAGAAAGCGGAACAGACCGTAGAATTATTGATGTAGACTTTGATAAACTAGATCCAAGCGACGAAATGTATCAAGATACATACGTTATGGTTCAGTCTTCTGGAGAAAACTACAAAAGTTCTATCCTTAACATTGCTAGGTTTGTCAATCCAGATAATCCTGAGATGTTCTTTGACTGTGGTGGCGGATATAACATCGTCGTATCAAGAAACTCAGACGTAGATAACTCTAAGAACTGCAACAACCTCGTTGGCGGCTTTAAGGGCGGTCACAATATCGAAGGCTTTACAAACAGTTTGATTCTAGGTTCTAAAGCTGGCGAACAAGCCACCATGCAGAACCCAGACCTTTCTATCGACATCGCCGCAGTGTTCTTGGGATACAACGCAGGTAGACAATCACACAATGCTGATAATTCTATCTTTATTGGCCCTTCTGCTGGACAACATTCAGAGTATTGCGACAACTCTATCTTCATTGGAAACTCTGCGGGACAATCTTCGTTCTCTTCTAAGTCTATTGCTATGGGTGACAACACCTTAGTAGACGTAGACGGAGAAAACAACCTAGAGATTGTAGCAGACCACAGACCTAACAATAGGCTTATCAATGGAGAGATGAGCAATAAGTTTAACGTACAAGGGGTTATCGCTGGAGACCACTGCTCAGGCAGAGTTTCTGTTGGTGGTGGAGCTAGAGTATTCCCTAGTGCTGCATTAGAAGTTGCTGCTGGATTTGGAGATAACGAAACACCCCTACAACAATGGTTTAATGGGCAGGGCAACCTTGTCGCATATATGGACCAACAAGGAAACTTGGTGTTGAAAGGCTCCATCGCACAAAACAACTCTTACATGGGTGATACCAACCTGTCACCAGCGGCACAGCTTAACCCAGACATCTGTGGAAATACCAACAGCACTGGCAACTCTTCGGACCAAGGAAACGGAGGCGGAACTGGAAACAACGATAATCCTAGTACTGGATATTCAATTTCAGCTTCATCTTCAAGTGTTACTACTGGAGAGTCTGTAACGATGGTTGTTACTAGATTTGGAGGAACGCTAGGCCCTATGGTGTTAAGTCTTAGCTCTAGTGATACTTCTAAGGCAACAGTGCCCTCGTCTTTAACTATTCCAGACGGCGTTAGCAGTTCTGTGTTTAATGTATTGACCAATAACTCTGGAAATGTAAGCATTTCAACGATACACCAAACACTTGGGTCAAAAGTTATTCCTATTGTGATTAGCAATGTTGTTTCAACATCAAGCTTTACCTTTGTTCCAAACTCAAACGTAATTTCTGTTGGAAGCTCAATGTATATCTATGGCTCAAGGAGCGGTGGAGACATTAGCCAACCAGAAACGCTGTCTATTAGTTACTCAGGAAGATCTTCTGGACCTTCTACGGTAACCTTTGCTGCAAATCAATCTCAAACATCATTCTTGATAGAGGGAACGTCGGTTGGACTTGCGAACATAACGGTTGGAACAATACCAGTGCAGTTCACAGTTGAGTCAGTAAACAACGCGCCATATTTTAGTGTTAATCCAAGCATGACACCTGGAGACGGCCCAACTGGAACTACGTTCACAGGAAATGACGGAAACATCGAAAACGGAGACCTTCAATCTAGGTCTTGGTTATTAAATGGATCTTCTATTGGAACTGGTTTAAGCGTCACTGTAGGCCAACCTGGAACACTTGTGTACTCTGTTACTGCTGTAAATCTTAGTAGCGGACAAACCGTTACTGCGAACAGCAATGGTTCTGTGGTATACGACATCGTTGACAACACTCCTTACTTCTTATCAAACCCAACAATATCCCCATCTAATGGCACAACAGCCACAAACTTTGAAGGATCAGAAAGCGTTGGTAATGGATTTGTTCAGTCTCGATCTTGGAGATTGAATAGTTCAGAGATTGGAAGTGGTGTTAACGTAGTTTCAGCTAACCCTGGAAATCTAACGTACACAGTTACGATTGCAAACAACCAAGGAGAAACGGTTACGGCTACTAGTAGCGTAGCGACGGTTGTGGCACAGTTAGACCCAGTGACGTTAACAATTGAATCTATTAAGCCTGCATTTGACTACGAAGACAACAGAGATATCATAGTGGATAGATCTGGTGGAGATATTACCCAGCCTTTGTCTGTAACACTTACCGTTACAAGCAACGACGTACACGAAAACGTAGCGGTGACGATTCCTGCAAACCAAACAGGGGCATTCGGAACTGTTCAAAAATTACCGACTTGGTATCAAGACAAAGACTATGGTGTAATAACCCTTGTCGGAACGGCCCTTGGTGGATCGGCAACGTCGAACAGTCTTGAAGTTAGACTTGAGCCAAAGTATTGGTCTATTGAAAACGGACAACCAGAAACGGAAAGAACCTACTTAAAGAGGGAATGGTAATGTTAGATTACATACAAGAGATCTACTTAACAGATCAATATAAAACAGTTTATTTAGACACCTATAATAGTAGTAGAAATTTGTTTAACTACAGAGGCACCAATCTAAAGCTAGGATTTGCTTGCACTATTCCTGAGTTCAATAACGCCCCAGGTGAATGTACGATCACTGTTAGACAAGGAGAAGTAGACATAATAGAAATAGATGTTTCTACATATCACAACGAAAGAGTTTTAATCGACTTGCCAGATACGGATGTTGAATATACAGTTAACGCAAGTATCAACACCGACAGTCAAGGTTCTACATATATTCCAGACAGAGAGCTTGTATCTGTCGAGATCTTGACAGAAAGAAATACTAACTTCTCAACTAATACCAAGTATTCTGGAGACGATCCTTTTGCGAGTTTTGTTTTCTCTGAAACAGAGAAGATCTTATTTGAAGACGTGAACTCCAACACATATACAACAAACTCTTACCTACAAGGCGACTTGATCTCAAACGATTTGTCTTTGAACTATGCGGACATTAAGAAGTCCTCAACGTGTAAGGCACTCTACTGTTTTTACAAATATCCAAACATCAATCCGTCTTACTTAAAAGAGATGTCTATTATTATTAACACTAATAGCAATAGAGAACTTGATGCTTCTAATTATTCCACAATGTCTCCTTCTTACCAACAGAAAGAGCTTACGGTGTGTAAGCCTTACTATAGTGTAAATTCAGACCACCTGGTCTTCATGGAAAATATGTGGAGATTTGGATATTCCGATGGCTCCAATCTAAGCATCTTTGAAAACAACAATCAGGTAGAAGTGAACGACGGCCTACAAGTTATCAATCTAGGTCTCACTAACCCCTCAATCGCTGAACAGAACAATTGGTTCTGCATTATGTTTTTGTATTCAGTTGACGAGCCCAATGGGTTTAGGCTGTCCACAGATACAGACACCAAGCCAGTAGTGAGGTGGAAATATGAACTATAAGAAAGAGCTTATTGTCTCTAGGTACTCAGAAAATGTTGAGTGGCTTTATGAAGTAGACTCTTCTGTTGATTCGATAGTTCTATACAACAAGGGCGAAGAGTTAAAACCATTTGATGACAAAAGGGTCAAAATCGTAAAGCTAGAAAACGTAGGAAGAGAAGCACACACCTACATACACCACTTTCTAAAACACAGAGAGAATCTGGCAGACACAACGATTGTTTGCCAAGGAGACCCATTCGATCATTCTCTTGACTTCTTAGATAGGTTAAAAGTAGATTACGATCAACTTACCTCTCTAACACATAGATACAAGTCAGACTGGCCACTCCCACATGTGGTTGCTAAAGACAAGATCTCAACCTATAAGGGCTTTGAGATTAGAATGGGAAACATGGATTACTTTGGACATAGAGACCAAAAGACAACCAGAAAATGGTTTGAACAGACTTGGAAGAAAATGTTTGAAAACCCGTGCCCCGTTGGTTACTTCTACGGATACGCAGCTACATGGGCGATCCCAAGGGATTTAATTAGATTCAGAACAGAAAAGTTCTGGTCGCACTACTACGGATTGCTCTCTAAACAGTTTGCCATGGAGACCTACATACGTTCAACAGACGCCTGGGCATTTGAAGCTCTTTGGAAAGCAATCTTTACACCTTCCTACAGGACAATACTCTAATGTACGACTATTTAATCGTCGGGGCCGGACTATTTGGGGCAACTTTTGCACAGATAAAGGCAGAAGAAGGGAAAAAGATATTACTCGTAGACAAGCGTGAGCATATTGCGGGCAACTGCCATACGCCAGAAGTAAGTGGGATTAGGGTTCATCAGTACGGACCTCATATCTTTAACACAAATTCCGACAAGATTTGGAGCTATGTCAACAGATTCACAAAGTTCAACAACTACGTGAATAGGACTAAGGCCAGTTACGGAGGTGTTTTATACTCTCTGCCAATCAATCTGATGACAATGCAACAAGTCTGGGGCGTCACAACCCCAAGAGAAGCACAGATGAAGCTGAAAGATGTGGTCATCCCCAACGAGAACCCTAGAAACTTTGAAGAAGCGGCACTCGCAACGGTTGGGAAAGAGCTTTATGAAATGTTCTTTTATGGCTATACAGCCAAACAGTGGGGCGTAAAACCCAGGGAGGTTCCTGCCAATGTCTTTGGTAGACTTCCAGTGAGGTTGACATACGATGATAATTACTTCGTAAAAACTCACCAAGGTATCCCAACAAGGGGGTATACTAATATGGTGGCTAATATGATTGACCACCCTAACATTGAGATCAAGCTAAATTGCGAGTTCTCAAAAGGCATGATGCGGATGGCAAAGCAAACTCTCTATACTGGTTCTTTAGATAGCTACTTTGATTACAAGTTTGGCCCCCTGGACTACAGATCTTTAAGATTTGAGTGGATCTACGGCAAAGGAGACATCCAAGGCAACGCCATAGTAAACTACACAGAAAAACACGTACATCACACAAGACAGATGGAGCACAAACATTTTTACATGCAAGAAAGCCCACTCACTGTCCTTAGTAGAGAGTTTTCTCAGAAATGGGAACCTGGGAAAGAAAGATACTACCCCATCAACACCCAGAAAAACAACAAGACGCATAGGCGGTATAAAAACTTAGCGGACCAAGAAGAGGGTCTAATATACGGGGGCAGGCTTGCCTCCTATAAATACTGGAATATGGATCAAACAATAGGGGCCGCAATGTCTCTATCTAAAAAATAAGTAAAAGAATATCATAAGGTGTGTAATATAATGCCAATCGTTAAAACAATAACTAGAGAACTCACAAAAAACATCGTCAACTCTTTATCTCCACTGGAGATCCTAATCCATTCTTCCAAGTTGTTGATGCAGCAACTCGTGAGTCTGCCGACTATATCGAGGCAACGGGAGACATGCTGTCCCTAGTAGAGATTGGGCCGATTAATCGTGATATATGGTTAATTCCAGAGTATGGAGTCGCCCTCTATCTCACAGGTGGAGACATTGTCGATATGTCTTTATTCTTTGAAATTGATGATGTTACTGAACTTTGCCCCTTTAGCGAAGAAAGCATATTAGACGAAGAAGTAATACCACAAGAGACATGGGAAACTTGGGGAACACATGGAGAATCTCACAAACCTCAAAAGGTTGGAGACAAGTGGTATCGTTCTAGCAACGTTGGAATATCTGGCACACCTCTGAAGGAAATTATTTCTGAAAACTGATTAGAATAGTGTATAATAAAATAGAAGAAAATTTCAAACTAGCCTCCTAGCCCACTACGCATCCAAAACCGCCTACTCCGACTTTTCTAATGTCTGGCACATCCCTCGATCTATCGCAAATTCGCACCGACGCTCTCACGAGTGCCGCGTCGTTTCGCACGTTGATCGGTGTGTACTCGACTGCGGACGTCGATGGGCTGATCGCTGCGATTACAGCGTTGACAAGCGAGGACATTGACACCCTTGCTGAAATCAACGCGATCATTGGAGATGCCGATGTTGCGTCAGTGTCTTATGTCGATGGACTGGCAGCGAACTACGCCACAGCGGCACAGGGGGCACTTGCTGACACCGCGTTGCAATCCGCCGACATCACAAGCGGTGCGATCACGCCCGGAACCGGCGACATCGATTTTGACAACCTGGGCGGGGGCGGTGCCGAATCACCGTTGACGTTGACGGCATCTACGTCAACTGAAGTCCCGTTGACGCTTGAAGGGCACTCTAACAGCTATACGGGTAATCACCCGCTGTTGCGGTTTAAGTATGGCGATGCAAGTACGTTGTACTCACAAATTGCTGATGGCTCGGGTTCTCTGCGGATCGGTTCCGGCACCGACGACGACGTCTTGAATATATGGTACGGAGGGTCCTCGCCGAACAGAGTAACAATCGGACGAGTCGGCCCGGATGGGGCGAGTAGACCAAAACTGACCGTCTACGCCCCAGGAATTTCTGGCACAACCTATGCCTTTGTCGCTGCAAATGGGTACTCAGCCTATTGCTTCACCATCGCAGATGACGGGGCAACGTTAATTGATGCCCGCCAAGCGTCAACCGTGCCGTTGACAATTAAGCTAGCCGCGAGTGCAACCGGGAACGCGATGGAACTAAATAGCGTATCTGGTAGCGGAGGTGATCTAGCCAAGATCACCGCCGCCGGTGCAGCAGAGTTTTCGTCGCTCAATCTATCTAACGTGCCAACTTCCGATCCCACCGTTGCCGGAGCACTTTGGAACGACAGCGGCACTCTCAAAATATCAGCAGGTTAAATAATGGCAGACTCAGTAAGAATCCAAATCATCCGAGACGACGTCGTCGTAGACGACTCATCGGCGGTCCTCGGATCAATGCAAGACGGGACCAAAGTGCTTGACGCAATGGTCGCCGCGTTTGCGGACCAGTACGGTATCCACAAAGTCCCCGGTGAAACGGAGGAAGACGATCCCGTTCCAGTTAGCCTTTACCGAAACTTTTCGTTTCGCATCCGCGAGTTTGCTACCACGATTGTCAAGGCCTACGTCAGCAAGACCGCAGCAAACCAAGCAAAGGTCGCTGCCGATGCCCAGTTCGACGACGCTCTATCAGCAGTAACAATCATAGAGAACTAATATGGCAACTCAAACGCTCGAATTCGACGCACCATCCGGCCTGACGCTCAGTTGCAAGCTGTTTGCGATTGGCTCGGATACTGTCGTTGCCACAGCATCGGCAACTGAAAAGACCAACGATCTGAATCGGTACAGTGTGGCTTATACCGACTTGGCCGCTGGAGTCTATCGGCTTAATGGTTTCGTTGGTGCAGTCGGAGGGTTTGCAAATGAGATTTACGACCTGACTCTCGACACCGATGTGTTTATTCCACGTTCAGAAGTCGGAGTAGGCAATGTGCCTACTACGGAACAAGTTGAAGAAATCGCAACATATTCAAAAATAGCCGCTAAAAATACCCAGGAATAAAATGGCCTATATATATAATATGACTGATCTTTGGGACGATATTGAAAAACCTTATAACGCTATAAAGATGGACGTAGACGATCAAAACTCTTCAATTGATAGCAACCTCATAGATTTAAAAATCAACAGCTCTACAAAGTTTTCAGTTGACAAAACAGGGGCTCTTCTAGTGGGCAATGTTGAAAAAACATTAGAAAATCTAAATATATCGACCTATGTCTTTCTGGAAGATTTAAAAACTGAAGACTATGTTTATTATGGTGGAGAGACCTCTTCTGGGAAATGGAAAGTGAATAGGTTTGACGCAAGCGTAAACAAAACCGTAGCTAATAAAGACAATAATCCCACCTATGAAACGTTAACCCTAGCTTGGATAGACCTTGAAACTCTTGTGTATTCATAATGCCAACAGCCCCAATCATAAAGAGAAGAATCGCCCAATTTGGAGACTGGGATAGCGTTCCAGTAGGAATGTTTGTAAAAAAGATGGAAGATGGCTCCGTAGGGTATGAAGAAGTGTATACTAAGCTAGAGGTAGATCAGAAAATTTTAGATGCTATCCAGAGTTTTATAGACGAAGGCGATATTATTAGGCTTAGATAATGAACATAAATTTACCGTTAGCTACAGGTTTTCAACCGGACCTCTTAGGTGTAATAGGTTACACCATTCTCAATACTAATGGTACTACTTATCTAGCTAGGACAACAAGCGGTATAACAGAGCAAAATGAAACCTATGCCGCTTCTGTAGACATAGATGCGAAGGATTTGCCCCTAATAGTAAAATGGGACGACTCTAGCTCTCAAGACGTGTCTTACGCAGAAATAGAAGGGAACGAGGCAATAGTCGGGTCTAGCTACCCAGTAATTCCGTCCTCTTCTGCAAATCTTTCAGGTTGGAAACAAATGGTTGTTTTAACCTTGAGGCACCTAACTGGAGACATTGATCCGTCTGAGTATGAATATTCAGATGAGAGGTTTTTACAGTTATTCTTAGTAGCCTCCAGTCTAGTCTCTTTTGACATAGATTTCTCTGAAGATTATGAGATACAGATATCAGCACAAGAAATTATCCCAGACCCAGAAAAAGATAAGGATTTTATAACACTAGGCTGCTTGAAGGCTGCGTGTATATTACTTACAAGTGAGGGCAAGTCTGCTTCTGGTTATAAAATCTCAATGAAGGACGGCCCATCCAGTATTACAATGGATAAATCTGATCTTATAAAGACTTTAAAAGACATGAGCAAAAGCCTGTGTGACAAATACGAAGAAGCTGCCTTTCTTTTTAAGCAAGAGGGCACTTTAGGAGTAGCTATCTTTGGCCCTCATGGAATTGGTATTGTCGACCAACACGATACACGAAGAAACTTTAGGTAAATCAAATGCAAAAAACAAAACAACAACTGCTAGATGAGGTTTTAGCCTTATTTGCCGACAACAACTCGGCCAATATTAGTGCTCAAGATCTAAGAGAGAACACATACGACATCGTAGACTCTGTTAATAGTATAGTTTCCAGTGGGGATCACGACGCAGAGTTTCCATTCTATAATGACGTTAGGGCCTCTCTAGCAGAGGGCGGGGGATTCTTTGTCGCTGAATCAGGTATGAAATTTCCTAACTCAGAAAATAGTCAAGTTCAATACGACGCTTATCCTGGCCCTGGTGGAATTGAGCATGACGAGCTAGCTAGTAGGCATGGTGACATTGGGGCACACAATCAATATTTAGCTGTTAACGGCCAAAGGCTAATGGAAGAGAACCTTCCTATGGGTCCACACTGGATCAACGCTTCTGGTGCTGGCTCTGATGACAGAGGGTTGAAGTTTGTACCTAACGGTGAAGCTGACGACATTCATGTTGGCACATCTGGAACATTCGTGTTCGCAGACGACTCGAAGATTCAAAGTGGCCGTGGCTTCGCTAAGGCTTGGATCAACTTCGATGGAAGTGGTCAGGGCACCTATGGTGTTCCCGTAGTAAGATCTTCCCATAACATTGCCGCTATCCAATATCTGGATGAGGGCAAATACAAAATTACTATTCCTAGTGGGGTACTCAAAGATGCAAATTTCACCGCCATTGGCTCAAGCAATTCAAGAACTACTGGATCGAGTAATACAGATTTTGATAGAAACACTGTTGGTTTGGTGTCTAGAGAAATTGATGTCGAAGGTAAAACAAGTGTCACCTTCCTTGTACTCAATGATGCAGGACGATACGTTGACGCCGAAATTAACGACCTAGTCTTATACGGCTATGACGAGAACGAAGCAGATCAACCTACACCACTGGTAATTCCAAAACTGTAAGGTAACAAATGTTTAAGCTACACGACAGAGTAAAAGAGACATCTTACACTCAGGGTACGGGAAACCTTATCTTGAGAGAGGCTGTCTCTGGCTTTAGGACATTTTCTTCTGTTTACGCAGATCAAGACAGTTTCTTCTACTGCATTACCAACAACTCCAATTACGAGATTGGTATTGGCAAGTATCTATCTACTAACAATGAACTTGAAAGAGTAGAAGTATTAGACTCAACAACTGGAATCGCGATTAGCTGGGGACAAGGAATTAAAGAGATCTATGTTACTTATACTGCCACTAGGTCTATTCATTCAGATGGAAGCTTATCAGGAGATATGGTTGCACTAGTGGCAGACAAAAGTTCTATCTCTGGAGACCCTGGTTTTAGATATGCCGATAACAAGCTTTTAACTTCCACTATCGAGCTTGACGAAAAAATTACCGCCCCCCAAGTTTATGTGGGCGGGATTGTACTAGACTCTAGCACAACAGAACAAACAGAGCCTTTCCTTAGGGCAGAACTAGAAGCTTTAACCAAAATAGACGAAGTAGTCTATCTCTCTGGTGAAGTAGATCAAATTTTAGCCTTTAAGAAACAGGCTCCAAGCACAGTACTAGCTGGCCCAATGGCCGATTGCGATGGACAGCCCTGTGAAGATGACTATCCATACTTTCGCCCCATCTCTTCTGACGACCTCCCAACATTAGACGCTAGTAAGATTGATTACAATCCTAGTAACTCTGGAGACTGGTCTTCTATCCCTACAAACGCTAGGCAAGCACTTGACAAATTAGCTTCGGAAGAGAATCTATACCTTGTTAAAGATAACAATCTTTCAGACTTAACAAACCCCTCCCTTGCTAGATTCAATCTAGGAGTAGGAGCCTCAGGGCAAGATAACTCAGTAAATGTAACTCTTACTGGATCTGAACAGTACTTAACAATCAATGGTCAAGAAATTACTAGGGGCAAGATTGATCTTTCTTCTAGCGTCTCTGGAGATCTGCCCGTAGAGAATCTAAATGGTGGATCTAATGCAGATAGCACCACATTCTGGAGAGGTGATGGCTCTTGGTCTACTGTAAACCCAGACCTATCTGGATATGTCAGCAATAGTGATTCAAGACTATCAGATGACAGAAACCCAAACGCACACACTCACGAATTCTCAGAGATCAGTGGCAACCTACCAGTAACCAAGCTTAATGGAGGCACTGACGCAAGCGCTCTTACATTTTGGCGTGGAGATGGATCTTGGTCTACAATTTCAGATGAAGATGGAATCGAAAGAGGCACCTATGCACAAGGTGTAGACTCTGCCGGTGCCGTCTCTTGTCCTAGTGGTTCAAGGGTCGTTCAACACTTAAAAATAAGGGCTATTGGATATAATAGTTCCGGTGTATACACAGACATACCAGCGGTGGGAACTGTATCTAATGTTTCAGACTACCCATCTTTATTGCACGTAGAGTCTAAGCCAAACAATTTACAGCAAAGGGTTGTGTTTCAGTTTGCCGGAGGTAGCAACATCCCAGGAATTGGGACTACGCTAAAACTAAGAGTAGGCAATTTAAGCACAACAGACACAGACGTAGTTGGAACGATTAAAGCTTGGTGGGAAAATAACGCACCAGCAAATGCGTATCAGTTAGGATTAAAAGACAACGTACTTGGATTTAATGAATATAAATTTAACCTTAGTGATGGAGAAGTCATTTTAGACTATACTAAGTTTTTACAACAAAATCCTATGTTCGGAACAAATGTCACCTTCTTTTCAATAGAGCCTGTAAGGGGAGTGTCTTTTGATGTGAAGTGCTTGTATACTCAATCCGCCTCCTGTGTCTCCATATAGTTCAAATAAAAACAAGATAGGTTAAGAAAATGTCATTCGTAAACGCAAAAGATGAAAACAAACACGACGAAGCTACTGCCACAAATAATGGCGGAAGTGTTGTCGTTGTTGCTAGAGGGTCAACCCCTGAACAAGCGGTGGGGGACAAGTCAACAGAAGGCCCAGAGGAACAGGGTGGTCACAATAGGGCAATTAAAGAGAGCAATTATGTAGGTGGTTGGTAAGCCCTTGAATCTATTTGATTCTTGAGACTCAAACGGTGCTTTCTTCTTGCACCGCTTTCAGTTCTGTGAATCTCTTGATTCTTATCCAGTATGGAAGGAATAAGGAACTAGAACTTTTATGTCTAAAGACATTATAGCTAGCAAAGACCAAACTGACAACCACAAAATGTTTATTTTCTTTTAAAGAGCCCAAATATGAGTAATCCCTGCAAAATTCCACAAAAGGTAATCGACGAAGCGATGGCTCAATGGGTCTGCTTGGTTGAACAGGCCTACGAGACATTCGGCGTAGATTGCGATGTGGTCTACTCAGGGCCTTCACAATCGACTCCAGCGGTGATTACGAACAATATACCACAAACCAATTCAATCAACTCTAGGAGGCGTCTGAGCGACCTAGAATACGACTTCCAAGATGAGACCATTTCTCAGACGGAGACTTCCGAGAAGGTCAAAATCAGAATTTACTGGGATGCCAAAGAATGGTACACTGTCTACGGTCTAACAAAGGTGCCTGAAAACCAAGTTATGATGTTAACACACCTTGAACATGCAGAAAAGCTTTCTCAAGCGATCAAAATTAAGTTCACGGATAAGTTTCAAAAGGTGTACATATTTACTAGAGTAAGTAAGCCTGTTCCCTATGGATTTGCTAAAGACAAGTACTCCTCTTCTATCTGGGAACAAGTGCAGTAATGATTAACGTAGTCTTTAAAGAAACAGAGAAAGAGCTAAAGTCCAAAGTATTTGGGGCTGTCGCTGGCTACATAAACAAGTTGTTGTTCAGAAAGAAGAGCTCTATAATAAGAGATATAAAGGGTTTAATGCCTGGGTGGGTTCAATCTCAACCAGAAATGCAGGAACTTATGTACAATGATGGCGGGATCGGCTCTTTGGGTGCCCAATTAGGTCTCCCGGTTGGAACTGGACCTGCCGCCGTTAACGCAATTACTGTAGCAATGGTTAACTCTATCTCTTTGGATATTAGCAAAATAAACAAGAGAACACTAGCTGGTGGTATTACTGCCAAATTCATGCCTGCTACTTTTGTGGACCTACTTTCTTTACCAGAGGGTACTATAAGAACAGAACTTGGCACAGAATTGCCTTGGTTAAATTGGCTACTAACAGAAGGCTTTAGCGTCATTGTTGTTGGTTACAAGTTTAACTTTAGAAGAGGTGGTCGCTCACAAGGTGGTTACATGACAGAGGGTGGCATCTGGAGAGTTCCTCCAAAATACGCAGGAACCAAGGATGACAACTTTATCACCAGGGCTTTAACTGGCAAAAAGAACGAACAGCAGATTTCAGAAGTTTTCAAACGTCATATTAAGTCATAACAATGAATCAAGATATTTTTAACCTTAAAGGCTTCAACAGCGTACATGATCCAACTATTAGTAATGAAATACTAGATGGCGTTGTTGAGTTCTTCGACTGGGGATTGCTTCAAAAGGGCAACTTCTTCAACGTGACACTTGGAGAGCTAGACAGAGAGGGTAAAGACCTTAGCTTGTTGAATCATTCTGAGTCTAAAGGCATCCCTATAGGTAGAGCCTGGGAAGGAAATTGCCCTAACTGGGTATGGCAGTCTGGCATTGGATATACTCCTGCACCAATTGTTGCAGATGGCATATATCTAAATGACACATTCTTGCCACTAAACAATACAACAAACCCTTATCACATTGACTATTACAATGGTAGGGTGATTTTTGATATGGCACAAGATCCAATCAGCAAAGTTCAGGTAGAACACGCACACAAGTGGATTAACGTCGAATACGCTAATTCTTTTGATGGTATGAAATCAGTACAAACAGAGGGAGATAAACTTCCCCCTGAACTAACGATAAAGCTGCCAGTATTGGCTGTGGAAGTCGTAAGTAGGAACAAAATGACCGGCTATGAACTGGGCGGTGGACAGTTAGTGGAGACTATGGTTCTTTTCCACTGTATCGCTAGAGACGAACCAACTCGTAATAGAATGGTAGACATAGTGTCATATCAGAACGAAAAGTCAATTTTCACCTTTGATAGTGTGAAGATCGCTAAAAACGGCGACTTCCCTATAGATCACAGAGGATTCCCAACTCCTGGGGCCTTAAACTTTAGAGATCTAGTGATTAAGTATCCTAGGTATAAGCTAAGATTTAGCAATCTCAAGACAAGTGACATGAAAATGGAGGCAAACACGTTGTTTGGAGCCACAGTGAAAATGGACGTAGAATTGATAAAGCACGACATTTAGCGTTTTTTGTGTATAATTAGATAACGAACAGAATCCAAAAGGAGAGTCCAAATGTCCCAGAATAATAGAATTTTCTATGCCTGCCAAGCGGTTGGTATTAAACCATGCTTCACAAACGACCCAGTAGAGGTTGTTCATGGTGCTCAGAGTGTTGGTATCAATACCACATTCAACCTAGAACAAGTTTTTGAGCTAGGTATGATTCAGATTTTCGAGAATATCGAAGGTCTGCCAGACGTAGAAGTTACTACTGAAAAGGTAATTGACGGCTACGCTCTAGTTTATCACCTAGCAACACCAAAGTCTAACGGTACTAACATTACTGCTAGAAGTAAGGATCGCTCATGCGTTTCGCTAGGTATTTACAGCGACGAACAAGACGTCGTTTCTGGCATCGCCCCAGTTGAAGTTTATACTTCGGGCATGTACGTCAGCAGCATCAGTTACACACTACCTGTTGACGGCAACTCTACAGAGTCCGTAACATTAGTTGGTAACAACAAAGAGTGGTACGCACAGGGCCACATGGTCGCTTATCACAATGACAACGCCACTAACTCGAACCCAGTTGGTTTTGGAGAAGGCGGAACAATGCCAGAAGATGAGTATCGTATCAATTACGACTCCTTCACTGGAGAAGACGAGCCTCTTGCTATTGACACTGATCCAACCAACCCTGCTGCTGGTCCAGCTACCAGATTCCTTGGTGGTGTTCAAAGACGTGAGAATGTTAGAATTGACCGTTCTATCTTCCCCAAGTCTGTGTACGGAGTTAGACCTAATGGTGAGCCTGGAAACGCTTTTGACTTTGTTACTAGCGGCAACTTGGTTCACTTCCAAAACTGCTCGATCTCAACCGATACTTCGAGAGAAGATATCAACGAATTGGGTAGAAAGGGTCCATACACTAGAGCACCTAACTTCCCAGTTGAAGTTACCTGTGACCTAGAAGCTATTGCGATCTCTGGTGACTTTGTTAACGCCTACGAGAATGGCGACCCTAGTCTTATCGGAACGAAGGGCGAAGGAAACAACACGACAGAAGAGACAATCAAGATCCACCTTAACGATGGTACTTGTTTTGACCTTGGTAAGAAGAACAGACTGGAATCTGTATCTTACGGCGGCGGTGACGCTGGTGGTGGTAACGTTTCTCTGAACTACAGTTACAAGAACTTCAATGACTTGAGAGTTCTACACCCAGAAGATCCAATTGTCGGCAACTACTCTGTCAAGGAACAAGCAGACGTAGACACTTTTTACGATTTCAAATCTGACCCAGGCTACACTGGCGTCAACTGGGCTTAAAACAAGCCGCAGGACTTAGGACACAGGATTCAAAATGATTAACGATAAAGCTCCCATCTTTAGGTTCCGCCATGGAATATAACGATAGGGAGCTTTTAGTTTATCGTATACGCTCTGGTTCTACAACAATTAAAGTTGAGGGAAAAACCCTGAGAGTCAATCCTCCCACTATTCAAGGACATTTGGACTGTTGCGAAGAATACTGGCGAGTATATGACGAATGTATTGCTCAGGGGTTGAAAACTCAAGACGAAGTTCTTCAATGGATGATGGAAGTAGAACTATGGTCCTATTACGAAGAAGACCAGCTTCTAAAGATTAAAGAAAAGCTAGAAGATGGCAAGATGTCTGCTTATGATAATAGAAGAAACCAAATGGCTCTAAACTCTATCAAGAATCAAATAAGAGCACTAGAAAGAAGATTTAAACAACTAAGCGAATTAAAGCACTTCTATTTCGCCACCACCTGTGATGGCATCGCCGCATCGGCCAAGTCCTCTTTCTTAGTAGAGAACAACACCTTTTGCGACGGCCAGAAATACAACTTTGCAGAAGTTTCTCTTGAGCAAGTTTCCGCAGAATTCTCTGCTTTTAATGACATAGAAGATTCTATGATTCGTTATTTAGCAAGGTCAGAGCCCTGGAGAACAATATGGGCAACGAGAACAAATACTTCTAGCCCTCTTTTTCTTAATGAGCCCAACCTCGACTTGACCATAAACCAAAAGTCACTATTGGCTTGGTCTCAGATGTACGATAATGTTTACGAGTCTATGGATTGTCCAGATAAGTATGTTATTGACGACGATGATTTACTAGATGGCTGGTTCATACAGCAATCAAGAAAGAGAGAGAAAGACAAAGCAAAACAAGATCTTGATGGATCTATTAAAAATGAGAAGATTAGAAATGCCCAAGAGGTATATTCTGTAGTTAAGAGTGTTGATGAGTTTAGAAAAGTTGATAGCTTGAACAATACTCACGGCAAGGTTGTCAAAAAACAACGAGAAAACTTGATTAAGACTAAGGGCGGCGTCGGACAAGGTGCCTTCCATGATGAAAAGTTGAAGTATGTTGCTCAACAGAACAAGCAATTCAAAGGAAAGTTTGGAGGTTAAGATGGATGAAAAGACAGCGAAGATGGTCCGAGACCACGCTGACTACAAAAAGAAGAGAGAGGACCAATACAAGATCAGTTCTAGGGACAGGCTTGCTAAGATTCTCAAGAAGAAAATTGAAACCACTATGATTGGGGCACTTAGCTCAGTTGAAGATCACTTTGGATTTCTTTGGAAAGACGACGACTCAGAAGAGTTGTCTCAAGAAAGACAGGAAATGAAACGCCTGTTTCAGTTGATTAGGTCTGACATTCTGGATAAAGGAAATACTCAGGCTAGAAACATTGATGCCGAATTGGCTCAATATGACGTACATTGGAATCGTTATACAATGACGTTACCCGTTAAGCAAACATTAGAAAAAAAGGAACAACAAGATGAAAGATAAAAGAGAATTTGAGTTTGAAGGAAACAAGTTTTTCGTTAAGAAGCCAGGATCAAAGGTGTCTCAGCACGCACAGAGAATCTACTCTGCTGAATTCATGAAGTGCCTAAATGAAGGCTTGATGGTGAGGGCAAAACTTAAAAAGTTCCTTCAAGAGCACGGAGTCTGGACAGAAGCCCAAGAGGAAGAAGAAAAGGACATTTCTAAGCAAATCAACGATATTGAAGTTGAGATCTATCGAGGCGGCAAAGATCGCAAGACCATGACATTGTCTGAGGGCCGAGAAAAGGCCATTAAGATGAAAGAATTGCGAAATAAGTATTCGGCCCTTATCTCCGAAAGACAGTCATACGAGTCTAATACCGCAGAATCTATGGCCGACAACGCTAGATTTGATTTCTTGGTATCAGAATGCACGTTCAATGAAGATGGAACAAAGGTGTATAATTCTTATGAAGACTACCAATTAAAGAGTGGCGAAGAGTTTGCATACGAGTCCGCAGCTACTCTCGCACAGCTAATGTATTCCCTTGAGGAAGACTATGCTAAGAAACTGCCTGAAAACCAGTTCTTACTAAGATTTGGACTTGTAGATGACGAGTTGAGGCTTATTAACAAGTCTGGTCATCTAATTGACAGAGAAGGCAGACTAATCAACGAAGAAGGCTACTATGTAACCGAAGACGGCTCCAGAGTAGACAGAGATGGAAATAGTCTCACAGAAGACGGCCTCTTAGGTATGGAGGTTGTTTACACAGACGACGACGGACAAACTGTTCAACCGAAGGAATCAAAGGTTGAAGAAGAGCCCGTCGCAGAGGAGCCAGTAGAAGCCCCAGCGACAGAAGTTGCTGTTGAGCCTACTCCTGAGCTTCCAGAAGCAGAAGCTCCCCCAACAGTAGAAGCTGGATAGTAGATGGATAGTATGCGGTTAATTACCTAGAGAGATAAAAAACATGTCAGATAAGTTCTTACTAACCGCAGAGTTGCAAATTCGAGGCCCGGCTAATATGGCTGAGGCTAGACGAAGAATTAAGGGTGGCCTCAGTGATATTAACCTAGATGTTAACATTAGGGGGGCCACTCGTGCAAAGTCAGACGTAGACAAAGTAACCAAGGCTACGCGAAAAGCCCAAAAGGCTTCAGCAGACCTAGGTAGAACCGTTGCGATTTCTTTGAAACGATTTGCTACATACTCTGTCGCTACTCGTCTTGTAGGTCTTTTGACTACAGGTCTGGCTAGTGCTGTGAGTGAAGCTATTAGCTTTGAAAGGGAGATGTTGAAGATTTCTCAAGTTTCTGGGAAAACCTTACAACAGCTTTCTGGATTATCTGACGAAGTTACCAGACTAGCAACCGAGTTCGGCGTTGCTTCTGGTTCTCTATTGGGTGTTACCCGAATTCTTACGCAGGCTGGTTTGTCTGCTGGCGAGACCAAGACTGCCCTTGAAGCTTTAGCTAAGTCAGAGCTTGCCCCTACTTTTGATAACATTACCCAGACCGCTGAGGGTGCTGTTGCTATCTTTAACCAGTTCAAAGAGGGTGCTGGTGCTCTTGAAGAGCAACTTGGTTCCATCAACGCTGTTGCTGGTAAGTTTGCCGTTGAGTCGGGAGACCTTATCGCCGCTGTTCGTAGGGTTGGTGGTGTATTCAAAGCTTCTGGTGGTAGTTTAGAAGAGCTACTTGCTTTATTCACTTCGATTAGATCGACAACTAGAGAGTCTGGCGAGTCTATTGCTACCGGCTTGAGAACAATCTTCGTTAGGTTACAAAGACCTAGAACGCTAGACTTCTTAAAAGAGATGGGTGTAAATCTTAGAGATCTTGAGGGCAAGTTTGTAGGCCCTTACGAAGCCATTAGACGTATGAACAAAGAGTTCGGAAAGTTTGAAGGTGGAGATCCTAGGTTTATCAAGGTTGCCGAAGAGATCGCTGGTTTCCGTCAAATTGGTAAAGTTATTCCGTTGTTGCAACAGTTCAAGGTTGCCCAAGATGCCCTTGATGTCGCAAAGGGTGGTAAAGACAGCTTAACTAAGGATGCTCTTGCTGCCCAGGCTTCTCTAGCTGTTCGTATTGTAAAGGTTAAGCAAGAATTCTTAGCTCTTGTCAGAGAGATCTATAATAGTCCTGTATTCCAGGGTATGGCTGACTCTACGATTAGATTTCTTTCTGCTCTGATTAAAGTCGGAGACGCCCTTAAAAACATCATCCCACTACTTGGCGTATTTGCTAGTATCAAGCTTGCTAAGACTGCTGTTGGATTCGTTGGCAACATTGGTAAGAATCTTGCTAGTCCTAATGGCTTCTCCGAAGGTGGAGGTATCGGTCAGAAGAGTGGCGTTCCATATGGTGTAGCTGGAAGTCCAGATGATACTCTTATTCATGCACAAACTGGAGAGTTTGTTGTCAAGAAATCTTCTGCCTCCAAGCTAGGCCTCGGTGCCCTAAACTATCTGAATAAGCATGGAGAAATTCCTCAATTTAACCAAGGCGGAAGCGTTGGTATGAAGAAGTCTGAGGTAATTCAAAAGAGCTTTGATAGAAATGAAGATTCTTCTGTCTTATCTAGCCTTGCCGAAGCTGATTCGGTGATGAAGGATTTCTTGGACAGTATGAAGAAGTGGGGTGCCATGTTCCAAGGCATTGCTAAGGAAGGTATTGCTGACATAAGTAAAAGCGATCCAGGCTTAGAGGGTACTGCATACCCAGATGGAGGAATTGGGGTTGCTATTGGTAGAACCAACAAGTTTACAGTGCCTCATGAAACAGCACACCAAGTAGATAGAAGAATGGGGGAGAGATCCCCTGGTATTGATTTTGAGTCTAGTCAATACGCAAGCGGTCAAGGGGGCACTTTTCAAAACGCTATTACAGAGAAGCTAAAGCCCATCCTAAAGAAGCAACTTCAAAAAGAAAAAGCTTCTGCTGACGAAATATCGTACAGACTAGAAAACGAAGAGATTTTTGCCGACCTGATGGCTAAGACCGTCCCAGTCGCAAGGGCTATTCTTGTACACACAACAAGTGCAGAAAAGGGCTTGGCTCAATTGGCTAAGCTTGTAGAGCGTGATGGAAATATCCCTGGACTTGCTGGGTTGAGTTCTGAGAAGATTGCTAAAGTCCCACGAAAGAAGTCTTTCAAAAAGCCTTCGTATTTTTATGCTGGCGGAAAGGTTGGCAATGAGAAGTACGATGGGTCTGATCCTATGTTCCCAGCAAGAGGGAGAGACACGCAGAGAGCTATGCTCGCTCCAGGTGAGTTCGTTGTTAACAATGTCGGCGTCGGTCTTCTTGGCCCAAACTTCTTATCTCAAGCGAACAAGGGTAAAAAACCTACTGGTCCTTCTCCTTTATATGCCTTTAATGGTGGGTATGTTTCTAATGGGGTTAGTTATCTAGCCACTGGAAATGAGTCTGCTAAAAAAGATAGCTTTAACTTTAGAGGCAAGAGAGACAGAGTTGGAAACAGGAGAGATATCAAAGACGAGTTTGATTCTGTGATTAAGAGTTTTTCAGGTCTTAATCCTGTCCTTGCGGAACTTTCTAAGACTGTTCTTGTCTTCACTAGAGACTTACCTTCTCAGGGTTCTGGCTCTTCTGATCCTAATACTTCTGCTATCTATCCAAGGATTCCCCTTGGTCCTAAGCCTACTCGTCCAGGTGGCCCTAAGGTTGTAGAGCCTGAGAGAGAAGAAGAAAAAGAACAAACATCTTCGTTTGGTGGAATCTTAGATGGTTTTAGCGGAAAGATGGTTGCTGCTGGTATTGGCTTTAGTGCTGTTACCTCTGTTATCAATGGTCTTGTTGAGTCTGGGTCAGAACTAGCAGACAAGTTTAACGCTATTCAAGAGGCTGTTCTCAAATTCGGCACGACGTTTGCTATCTACTATCAAATTCTAAAGAAAGCTAAAGAATATGAGGCTTCTCAAAAAGCAGATAAAGAACAAAAAGAAACAGAAGTTAAGCTTAAAATTGAACAAGAAGGATACGACAATAGGCAGATAGACCTAAAGTCGATCTTGGGCAATGCTATAATGGAGAGAGATGATCTAATAAACAAGGCGGCTCAACAAGATGAGCTTGCTAAGCAGGCTGTCGTCAAGAGAGATACGGCACAAGGTGTTAAGTCTGGTTTTGTTGCATCTCGTGATGTGTATCAAGCGAATGTTGACTCTAAGAAGTCTGAAATTTCCGACCAAGAAGACTCTATTAAAACAGTTCAAGATAGAATTGCTAGAAAAAGGGCAAAGATATCTAGTAATGAAGAGTTTTCTAAGAACTACAGTAGATCAAGACAAACCCAAGATAGAAGAACCCTTGCTAATTCAGGGGCGTCAAGAAGAGCCAAAGAAGAAGCTTCTAAAAGAATAGGGAGAGTCACAAAAGACAACCCTAAGCTTGAAAGAAGCATTAAGGCCGATGAAAATATCATTAAGAGAAAGAACGCTCTTCTTGCCAAGGAAGAGAAGCTGTTAGCTCAAGAACAAGCCAATGTTCACGCCCAAGCTAGAAAGATTACTGGTGTTGATAGGTCTATTGCTGGACACGAGTCTGAAAGAATCAGTAGGCAAACAAAGAGAAACGATTACGAAAGCCAAGCTAGAAAGGCGGACTACGAAGTACAAAGGGCAGAAAACGAAATTGACCCAGAGGATATCCAAGATTCTGCACAGTTTTCTAGTCGTAGAAGGGGCGACTCATTGTCTCGTTCAGAGAGAGCTAAAAGGGCTGGATCACGAACAGGATTTGGGGGCAAGTCTCGCTTTGGTAGACAGTTGTCACGTTCACCTATTCTTAATGGATTCAAAGGTCTTGGGGGTGCCGCCAAAGGTCTTGTCAGTAAGATGGGCGGATTGTCTGGAGTTATGGGCTTTGCTGGTGCTGGCATTGCAGCGTTGGCACAGGCTGTATCTGCTGTTGCTGATTATATGCAAACTAAGTTTCTTGCTAAGGCGGAAAAGAACTTAGAGTCTGGTGATTATGATTCGTTTAGATCGAACTCTACCAAGGCCGCACAAGCCGGAAGAGTTAGTGGAATTGCTCAGGGTGTTGGTAATGGTGCCCTAATTGGTTCCGCTGCTGGTGCTGCTATTGGTAGTTTCACTCCTGTTGGTCCTGTTGGTGGTGCTACCATTGGTGCTGTCGTTGGCGGTATTGGCGGTGGGTTGTACGCTGCCTCTGGAGACAATAGAGACTTTGCAGGTGAAGCTGGCGTTGAAACCGCAATTATGGAAGACGCTTTGAAAAAAGCTAGTGAATCACTTGTTGATTTCTCTAAGGGCGTCATTGATATTAACGATCTACTTAGCCAACAAAACGAATCCGCCCTTGCTTCTGATAGTGCGTTCTTCAAGAAGTCAAAAATAGAAGCAGACGAAAGGGTTTCTAAGGTTGATGATGGAAGAAGTACTTTCCAAAAAGTAACAGATGCTATCGGAACCGCCGTTGCAAATGTTAGAGATGGATTCAAAGCTGTGTTTAGTGGGGACTTCTGGTCTGCCATTGCAGATAGCATTAAGAGTGGATTCAGAACTGTTTCTGATTATGTCTTAGGTTCTCTTTATGAAGTTGGTCTTTACTTTGCTTCTTTTGTTAACGACGATTCCGCAGAAGAACTAGAGAAAATTCAACAGGGTAGAGCCCTTGTTGCTAAACAGAAGAAGCAAATTGCAGCACAGGTCACAGATGAAGAAGAGAGGGGCTTCAAAACTAACTTAATTACAGACCGTGGTTCTAAGCTTCAAACCTTAAAGGCTATCGAGGATAACGACAAACTTAATGCCGCTGAAAAGGGAGACGCTAGAAATACGCTTCTACAAAACACTAAGTCAGAGTTTGAGCAGAGAAAAGAGGACATAGCAGAAAGAGCAGATTCAGACGGAAATGGCAAGGTAGATACAATAGCTGAAAAAGCAATCGAAAAGAAACTATTGGGAATTGCCAATGAGCAATATGAAGATACGATAAGTTCTTTACGAGCTTCTATCAATGCTCAAGATGAACTTACCGCACTTCGCAATCAGATTGTTCAAGCCGAGTCCGCTTCTCTAGCTGGTACTTCAAGGTTAAACGCCGCATCAGTCACATTGGAAAATTCAATGGGAATGGCTGACGGTACGCTTTCTAGTTTTGCTGCTAATCTTAATACAATTGAGGCTGCAAAGACAAACACTGGTCTTTCTGGTCAGGCTAACTCTGCTATTACTGAGAATGTTAACAGTGGTCTGAAAAGATTTGGTATTAAGAAGTCAGATGACAGCCAACTAGCTAAGCAAGTAATTAAAGAAGCTAAATTCCAACAAGAGTCTAACACGCTCTTTGATAAGGTTAGTCAAGACTTTGCTAATCTTAAAGTTACAGGTCTAGGCCCTGATGAAAAGGCTAGTGATGCTGCTAGTAAGTTCTCGGCTATCGTCAACGCCGCTACAGGATTCGATCCAGAGAGTGGAAAAGAAGATTCGACTCTTGGTAAGCAGATGAAAAAGTTGTTCAGGTCTAACATCATTGCCGAAGCTGGTAACGCTGGTGGGGATGTCGATCCGGCTAAACTTGAAGAAGCTAGACGCAAGACCATGGAACAGCTTCAACCTCTATTGAAGGCTAGTACTAAAACTCTTGAAGCCTTTAGTGCCGCCCTTCAGAAGCTTGACGCATTCAAGCTTCAAAGATTGCAAAAGCAAATTGAACTTGAGAATGAACTAGTTAATGTTAGACTTTCTGGAATAGACTTAAATCAAGAGGCGGACAAGCTTATTGAGAGTGCTGGAGGTCCAAAGGCTAAGTCTGATACAGACGTTGCTATCCAAAGGCAGAACCTATTAAACAAAGAGGCTGGTGTTGCAGAGATTTCTGGACCACAAGATTTCTCTAAGAATATCTCTGAGATTGAAAACGCTCTTAATAAGGCACAGTCTGACGTTAGTAGTGGTAAGTTTGACGGAGATCCATCAGGATTAGCAGAGCAGCAAGATACCATCAATGATCTTAACAAGGCTATGCAACAACAGACTTCTACTATTAGAGACACAGTGAAAGCCAAGCAAGACGAATTAGAACTTATCGGAAGAAAGAACAAGCTTGAAAAAGACTCTATCGACAGTTTAATTAAGGGCGACATTGCAGACTTCTTTAAGAAGCAATCTGCTGTGGGTGCTACCGCTGCGGCTGCTAGTGGAGACGACAGACTTATTGGACTCTTTGGTGCTAGTGCTATCGGAGAGGCCCTAGATGACGTACAGTCTCAAAAAGGGGCTGGCGTAACCAGTCTTTATGGGCAAGATATTGGTTCTCTTCAAGAAAACCTTAGAACTTTTGGACTAAAAATGAGAGGGTTTGACGCAGAGGAAGCTAGATCTGCTGCTAGGTCAGTAGGTGGAAATAGCCCACAAGAGCAAAGAATCAACGCAGAAACAAGAGGACTTGGTGGAAACTTAAAGCAATTATCTGGAGCACAAAATAGAGTATCTCGAACCGCTGTTAGAGGTGGAGAAGAGGTAACTAGAAGAATTGGAGAAAGGTTCCAAGATGACGTTAGAAAAACTCTAACTACTCCTGAAACTGAGGCTAAGATAGCTGCGGAACAAGCTGCTAAAGAAAAGGCAAAAGAGAAGAGCGTTCCAGACTCCAAGCCTACTCCTAAGCAAAAAGCAGATAGTGACAGTGTAACTTCTACAACAGAAGGAAAGACTGTTCCAGAAGCAGGTGTTGATCCATTGGATTCTGTTAGAGATTTAAGTGTTCAATCGCAGTCCGTTTACTTGAATGGTGTTAGCTTGGCTTCTGTTACAAGGTCTTCTCCCGATGTTGATAGTACTAAACTGTCTTCTAGTAAGTTTATGGGATCTTTAGATAGGCTAGCAAGCAGTTCCTACGAATCGATTTCTAACGTTGTATCTCCAGGCTTGAAATTTGTGGACAATGGAGCTTCTAGCGCTTTAGATGCGTATCTTAATCTTGTTGGATCTACAAACACCCCAAGACAACAAGCAGAAGCGGTTTCTACGGCCACTTCTACCAGTACCCCTGTTGCAGATGGTGTTCCCACTGGAGCGGCAACAACCGAGAGCGAATCTAGTCCTTCGAGATCTTACTTTTCGGAAGCCGACGTGAAGAACTTTAATATCTTCTTAGAGGCTACTCAAAAGTTATCTGCTGCTGTAGAGAAGCTTGCTAGCTCGCAAATTCATGTTAAAGTTGACCCTATGACTGTTACTCTTAATGTTACTGGCCCAGATTTATTAGATTATGTTTCCAAGGCTGCTAGAAATGCAGTTGCCGACGAAGTTAGGAATCAAATCGCCGCTAGGAACGATAGTGCTTTCTAGTGTATAATCTAATGTCAAACGTCGTTCAGGATTAGAGGAAATCGGTATGAATTGCTGTCTACAGCCAATCAAGACTAAAAAGTCTCCTGGGTCTAAGATTAAGGCCCATCTAAGTATAAGGTCAAAGAATAAAGCTACACTTAAAGCCGTAGCTATTATTAAACCTGCAAACACCAACCTACCTAGTTTAACCCCTACTATTAAGGGTTCTGCTAAGGTTGATGCTGCATTGTCGATTAGGCTTGCGGCCAAGTCTGCTCTCACCAGCAAGGCTAAGCTAAGACCTCACCTAAGTCAAATCTTCAATCTGAGCAAAGAACTGGTCGCCCAAGCTGAAATAAAGGCTAAGGTTGCTAAGTTTGCTGGCGATTTCAGACCCAACGACTGCTATGACAAGCTGTACCCCACTCAGGACGTTTCTAAGCTCAATCTAATCGGAATGTCTAGCGACACACCTGTTTTGGATAACCTCTACGAGCTAGTCAATGAGGGCGTCTACGCGGGTGACTACCATTTGCACGAAAAGCAGTCCGATTCCCTGTTTTCTTACCAAGACTTCATCAAGTCTTCTGGTGACTCAGATCATACAAAATACACGACTAATATGAGCCTACCATCTGTGTCATTCACAGAGAGTTATATTGTATTTAACGCACAGGCTTTTAACTCTAAGCAAAAGATCTACGAGATTGAATTTAGAGACGAAGAAGACAATCTAATCTGCGAGTATGAAGATATCGAGTTTGTTGGTGACAACTACCCGACTATGTACTCTTCCAAACCTAGAATTAACAATGGTGCCCAGTATACATGGTCTGCTGAGTACCCAAAAATCCCATCATCTGGCTGCACCCTTAGTTTCAAGACGCAAGCTTCTTGCATTGAGGACGCTGACGGCTTTGACGATGGATTCGATCAGGGATTTGAGCGATGCTCTACCCTTTACAGTCCTGAAATTAGAATCTCTGCCGTTGAAATTTGCAACAGTGGTGACTTTGGATTCAGACATGAGAACTTCTTGCCAGTTTCCGTTGGTGTTAGAGAAAAAGGAGACAGACTAACTAGGAAAATTGAACCTAGTAAAGTTTTGCCCCACAACTTCTCTACCGACGTTTGGCCAGAGGTTCAGACCATTTGGGAAAACACATACGGATATTCTAATCTTACTGAGCCCCAAGGTAGGGTTTTGGCTAATGATTTAAGTAAGCCGTATGACTATTCTAACATAACCCTTACAAGCTCTAGTGTACAAGACTCTGGAAAGCTAAACCTATTATTTGAACACAAGCCTCAAGAATTTGTATTTGGATTCAAGGGTGGCGCTTTTGGATTAGGTTTTGATCATAAAGAGTTTGAAGTCGGTAGGGCATTTAAGGAAAAAGCTAGCGATGATTTCTTTGTAGTAGACGAGATCTACTTAAAGATTAGAGCTAAGAAAGAAGTTGGATCAAGAGACTATGCCCTTGACGTAGTCGGGTGGAGCGATGACAACCTATTGAACGTAACTTCTCAGGTTGGTGGATTCTTACAAAACACAACTGGAACCGGAGTTGTACCAGTTGAGTCGGGATGGAACAATTTAGACAACGAAGGAATCTCATCAGAATCACTCTCCGAGCAGGATGAATACTATGAATATGAAACGGTTCAGGGTCATGGTTCGGATCACTATAAGATATCTCCAGCTATTGTTGACTCGACTAGCTATAGAGATTACGAAGTTCCACTGGTAATAGAAGTAGACGAGTTCAAGCTTGGGCTTCAAGATAGATCGAGTGCTTCGTTCTTCGAGAAGCTTTTCCTCGATATTTATCCTCTACCTAGCGGTGCTAGTATTTCTAGTGCCGAACTATGTGTAAAATATACTCCTTCTAACGCTCTTCAATTTACAACCCTTGCTGGTGGTATTTCAAGAATTGAGCTAGATAGAAAAGAAGGAAAATTCTTCCCAACGACTAGAACTGTCAATGACTTGCCAGTGAACAGGGAGGCTACGTCCTTAATTGAAAGCGTTCCACACGGATATGAGAGTCCCGCCACCCTAAAGAGCAACTACGCTAGAAGATGGCGTGGTGTTGAGGGGATTACAAGCGGCCCATTCGATACGAATGCTTTCGACTTTGGATTTGAGAGCCATCAATTAGACTCTCCGTTCTTACTGGGGCACTTTGACTTCACTAACATTAGTGGGGACTCTGTATTCTCAAGACCAATGAACGACCTAAGTACGACTGTTGGTACTTCTGTTGGAATCTCAGCAGAGCAAAATGTAGGCTTTAGATTCAAGAGTCCTACTTTAGTAAATACAAGCAATACATATCAGTCTATTGATTGGAACGGCAAGACCGTAGACGCTTACGATAGCGTTACTAGACTTGCTAATAACATCTCATTTCCTGCACAGGACTTCTCAGAGGGATTTGCCTTTTACTTGAGGTTCTCTCCAGATGAAAACGCAACCGGCACTCCTACCGTATTGCTCAAAGATGGAGTTTCTATTGCATTCAATCATGACACTAATCAGTTCTCTGCTACCGTTTCTGGTGGCGGATCTGTAAGCTCTAGTGCCCAGCCCGATGCGGTCTTCCCCGCTTCTGTCGTGTTCACATATAACGACGCAGGTTCAGGAAAAGCTAAGCTCTATGTTAAGTATGAAAACAAGGATATCGAGAAGTCTCAAATTCCTAGTTTCTCAAGGGTTGATACTCCTGGTCAAATTCTTGTAGCTCCAGCTAATAATCTTTATCATGAAATTGGAATCTCTGCTGGTAATGGCTCTGGCGTAAACCTAGTCGATGGCGACGAAGTTTCGCCCAACCCTCTTTACAAGCAGCAAACAGTACAGAGTTTCTTAAACGCACAATCAGTTCATTGGACTGACTCTAATGGCGTATGGAGTGACGACTCCTACGTCTTGCCGAGCTATATCGACGGAGACACATTAGATTGGAACCTAGGGGCATTTAACTGGAAACAGTTCACCCCTCACGAATTCGACATGTTCACGCAGCGTATCGGAAAAGACGCAATCAACTTTAGACTAGTTGGGGACGGAGTGCCCTATGCTAACAAGACAGATTTGCCCTTCCCATCTGATATTGACTCTTCCGTCAGTTACCACACTCAGGCAGAGAATGACTTCCTTAGGATTAACCTAACAGACTCTCTTCCTAATTTCTATTCAGCCTCTCCGAGAATTGCCAAAGCTCTTCCTCGTGGCTATCACTTCGACGAGAAGTCTATTGTAGTTGACAGTATTATCAGTTACGCACAGTCTGGAGAGATTGTGTGGCCAGATGGAAACGTTGGCCCTAAGCTTATCGTATCTGTTTACACTAGAAACCAAGAAGACGAAGAGATTGGTACTCACAATTGGGGTCTTGTTAATAGAAAATCCCACTACTTGAATCCTAACAATAGGTGGTCCAAGCTGGAGAGCACGTTTGACCTAGAGTCTCTGCTTGATGAAAGCGAGAAGTGGTCCGTATTCCCAGAAGAGAAGAGGCTAAGCGAATTCAATCACAGGTACTTTTCTAAAGACGCCGACGAGATGTTCTTACAGTATGACCTTGTGACTCCGTCTGGCGACGAGTTTGAAGTTAACTTGAATATCCACTCAGCTAATTTGAGAATGGAGAACGCTTTCATTAAGCCCACGTTAGTAGATCAGGCTTTGAATGTATTCACTAGTGGAGAGTCTTACTCGTACTCACCAATGCCTCTGTATGTTGACCCAATTGGTCTCGAAATAGAAAGCATGAATCTATACATGTCTGGAGTTCCAACTCCAGTAGACCTTGGTGCTGTTAATCTTTCTACTTCTGGTGCTTACTTTGAGACTTCTCAAATGTCAATGCACTTAGTAAACAAAGAGACAGTAGAAAACAGTGGACTACCTATTGCGACAAGTGGGAACTATCGCGTTGAAGCGGAAATGAACTTGGTTTCGTTTAATGACGACCCAGTTCTCCCTTCCGAAATGTTCCTGCCTCTCCACATGTTTGGTAGTGCCACTAATGCAGATCTTTCAAGAAGTATTTCTATGACTGCCTATAGCTCTTTATCTAGTAGCCAGGGCGCCCTAAGTGGCGTCTTGCCTATGAAGATGGTTGCTTCTCGTGGCTTCCAAGATGTATTTGCCGATAACGCTATGCCGCTATTCACAGACTCCCCTACGGAGTTTGGAGATAGTATGAACCTAGTGCTGTTTGGAAGAGAGAACGAAGGGTTGAAAACAGACTCATTCATGAACTTGTATAACAAGTGCTTCCCAGCGGTTTACTTAAACGGCAGCGGAGATTCTTACGTTTCTTGGAACAATAGAAACGTTGGACGAAACACCGAAGAGATTGACGAGGGGCTATTGACTGTTCCTTCTATTGATCTTATTAGAGGTACGCAAACTATTTGTTGGGGCGATTGCTCTGCTGTAGATGACAACCCATGCGTTGAGCAAGACATCATTACTCACGATACAAATTGGGCCAACAAAGAGTGCGTTGACGGCGGTATCCTTAGACCTAGTACGACATATCGAAACTCAGGCGAATTCGCCTTCGGCAATGAGGACGCTGGTACATACAACGGACACTTCTACGGCTCCAGAAAATATCAGGGACTATTCCCCAACACTCCTTATACGATTACTGTTGTCGGCAAGACCGGAGACAAGAAATCTATCGCCCTTCCTCCTAAGTTTGAAGAGTGGGAATACGGTACGCTTGGAGATATTGACTTTGAAGGATTCAAGCATGTTGCAGAAGAAAGACACGAGGGCGATCTTTACGGGAAGTGCGTGAAGGTTAAGGGTGAGATCATGGGAGTTGGTGCTCCAGGTCACGACTTGGGTATCTACAAAGAGGCCGGTGCTATCTTCCTCTATAGAAGACAAGAAGAAGAAGGTGGAGAAAAGAAGCCTTGGGATCTTGAGACTAAGCTTACACTTCCTTCTGGGTTTATTGGTGACTGGTACTACGACAGGGGTGGAAAGATTTCGTTCCCAGGTATCGGTACGATCCCAGAGAAGCAGTGGAACATTGGACAAGAGGGTCGAGAGCTTGGTCACTCGTTTGATATCGCTGTAACTAAAGATAGAGAAGTCATTGTAGCGGGTGGCCCTGGTGCTAAGTGGGACACTAGAGGCTTTGAAGAGATTGAAACATCTGGCGTTAATGTCGCTATCATGGTGTTCAATAATGAGTTCTCATACGATCAAGACCAAATTAAAGAGATAATGGACAATATTGACATCCACAATTTCCTTTACAGATACTTTGCAGAGCCAGCGGTAAACATTAACTTAAAGATCATCAGTTGCATTCCAACAGGAATCTTTGACCAAAGTGTATACACCGAGCCTGGAATTGAAAATCTGATTGTAGGAACTATCCCTAGGGCAATCCCTAGCAAGCCAGAAGACCCAGCGGTAACCGCTGAGATGCTTAGTGGAATTAAGAGTAGCTTCTTTGAGGCTTTCCCTTATGATGAAACACAGGTCAACAATAATATTCCTCCTATTGTTGGCTTCTACGTTGACAATAGTAGGTCTCTTGGTAGACCGGTAGTTGAGCCAGCTATCGATCAGTTCGTCAACTTCTACAAAAACTACTCATTCCAAAGTGGAGTGAGAGATTTCTATGACAATCCTGCAAGCGGATACATTTATGAGTACACTCCAACAGACGAAGACCAGGGTGAAGACTGGTTCAAGATCTCCAACAATCTTGTCAATAACTTACTCGACACTGGAAACCTATACGATGGTGGACATCACACCCTCATTACTTCTGGTATTGGCCTTGAGTTCGCTGATGAGCAAGCTATTGACTTTAACCTAAGCCCAGAAAGTGGCGGTAGAGTTTATGTTTTTGAAAAAGAGTTTGGCGATTGGAGCTTAATGCAAGAGATCAAATCTCCCGTTTCTGCACCTGACAAACTACCAGCAAGATTTGGCCACGCCGTTTCTATCAGTGACGACGCCTCTGTTTTCTCTATAGGTTCTCCTTTTATTAGAGAGTCGTGCTCGATGTATCAATTTGCAGACGGAGAGAGAAACAGGCTATATGACAACATTGGAAGATGGTTAAAGTTCAGAAATGACGCAACTGTTACTCTTGGACAGTACTACAATAGACTTGCCGAGTATCAGGAGCTTGAGGTTGCATCTGGAGTCAGAGAAGCTGGAATGTCTATCTATGCAGATCTAAGCAGAACAGATAAGTTCAAAGCTAGATCAGACTATGATTTCTGGAGAAATAACCACATTCAAGAATACAGAAAGGTTTTCAAGTATGGACTTGATGATATTGAGCGTGGACTAGAAGGCACATTCACAAAGACAATGCGTCAGAATGCCCCCAACCCTAGACTTGGTTACAGCACTGCTGTTAGCGAGGATGGTCAGACTGTGGCTTTTGGTGCCCCTACCGACAGCATTGGTCAATACGAAGATGCCGCATTCTACTTCTTACATAAGGATGGAGAGTATCTATCTGAAAGTGGAGATCCAGAGTTCCCTAGAAGCCTGTGGGCCTCTAATGTAAATGCTGGTGCCGTTAGAATGTTTGAGAAAGGTCAAGACTTTGAGCCCATCTCTGAGAGAAATGTGCTTGAGTACAACAAATTTGGAAACTTGAGTAATACCATAAACAACACAGGAGGATACGACGACGAAGGTAATGAGACAAATAGTACTGCCATTAGTCAAAACGAACACTACGACAAGACTGACTTTGGTGATGTTTCAATTCCTAAGGATGTTGGATCTATTTTCATTATCACGCCTGAAATTGACGCTGCAAACGACGAAGTCATTGAAGAGATTAAGCGATGGATGAGCCTTGGCGATAGAAGGCTCGTTTTAGTAGGGGATGACCCTGTGTGGGAAAAGAACGGAGCATACGCAAAGTCTAACGAAATCATTAACAAGATTCTTGAGAAACTAGATTCTCGAATGAGACTACATCCAGCTAGAAACGAAAGAGAGGCCCTTATTGCTAATACCTCTTGTTCTGGTGAGATCGCCCCTAATGTTATCAAGTCTTACAAGCCTCAGGGTAGTAACAGTAGCAACGTAGAAATTGAAAATCACTTGTTTGGATACGGCGTTGCCGATATTCGGCTTCACGTTCCAAACGCAATCTTCAAAGAAGACAACTGGGGCAAAGATCATAGCATTGTAAATAATAAAAGGTATGGAAACTGTTCTTTTTACAATCCTAAGTGTGGACCTCCCATTGCCCATAACGGAGACTTGAGAGCTAGATGGATTGAGAGAGAGATTAAAGATCCACCCGACCCAGAAGCCAAAGATCCGTACACATACTGGGAGAGAAATCTACCCTTTGAATTTTATAGCAATGGACTTCCACCTGTAAAACCTGAGGATGCTGTTGACATCGCTAAAGATCTTAGTCTGGGTGGTCAGGGCGAGCAGCCTAGACCTCTTATGGTTGCTGCTGAGTTTACAGAAAACTACGGAATTATTCCAGCTAAGCCTGAAATTATTACAATAACACCTATAACTGAAACCACTTGTTTTCAGTCTAATACTTCTAATACTTACTACTTGTTTGACGACAACCACGTAGATGAGTTGGCTTTTTATTGGATGCAAGGTAGTGGTAATCAAAACTTCCTAGACACTAATATTGGAAGCAATCAAAGCGAAGGACGATTTTATAATCCCGAGTCGTTCAATGAAAGGGGCGCACTGCTACAAGCAGACGGAACGCTAGACATTCAAGTTACAAGAGAAGAATTGACTGAAAGATTCCAAGTTGGAGATCCTGTCAACTATGTAGCTAAAGAATCAATTTCTGGTTCTGAGGTCTACTTAATTGCTGGTACTGCCACTGAAAACCAAGTCGCCCTAACTACCGATAATGACGAAAACATTTCATTCTACGATAATCTTGTTAGAAATGCAAACTGCGATAACGCATTTATCATTCAACTTGGAGGATGGACGGCTAGAAGCTCGTTTGCTAGTGCCGGAGAAGGTTCGTTATTAGGCAAGGTCTTTGATGCAATGGGTCATAATTTAGTAGAGAACTGGGATGGCCCCATTATTCCTGCTTCTAAGGATGTCCTTTGGATCGCGAATGCAGACGGAGAGCCTGCCGCCCAAGACATTACTAAGATTAAAAATTGGTTAGCACTTGGAAAGAAGAAGCTTGTTATCACATACGAAGAACAAGAAGAACAATCTTCTAAGGCTTATAGGCTTTGCGAAAGCTTAGGACTTACTATGAAGCCTTGGTATCTTCCAGGTGCAAACAAGTTCCCAACAACAAGGGAAAGAATCTACGTCTCAAGAAAGAAGCTAGAAGTTCTACTGGACGACAAAGATCAGTCTATTGCTAGTTGTGACGGAAGCTTCTCTGTAGAGAACTTCACGCTTAACGCGACTTACTGCCCTGTCGATCTAAGATCTGGAGGAAAAGCTGTTGTATGGCAAGACGGAACTGTGAAAGATGAAAGACTTCAAGTCACAGAAGAGTACAAAGATATTTGGAGTATGAATACTGGTGTTGCTAAGGTTCAGTTTCCGGCTACTCCTGGCTCTGGATATAGGATCTTCTACAATTGGATTGCAGATAGACCAGAAGAGAAACAAGAAATCGATCTGTATGCAGGAGATATTCTCCACAAGATTAAGCCTGAAACAAGGGCCGGTAATCCGGCTACACTTATTGCTAGGACTGGCACTCCCATTAGAGACTATGACGAAAATAGAGATCTAAAAATTGTAGACTACGCATCTACTAGAGCTATTAAGCTAGAATCGCCCTCTTTTGGTACTGCTGTGTCAGAAGGCTATTTAGACGTTCAAGTTTCTAGCGACAAAGACTACCTTAGCTTGTTCTTCACTGGAAATAGAGACAAGATCAAGGTTAACGGAAATCAAGTGCCCACAACCTATAAACTCCTTTCTGTTTCTGGAGCCCCACTTCCTATCAACGAAGTGACAGAATACTTTACTTCGGAAAGATGTGAAACAAGAGAAATTGGATTTACGGAAGAAGTCACGCAAGAGTATGTTCCTCCTAAGGCCGTTCTGCTTCCTGCTACAATTAAGCCTATCATGAACGACAACACTAGATACTGCTTGACAGATATTTCTTGTGGTGGCAAGCTTGTGGCTGACGGTCCAGTTGTTATTGCAGAAGAGCCAGAGCACTTCTCAGACGGTGCTACTGGAAACTCAAGATCTAAAATTTTACTTATCTCTGATTCAACAATCGTTAATGGTTGCCTAGAAGAGACCGGAACTGGAGAGCCTTCGCTTGTAAGTGGAGTGCCAACCGTTCCTAATAATACAATGCTCGCCAGAGTTAACTCATTCCTGAATAGTTTGACGACAACTGAGACAACTCTGGTGGGCAACAAGACAGAACTTAATCTTGGGTATAAATATACCGAAAAGATTGTTTCTCCAGAGAAAGGTAGTCCAGCTATTTATTCTCTTAATCAGTCCAATATGGGGACTAAGTTTGGAGGTTTTGCTGGTGGTTCGCTAGAAGAGTTTGGCCACGAAAAAGATTACCAGCAGGGCAAAGTGGTTCAGAATGTTCATGAGAAAATTGATGAATTTGAAGAGGCTGAAAAGGCTGTTTTAGGAGAATTTGATTCTACTGTTCAAGGTTTTTCTAGTCCTAGATTTTCATACAACGGATATGTCGACGCTCCTATGAGCGGTAATCCATTTTCTGATTTACTAAGAGACACCGGAAAAGACTTTTTAGATTATGATTTGCAATCTGGTTCATATCCAGGCGACCTATTTGGTCACAGTCTTGATATTCACAATAGCAAACTTGTTGTTGGTTCTCCATACTCAGCCTACACTGGCGATTTACAGACAATTTCTGGCGTTTCTGAATTAGGTATAGAGGGAGGTGGTGGATCTGCTTACGTCTTTGAAAAGACTATACAGTTTGGCTGGGACGTCTCTAAGAAGTTAAAGCCAGAAGAGATAAGAAGCTTCGATAACTCAGATAGATTTGGATGGAGCGTTTCGATGGACGGCGACTTTGCGGCTATCTCAGCTCCAGGTCATGACTTTGGAAATTCAGTTGAATACACCAAGGGGGCTTTCGTAAGAAAAGAATTTAGTGCTGCGTTTGACATTGGTACACGTTCTGTTTCAAGCCTAGGCCCTGGTGAGACTCCAGCTTCTAACAACACTGGTGCTATCTTTACCTTTGAAAATAGACTATATGATTGGTCTAATAGGGCCAAAGACTGGACTTTCGCAGAAAAGCTTGTGCCTCACGGGTATGCTTCTGGTGAAGATACCTCTAGCTTTGGAAACTCTGTATCAATCTCAAGATTTGCTAGAAGAGACAGTGACTACTCAATGAGCGTAGGATCTCATAGACACACAAGTGGACTAGATGGATCTTACTCTCAAGAGAGTGGCGGTGGTGCTTCTTACACATACGATGCTATGCTTAGAAATCAGCCTCCAGCTACTTTTAGTGAAGAATCATGGCTCAAGGCTAGTATTTTTGGACTAAACAGAGAGCTAGACGAAGTAAACCTTGAATTAGATCAATTAGGAGCATTTAACACCAACGAAGAAGTGATTGCCAAGGGTTTGATTTATTCAGACGCTAAGGGGCAAATCTTCTTAGAAGCTTCTGGTCAAGATCCTAGAGAATTAAGCTTTATAGTACAAAGACCATACATTGAAAGGATTGAAGGAGAAATTGTTCATGGTACTCCAGTCGAGGAGTTTATGCCTTTAACTTCTTACACCGACCCGTTTGACCTTAGCGGAAGCGTCAATTTGTTTATGCTTGGCCAAGAGTCTGACATAGTGTATAATAACCTAGACCTGTTCACTTATTCCGCCTACTCCGCCGAGTCTGGAGTCAGCCTGTTAGTCAAGGGTGATGCCCCAACTTTGACAGACAATTCATTGATTCTTTACGGAGGATCTGGATACGGAGTTCTTGATACTAATTTGGACCTTAGAGTTAGAGGAAAATAATGCCGATTCTAGTAAGATATCTTAACGACCCCAATCAGAACTGCGTACTTAGGCCTGCACCTATTGTTTCAGTGTCTCCTAGTCCAAATAGGACAAAAGACGGAACCAATAGTTCTACCTATCAGATCACTCTAAAGGGGCACATTCTTGCTGACCTTGGTTTCCCTCTAGCTAGGGATACTAGAAACAATGGACTATTTGACTACCATGACTCTGTAGGTGCTGGACCTTATGTTCCTGCAACAGCCAATGCTGGCCCATATCTATCTTTTGACACGAGGCAGAGTCATTCGTATTCTGTAGACATCGTTACAGGTGCGGTTACAGACAATAGGCCAGATAGACAGTACGTTCCATATGAATCTGCGGTTGATGCTATTCTGTTTAAGCAGAAAGTAATTAGGGCTCTCTTTTCTAAAGACGGCCAAAGGCTAGAGATCAGTGCTATTCACACTGATGAGCCTTCTATTATTTGTTACCCTAGATTTGTTAGCTGTGATTTTACAGACGGCATCTATGTTGATCGATGTGAATACACGATCACGCTAGAGACAGACGTTCTATACGACAAAGACCTCAAAGTTGACCTTGATGGCAACCCTTTGTATCTTGAGGGCATGGTTGTAGCTTCTGGAGGCATGACCGATTCAGAGATCATGGAAGCTTCTGGTCGCTTCATTGACACATATTCAGACAATTGGTCTTTAGAGGCCGAAGATGGCCTTGGTGAGTCTGCCAATTTGACAAAGAGCTATAGAATTAGTAGAAGTATTTCTGCTACTGGTAAAGACTATTGGGCTCCGACTTCTTTAGATAGAAATGGAACAGAGGGCGTAGAGAAAAGACACGCATGGGAACAAGCTAGAGACTATGTTCAGTTTAGACTTCAAGATGAGCCGTTAACCTCTGGCTATCCTAATGTTATGGGTAGATTTGGTAGTGGCCTTCTTGATCTAGTTGAAGCATATGAAGGATTTGACCATAAAAGAACAGAGAGTATCTCTATTACCGATGGAACATACTCAGTAACAGAAGACTGGGTTCTTGCTAGTGGTAAGGCCTATGAGAACTACAACATGTCGGTCTCCACGTCGATTGACGACCCATTTGTCAATGTCTCAATACAGGGCGAGATTAGGGGCCTAGGCTGCGTTACGCCTTCTGGGTCTCTCTATGGCGGAATGGACGACAGAGCCGCTCAGACGCCCTACCAGAGTGCCCTATCGAAGTATTACGACGTTAGTTCCAGCGGTAGGTTTGGAGTTGGCTCTGATATCTTCAAAAGGGCGAATAATTCAGTTGCCGTAGAGCTTAATGCACAGCCTCAAAGCATTGCTTTAGCAACTAATGAGTTCGATGGTAGTATCACGTACTCCTTAGACTTCAACAATAGGCCAACAAACATTATCTCTGGAGTACTCACTGAGACAATTAACATAAGTGATACATATCCTGGCGATATTTTTGCCGTAATCCCTGTAATTGGAAGGGCAACTGGTCCAGTACTGCAAGCAATTGGCGGTAGAAGTGAATACACTAGGGATCTTAGTATTGATTTAATTATGGACTACACAGATATTCCATACGGATCAGGACGTAATTCCTTATTGCTTAAAAAGCCCAGCGTACTTGAGCCAACAAAAAGTCAGCTTAATCAGCTCGTTAAAGAGCTTAGTCCAGAGTTTGAACCTGGAGTTAGAAAGTGGTTCGTTTCTCCAATGACTGAAAGTTGGACTCCAAAAGAAGGAAGATATTCTTTTAGTATTAGCTGGACGTATGAATTATCGAAGTAATCATGATTTGTACTAAATGTAACACAGACAAACCAGCTACAGACGAATTTTTTCAAGTTCGAGCTGATACAAAGAAGTTTCGCAAACAGTGTCGTGACTGTAGAAGTCTGCACACTAAAGAGTACCACGACCAAGATAGGAAACTTGTAAACAAGAGAAACAGAGATAGCTATGCAAAAAATGCTAAAGCCAGGATATCCAAGACGGTTGAGTATAAAAGAAAAAAAAGGAAAGAATGTCCTCAGTTTAGAATAGAGGATAGCCTAAGAACTAGGGTTTGTCGTGCTTTGAAAGGGCTACCCAAAGTAGACAATACAAAGGTCTTAATAGGATGTTCTATGAAAGAGCTAAGACAGCACTTAGAATTACGATTTACTGAGGATATGACTTGGGATAATTACGGAGATTGGCACATGGGCCATATTAAGCCCTGCTGTCAGTTTGACTTGACAAAACCAGAGCAGCAAAGGAAGTGTTTCAGCTATAAGAACTTACAGCCATTATGGGCCGCAGATAATTTAAGAAAAGGTGGAAAATAATGACCATTCTTCAAGGCCCTATTGAAAGCGGATGGGTAGTCGCATCTGGTGAAGGTAATTTTTACGATCAAAACATACAAGGTAGCGGAGGTCAAGATATAGATCTTCACGCCACTAGTGGTCAAGTGCCTAGGTTCTATTCTGGTATAAATAGACACTATCCTAGTCCAGAAACCCACGAGTCGGGTGTTCTTCACACTTATCCTGAAAATTCTGGGTCTTATGAACAGATACTAGGCAATTCTGGAGAAGTCCAGGGTATTAAAGACTCTTTTCTTTCTCCACCTAGAGACATTTCCTACAGCGAAGAGCCTTACTATGCAAATCTTGGTGTATTCTTTCCTTACATACACCACTATCCAAGGTGGGTTCCGCCTGCGACCAGTCTCTTCTCGACGATAGAAGTGCCTGTGCCGTTTAAGGTGGATTATTCTCTTACCTTTTCGCCCACAAATAGCTATAATAGATATAGCGAGAGAGACGTAGACTACGATGCCGTAGATAGTAGCGGAGACCCGATTTTTACAGACGAAGCAGGAAAACCACCAACAAGGTTTGGATAATACAGAGGTAAAATATGAGTTCAGATTTAGGATATAGCGTTAATCCAGCATCAGGTGCTTATGGAAGTAGCTGGCCTGGGAGCGGTGCGGTTCCAGAGTCATACTCTGCCGCTGGATGGACATTGAACAACGAGGGGTTTACACAACAAACCTTCTTAGGTGGTTCTGTCAGGAATTTTTCTGCCCAGGGTGCTTTTGGGGACTCTAGTTCTATGTTAAGCGTCTCTCTTGTGGATGACGAGTTTAATACTTCTGATGGCTTCGGCCTTGGTATTGGTGACGACGTTTATCACAATGGCGTTGAAGATGAATTCAATCCGCCTCCAGTTGGGTCTCCTGTGTTCTTTAAATTTGGAAAGGGTTTTGCAACCATAGAGCAGTCTTGGAGAAAGACCTTTGACGACATCTATGACTACCACACTTTCAATCCTATTCTTGAGCTACCAATAAGAGAGGTCTCTGGCGTACTACAAGAGCTTAATCCTGGGGAATATGTAGATATAGAAAACTCGGATATCTCTGGATCTGGTGGTAATGGTCGAACTTATACGGTTGTCGACAAGTCTAGCATAACCTATGACAACCACAATGCGGTTGGTAGCGGCCACTTCGTCTTTGGCGGAATCCTGCAAAGATATAAAGAGAGCAACAACACAGAAGGCAAGAATCTTTATGACACAACCGTCGTTGACCCAAGAGAAATCTTATCAAACACAACTTTGATTCTTAACAATTACTCTGATTCTACTCTTAATTGCCCAAACCTAATTAACATTTTTGGCTTTCTTGAGTACAACCCTACGACACAGCTTCGTAACAGGATGAATACGTTCTATGAGAATAGCGGAATTCTAACAAAGGACGTTCAGTCTAATGGTACTGTTATCTATAGGGGTGGAGTTGATCCATTTACTATGGATTCTATTCCACAATACACAGATAGTTATGCTAGATCTGATTGGCTAGGAACTATCTTTGGTAGAATTGGACCTGGAGCCGTTAGAGATTCTATAATTGACAGATTGTTTGATACAGACGGTGATGGAAATAGAAATCTTCCTAACGAATTTCCATTCACTGGAACGTCTTATTGTCGTAGATGTGAAAAGGGCGTGCCGTTCTACAGGATTGTTCAGGGTATCAACGCACTTATGGGATTTGCTGGACCTCTTCCAGAAGAGTATGAAGTTAAGAACTTCGGAGGTAGAATTAACTTCCGAGGATTTAACTACGTTGTCGACTTTACTGGTCTGCCATCAGAGAAGATTCCTCCTATGTACTTCTTTGACTTTGACCAAATGACACTGATGGAGTTCTTGCAAGAGTTTTGTGAGACCATTAGTCATGACCTGTATGTGTCACTGCTTCCTGTTATTGACCACCCAGGCTGTGACTACTACTACAAGCAAAACAAGAGAGCAATCGAAAACAATGAGCCAGAGAACCTAATCGCTGGAATTATTCGTATTGACACTATTGATAGAAGTGTTAAACCTGAGTATGGTGCTATTGATAAGTTCATTAAGAACTTAGAAAAAGACAATATCAACGTAACGTCCAAAGAAGTTGGGTATGAATTATCCAACATCTCGACAGACAAGTTTATCGTAGGTGCTCAAGAAGTAGAAATGCACTACTTCACGACAAATGGAGATAGAGACCACCTAGAAGTCCGCAAGTCTCAAAATGGACTACCAAATAGACTACAGCAACAAATTAGTGAGCAGTGGCACCTGTCGAATTCTTTGAAACAGCAAGTGCTGCCATTCTATGGATTTTTGGGCAAGGATGCAATCACTATTCCTCGTGGCTATGGTTCGTTTCAACAGATTATGCTCGACACAACTAGCTTGAATGCCAATGGCGTTGGGAATTACTATGTAGCTACAGAAATAGAACTACGTGCCGCGTCGGTCTCTTTTGAGGCTTGGAAAGAATTCTTGTTACAGTACAATGACCTTTATATGGAGTCTACAGAAGAAGACGACATCATCCAAGGAAGTTTACTTAGAACGTCTGATCCTAGCAATCCAGCTTTTGATATTTCTGTTCCTACTAATCTTTCTAATAACTATGCCGTCACTGTGCCTAGGTGTATTTTTAGATCAGAAAGAAACTACATGGGAGAAGATGGTCTTCCTGCTTCTCCTTGTAATCCCCCTTTCGGATACCCTTTGTATTACAAGAGGGGTTTAAAGATTGGACTACCTGAGGCTGGACTTGCTGCATTCTATAATTCTGGTAACAGGATTGTTACTAGCTTGCAGAAGTTTGAGTCCACAGGTAATAAAAACTGGAAGGAGCTTGTTAACAGCACTCTTAAAGAGTCGCTAAATGATAAGCGTCCAGGCATCTCTCCAGAAGAGAAGGCTTTTATAAAAGAAATTAAGTCTATCTTAAATAACGCAAACTCAAAAGCAGAAGACGTTATTGCCCTTATTCAAGAGAAGCTTACTAAGCACGAATCTGTGTTTAAATCTGTACCAAGGCTTTCAGAAAAACACACAGACAACGCCCTAAAGATCTATAACTTTGTCAAAGGGGTTGCAGATCAAAATTTAGGAAGAAAATTCTTGGTCAAGATTCCTAAGGAAACCAACTCTTTCTATTCAAATGTTATCGGCCTAAAGTCGACGAGCAAACTAGCCATCCCTACCGTAGCTTCTACGGCAGACGATGAGCGTGTAAACGAATTGCAATGGGGTCCGTTTGGATTTATGCCTAGGAAGATCTCTGACAACATTGGCGTACTTTACGACAGTCAGTATAATTTCCAGCTTTATCAAATGAGACTCTTCACAGAGACCCTTAATGAGAATGTCCACAAGGCCTACTTGGACCTGGGCATTGAAAATGGCGTATCTTCTCTTGTTGGAAATTATTTAGATGGTGCTTCGTTTGTGTTTGATAGACGATATGGAGCCTTGCAGTCTGACTACAACGGAGTAAACGACAAACACGAGTTTAACTATAGACCTGAGCCACAAGGTGGTTTCTACGAATTCGGCTTGTTTAACAATCTACTAACGGATGAGCACCACAGGCTAATTCCAGACACGTCGAAGTTGCCCCTTGGCACTCAGCAGGCTCTTATGCCTAGAGACTTGACCAACTTCTTAACGGAGCAAAATAGAGTCACTTGTTACGCAAGGTTTGACAATAGTCAGTTCTTGAACTTTAGCAAGATGCCAGAAGGTTCAATAGCTCAACAAGCAGTAACTAGAGAGGGGTATATTATCCCAGATGTTACCAATCAGCTTGAGAACATGGAAGAAGACCAAATGTCTGATTTCCCTAACCAGGAATACACAGAAGAGGGCTCCCCAGATAGAACCAAATTTGTTGCTTTTGTTAAGTGTGAGCTTGATGAAAGATTCTACATGCCCCCAAGAGTCAATTACAACGTTAGAACAGAAGTTTTTGCCAGAGAAGTAGATGACATTGGAAAGATTACTCCACCTAGTCAAATTTGGAGTGAATCAAAAGGCAAGTTCGTAGACTCATATCCAATCTACAAGTCGCACTTTATCCCTTCTAGCGGAGATGGCACACCCGATAGTCGAGGAGGGGTAGACGGAACAGACGTATTAGAAGAAGACTTCATGAGATACTGGGACATCTTGCAAAGCGGAGAGTTGGTAAACACCGCCCCTGCTAACCAAGACTCTAACCACGTGTATGCCCTTATTACTTTACCTGCCCAAATCCAAAGTACAATTGATTCAAGAATGAAAGATGGCCCATTTCAAACTTATCAAGCTGGTGCCATTAAGCACTTCTTGGCTATGGATACAGTCAAGGGTGTAAATGGACTAGAGAAGCCAGCTATTAAAGGCAAGTCCCCAAATTTCCTTCCTGGTGATACAGACATAATTAACGTAGAAGGTGATTTCACTTCTAATACTGATCCTATGGCAAACGCATTCAACGCACACAGAGCGGCCCTGAAAAGTCTATCTGCTAATTCGTTGTCTGTTCTTAACATGACTAATCCATCTCCTGTTTATCCAGACTTAGTCGTTATTCCTTTGATGTCTCAAGAGAGGTGTTACGGCCCTTGGTTGTCTTCTCAAGTAGAGTCTGATAGTAAAACATACGCTGAGATCCCAGGTAAGGTGGACTTTATTAAGGATGAAAACTTAGCACCATGGAACTACGCTGGTTATCAACTGATGGACGAAGCTGGTAAGCTACAAGCACAGTTCTCAAATAGCCTACAGTTATTCACAGAGAATGGTAGTTTAAGTTATGAAGGATTACCATCTGGTAACACTCTTTGTAGTTCGCTTATTGAAGGTGGCCCATTGGTTACTAATATCGACGTGTCTATTGGTGCTTCTGATGGAGTCAATACTAACTACTCAATGAACATTTATACGCCAAGGTTTGGTAGACTTCAAAAACAAAGACAAGACTTGATTTCTCAGATTTCAAGACAAAGACAACAGATCACAGACGAAAGAAATGCTCTTATCAGAAAGGGCATGGGCAAGGCTCAGAAGTCTGTTAACTATGCCGTTATGAAGCAAAGCCTAGATTCTATCAATGGTGCTTCAAGGTTTGCAGACTCTTGGGCAGAGAGGGTGCAAAGGGGAGAAGACCTTGGAATTACAGAGGTTGCAGCACTAGAAGAGACAACTACTACACATGTAGGCGAAGACGGAAAATCTGGACAAAAGAAAAGAACCGGATTTAGTGACACCAGTAGACCATCCGTAGCCACAAGGGCTGCTATAGACAAGGCTCCAACGGAAGCAGACAAGAGAAACGTGAAGGCAAACTCAGCAACTAGGGCTCCAAGTCCTCCTGCTAGTAGATCAGTTCACCCGTCTCTTCCTGCTGGAAAGCCAGTTAACACTCACTTTGAAGTTTAGGATATTATGGACCATACAATTCAAACAAACGACCCAATTATGAAGTTGGTCGGTATGCAGATTTTTGATCTGGATACCCTGGAAGATTTTGCTAAGAGTCATCAAACTGGTGCTCAATTTGCCCCTTATATTACAATAGACCCATTAGGTGCCACTTGCACGCCTGGAGAGTTGTATGGTGGTGTCTTGACTGGCGTTGCGGAGATTATGAGATGGGATGATGACGATAGAGCATACGAAACAACTGCCCTAAATACCTACCCCGTCGTAGACGAAGCTGTTAAGCCTGAGGCTGAATGGGCTTCTATTGCTAACGACTTAGTACTTAGAGAGAAGTATAGACACGAAAGCGATTCCGAAGATTACTTTAGTGATTACAGTTTTAACTTAGACCAAGCCGAAGACCTGGTGGGAGATATCAAGAATAGTTGCTCAGGCGATGCCGTTTGGCACCCAGAGTTATACTACGTTGTGGGCGGAAGGTTTGTGCAGAAGTTTGCCCCAAGGCTTTCAATTTCCCTGTTTGATTCTTCTAAGAGTCCTATGGCTCAAGAGATTGCGACTTACGCACCCTTCATCGCAGATATCCCTAGAACCAAAGGGGGCTTGAAGTATGGAGCTAGAGAAACAGAAAAAAGAGAAGACAAAGACGGCATCGCTAGTTACAGGCCTGTTATAGAGGGTGGGCGTGCAAATCCAGACAACCTTCGTGCTGGTGAACTAGACGTTACATACAACAGAACAATAGGAAAGTTCGAGGCTGGTACTAGACAGGTTCTCGTAAGACTTACAACAGATATTCTGAGTGTTAATTCTCCTGGGTTCGATCCTGATACCGTACACTCCCTAGATCACGACCAAGTATACAAGAAAGACGCTCCGTTTAACCAAATTGGAGACTGGGATAAGGGGTCAAGTATTGGTAGTGGAATTCCCGTCAACATCCAAAAGGGAAACCCATACCTGTTCGGCCCTAACTACGTTAACAGATACGACAAGGATGACGAGTATCGAAAAGAAGAGATTAGGATCACTAACAGAACGCCGAGAAACTTTCAAGCAAATCAGCTTGTAATGTGTAGCTTCTTAGACGGCGAGTGGATTCCACAAGACCTGGGACAAGATGGTGGCATTGCCGCTAAGTTTAGCGTTCAGAGATGGCAGTTTCAAAAGCTTGTCGCTGGTGCTGACGATTTCTTTAGAGACGAGAGATACTTAAACGCCTCTGCCCCAGACTACACTAAGCAAAGAATTGATCCTCAAAGCTATGAGATCATGATGCGTAATAGATTCTACCTAGGCCTAAAGAACTACTTGGGCGGGAGCACTTCTCCCGTTCCAGATGGTAGCTATCCAGTGGACTTTTTAACAGACTTAGATCCGCAGGTATTTGGTGCCCTTGGGTATATGAACCTGGGCAATAATGACGATGCAGTACTAGATAGTGAAGACCCTAAGAATTGGGATTTTATTCCTTCTAATCGCTATACTCAAATCACAGCGTTTGACCAAATGGGCAACTTCGCTGGCGGAAAGAACAAGGCAAACGTAATCGCTAGAACTAACGCTATCGCCCCCATAGACACCACCAAGGAAGACTCCGATCCATTCGCTCCTTATGAAATGATGGAGTACTGGGGGCCTACTTTCCCTCGTGGTTTTAACTCCGAAGATGTGCAAGGGCTTTCTAGCGTAAGAAAAAACGTAACACTTAGACCAATGCCCGGCTATGGCTCCTACTCTACCAATGACTTCTTCTTTCAAGAGACAGAGTTTGAATATGTGGCTACAACTGGAGAGCCTGCCCTAGTAGACAATTTGCCCGATAGGAATGTTTCAATTTCCTACGCTGGTAAGGGTATGTTTTTCAACAGTAGAGACAAGACGGCCCTCAACCTGCCAGCAGAAGTGGGTACAAACGGCCCACCTAATCAGGATAGATGTTCTCCAATCGAGAGTCTTTCTGCTTTAGATGACACCGCTAATGAATCGAAAAATCTAGTAGACGCATTCGAGCTTGCTACTAGAAGAGATTATGCAACCGGAGAGCAAACTAGGTTTAATTGGTTGTACAGACATGACGAAGACGATCCAGTTGGTGGCATAACGACACCCGTGTATGGTTTTAGACCTAATAGCCCCAGTTCAATTGATTTTTATCCTTTAGCTGCCGAAGTTGTTTCGTCAACTGACTACAATCGTGGTGGAACAAGTTCAGAGCCGGGTGTCTCTCTTGAGTATGGTATGCTGCCCTTGATGGCTAGAAATACAGAAATTAGGAATGCCGTCTGGCATAAGGACTTTATTACCAACGGAGTAGACCACCTTCTAGGTTCTGACCACCTGTTTATTAGAAATCGCCATGTAGGAAAACGAGACTTCGTTCAGTACTCCTATAATGGGTTTGCTAGTGCTCCAGACCCTTCTAAGAAGAACTACACCCTTCCTTACTTTGGTTACGTTGAGAAGAGGTCTACTGGAGACAATAAGATCTCTCTACCGGCCATTTGGCCAGACGAGCAAGATGAAAACGCCAGTTGTGTTGGTGTTATCGCTTCTAGGTGCCGAATTTCCTTTAGGGGTGACGGTTTGAAGTTCAACTTAGATCAACAGTTTGGCTTACAGACTGACACTAGATCTACTTTAGGCACCGCTGGTAGTTTTAATGCCATCGGCAACATATTCTCTGCTTCCACACAGGGTACGCAGTCTAGCTCTAATAGTTATCCAAGATGGGGAGGATTAAGCGATGAGCCCAATAGGTTCAAAACAACAGCCCTTCACATGAAGATGTTTGACGCTTGGCCAGAAGACCAGACCATTTATGACGCTAGATACTTCTCTGTGTTTCATTTTAACCCAGGTTCTTTATTAAGTAGGCCAGACCAAGCGGAAGAAGAGATTACGGTCCCTGGCGTTGCTCCATTCAAGCCTGACGTTTTAACGGAATCTGTTGACTTTAGGGTTCCTACTTATCCAGACAACACTCCAGCTAAGCATGGGGATGTAATTGATGGGGATGTCATTTTGGCAGACGAAGAAAACTGGAGAGTTAACACAATGAGAAGGGGCATGATGCTTTCAGACGGAGGCTTTAGGTACTACAAAACCTCTTGTGGCGTCAAAGAGTCTTCTATCATCGATGGAGGCACCGGCTATGAGGATCAAGAGATATTAGAAGTCTCTGGTGGCTCTGGAAAAGACGCGACTGTCAAGATTTCAGTAGATGCTTCTGGTACTATTGTCAGCATGGTAGCTGAAAACAGAGGAGAAGGCTATATTCCAAGTGATTTTGGAGATCCCTCAGACCCTACAACCTCTAAACTTAGCTTAGTAGGCGGAAAGGGCACTGGATCTGACGTAAAGATTACAAAGGGCATAATGCACAGGGTAGAATACCTAGATGAAGGCCCAAAGAACAGATCTCAAGGCTATATTCGATTAACAGATGGGAATGGAGACGGCAGAGGAAACGCCGGGGAAGGCTTCGTAGAAGGACCAAGAGAACAATTCTTAACCATTGAAGAGCAAAGCGATACAGGTGAGTACGATATGTTCTTCTATTTTCACAACGACATTACTCATACAGTCCATGATGGTGGTGGTAGAATGCTCATTGAGCCCCAAAGGGTTTCAATGGAGATTACCGCCCTTTAGTGTATAATAACACAGAACAACATACAGGAGAAACAAAATGGCAGATATCAAATTTTATGCAACAGAACAGAACGCAGCCAACGTAGGTGGCGTACTAATCACACACGAAGAAGGTTCTGGCCTTGGCTTCTATGGCAATGGGTACGGTGTTTCTGTCCCTATTGGTGGAACTCAAGACAGCACTTGGTTAACTAACTCAGATGGGACAGCTAGTGAGAGGGTTCGCCTTCAAAACACTAAGGCTGTAGACTTTGTAAATAAGGACAAAGTAGCCATCAACGGACAAGCTCCTGTGGGCCTCGATAAGCTCACCAACGGCCAGTGCCCACTAAACATCAGGTTTGAGCACGACGAGGCTGTACGGGTGCAAAACTGCAAGCTGAGAGTGTTTGACAGGAACAACATCGCCAATCAGGCCAGTGGTGTCACTACTTATGTTTACGAAGCTCGACACCCAGCATCAGATGAGAACGCGGGAGTCCTAGATCAAGCAGGTAGAGACGCTTTGACTTGGTATGAATTCGATCCAGTTGACGACATGTCAGACATGCCCTTGACTTCGTCTCCAGGCGTTAGCGGTGTTAATACCACATCAGACGACGACTATGACTTCACTGGTCCCCAGGGACAACAAGTGCTTTCGTTCCAAGGACTTAGCCATACAAGCCTAAGACACGACTGGTATGTGGGACTTAGTTCTCAGCCTGACAGCATTGGAAGTAAAATAAATTATGCTCTTTATATTTCAGTAGAATACCTATAGGAACAAAAACATAAGATTGTTTAGATAGTTTTTTGAATTTTAGCTTAAAGAATATCAGGATTCTCAATAATTCTTTTAGAGTGGACCCTCACTATGTTGGGGCTAGCGATTTAGACGCATAAAAAAAGGGAGGCCCCTCACGGAGTCTCCCTTTTTTCGTAGACACTTGGCTTAGACGTAACCGCCTGATGCCTTGTCCCACTTGACCCACCCGCCGTCTGGCAGATACTTATCGCCATCCTTCTTCTTCGGGAATAGGCCCTTACCATCTTTGTTAGCACCGAATGCCAACTTAGCTCCACACTTGTTACATCGTAACTCGTAGTAGTCGTTTCCGTCTACGGTACGCTTTACAAATCGCAAGTCGTCGCTACCGCACTTGCCGCAGGTTGAAACGTCAAAGATCTCTTGAAACTCTGCAATCTGACCAAATAGGTCTTTAGCGGAGTTACCTTCAAAACCGACGTTAATTCTGCCGTTGGCAGTTGTGTAATTCAACTTCATTCTTTTTCACCTAAACTATTTTTTGATATTTGTTGGAATGTCTTCTTTCTCGTCTCTGTACTTATGTAGTTGGTCAATACTAATACTAGCATCGGCCTTAGACAGAGCGTCGCCATCTTTTACCTTGATGACTTCCGATAAGAACTTCTCACGATCAATTTCAAGCTTATCAGCTAAAAAGCCAATAAGATTGTTTTGCTTATCAGTCGCAAGGTTGTCGCCCTTAAACTCACCATCCGTTTCTTTCTTCGCCTCTTCGGTTCGGACAGAATCACGGACAATTTGTTTGGCGTCTTTGTTTGTGATCTCGTCAGCCGAGACACGATTGATGCCTAGTGCCTTTCTCAAGGCCCTGGCTTCTGCTCTTGTACTGGCAATAGCGGATGGATAGATGGCAAACTTATCGTCAGTATTATCAACATAAGATTCGCCCACCTCTCTAAACACTGTGCCGTCCTCAAATTCAACTTGGAAGACAATAGTTGCACGGCCAGGATGATCCACATTCGTTGCGGGGAACACTGTAGTAGGCCCACTTGATACAATCCTGCCTAGAACTAGGTTTGCCACACGTCGAAGCCCTGCCACCTTGGGCATTGGGTCTCCCTGCTCTGGCTGCACCAGTTCAGTTTCGTCAAATAGGCTCATCACCCAACCAGCCCACTCTACAGAGGTTGGGTCTGGGGCAGATTCGCCGTTAACTACTAGTTCCACTTTGTCATCGCTCACTACTGTGTCGCTGAAAATCTCTTCCTTCTCACTCATAAGTTATCACCTTTAATTGGGAGTCAATTGTTCCTTCTGAAATCTGTGTAAGAACTTGAACCAAGTCCGTCTCTAGCTGAGCCAGTTTAGACAGGGCCATCGAACTACTTCGGTTTTCAATCCTGATAAGTTGATATCCTTTACTTAGGAGTACTCCATCTTTCTCAGTATCGAAGCCCACTTGCTTTCTTAGAGCCTTTTCTCCCCAAATCGGTGCGAAGTGAGAGAGTCCATCTATTTCTATTATAGTCCTTAACGCAGGAATGTACAAATCTATTTCGTAATTTTTTTGCGGAATCAGATCTTTCTTGTGAGCCTGGAATCTGTAGCCAGCACCAGCTACGAATTTCTGCACCTCACGCTCAAGCTTAGACCCCTCGATAGCGGCCTTCCTAATTTGTGCGTGACCCTTCTTCCGCATGTCTTCTCTTTGTGCAGGGGTCATCTTCTTCCAATTGGCCTCAGCCTGCTTACGACGCTTCTCTTTCTCGGCTTCGTCCATATTGTTCCAATATCGAACAGCAGAATGGCTAATAGCAAGCCTCTCTTCTTTTGTTCTCTTTCTGCCCTTGGTTGGGTGCTCAACATTGCCCTTCTCTAGTGCGTTCTTCTGGGCTTCTGCTTTGCTTCGTAGTTTCACTCCTTCTTTCTTTAAGAGCCTACGAATCCTATTGGGGTTTGTGTTGTTCTTTCTGGCAATGTCGTATGTAGACTCTCCGTCTTTATACGCTTGAATTACCTCTGTTTTGTTTAGGTCTGTTTTAGTCATTGATAATATCCACTACGTCTTCTAAGTTTTCACATGTCACAACGTCGTGTCTACAAAGCTTACGCTTTACATAGTCAACGTCTGAGCCACCAGCGAGAATGGTGACGTTCTCATCTCGTAGGTATTGCAAGTAACCAAATAAATCTCTGTTCTTCTCAAGACCGAAGTAATAATACAGGTCTCTATTGTTAATCTCGTTTGACACGCTCTTGATACCATCAAGGAATGTAACCACTAAAGAGCCCTTAAAATGACAAATATCAGTAGAATTGAAGATGCCAAAAGTTCTTTCTTCTGAACAGCGGCCCACATCTTGATAGAACAGGCTCGCATCCTTAAACTTTCGGGAAGACACCGCCTTGTTCGCGGCTTTATAAGCAGGAACAGAGACTCTACTGTCTCCTATGTTCTCAATAAATACTCCAAAATTCATGAGGCCTCCACTGTTACTGTGACTTTGATATCGCCCTTTAATTTATCAAGCCAAGGATGCACATCCTTGTATTTACATGGACAGAATTTAGGTCTGTGACCAGTTCCGCAAATTATCATTTATTATCCTTATTGTTGTAAGTATTATACATCAAGTCTTTAAAACCCCCATCTTCTTAGTATCTCATTCCTTTTGGATCAAAAGCTCGTGATCTCTTCATTGGTTTTGTTTGAAAGAAGTCCTTGTCTACTCCCAAGATCTCTCCTAAGATTAAACCCCTACCCTCGTGTCCGATCTTGAAATAGCGACACCAACCTTCATCGCTATGTTCGTAGGTGACAAATCTTTCCTTTGGAAAAATCCATCGCCCCTTTTGCTCATTGATGGTTGGCTTTAGCTTGTTGTCAAACTTGATATCAATTCCATTGAACCCAAACTCAAAGCCGCTTGTCATGACTTGTTGCTTCGCCTTGAACACGTCTGGATGCTCTTTCAAATATCGAAATGTAGTTTCGTGCATATACATTACTCTATTCATTAGTATGTCACCTTGTTGTTTTCTGATATTTTTTTACACATACGGATAAACGCTCCTTGGTCTAGGGACATTTTCATGTTATTTACATACTTATGAACCCACTGAACGTTGCCCTCCTTTATGCCTGTTAGATAGCCACAAGAGATGTCTCCATAATCAACACTTTTTCTAGTACGACAGACGCATCTGCATTTAAGGTCTGATTTTTGGTATCTTCTTTCTGCCGTCTTACCACAAGCAGAACAAAACACCTCGTATATCTGAAAACCATTGTGGGACTTTTTAACGAACTTTCCTACGGTCTTAGTCCCAAAGACTTCTCCTGTGTGACTCTTCATACTGCTACCTTACCAAAGTCAATCTTGTCAAGGGGGTTGTATCCTACGAGTCCCACCTTGTCGTGGGTCCAGTTGAAGATATCAAACTCATTAGGGGCCATTAAGTTTTGAACATTAGGGTCCAATTCAATAGAGGGCAAGGGTTGCGGCTCTCTTTGGACTTGCTCAATAGCTCCATCTAGTTGATTTTCATAGATATGACAGTCAACAAATACGCCTGATAGATTGCCCACTTCCAACCCGGCATCTGCGGCCAATAGGCTTAAAAGTAAGCCATAAGAAGCGATGTTGAAGGGCACGCCTAACATCAGATCTGCACTACGCTGAGCCCAGAAGAGATTGACCTTGTTATCGATGACTGTGACATTCCAAGCATAGTGACAGGGTGGTAGGGCCATCATGTGGATCTGATTGGGGTTCCATGCGGAACAGACCATTCGTCTGTCCATAGGGTTGGTGCGAAGAGTCTCAACGATGTTGGCTAGTTGATTAGTGCCAGTCTTAATCTTTGGCCTAGTATCTAAGTTTTCTTTTCTATGGAAACACCATCCACCATGGGTCTTTGTTTTGCTCTTTATAGAAGCTTCTACTGTTTTGACATTTAGATTGTATTTTCTACAGAATCTAGCTAAGCCATACTCGTTAAAGAACGTATTGTTGTTTGGGTCTACAGCGTCAAAATAGTATTGTTGGCTAGTATGATTAGCGTTGTCTTCTCTAGTGGTCCATTGACACCCCCTAAGTCCATAAAAGCCTAGTCCATTAATGTCTTTGTCTAAGTGGTATCCAGACCAATTATCTAATTTAAACTTCCATCCGTTTACTCTTTGAATGTCTCTTAAAAAGTTCTCGAATATTAGCCAGTTATTGTGAACATAGATTCCGTAAGCACCATAATTTTTATAATCTTTGTTGCTTTTATCATAGCATCTTTGGATCATTTGTCTCCATTGGTTTTTTATCGCCTCTACCGTGGATTCCTTATCTTCTTCATAGTGAAGATCTGGAATCTCAACATCTTTATACTCTCCCATGCAAGCGACACCGCATACCGATGGATAATATGGATCGTAGATTTTCCCTTCTTGTACTTGTGATTTACACAAATTATCTTTTACAAATCCACTAGTATGAAACTTTACTGAGAACCTACAATTGCAATGCCTGTCTTTGCCGTCGTATGATACTACTGTGTATATCCCATTTGTCCCATTGAATTCTTTGCCAACTAGATCGAATGGACAATTTTCACTCAGTGAGACCTTAATTGTCTTATTTAGTCCTGTTGTTATTTGTGGAACTGGAGCATAGTCTCCATCAAAATTAATCCAATTCGCACCATATATGGGACCAAGGCAATTAAGTTCTTTTTGGGCGGCTTTCTTTCGAGAGTTGTATTCTGCATTAGATTCTTCATGACTCATTGTGTCGTCGTGAGAGTATTCCTGCATATACTGGTGCCCCTCTACCGCCTCGGGGTTACACCATTCTGACCAAATCTTACAGTTTCGGTCTTGAAACCACTGCTTGTCTGTGATCCCTTTGATAAATCCTTCAAGTTCGACTCTGATTGCTTTCCAAGCCATCTTTTTCGTCGTAAGTAAAGGAAACCCATCCCGCATTTCGTGAGAAAAGAAAACGTTAGGTACAGCTTTAGTCCTAATACCCCCATCTACTGGCTCCCATGTGTTACCGACTTTTCTGACTGGAGACTTCCACTTGCCGTCTTCCAAAACCCTACTTACCATATCAATGTATTGTTTCATCTTATCCTCCTAATTCTTCCACGATGTCGTTCATACTGTCTGTAATGTCATTCACGTAGTTTGTGAAGTAGTCTTCAATCTCTATTTCCGTAAAGTAGCGAGGATGATTTTACTCCTTCGTGATCTACATTCAAAGACCCAGCCATGACTTCTAAAATTGTGTATGGAGCCATGTTAACTCCTAACCTGCTTGAATGATTTCTTCAATAACTTCACCTAGATCTTCTCTAAGCTCTACTCCATACTCTTGGCATGTTATTTCTAAATTCTTTCTTCGGAAATACCCCTGGGGGCACACAACAGCAAGAAAAACATCTCTCTCAAGAGCTTGACCTAGTTCCAACAGTGTTACTGGAGACTTGGTATTAGGATCAAAATAAAACAAGATGTACTCAACCCGTCTCAAGTAGTGCTGTTCCCATAGAATTTGTGCTTCTAGTTCAGGACTGTCTTCTGTCCAGCTACTATCCCAGTCGTCCCTTCTTGGGTCGTAGACGTTGTACAGGTGGCCAATTTGTGCCCCTACTCTCTTTTGCCACTCTTCTGCGACCCCCATTTCAATGGAGCCAGCTAGAAATACAGAGGGCAAGCTTTCGTCTCTCTCTGTGTCTGTTCCTGGTTTAATTACGGGCATCTTTCACCTTTGGCCATTCGTTGTAAATGTCTGTCGCCCCGCATACTTTGTTCTTAATCTTTCTGGCGTGTCTTTTCTCCACGGCCACTATTACTTCATGAATCTCTTGCTTTTGTTTTTTTTTCTTCTTTCTAGGCAGAGTGCTTCTTCCTTGTGACCCATTGAATTATTCTCTCTATAGTGGAGGGTTCTTTGTGTTTGCCAATGTCAAAGGCGTGATTAGCAATGTGAATCATATCTCCACCACCAATTAGTGCGATCTCCCTAAATCCAGCTTCCATGTCTTTTGTAAAAGGTATACCAGACATGTAGAACTTAGTACCGTAGGCTGGACACATCTTGTGCGTCCCTTCTCTACAGCAGCCTCGACACTTGTCAAAGTCTTCATGCCAAATATCAAGTGGTTTTTGCATCTTGGTTTCTCGCTAATACAGGAACATACCCCTTCCTAAGAATCCAGTTAAAGTACTGAAACATCCCCTGACTAGCATCACCCAGCCGAGAAGTGGCGTTCATGTCTTCTCCATACTTACTTCCATTTAACGAGCCCCAAAGTTCTTTGTTGTCTTTTGGGTGCTTAGGAACGTAAGTGTTACAATTTGCCGTATTCCAAGCTGCGTAAGAGATATTGATATCCTCCCCATAGTTCAACGGTAGAACATCTGGAGCATCTATCCAGAAGGCTTTCAAGAGGGTCTTGTGGAAGAACCAACAGTGTCCACCAAAGTCTACCTGTTCTATCTTCTCGTTTTGACTTGGCCAACCAACTGCGTCATAGCTTTCGGGCATTGGATAGTTGTTGCTCTTTATCCTCACTCCACGAGTAGTCAAAACAGCTTGATTACCAATCTCTTCAATTGTGTCAATGCAGTTCTCAATCCAACACTTACCTGGGATCGTGTCGTCATCTGCGACACACACGTAGGAGGTGTCTGCATTAAGAGCGTAGGCAAACCTAGCCCACACACCCATGTTGCTATTGGCGATAGCCGACTTGGAGCCATCTACAACATAGCGATCAAAGGAGTCTTCAATTGTGTTCTTGCCGTCGTAGTTGCCCCAGAAGAGAAACTTGGGCGTTCCCGTCGACTGGTTTCTGTAGGCTTCGTATTGTTCTTTTGCAGCGTGGGGTCTCTTAAACCCGTTCATCACCACTGTTACCGATGTATCTGGCATCTTTTTCTCCATAAGGGCCGTTTTCGCCAATCTTTTCGAGTAAGGCTGTCACTCTATTATAGGGAGAATGGCCCGATTCGACAACCTCTTTTTGTAAAAATACCGGATTTCCCTCTCGCTGAATCAATCCACACTTTCCACCGTAGTAGGCCGCGTCGAAAAACACTTGATTAGACTTTGTTACAATGATCTCTTCGTAGTTTTGGTAAAGCTTTGACAATACCGCAATGCTCACATACTCATCAACTTGATTAGAAGCTTTCATATCAATAGAGTTTGTTAAGACGTGATACGTCTCTCTATCTTCAAACAACGGACTAACCAAGTCAAGTTCTTGTTGAGAGTCTACAATAAATAGCGTCTCTATGGCATATCTTGGAACTTTAAGTCCAGGTGTATCCTTTAGGTAAAAATCAGCACAAGGGGCGACAACGTCTATGTCTGGCAGCATTTTGTAGTTTTGAAAACAGTAATGGTTCTCCATCATGTCGTCAATAACCTGTAGGTGCTGTGGCGTGGCTCCGGTGACGTTAATTACAGTCTTGATCCCCTCTCCTTTGGTTCTCTTTGCAATGTCTTTAGTCAGCATTAGATAATGAGTAAAAAAGATATCTGGCTTAAAGTCATCAAAGACATCAAAGGCACTTTCTTGGTTATTCCAAAACTTTACCTCGTTGCCCTCTTCTCTTAGGAACTTAGCAATATAGATCGCCTCAGTTGAAATTTCTGACGAATAGTTGTGTACCAATGTTCTCATATCTATCTTTAACCCTGTGGTATGTTTTGATGTTGTCAATTTTCACCGCCTTGTCTTTTGTCATTACTTGGTGAAGATTGTATTTAGTCTTATTGAACTCATTCAAGGCCTCAAAGATCAGTTTGTTCTTAAAGGCTTCTGTAGAGACAATCCTTCTTAGGGACTCTATTGTCTCTCTGCTGTGCAAGTAAAAGATCTCGGACCACAAGTCGGTTAACCCATAGGACATATTCGTAACAAGTCCATTTTCATCACATACGCTGCCAATCTCTAACGTAGACTTTTTCTTGCCACGCTTATGACTTAGGATGTATGGCACCTCTTCGTGTATCTTAACCAGTTCAGGATATAGAACCAACTCCCCGTTGCAAACCAATAGCGAATCCGAAGACACGTTGTTTAAGCACAATCTGAGAGTCTCACAGCAATTGGTCTCGTCGAAGAGTTGGTTCTCTACTATCCTGATGTTTTGGTTCTTATACTTCGTCTTTATGTGTCTTGAGACACGGTCAGCTTCAAAGCCGCAACAGACTATGATCTCATAGTTCTTATGTACGGCTCTAATCGCTTCAATTTGAATGTCAAGCAAGCAGTGCGACCCGACGCAAAGTAGTGATGGCGGACCATAGGACTTCATCCTATAGCCAGGCTTGGCAGACAAGATAGCAATTGTTACCTTGTCCCCTTTCTTTCTATTCTTTTTATCGCCTCTCGCTGACGTTATAGAGTTGACTCTGTTTCTTGGCATGTTAGAACTTCTTATAGAGATTGGCAGTCTTTGCTCCATCCAAAAGACTATCCTCGAAATCTTGGTACGTCTTTCCATCACTCATTTGATAGAATTTTAGAGCAGAGGACATAACCATTACACTGTCAGACTTGGAGGCGACAATGAAAACCCCATAGTTTACAGAGAAATCATATTCGATTGCTCTCATTAGATCTTCTGTCCACGGAGTCACTGGAGACATAGAGAAGAACTTCCCTTTGACATATCTCAATAGTTCCGCATCAATCTCTGGCTTGGTCAGATCGTCGTGGTACTGGATAACGCGGAACTTCTTCTTACCCATCCATTCGTGGACCATCTGAGAGACAATATCCTTATTGTCATAAGTGCCCCTATGTGCCAAAATCACGTCAACACTTTCGTAGTAGAAAATGCTTCTGAGACTAGTTTGTAGTTCAAGCAATTGAGGCCTAGTGTACTCATCAACGTCTAAGATTAGTGTGAAACTTGGACGTAGCTCTTCTCTAATCTTTTCTAGGTTTGCTTCGCCCCAGCTTGGAGGCCTATAAGAAGGACAAACCCCTTTGATGACATAGAATTCCTTTTCATTGTCAGTGGCTTCTGTGACCTTGTCTGCTGCAAAAGATTCCAGCCTCTTGGCCTTGCATCCAGACTGATTGTCTCCATCGTATACGGCGAACACGCAGTCTTTACAGATGGTCTCTAGTGATTGTTTACCTTGTGGCTGTAACGTCATAGTTGAATCCGTTGAGTGTTAGAGTTTCAATTTGTAGTCCAGATCTGCGAATGATCTCTTTTACTGTTGGGACTGACAAGAGAGAACGGCAAGAATACACAATGGTGTTGAAGTCTTGGTCGTTCATCTTCCCCTTGATAAGTGCCCGACACAGCATCCTAGCATCTACTCCATTAAACCTTAACAGCCCACCACGTCTAAGTTTGCACGATAGGGCGGTCAAGAATCCGATTGAAGCCTCAAGGGGCAGACTTGCAAAACAGTTCTGTACTGAGATCTCTTCACACTCGTTGTCTGAAATGTGGTCAAGATTAACATCTACGCCTGTCATATAGACAAACTCATACCCGGTTGGTCCCTTCTCGCCTGGGTTCAAAATCATTAGTTTCATAAACTTGCCTCGTATGTTTTGGTGAAGATTTCATTCCACTCTTGAACAAATCTGTCCGAAGAGCATTTATCAAGAACTGTCTGCCTAGCGGCCTTTCCTAGTTTCTTGGCGTAGTCAGGGTCTCTAGCGAGCCTGTCAAGAGCCTTAGAAGCTTCCTCTGAGGTATTGGCGATTAAACCATTAACGCCGTCCTCGACGAACTCAGAGATCCCACAGGTGCCAGTAGTGACAACTGGACACTCACAAGCCATCGCCTCTAGGAGACTCATCGGCATTGGGCTGTCCAGGGTTGTGTTCAGATAAGCTTGGCACTCGCTGTAATAGAACGCCAGTCTTTCTGAATTGCCCTCACTAACAAACGTGTCATTGATTTGATCGCTGTTTTTTCCAATAACAGTCATCATGTACTTTTCAGTATTGTAAAGCTCTTCCCACATCTTGTAGTTTAAGCAATAGTCTCTAGCCTTATAGTCGTTTGCTACTGTTAAGATGTATTTGCCCGTCCTTTCTGTTTTTGGACTAAAGACATCTGAGTCAACACAGTGATGAATCACATTGTTGTTTTTCTGAATACCAACACTAGACCAAACATAGTTTGAATGATGCGTAATGAAGATATTAACATCACCAATCATGGCCCCCATTTGATTCAAAGCGGATTGGCTCAAGTCAATTGTGGGCGTTGTGTGCTCAAGGGCAATGATGGGGATCTGTAGCTTTTGATTGATCTGATTGGCTAGATCAAACTGCCCAAACCTGTTCTGTGACAAGATCAAGTCGTACCCATCGTAGGGATAGAACTTGTCTAGTGGCATAAGGTGATAGTTGTCTAGTCCATAGTCTTCAACCGCCCCCATACCCTTAATGTTTGCAGCATAGAAGTTGTGACCAGTCTTGGCCAACTCTGTCTCGTATCTACGGTGAGTACAAAACGTTAATATATTTAATTTTTTCTTAGGTTCTCTTCTAACGTAATTAACTACATTTGTCATTGTTTTCTGTTATCCTTTTACATAGTTCCAAAAAGTAATCTTGATCGTGAGTCCATTTCATATAATTCACATGCTTGTTATGCTAGAAGTAGCTCCTTCATTGTGTTGCCGACCAATTGGTGCGAGAAGTCCTTCGCCCTCTTTAAGCCTCTGGATCTTCTGTCCACTCTGTTCTCGTAGTAGTGTCGCATTGTTCTCTTGGCTTCGCTTTCGTCTATCTGCCTCCAGGTATCCCTAGCGGTAAACAAGTCTGGGAATGCAGCATCAACAGAATCGCACACAGAAGACTGACAAGAAACACAGTAACCAACCTCGTCTTCATCCCACTGAATGTACTCGCTAGTTCCAGGTAGGTCTGTCACAATGGGAGTATTGCCAAACGCCATCGCATCAAAGGCTGGAATCGACCAAGCTTCTCCGTGTGAGAAGTTAAGGAAGCAATCACCATACTGATGAAGAGACATTATTTGATCTTCTGTGCTATGGCCGGTGATAACAAATTCTTTGTGATAGTCTTCTTTGTTTGAATACAGCCTAGATCTAATCTTTATGTTATTACAAAGCCCTTCAATCTGATGTTTAACCTTTTCTGCTGGGATGTTGAACTTATTAAGCTTCAATATCAGAGAAACAGGCTCAGACCTATCGAACTCGGAGTGAAAGCACCTAACCACCGATTCGATGTTCTTTCGATCATTAAAATCAGAGATACAGTAGAATTTAAACGTGTGGTCGGCACCTGGAATCTTAACTTCTGGATATGACTTAGCATACTTAGTAGGATCACAACAGTGATGCACAACAGAAGCCTTAAAGCCTTCCATAGACAAGTCACTCCTAAGGCCGTCGTTAGGAACCCAAAGTTCATCTACTAGTTGTAGGTGACTGTTCCAGTCTAAGTGATTGGTCTCATATGTTTCAGAAACAAAGTAGGCTATGTTCTTCTTATACTTAGTAGTGCCCACTAGATGGTGGGGCAATACATGTTGCACACAATGAGTAGCGTCGTGACAATCCTTACGCTCAAACTCTACCAACTCCGGTGGAGTATTAACTTGTCCGGTAAGGTCAATGTTGCGACACACAACATCAACACCAGCGGCGTCGAGAGCTAAAATGTTGTCAAGTGCTGCTCGCCCCCACCCTGTCGGCTCATTTTGGTGACCCAAGTATAGCACTTTCATTTTTGAGCTTCCACTATTTTTTTGCAGACCCGAATGAAGTCTGACTGATTCATGTCCATTTTCATTCTGTTTACGTCTCTCGTTACCCATTGGCAATTTTCCTTTGTATGGAGATATGGTTACTTCTCGTATTTTAGATTCTCTTTTGTTCCCAATAGTTCCTCTTCTCTGCTATCTTGAGCATTTCCCGGTAAGCTAGATCAAAGTTAAAGGGTATTCTTACCACCTTACCATCAAAACCTGCCGAACTCTCATTCTCATAAACCTTAGAGGTAGAAGAAGTCCTACTCTCATACATAAGGTCTCTAGTAAGACGAGACTCAAACTGAGTGTTAAGTCTGTCAGGCTCTCCTAGTGCATTTACAATCAACCACTGAGCCAATTGCTTGTGCGTAGTCTGCGGAGGAATCTCTGGTTTTGGTTTTGGTTGGTGAATTCTTGGTGCAGACTCCCAAGTTTTCTCTACTGGTTCAATCTCGAATGAATCGAATACCTTTGCAAGTATGTCTCCAGTCTGATCCCACTGATAATGCTTCTTAAATCTGTCTAAAGTTATGTGCCCCAAAGCGATCCTGTCTTCTTTGTCGATATCGAAGAACCTACCGAAAACCATCGCGGTGTCTTCGTTATCTGGAACGGCCCTATAGCATCCTGTCTCTAGTTCTTTGTATAGAGCTTTGGGCTTCAAGGGCACTCCGGCTAGATTGCTAACAACACTGCTCATAGCACTGTAGTCAACAGAAACAACGGGGATACCACAAGCAGCCGCCTCTACTTGTGGAAGGCCAAATCCCTCGCTGTTAGCATATTGAACATATAAGTCAAAGCAATTCATCACTTCTGACAACTGTTCATAGCTAGCACCCTGCTTAACATTGCACATGGTGGCGTTGTATTTACCAGTGAAAGGCGATTCACAGATAGCCCCCGCAAACAATGAAGCAAATGTCTTGTTGGTCTCTGGGCAAATGTAAGTAAAATAAACACTTGAAGAGACACAGTTCTGCTGTAGTAACTCTGGGATATCCCAACCTAGGTCTGGATAACTTGTGTGACAGTACAGCTTGTACTCATTAGGATTCTCTTGTTGCCCTAAGAACAGAGCCCACGCCTCAAAGAGATCTGGGTAAAGCTTGCGTCTTTGATTACGCATAACCGTGCCCACAATCTTTATATCCTTATCTAGCCCCAGGTTTTCTCTACAAACAGCTTGGTCCATTGGCTTATACGCAGGATTAGCAGATGGAGGGGCTGTCCCAACATAGTTGATCTTCCCTCCAGACTGTTCCTTCATAACGTTGCCAGACCACTCAGAGTAAGACAGAACTGCGTCAGCACTCGCATAAGTACTAATCCACTGTCTAGCTTGTGGTGCTGAGTCTGCCGTTGGCATAATTACCCACTTGAACATCTTCCTAAAGGGAGATCGCTCTACAAACTCGCAATTATGAATACAAAAAGAAGATACATAGGTATTGTCTTCTTCTACTTCAAAGTTATGAACTTGTTCTCCATAGGATTGTTTAATAACCTCTTTAACAGTTAACCAAGCGTAGCCATTTTTAATTCTTGTCGCTTTAGCTATTTCTTTATTGAGGAGGTTGTCATAAATAGTCTTAAATCCCTCTAAGCTATTAGACCTAAAAGAGAATATGTATCTAAAATAATCTTTGTCGATTCCTTTGATATTATTTTTATTTAGATTGAAGGATGGCAATATTCCAATCCTTAGGCACATCCTAAATACTTGGTGTGCTAATTGCTCACTCTTTGTGCAGTAAGAAGCTCTTTCCTTGTAATAACCTCCGTCACCCCTAAATAAGCCACACAAAAACGACCTTATACACTCGTTATTTGAGAAAAACACCTCATCAGAAAGCTTCTTGTCTCCAGCCAAAGAACCGCAAAACTTTAGACAATCTTGTGATATTCTTTTGCCGTAACACCTTACTATTGCCGTATTCCCAAGTATCTTTATTTTAGCTTCTTTATCATAAAAAACCTTAACAAGAGAGATAAAGTCATCAATATGACTAGACTCATTAGCATTAAAGGTTAACTGAATACCTTTGTATTTGTTGTCCTCTTTTAAGCCCTCGTACATTATGCAGCCTTCGGCCATATAGTAGCCTAAGAATCTACAAAAGTCATTCTTGTGATTTTTATCTCCCTCTTTGTCAATTGGGTAAACCAATATGTCGTTTTTCTCAATGCCTTGGGAGTCTACCCATTCTAAATTTTTAGGTGAAAACTTATGCACTGGTAGGCTTTTCTCTCCATTTCTTTTTAAGCAATAGACCGGATGATCGTCTGTTAGTTCTACATTAAATGGGCAATTTTGCACATTAATAGTGTGGAGATCTCCGAAATAACTCTTTTTAAATGTGTTTATTACTCTTCTATATCTTCCTTCGTGTGTTAAGACCAAGTCATCGACTTTTATGTCTTTGATCTTCTTGATGGAGTTTTTACATACGATATTAGTATTAGGAGTTAAGCACATCCAGAAGTCTCTGATATCAAAGACAATGTCTGGCTTAAAGTCTAGGCAAACTTCTTCAAAGATGAACTCGCCAAATTGATTGAAGGGACTTGAGTCGTATGACTGCATCTCTTCTCTACTAGCTCTAGGTTGAAACTCCTTGTTTGGTTGTACTCCATAGTACCTCCAAGGCAAAGATAGCCCCCTAGGATCGTTTCTTTGACCATAGGCGGCTAATTCGGCTAGTTCGTATTTTCCTGTGGAGTTTAGATACTCCATGATTTCTCTAGTGTAGGTAGCATAACCAGTGTTTAGAAAGGTCGCCTCACTACAGAAGAGGATTCTTTTTTTTCTCATTGTTCTATTTTATTTCCTTTTTTGAAGTTATCAATAGCCCATAGGGGTTGTAGGTTTGTGTAATGCCATGCTATTTTTAGTTGATCTTCCATGCCATTAGAAGCAAAATCAAAGCTGCTTAATGGCCTTATATGATCTACATGCCATTCTCCATAATTTTCCCTAGTCATACCATCTTGGAATTTAGATTCTAAATAGTCCCAAAACTCTTCCGTTTTAAGCCCTATGTAGTCAAACGTTTTTAACTTCTTCTTTTGGCCCCTTAGTCCTCTTGTTATACTATTCCTCATATTCCTGTTCATTCTTTGTATTGGGTCGGCATTGCTTTTCCTACTCTGTGCTAAGCATTTTTCTGGATTGTTCTTTCTCCAGGTTCTATTTCGCTCCCTCCTTGCTTCTGTGTTGTTTCTACAATACTCTTGTATCTTTTCTTGATTTTTGAGGTAGTATTCTCTTGCACTCCTTTTTCGCCTTTCTTCATACTTAGGATAACTTTCTTTCACCATTGCTTTATTACACTCTTTACAATAGCTAGGTTGACGTTTTCTATTACCTTGAGGATCTTTTTTATTTGTCTTGCACTTAGCACACAAAGTACTCACAGGTTTTCTAGGTCTTGGAGTATAGTACAAATCCCTAAGGCACCTTTTACATGTATTATTTTTGCCGCTTTTGTGACGTTTGCTATTTCCAAAACGACTTTCATCAAGATATTCTTTGCATCTTCTACAGGTTTTCATTTTTGCTCCCTTGTCTATTATAGTCAGAAGGTTTGGAAAAGACAACCTAAATATCTGAAATTTTTTCAACGATCAGACTTCCGTCGCCCTTCTCTGAACTTCCGTAGATCATCACGTTGTTTCCTTCAAATAAGCTGTACTTATTGTCTTCTCTCGCCTCTGGAAAGACCACAACGCTGTCAATTGAGCAGGTTTCGTCCTCAATGGTCAGGAAGGACATCTCTTTTCCCTTACTTGCCCCTTCTTTCTTAACCTTCGTGTTAAACACTCGGGTAATGTTTGCGGCGATTGTTAGCTTCTTGCCCTTTTTCCCGTCTGCTAGTTCCTTACAGGTTGTATTGCCGCACATGTCTGTGGTTTCAATCTTAGACATAGAGACAGGGCAACCTAAGAACTTCACTTCCTGGTCAATGATCCACTCTGGATCGTCTTCTAGGTCGTAGGGTGGGTTCTGTAGCATCTTAATCTCGTTCAAGATAATCTGCTTTCTGGACTCTTTACTGGTCCCGCCGCCCTCTTTTTTTGTAGGTGCTAGATCTCTAAAGCAAGACTGCAAATCCTTCCATCTTCTCTTAGGGTAGTTTTCTATTACCCAGTTGGTCTCAGCCTTCGTCAAGATACGAAAGATCTCATAGTCATATAAGACCTTGTTTCTCGTAACCTTGTCTTTGATTCCACGGAAGAACCCAATAGACCCAAGCGTCTTGAATACCGTAGAGTTCACCTTAGGAGAGAAGAACAACAAGATCTCCATCCACGATGTGTTCTCAATCTTTTTATTTAGATGTACAAATAGATCTTCAACAGCAATGAAAGCCTTGTCCCCATTCTTTCCGGTCAAAGACTTAATGTCCTTAATGCCAAAGTAAATGGTGTCTCCAACGCAATTGAATTGACGTTTGAAGTTAGCAATACTAGGAGTTTTCAATTGAAGATCAAAAAGCTTAGCTTCTGACGCTAGTTCATAAACCTCTTGGTGAGCGTCCTGCTTGTCTTTTGCGTAACGAAAATAGGCTACAAAGAACTGTTTGATATAGTGTGCCTTGAAATAAGCACTCCAATATGAATCCAATCCATAGGCAACCGCGTGAGAATTACTGGTGGCTATTTTATTAGCATAAAAAAGATGGCTATCACTATCAACCTCAATGTCCATAGTGGGCATTGTGCCCAAGCTTTTTATTCTAACTATTTTACTAGATTTCATGTCTACACAATCTTGAACAACTATCTCGTGAAAATATAACAGAATATCAGAAAGAGGTCTAATAACACCATCTTTGCACAAGAATTTATGCTCCATTGTGCATTTTATAGTTTTACCACACTCTAGCTCTAACTCATAGACCTCTAGTGACCCGTGGTCATAAGTCTCTAAGACTTTTACGTATTGGTCAGACAATAAACAGGGAGATAGTACAAAATCTCCAGCTTTAATTTCTGATAGCTGCTTTTCACCGTCTGGTGTTTGTACTACTGAATCCTTCGTAATAGACTTGTTAAAACTGTATCGAGCAGACTTCTCAATCCACCCGAAGATTTCTTCTGCGTCTTTGGCTTCAACCGTCCCTACTTTCTCGCAACCAATGATAAAGTCTTCCTTGACCTTTGCCATCACGTCTGCTTTCTTTTTACCAATGGCCTTTCTAAGAACATCAGCCTCTGACTCAGAGAAACCCGCAAGCTCTTTGGCTATAATCATAGCTTGTTCTTGATAGATCAAAACCCCGTAGGTTGGAGCTAAGAATGGCTCAAGAGAAGGATGTAGATACTCAACGGGTTCTAGTCCGTGCTTTCTGTCTACATAGTGCTGGGACATAGACTTGCCCTGATACATAGCTTTCAAAGAGCCAGGACGAAGAATAGAGATCAGAGCCGCAAGCTCTTCCATATTTTCTGGCTTGACTTTCTTGGACCACGATCTTCCAAGATTGCTTTCAAGTTGAAAAATACCCTTGGTTCTACCTTCCGCGAAAAGCTTCCAGACTTCTGGATCATTCATCGGAATATTATCAATGTCAACTGTCATATTTTTCCCACACAATCAAGCAGTAATCAATGTCCGTATTTGGGACATAGCCGTCATCCCACCAGTAGTCTAAGTTACAATCTGGACACTGGCCACCATTCCATGTTTTGTCCTCAAATTCACATTCACATCTTGGGCAAGTTATGTCCATTCCAATCTCCTATTCTATGTATAGTCCACCATTAGCAAACGCCTTGTCAATCTTAGGGCTAAGTGTCTTATACATTGCCCTTCTAGTTTTAAGGAATTTAATAATGATGTTTGCCGTATCTTTTACGTCTTGAAGAGCGTCGTGAGCGTTCTCGCTTTCCATGCCCATTCGCTTTCTGACGTTGTCCATACTAATAGACTTGATGGTAGGGTCACTCTCGGTCCACAAGAACATGTCGTCCATCATGTCGTATTTCTTGATAGGATTAAAGAACTTGTTCTGGCCCTTCTTGTCATCCCAGCCTCCATATAACTTTGCCATTCTGTTAATAATTGGCATATCATAGTTGATAATGTTGTAGCCAGCAGGAATAGGAGCAAACCAAGTCGTACCCTTCCAGTTGTGCTTGTTTACGAAGGCTAAGAACTTAGTCCACACAGCCTTTGGCTTAGGTGCCTTGGCGATCTGTTCTCTAGTCTTTCCCGTGACCTTCAAAGCCTCTTCCTCAAGAGGTGCCAGCCCCGCCGCAATAGCCTTGTCGTCATCTGTTTCTGCCCAGATTTCACTGTTAAACTCGCCCCCCACTTTCTTCATTTCAAGAGTTCGTCCATGTAGGGCGATTGCAGCAAGCTGCGTTGGTTGACACGTATGTGGATCTCTGCCACCGGTTTCAAAGTCAAATACGATGAAGTCTCTATCTGCCATAATTGTTTATCTCCTTTTGTTTGTCCCATGTTTGGAGTATACTTAAAAATTTTCTACACTTTCTGTTCAATCTAAAGCCATTTGGGCTTTTATACATCAGATTGTACATCTTCCTCATTTCGTCCTGAGAATAAAACTCTATAATATCTTAAAACTGGTTAATAACAAGCTAATAAAGAATGGTTATCTGAAACAAATACGCAAAAATTATGCTTACCATCAACCATGCTAACTTTTTTAGACTCGTAATAGTCATACAAATAACCCTCGATTAAGCTATTGTCTGTAATTATGAACTTGGGAATCTCACCATAGTTGTCTAGCATAACCTTGTTGCAAAGTACCTTTAGAGCTTCCGTAAACACGCCGGGATCTCCATCTTGATCGTAAACAGTCATGTTTGCATTTCCAGCGTAAAATAACAAATTCTCTATATCTTTGTTCACTTTCGGAGAATTTCTCTCCCAATCTAGTTTGCTGCTCATGTGTTCTTCTCCTAGGGGTGTCTCGAAGAGGTCTACGTTCTCTTCTCTGAATTGTTTTAGTTTCTCTTTCTGTGCCGCCGCTTCTGGGTGATTTGGATGATCCCTGACAGCCTGCACTTCTTGTCTGTAGATCTGTCTCACAAACTCGTCTTTGTTACTGCTATTGATTTCCATCTAGTTTCTCCAATTTTGCGTATCCAAATATCGCCCTATGTAATAGCTCAAGCGGCCATCCCCACCAGGGCACGTAAAACTCACAAGTAGAAATCTCTCTGCATGGGTTCTTACCAGCGATTGGCTGACCTTCTCTTGTCCTAAGCCACCATCTGCATAGCCACCTTGGTCTAGAGTTTCCTAGTCTGCATTCGTTCATCTTTGTCCTCCGATTTTCTTTCCGTCTTTGTCAATGACCACAACTTTGTCGCCTTCTTTGACTATCTTGGTTTCGTCTTGGCTCATGTCTACCTCGTTTGTAAATATGGGTCGGTCTCTTTACACAGATCAAGAACACGTTCTTCCCAGCCCTTATAGTATCTACGGTTGGGTGTGCTATTCTCCATGATTTGTTTGATATCTTTCAAGGTAGAGTTTTGGAACTCGACCATAAGTCTGGCGATCTCTTCTGTGTCGTCTGACCACCCCTCCCCAAGCTCTTCGTCTTTCTTTCTTATTAGCTCAAGAGCTTGTTTCTTTGCATTCATCTTTTTTTTCTCCAATTAGTTCTTGGATTTCCATAAGCTTATCAAGCAACATGAGACCCAAGATATCAAATTTAACGTGACCCAGTGCTTCTAGGTCGTTCATTTCTAGTCCTGCAATCATTTCGCCATTCTTTTCTGGCAACATAGGACAAACCTTGTCAAGAGGCTCCCTAGAGATAACCACACCAGCGGCGTGTTTACCTTGACTCTTGAATGTGCCCTCAAGTCTAATAGCCTGATCGAAGTATGGAGCATAGTCACCTTTTAAGTTTCCCTCTTCATCTAAGTGGCACCACTGACGCAAGCTTTCTGGGTCATTGATGAGGGTCCATCTGATAATAGAACGATCCTCTTCATCCATCAATTCAAGTTGGTCAGAGATAGCCGCTTCATCAGGGATTGGCTTAGTCATAGCGTTCATTTCATTGAAACCACAAGCTTTGTTCATACGCAAGACTTCCTTGAGAGAACTTCTACCTTGAAGTCGCCCATAGGTAATCATCTGGCTAACGTTCTCTGCTCCATACCTATACTTGAGATAGGCAATCACTTCATCACGCTTATCTCCTGGAACGTCGATATCAATATCGGGCAGGGATACGTGTCCACGACCATAATCTAAAGACTTATTAAAGTCAGGTCTATCGGCCTTGTCGTAAATCCACAATACATAGCTATTATTTAGGTTTCCTTGACTATAAAATTCTCTATTTGAAATTAAAAATCTGTAGTATTCTACACATTGATCTATAGTAGAAATCAAATCAAGTTCATTTTGAAGATGAGGATTACGACGCACCTCCACAAGCTTGTCTTTGTTATGATTTATTCCAAAGTCTGTAATTTTTGCCATTTTGATTCCAATCTTATTTTTCCTGATAAATAATCTCTAACTTCTAGTATTTGAGGTAGAGATCCATATCTTAGTTCGTAAAGCTCTTGATTTTTCTTTTTGTTAAGGTTTCCCTCGTAAGGAAGCTCAAACCTTATTATTTCAATATTCTTTCTTAAATAAGAACAAACTCCAAAACATTGTCTAGGGTAAAACTTCTTATATTTTTTATTCCATTGTTTCCCTATGCATAAAATCTTCAAAAGTAAATTCCTGAAAAGATACATTATCAGGAGTGTTTCTCCCCGAATTATAGAATCTCTGAAACAGTAAGTCATACTCAATAGGGTCAATCTTTGTGATTCTAATAAGGTAAGAAATCAAACAACCAGCAGCAGAGTTATGCACAGCTAACCCTTCTACGTTGTAAGTGTGGGAGTTCTCGACGGTTAGATCGTTAACAAGTCCAGAGTATTTAATTTTTCTTTTCTTTTTTATTTGCATGGTGCCACTTTCTAGCTTTGAGGTAATTTGTCTTTAACTTCTACGATTGTTTTCTCATTTATAATAAAGTCTGGAAAATACATCCTAAAGACACCATTTTCGTCTTCATATTCAATTGGGTTGTTATAATAGAACCCCGACCTAGACTATATTTCTGTGATTTCGTCAAATTCTGTCAAGTCTTTTGCTGTAACCCAGCCTCTATTGCTCGTTAAGAACTTGTGATCTTCTGTACACCGAATAATTTTGCCGTTTTCCATGGTCATTTCAATTATTTCTTCATCCACTAGATAAGAAAGTGTATCTGCAACAATTTGCGAACCACCAAAAGCGTCTACAACGCTTTCTCCTTTCTTTATTATAGAGATTGGTTTCAATAAGCCGTTAGACATTCTCACCCTCGTGTCTGGCAAAAAGCACCCTCTTCCTGGTCCGCTGATCCAGCCCTTGCTTTTGATGAAGTTAATGATGTCCCATACAATCAAGAAATAACCAAACAGCTTCGCCCCCTTAATAACTCCAAACTCTTCGTTGAATTGGTCTAGGTATCTTTGCTTGGCTTCTTCTTTTTCTACTTTGCCCGTCTTCCCAAGTAATTCATTCCAGCCTTGTCGGCATAGCTGCTTTAGATACTCTTCCTCGGACTCTCCATTTGGAGTGGGGAAGGTTGGCAACATTGGCTTCTCAAGAATATCATACTCTGTACAAGAGTCTACAATACTGCAAATATCCTCACAAACAACTGCGTGATCCTTGTTAGGTACGCCAAAGCTATCTTCTGTGAAGAACTTGATATAGGGTTTTAGTTCGTCTTGAACTTTACCCTTACCAATATACTTCATCATGTCGGGAAGGGGCACCTTCAACCCAGAGCATAAAGAAATTCTATGAATATCTACCTCTGACTTGTCCGTGTAGAAGTAATTCTTAATCTTCCCGCCCTTCAAGTAATTATCGCCACCTGGGCACAGTGGCGTCTGTTGCTTACGTCCAACATAGATCAAGTTACCACGTTTGCAGTACTCTTTGATGACAGTCATTTCATCTTGGTGCTGAATAGCCGACACAATTGCGATAAGGTCAAACCAGCCATCTTTGTTTTTAGAAAACAGACTAAACCCATCAAAAGAACACCCAATGATTGGCTTTATACCAGCTTTCTTACACTCTTGAAAGAATCGGACAGTGCCCGAGATACTCTTGTAATCAGAAATACCACATGCGGTATATCCATTGTCTTTGCATTTCTTAACTAAGGCCTTGGGTTTTGAGAATCCTAGTTGTAAGCTGTAGTGCGTGTAGTTACACAGTGGTGCGAAATTTTCCAATTTTTCCTCCGGTTGGTTGTCCTATTCTATAATAGTCGTCGGCGACGTAATCGACAACCGAAAACCATCAAAAATTTTTGATTATCCTGGGCTTTCGTAGTAGTCCACTTTGAATCCAGGCTTTTTAAGCTTTTTAGTAGCAGCGTCTATGCCGTATGTCTTTATCGTGTCTTCTACGTGTTTACACTTCATCTTTCCCGTCTCTGGGTCTATTTTACTAAACTCGCAAACGTACTTACATTTCCAACTATTTCTAGCAGAAGATACTGGCCTAGGCTTTTTAGTATTGCTAATTTCTTCAAACTTTTTTCTTAGATGTTCAAGAAACATTTCGTCATCTTCTTTTCCATACATCATAGAGAAAGGTCCGCCGTCTCTTAAAAAGAGTATAGTCATTACTCTATTTTCTACTTCTGGATATAATCTGGATAACGCGTGGTTGTACAACAATAGCTGAGGGTCTTTTTGCAGCTTTGCGTAGTCTTTAACTTCTCCAGTAGCAAAGTCTTTTCTTTGGCCACTTTTGTAGTCTACAACCTCTATAGTGTTGGAGTCTGGCAGCATTACCGAATCTATCGTTCCCTTGATAGATAGTTGCATTTTTTTACCTTCATGCTCGAAGTGTGCCCAGTCCTTCTCTATGGGTAAATCAAAGTGCTTCTCAATCGCTAAAACATTACTAGTTCTTGGGTCATATTCTTTTTTCCAGTTTTTAAGTCCTACATACACAAGTTTCTCTACGAACTTGAAAGTATCTTTAATGGTCTCATCGTCAACCTTTTCAGAAAACTTTGGTTTATTGAAATCTAGTTCTGGATGAGAGGCCCCATAGTAGTCATAGCTTCTCCTAATAAGGTCATCTACAAATTTGTCTGTATGCAGCCCCTTTTTAGTAAACTTTACCAATCCTATCGCGTCATCGATAAAAGATTGCTTATCTCCGTCTTGTAGTATTTTTTTACACTTACCTAATATCTCCATAACTCGATGCGTGCAGGTGCCAAGGACCGCCTTAAGACCACTTGCGTTTTGATACCCAAGTCCATATATTTGATAGTATTGCATCTCACAAAAACTATGACAACCTAAAGAACTGCTTCTAAAATAAGGAATTAGTATCCCCATGTTTCACTCCTTGTGTTTAAGTATTAGCTCACACTGTTCATATAAGTATTCTAGTGTAAACTGGTTTTTCATTATGTTGATATCTTTGTGAACTAACCAAATGTTGTCTTTGGTGTACCCTTCTTCGCTGTCTATCCTATCCACAGAGACGGTTTGACAATTTTGCTTCTCTTTTGTTTTCTTAAAAGCTATTGGCGTCTTGGTCATCGCACACAAGCCTCCTTGCTCTTCATACTTGTCCCAAATGTCTTCAATCGTTATGTTAAAGTCTATATTTCTTCTTTTTGCTTGACATTTTACAGAATGAAAAAACCTACCAGGAATTGTGTGGTGAGATCTTTGCCTATTGTGGAAATCCTCTTGTTTTTGACTATAGGTTTTTTCTCTAATGGTGATTCCGTGTTTTTCTAGTGCTTTTCTAACTATAGACTTTCTTTTGAATCCTCCTAGCTCAGCCACCTCTTTCAATGTCATGTTTTTGTCTACATAGTATTCTTCTAAAAATTCTTTTGTGAAAGTTTTAGAGCTATCATACACGTGACCTCTGCTAATGCCATGACGACTCAACGCCTGAGACACAGAGTTTGAAGACTTGATGCCAGTCTCTTTGGTTATGACTTGGATGCTTTTAAGTTGATTTACATAGTGTTCTTCAAGAAAATCTTTGGTTAACATGTCTTTTGGTCCCATTTTAATTTCTCCTTATTTAGAATTGGGAACTTCTACACATATTATACACCCAAAGTTTTATTTATGTCAAATTAAATAATTTGACCTGGCAAACTTCTCAACTAACGCACAAGCGTCTGTAAGTGCTAGATCTTGGTTGTTGATTACTGCGTCAAAGTTGCCCCAATCATAGACATCGGCGTCTAACGCCACCTCGCTAGGGTGGTCATCTTGAAACATTTCTCTGTCAAGCCTGATGACATAACCACCAGCATCTTTAATTGCTTGTACTTCATCTGGGAATCTAACGTCTGTTACGATGGCTAACCCTGATTGCTCTGCCTTGATCTTGTTGATCGTGGCGTTTACCCAGATCGGGCCGTGCATCTTTCTTCCAATTTCTGTACCAAAGAACTGCAAGAACTCTCTACCTGTCATCATCCCTTCGGAATGCAAAATTAAGCCTAGTCCATTGGCGATATCTTGGTGTATCTCTTCGGCACCGTCGCAAAGCAAATTATCAGAGTTTGCATTTATTGTAGAGGGCGTTATTACTCCTGGCATATCTTCCCATCGTAGATGGGTAGTCTCCATCTTCTGTGCGTCTGTGCCATAAGCAGAACTTGGTTTAAGTTCAAACAGATTGATAGCAGCTTCTTTCAAAGAGTCTGCAAAGCTATAGTTCTTCACAAAGGGGAAGATTCGATTCTCTGCCGCCTCTAGGAAGGTATAGTCTTTACGATAAAGGTCCAAGACTCCCCAGTCTTCTTTTCCATTCTCAAATTTTGTCAAGACGTTTAGCTCTCCAGTCTCCAACATATTGAAGTCTGACACTACTCCTCTTTGTTGCAGGATAACACCATTCAGGTGATTAGCCGAAGAATTCTTTCCGCTCTGTTTTCTCCCGCTGATTCCGATGATTTTACAACTCATTTTTACCTCCTTTTTTGTGTGAATAATTCTGTAAATTTGTGGCTCTTTCTCGGCAATCTAAAGTTATTACTTTTGTAAAATGTTTCATAAAATCATAGATTATACCTCTACCCTTGTTTTGAAGCCATGCTTGGCTGACGTTTTGTTAAATTTCAAAGCAGCACAGGCCACTACATCTAATCCATAGTGATCTGCTAAGATCAAGGTAGAAACAATTACGTCTCCAATTTCATCTGCTAAATCAGAGAGTCCTTCTTTTCCACCTTTCATTCCAATTCTCGCCCTTTCGAGCTTCTTCACTTCGTTTAAGACTTCTCCAGCCTCACCTCCCATCTCACAAGCTTTGAATAAGGCACTTTTCTCTTCGCCTCCCCATTCATTTGTTCTTGTTTCAATAGCTTCTATCAGTAATTGTAATCTGTCTGAAATCATATTGCGAAAACTCCTACTATCACGCCAACGAAAAAACCTAAGGCTAGCACCATTAGGCTGTATAAAAGAAAATTGTGTGTGCTCATGTCCCTACAGTTGAGAGGACATTTATAATCCTTGGTTGAGGATTGATATGGATTTATAGGTTCGTTTTCATATCCGTGAGGCATTAGTATAGCCCTCTTAGGTCTTTAAGGATTGTGCTTTTGATTTTATCTGGAGCCATTTGGGCTACGTCTCTTCTTGTGGGCACCTTAGGAAAGATAAGCCTAAACATTCTGTCGTACTTACGCTGAATCTTGATCTTGGCTTCTCTTCCAGGTTGGTCGTGGTCTGTCAACACCACTAGCGTGGTGATACCCATTTCGTCTAGTAGGGTTTCATGCCTAGGTGATAGCTCTTTGCCTAGCATACTGATAGCATTGAACACACCACACTCGTGCAACCTCCAAACGTTGCCCTGGCCCTCACTAAGAAAGGCACAGTTAGTCTCTCTTATCTTCTCAATGGCTCTGTGGTGATTGTAGAAGTAGTTTCTCTTGTTGAACCCAGGCTCAATTACAAACTTAGGATCAATATAGTCAAGGGTAGACCTACCAATAGCCCCAACTTGGACAGTACCATCTTTGTTATGGATAGGAATGACGGCCCTATACTTCATAAGGCCGTTGACTTTGCAGTCTCCTACGCCAAAATGATCGATGGTGGCGGGCTCAAATCCACGATAAACGAAGTACTCCGAAGGAACCTGCGTTTCCCACTCCCTGCCGGGCTCGTCTGCGACTTCGTCGGTTGGTTTGTAGAACTTGTCGACCAAGCCAAAAAAGCTGTCAGGGGCCTCCTTGTGGATCTCTACGGTGTCGATGTCTCTGGTGTCTAAATTCAAGACTCTGAAACACCAACCTAGGGTCTCTCCAAAGCTAACCTCTTTTCCTTGCTTTTTAGAGAGCACTCCGCGAATAAGGCCAAAGATATCACAACTGTAGTCAGAGTGACATTCGTGAGTCCAGCACTTCCACATGTTCTTTTCAACACTATAAGTGAAAGCACTAGGATTATCACTATCATCATGGATAGGACAACAACCAATATAGCTACCGCCGTCCTGTTCAACTTCAAGCTCTAAGTTAGCAAAAACCATCTCTAGGTTTTTGTACATAACTGATTTAAGCTGATTCAGATCCGTTTGCTTCGATTTCATCTAGGTCGTCCTCATTTACAAGTCCTGTGTCGTTTTTGATTTCTATGTGTGCGTCGTTCCTGGTTCCTATTTCCAAAAGCTTCGCTTGGTCACCAATCATGTTCATATTGATATAGTTACCATCGACTAGTCCTGGCCCATGCCTAGCGGCGAGAACGACAGCTTTACGGTTGCCATTCTTTGTCCCGTCTTGGGCTATCTCTTCCTCAGACTTGTTCTTGAAGATCGTACACGAAGTACAAAGCCAAACCAATCTGTCAGATCCACTAACCGCGTCGGTGCTTTCCTTACTGATACCATCCCTATTCAATTGAACGAAGGCTAGGCAGGGAATGTCAAGCTTGACACATAGATCGTGTAGGGCCGTAATCTGGAAACCAAGCACTTGATACTCTTGAATGTTACCGCTGATACCCTCAGCCGACATCATCTTCAAGTAATCAAACACCAATAGACAGTCATTTGTATTGCCCTCTTCATCTTGTCCAACTTCGTGCATCACCCATCGCTTAACGATGTTCAGGATACTACTAAAGGATTTACCAGCAACACTAACGTAGTGGTAGGGCAAAGCTTCTAGCTGTCGACCTGCGGCAATGACCTTTGACTTCATGTTTTGGTCTTCTGAGAACTTGCCCGTCTCAATCATCTTAATAGGCACACCACTAAGGCTAGCCAAAATACGATTGATGTGATCCTCTTTGCTCATTTCCGTGTCGAGCATCAAGGTGGGTGTTCCATCTAGTGCTGCATTAACGGCGACGGCGTCACCAAACACAGACTTACCAGTCTTTGGTCTAGCGGCAATTAGGTTAACAGTCTTTCTTCTTAACCCGCCCCCGATTGCTTCATCGTAGTGCTTGAAGTGTGTTGGGATACCAACTAGGTCGCAAGGGTTTTCTTCTAGGTAGGTTAGATGGTCCATGACCCCACTACCAAGTACGATAGTCTTGTCAGTAGATTCACCTTGCCTCACAAACTCTTCAACGGGCCTCTCAAGGATATTGATAATCTCATCAATAGTCTCGCTACCGTTGATATTTGAGACTGTAGCCTTAATACTATCTGCCGTAACACAGATAGACCTCGCATACTCAAACTTCTTAACCTGAACGGCAAAGCTAAAAACATTGGCCTTGTTTACGAAAAAGTTAGATAGCGACTTGATGTAGCTTAGTTCTTGTTCTGTCTGAATAACGTCAAGTAAGTTTAGACCTTCTGCGGCAGACAAGATTGCGGGCAAGTCTACTTGTTGTTCTGCTTCGATTACTCTCTTCAAACACTTATAGATCACTTGATTGCTAGTAGAAGCAAAGGAGTTTTCTGACAGAACGTCGTGTACCTCTACATAAGCCTCTGATCCGTACTGTAGAAGTCCAGCCAGTACGGCCCTCTCTGCACCATTGTCACATAAATTTTCCATATTCTCTCCTATCTTCCACCGCCAACACAATTTTCACAACGGTAATAAGCCCTACTACTGGTCATCAAACCAGGAGAAATCTCTTTGGGCTGGTGACACACAGAGCAGTTTACCTTAATCATCTCTACTTTCTTGCGAACACGAGGCATTGGGTCTTTCTTGATCTGTGTCTCTTCTTTTCTTTCTTCTCCAGCATCCACCCAAGTATTGCTACTGGCCTGGACTGGAACAGATTTTCTATCTTCCTTATCGTCTCTGTTGACGGTGAAGTCATCATTCACGATTCTTTTGGTCATCGCTGGCGGCTCTTCATACACTGGGCCAGTGTCTTCTGTTTTGTTAGACTTGGCGTCGACGGCTTGAAGTCTGGCAATCAGTTCCTTCATTTGGTCTTGCGTAAGAATATCAAGGACCACGTTTATTAGTTCTTGTTTCGTTATCATTTTCTTGACTTCTCCATTAGTACCTCTCCACGTTTCTTGATGTTGAGAGATTTAAGTTCTAAGATCTGATACTTAGACTCAGCTATGAGTCGTAGCTCTTCGACCTTTTCGGCGTATATGTTTTCGCGAATCACAATTGGTTTCTTTGACTCGTGCTTAGTGTACTTGTCAAAGCCAGACTCTTTCTCGTATTTGCTTACGATCTTTTCTAGCTGACTGTTGCACCAGTTGAGTATAACCCTTTGCTTGTTCGCACAATCCTGAATGTAAGAACAGTATCCAAACAAAAAGTAGGCCCCATCGAGTAATTCTTTGGAGCCCATCCGTCTTAGGTCTTCTGCGGTTAGGTCCGCGTATGATTTATACTGTTCTTTGTATGTCGAGTCTGTAAAGTGATTGCACTCAATAAACTCGTCAATTTGAACTAGATACTTGTCAAGTTCATCCTGGGCGTAATTGCTCTCTCCACTCATCTTCTGCTCCTGAATACTTGAGTACGATTAGTTCGATGTCATTAAGTTCACACCAACGTGCCTTGTCTTCGTCTCTGTTTAAGCCTTGAAGAAAAGCAGCCTTGTTCTTATGAAAGAAGGGCGTGTACTCATAATGCTGCTGACCGTGAACCTCTATGGCTAGCCTTAAATTTGGTAGGAAGAAATCGAAGTACAACACTGATTTCTTTTCAGCTATGACGCTGCCTGGAAGCTTTACTTCTTCCAGAACAACGTAGCTGTGATAGATACTAGATATGATTTCTCTAGCTTTTAGATGGTACTTAGACCTGTTCTTAGTAACCGTGTTTGAAGTATTGTACTTAGCGAGGTTCCAACTGTATTCTCTACCGTTAAAACCTAGTACTCTCATGCAAACAACTCATTCATTTTCTCGTTCATAACAGGAATGAACTCAGGATGATCTTGGAAGAATCCTTGCAGCTTAGCCATACCCTGGAATTTGAAGGCCTTGTCGATATTCTCTTGCTTAGAGGTATCAGTGCCCTTCTCTTCTAGGTACTTGGCAACCAACGGATGCTCTGGATCTTCTGATAGGGCACAAACTGTATACCAACCAGAGCCAGAGATTAACCTGTATTCACAAGCAGCTTCTAGCATTTCCTTTACATCGTCAATTCCAATGCCATATCTAAGCCATCCAACAACTTTAGTACCAGGGATAGCCCCAGTATTAGACGTTAGGACTTCCCAGTTTAGACACTGACCAATGTCAGACTCACCCTCTTTGCCCTTCCAAGGTGTCTTGAAATTGATAACAAGGTTTGTACCCACTTGGTATTGGAACATGTTGCCGCAGTCCGTCATCTTAGTCTTACGAGAAGGTCCGGTGTCTGCAATTTGGTGAGCAATACAAATCAGGATAATTCCGTTCTTTGTAATGTAGTGACTAGAACGCTTAAAGAATTGAGCAAGCAGTCTTGGCAGGCTATTTCTAGTCTGTGCATTAAGCTTGTCTTCCATTTCGTTCTTTGGGACCAAACTAGATAGCGAGTCAATCAAGATTACGCAACCCGGCACAGTCTTACCATAACGCTCAGCAATGTCCAAGAACATTTCGCCAGTAACGGCAACCTTGTCTGTAGATTCTACAATCTTCAAAGCTGCAACATCAAGACCCTTGACGCCATCGAAGTTCTGGCTGTTAAGTCTACCTTCACTGTTGAGGTAAACCACTAGCTTGCCCTTCGCTTGACACTTGGCCGCGAAGTTAAGGGCCGCTGTTGTCTTTCCAGTCTTAGGTGCCCCTGCGATACCTACTACTGTTCCTTCTCTGATGCCCCCGTTAAGTGCAGAGTCAAGGGCTGGAGAAACGCTAATGGTTTTTAGCTCTTGGATTTCTCCCAAGACTTCTGAACCACTCTTGATAATGTCGCCGTACTCTTTCAATAGGGCGTTAGAAGTATCATCGTCAAACTTCTTCTTCTTTTCTACTGATGATTTTTTCGCCATCTTTACCTCTTAGCTTGTTAAGTATAGAGCCCTTACCCGCAGGTCTAGCTTTTCTACGAACAGGATTGTCTTTTACTTCCAGTGTTTCTTCTTTTCTATTCTTCTCTTCTCTAAGAAGCCTTTCGTGATGCTTCTTAATGATGGGCTCAATAGGAGGGTTGATCTTCCAACCTCTGCCGTTTTGAAGACCAATGACTAAGTATCTATTGAAGTCGGGTGACTTGATGGCAGCTAGTACAGCTTCTTCGCTGTATCTTTTAGCAAGGGCTCTCGCCGCATTCATCTGCTTCATCCAAATCCAGTGATTAGGGTCGCCCTTGGTCCAGAATTTGTATCCTGGTTTCTCAAGGTTCATCCTCTCTGCCCTTCTAAGAACTAGATACTCTGCTACATAAGCCTCAAAAGTACAATGCTCACCCGTATGAATGTGCTTGTACTTGTACTTATCAGACTGCTCTTTCTGATACTCTTGATTGAACAGCTTCGGCTTTTCTTTAGCCATTGTTAGTCCTTGTTTTTAGGTTCCCATTCCCATCCGTAAATCCAGTACATCTTCTTCTTACTCCACCACGAGGGCTCATAATAAAAAGCAACACGTAGGTTTTTTCTGTTGTACCATCCGACCAGTTCTCTGTCTGCGTTGTTTGAACAAGCAAACCCCTTGTCGAAAAGGTGTACATCTTCAAAGGTCTTTTGATCTTCTACTGATAGGTATTCTACCAAAATTTCTTCTACTTCCATATCCACATAACCTCTCTAAAGCAGTTTTCAATACCGTCTTCAAATGAATCCATGACCTGAAAGGCGGGCAGTTGAATTGTTGTTTTTAATACCGAGTTGTTTAACACGGTTCCAATGGTCATCGTTTGTGTCGTTGCGACCCCAGGCGAACCCAGGGCTGACTTACTCAAATACAAACCATCGCCCTCTACGGGCTGTCTGTATACACTAGACCTATACCTAAGGCCCACTTCTTTTACTTTCAATTGCCTTTCTTTGCCCCGCTCAATGATCTTGTACCAATCATCGAATTCGTTAAAGAAATAAAGAGAGTCATCAGACAGAGTAACGACGATCCAGACCTTAGTCTTATCTTTTCGATACTCTGCCTTCCACTCTTCAAGGCTGCTTACAAGTCTGTGATCTTGACTGTGCATCTTTTTTGCCTTCTTGTTGATCCAGAGCTTCTCTTAAAGTCGTCACCACGCATGGTAGCGGCCTCTGTTGCTACTACGGCTCCACCCTTCTCAGGGTCTCCGTACCTAGCGAACTGTCCACCAGCCTTTGTCTTCATGATCTTAACATGTTCCACGTAGGTGTTGACGGTTTCTTCTGATCTCTCCAAGAACGCAGAAATAGCTTTTACGCTCTTGTGCATCCAGTTCTCATCGATATAGAACTTGTCTGCCTTACTCAGTGGTCCTGGTTTAGCCATTTAGGATACTCCTGTTTGCTCGCCAGTAGATAGGCTCTCTCTTGCTCTTTAGGAACTCAACATAGTCATTGAAGCAAGCTTCTGTGCATGTTTTGTAACTAAAGAAGTCCTTGAGGTTCTTATTTCTACGAGAAAAAGGACCAGCAGGGTTGTATAGGGAGCCATTATACAGGGCTAACGAATACTTGATAGACTCTGACCCATCACTGTTAGTGGTTACGGTCTTCTTTGCGAAGTAGGGCTCGCTCTCTAGTACTTCTTTGGCATCAATTCCAAAGTAAAGAGTCCCCTGCTTTCTTTGCTCGCCCACTACAAAGTTCTTCTCTTCTTGTCGTAGGGTCACTTCGGCAGTTGAAGGTTGTTGTGGTGCTGGAGTCAATTCTGGCTCCACAGTCTCCTTTGAATCTACAACAGGGCTTGGCCTTACAGGCTGTGCTGGTGTTGTAATTGCGTCAATAGAAGCTTCAACTGTCTTTTCTGTACTTTCTTGCATTAGTATTCTCCGTCGTCGTCGTAAAGGAAGGCGTCATCGTTATTATAGCCGGAATCGCCTTCGAGAGCCGATAAAACTCTGCCCAAAATGCCATTTCGTTGAATATCGCCGTAATTTAACTTGGACACGCCCACGCCCTTCACGCCCTCAAGACGCCCCATGCAAAAGGCTAGTCCACTCTGACCATGTAAATCGGTCTGGTTCGTATCTCCATTGATAAGAACCTTTGTGTTTTCGCCCATACGGGTGATGAACATCTTGATCTGATCGGAAGTACAGTTCTGTGCTTCGTCAAGGATCATGTAGGCGTTGTTAAAGGTCGCCCCTCTCATCAATTCCAAAGGCTCATATCTAATAGAGCCCTCGTTCATGAATTTGCCGTAGTTAACTTTCTGTAGGAACCACTTTAGGTTCTCTTCCATGGGAGCAAGGTGAGGCATTACCTTTTCACTGACATTGCCAGGGAGGGCACCAAGTTCTCGACCAGTACAGACTAGGGGTCTGGTAACAATGATCTGATCTACCTCTCCAGTGTACAGCTTGTTAGCTGCCATACCAGAGGCGATATAGGATTTACCACTACCTGCGGGACCAGAACAAAAGATGATATCATTCTCGACAATTGTGCGAATGTAATCCTTTTGATTCTTAGACTTGGCAGATAAGCCACGAGGCTTTTGTGAAACTTCCTTTTCTTGGTTTCTAGCTTTACGTCTTGTTGTCATGTTTACTCTCTGTTAGTGTCCACTTGAGCCGAACCCTTTTGCTCCACGATTGGAGTCAGATAGGGCTTCCGCCTCGATCAATTTGAATCTTGGCACTCCCTGAATCAAGATCTGTGCGATCCTGTCTCCTTTCTCAACCTTGTATAGTGGCGTCCCTTCCTCTCTGTGTGCCATTTGAAGACACACTTTGATTTCTCCACGATAGCCGCTGTCAATGACGCCAGCAAGCACATCAATGCCGTGCTTAGCAGATAGGCCAGAACGCGGCCAGATGAGCCCCACATAGCCCTCTGGGATCTCCATAGAGATATCGGTGCAAACTAGATTGGGGCCATCATACAGCACCACCTCTTTGCTTGCATAGAGGTCAAAGCCTGCATCTGATTCATTTGCCTTAGTGGGCAAAGTTGCCGTATCTGACAGTTTAATGACTGCCAGTGGTGCGGGTTCAAACACTTTGTCTACAAACCCATCTATTTTCTTATTTGCCCCTTCAAGAAAGCTATCGATCATCCCGTTGGAGTCGATCTTTCCATTTTTAATGAATCCGTCAAACATTCCTGTGTGCATATTTCCTGACATATTCTCTCCTACTTGTCGTCGTCTGTAAAGACTTCCAATGTGGCTTCGTAAATGTTAATAAGTTGTGGGCTCATGCCAAAACGTTTGGCGTTGTGTTTGATAGACTTTCTGATGTTACCATCGTTATGTCTTTCACTAGATGCCTTCCAGTCGCATAGCATTTCACTGTGGTCTAGCAAGCTCATGTTGTTGATGGAGCTTCTAAGGGAAGCAGCATAGTCTTTGAGTGTTGCTACCAACTCTGGCTGTGCTTCTTCATTTAATGTTTTAACATGCTCATCCACTAGGTCTGCTTCTTTGCTGTCTACCGAGGGCCAGTGTTCTGGGTGGTGTCGGTTCTTAGCATAGTGGTGATCCAGTGCAGGACCAAGCTTAGCTTTGCTCTCGTCATATTCTGGACTCCCGAATGTAAGTTGACTAAGAAGGGGAGTCATTTCTGTGAACAACTCAACCTCTGGACTCTCTAGTTTACTCTGATCGTGCTTCTCACCTCTTCTTATTAAAGAGCACACGAACCTATTAAGGTAATTCCTTACAGTTTCGATGTGTCTAAAGGTATGAAAGCTTGCTGCTTCTTCCTCTTGTGTTAAATTAGACATAACTTCTCCTAAGATAGTCTTCCGTCTTGACAGAACCCGGCTAGAGTCTCGCAAGTCAAACTCGACATTTGTTATATTGTAGCTAGTTGAGCGACTTTTGAACCGATAATTCTCGGTTTTTTTTCAAAATAATTTTATGGAAGCTTGTTAGTGGACAAAAAAAGGGGCTCGGTGTCGCTTTAGACACCAAGACCCCTTTCTCAATTCAAATAGATTAAACAGTGGTTTCTTCGTCGCCTTCTGGGGCTGTCACGTCTTCAACTACTGGTACAACATCGGTCTCTTCACCTAAGTTGTCAAGTTCACCTCCTTCGACAACCTCAACAGGCTCTTCATCTTTAACAGTTACAATCTCAAGAACTTCAATCCCAACAAACGACGCAGGGGCCGGTGCTGTTAGATCTCCAACTTGATAAGAAGCAGATACAGGATCGCTATCGAACACACCATCATTAGCAATCACTGTTTCCGTAATGCTTGTATTCTCAGGAACCTCAACTACAACTTCTGTCTCAGCAAAAGAAACTGTCTGCTCTAAGACCGTCTCTTGAGTACTCTCGTTAATCACAATGACGCTGTACTCAACAACATCGCTAGATGGGGACTTACCCCAATAAACTCTCAACTTTGCTTTCTTCATAGAACAACTCCATAAGTAAATGCCCACAACATGAGGGGGCTTGGGAGGGAACAACCCCTCGACTAAGTGCCGAGCTAGGTATCTTATTCGTCTAAACATGCTTACCTCTTAAAGAGAGACAATAACATAACGTATACAACGCCAACAATAGAACCAGAAATCCACAAGTTGGCATTTAGGTTTGAATCTTTTTTAAGTTCAGTGTAGGACTTTAAGTGACAATATGCGGCAAGAATACCACAAACTTGTCTAAAGAATATGTTAAACACAACGCCCATGTGGGCGATAGTTGGGTCTAGTTCTTGTCCTGATAGATAGGTGTGAGACCACGCAAATCCCCAGTACAGGTTGTTTACAACGCTTCCTAGGAAGGCGATAACAACGCCGATAATCAACCACTCCATAGGGTTACTTGGGCCTGCCTTAAATACTCTTAGTGCCTCTTTGCCCCAAATACACAACACCGCAACGGCAAACACCACAGTTGGAACGGTTAGGGCAAGAGAGATTAGTGCTGATATGTCATTAAACATCAAGTTTTTCTCCAGATAGTATCTCTAGTGTTCGTTTGTGTAGGTCTCGAATGCTACCTAAATTTTCCGCAGAGACTTCCATAAATCTATCTGTCACCTCCCTAGTCGTTTGACACTGCTCTTTGCAACTTTCTTCGTATGAAGACATTAAGGTTTGTACCGCCTTGGTCTTTTTTTGCTCGCCTTTATGAAGGACGTATACGGAAAAGAGCACTATTCCAACCATAATCACCACAGAAATCAATAATTCCATTAGTTCTCTCCCTTATCCAATTCAAGCCTATTACAAATCCTATTCATGAGACTCTTCAAGTCCTCTTTCCAAGACGCGTCGGCTATCATTTGTGTGGTCTTTGTCGTCTTTTCTTGGTCTTGTCTCTCTAGAATCTTTGTAATACACTCAATAGATTGTCTGGAAATGTCCCTGTTTTCTTCTTCTAGTCTTTTATTAGAAGCGGAAAGAGATTTCACCCATAGCATCAACACAATCAGAGCACCACCGGAGCCAGTAATTAAACTGACCCAGTAAGGATCTGCCGATGATGTTTCGGCTTCTGCGATTATGTAAAACATGATTGTACCTCATCTTATTATACACCAACTATGCGTACTGAGTTTGGCAAGCTCCCCCTGAACATGCCGTTGTTTCCTCTATTTTGGTATTATCCTCTTCTTCTACCATTCCTGAATAATCGATGTCCTTGTACTCTCTTTGAAGGTCACACCAGTATTTCCAATTATTTACGTCCTTTAGACAGTATGTCATCTTTTTGACATCACCATCGAAGTATCTTTCCGCAAACTGTTTAGACCTTCTAACCCAATCATGTTGACTCCAAAGCTTTTTATAGCCTTCTTCTGCTGCAAAAACAATGAATGGGGGCACATCTGCACCTTCTTCGATGCCATTTCTTAGCTCTTTAAGCTCTTTTTCTGCCTCTTCTAACTTACCATAGTCGACCTTCCTTACACCAAGGGCCGCTTCACAAGCACTCCAAAGGTTGCCCTCAAAGGCATGTAATCCATCGGTAATCATACCAGAAGCCATTACAGAAGCATCTCCGTACATAGTAACTAGCTCTCTGGGGGTATAGATCGCCGTAAAGGGGGCCTGTTGGTAGTCCTTGTCGCCACTAATGGACAACAGGCTGATACCAGCAAAGTACTCTCTATTGGCGTAAATATACTCAGTTACGTCTTCCCACTCATCGTCTTTAACAGTAATGGTGTTAGAAACATTGTGGGATAACCAAGGCCTAGTACATCTTTCTTCTACTTTACCTGCCTCTACCCAGTGCTGTTGTGTCGATTTGACATAATCTAGCAACTGAATAGCACCAATGTCATTCTTTGTCTTTGCTCCCTTAGGAACTTCTACACAAAATGCGATCACATTGTCTGTTCCGTTGGCTGACCAAACGGACTTTTCCACGGCCAAGGGGTTCGTTTTGGTAAAGAAGGCCAGTGGAGCCTCCAGGTAGTTGCTCTGAGTGCGTCGGATGTATCTTTTGGCATGGTGGGGGTGAATGCCGCTAGAAGTCCCTAGGACGCAACTGGTGGTCCCTGCGGGCTTCACGCAAGTTGCCCTTGCGGTTGGGTTAATCCCAATAGCTTTGGCAATACGCTTGTTTTCTTCTAGGATTACTCTTGCCCCTTCCTTTTGTACCTCTGGATCAAACAATACGTCTGGATTATCCATCATGCCAGTAACAGAAATACCAAGTAGGGCTTCTTTTTCTAGGATTCGCTTACTAACGTCTCCAAGGTAGCCCATGTCAGTATAGCCAGCCTGGGCAGTCCCAATGATGGCCCCAGCTTTGCAAGCACTATAGAACCTTTCTGGGGTGTTGCAATGCTTGCCGTTAATCTCACAAAGGTTACACTGCTTAGTTAATACGTTGTTGAATGTGCATTGGTTCTTTTCTTCTTCGTATACGCAATAGGTGGTGTGCAAGCCTTGTAGCTTTGTCACAGATTGAATAATTTGCCTTCTACCTTTACTTTTCGACCTAAGTTTGACTGCATTTGGTATTTGAAGATACCAAACTGAACGTCTCCTTTCTCCAATATTTGTAATTGAACCAGCTTCGGACATTAGGTTTACACTAGAATTAACCCCAACCTTGGTCAAAAGAAGTTGACAATCTCTAATTTTACTCTCTTCGCCGTATAGTCTACATCCATCATTGGCTTTTGATCCATCTGCGTCAATCCACCCACTAACAAACTCCAATATGCAATGTTCATCCCAGGTAAATACATCTCTAGGTAGCCCTTGAGAGTATTTGAGGTCACAACTAAATTTGTTATCTAGATCTGTAAAGGTTATATGAGCGTGTTCTAAAGCGTATTTTTCATTCGGGGGCTTAGTTTCACTCTGTTTTCCTCGTAGGTTTAGCTTAAAGTCGTCTCCAAATAGGGTTGCAAAAGGAGAATGATTAGGTCTAGCCGTCCCATCTCCTAAGACAAAACCATACTCATAGGCATACTCTTCCCACCTACCTCCAGGGTTTACACAATTAACCCTGGGCGTCGATATTTTATACTTTTCACCCGTCAGCAGGTCTTTAGTCTTAACAACCCTATATTCTTGTTCAAACCTGTTTTTAACTAGCCATTCGTGATTATCGGTACAGTCTAGATAAGACCCATCAGAAAGTTCTACTCTGTATAGTTCTCTATTTTCACCTGTCACAAATGGGTTTACGGTTTTCCAGGAGTCACCATTCCAAATTTTACAATCTTTACCTACGAGATTTTTGATGTTATCAATGCCGTCCTTGGTAATTAGTTTTGTATCTCCAGAAACACAAGCCTGCCATCCGCTTTCTCCGGTCTCTACGCATACTGGGTAGAAGCCAATCTCTACACAGGGATTTACCATTAAGTCTCTATGGTCTACCCAAACAAACCCAGGCTCTCCATACTGTTTAACGAATCCCATTAGAGTCTGGAATTCTTCAAATGTCGTTTCGCCTCTAACTAGCACAGCCGAATTGTTTGAACGTCCACGCTGTGGGTTGTCAATGAACCAGTTCCCAGTCTTGGCTTTCGCCATTTCTTCGTCATCTGGGCTGAATAAACAAATAGTAGCACTACGTCTGATACCACCAGAGATAACAGCATCGCTAGCGTGCATGATGATATCATAACAGTTGATTGACTTAAATCGAGTCTGTCCTGCGGCAAGGGCATCGGCAAAAATTAGTTTGATCTTATTGAGGGCTTTTTGTAAAGGTTCGGGGCCTGGAGCCTTCCCCCTGCCGCTACCAACCTTAGCACCTTCTGGTCTAATTTCTGAGAGATCAAATTCAACATTGTATCCCTCATACTCTGGGAAGTCTCCTCCCCCATAGACACTACTAATGAAAACCCCTAGTGTATCTGCCCAGCCCTCTATGGAGTCTTCTGCCGTAAAGACTTTAGTGTGTCGACCATCGTTGTCGTTCCATTTCTTTGAGAAGCTAGGTAGTCTATCAATATGATGGTCTTGTACTGAGAACCCAGTGCCACAGCCACACAAAAGAAGCCATAGGCACTCTTGAAAGAACCGTGACCTATCACAAAAACTGGCGATACAATTACCTGTTGGAGTTCCATTTGGTAATACGAAAGATTTTGTATTTTCTACTTCTAGACACCACGTCTCTTCTACTTTCCCGTTTTCAACCCCTATAAGCTTTGTATAGGCAGAAGTCTTGGTATTTGTTTGATCTTGGATTCTAAACCTAATAGTGAAAGGTCTAGTACCGAAGTTTGTTTCTTGTCCTGTTAAGTCGGTTTCTGATACGATAAAGACTCCAGCAACAGGGAAACACTTTCTAATAAACGCTATATGGTCCGCCTCTGACGACTGAATATAGTCACAAAAGCTACCGTTTTTATTGGTGTTCTTCGTACCGTCTGCCTGTAGATAGCCAGACACAAACGCCCTAATTAGCTCTGGAGAGTCTTTCTTTGGATCTGGGCTGGTCTTTTGGTATCTTCCAGTATAGCAAATAACATCCCCTCCTAAGGAATCAGAAGAAGATGACTTAAAACCACATCTAGTGAACCTGTCTTCAAAGTCAGAGTCTTTTCCGCCAAGCCTAACCATTGAGTAGTCTCCATTTATGATTCCGTCTCCATAGGTAAAACCATAACACCAATAGAGCCTTTCCTCTGGAGTAGCCTTCTCGTAATCAAACTCTTGAAAAGTGGGAACCTGTTTTAACAACTGGTCTCCCACCTTTAATCCATCTGTTATGGAGCCGTCTTTAAGTAACCACCTATGGTTTTCGGTAGCTTTTACCGAGAAGTAATTTGAAGACTTTTTGAAGTGTAGGGTATCAACCTTTGCTTTACCGTAGTTTTTAACGGTAGCGTTCTGCCAACTACCATCGTGAGACAGAACCTTTAGAATTTGACCATCAAAACATTCGCTAAAAGCTTTTACCCCTTCCGAGGTTACAAATTGTTGGGTCTTATCAAAACAATTATACATCTTAGCGTTATTCTTCTCGATGTCGATACCACCGAACTGTAGGGCACGCTGCGACCCTAATACAACCTTTTTCTTGGACTGCTCATAAGCCCACTTCAAGTCTTCTGAAATCTCTGGATACTTTCTTAGCTGCATATCCAGCACTCTATCTTGGGATTCTACCCAGGTCTCTCTTCTTTTTAGGTCCGGTCTGTAGTTAGCATACTTGGACGTAAATGTGTAATCTTGTAGAGCCTTAATTGACATATTTTCCTCATTGAATTTTACTTTGTTTCGGTGTGTAGACAAAATAAGGCACCGCTCCGTTCAAGGCGGCACCTTTTCTGTTATTTGAATTTAGGGGTTTTACTCATCAAAGAACTTGCTCATGACCCACTTCACGATCACTTGAACAAGAATTTGAAACGCCACTGCTGCAAGTAAGGCACCCAGGAAGCCATGTTCTTCTTCTCTAGCCTTGTATAAACCTGCCTCAATAAAGGCAGAACACTCTCTTCTTCTCTTCCACTTGCTAAAAATGTTAAGACCGCAGCCATCACAGCTTGCCATCTTACTCCAATCTTCTAGGAAGTCTACTGCTCTTCCCGCTACCGCACTTTCGTTTGGATCACTTCCGAACTCTTTTTCAGCCTTTGACCTAATGCCTTCAAACTTACTCATCACTCTCTCCACCTAAGGACCACGCGATAGCACTAAACCTTTCTGTCAGTGCCAATTTCTTCTCGTCTGTCAAAGGTGTATCAAACTCGCCCAGCACAGACTCCATAGCTTCCACTACAAGGGAACCAACTTCGCCCCCATAGTTGTCTTTCAGTTTCTTTCCGAATACCTCTTTGCTAACAGATGAATAAATCTGTAGGACAGATTGTCCCTTAGCTTCGTACTGGGAAATCCTATCTGAAAACTCTTCGTTGAAAATGGCGAAAGACTCTTGGTCTTGCTTCTCTGTAATAGTTTCACGCCATGGTGTAACCAAGGTAATCATTTCGTCACTAGGTCTTTCAATCTCCATCACTTGTCTAATAGACGGTTCTGGAGTAACGATGACCGAGACAAGGCCCTTTTCAATCAAAGGGATAGAGCAACCTAGGATTATTATAGCTGTTCCGAGGATAATTCTCAATCGCTTTTTCATAATTACTCTCCTTTTTCTGCGGGAGCAATAATGCCGTCAATAGAGGCAACACTCTCATCTTTGTCGTCTTCATTTAGATCGTTGCAATACTCATCAACCATCTTGTTAAGCAAAGACTTCATGTCCTCTGCGGACTCTTGCATTCCATTGTCAACAAGAACATTTACAAAGTCTTCCCATTCTGAAACGATATGGGCAAGCTTAGATCTTGCTGGCTTAACTGGTGCAACAGGAACCACTTCTACTTCAACCTCAGGCGTTGGACCCGATGGCATAGGCATTACTGGTGGTAATTTGTCAACTGCTTCCTTGCCCTTAAACATCTCCGTAATAGAATCGTATCCGAAGATCACTGGAACAAGTAAAACTAGTCCAATAACAACGCACACTCCTACTAAAATTGGTGTAATCATTATCTCTTTTCCTCAAAGTCGTATGTGTCGATTAAAAACTGTACGTCCATGTCTTTGATTCCAAATCTTCGACTAACGACAACATTGTCTTTAATCTCAACGAAGACAGGGATACTTTTGTTGCCCTCTCTAAGTCCTACATAGAAATCAGTAACGAGTGGATCGTCAATGTCAAGCACTCTAAAATCAGCACTTGCGATTTTCGAGAACTCTAAGCCCTCTACTTTCTTTTCGTATTCTTTAAGAGTCGTAGATTTGAACCGCTTACAAGGTCCGCACCATTCAGCAGAGAACATAATAACTTGATAAACAGTGTTGTCTACAGTATTTTTCTCTCTTTCTTTTCTAACAAACTCTTTCAATGGCTCTGCATCGCTAATAGCCTCAGCTACCACTGGCTCTTTTGTGAGTGTCTTCTCGTGACACTTACAGTTTTCACCACATGGGCAAGTTCCAGCCGCAGCTTGTTCTGGAGTACAGGTACAACCAACGGCCTTTTCTCTTTCTTTCATTAGCTCTTCCAAACCCTCTCTAAGAATAGGTGCGTCAATGACGACCTCCTTATCAAGTTCTAGTTGCATTTGAGCCATTCTTTCTTCAATTGCGGCAATTCTGTCATCAGAAGATCTATTGCCGTGATACTTACAGTAAAGCTTTACCGCTCCACCGTCAGTAGGCATTAACCCAGTTCCCTTGCAAGCACAAATCTTTGGATCTGGGTCCATTCTTTGAACTTCGTCGATCACTACCTTTTTAATGAACTCTTTTTCAGCCCTATTAAAAGCAGTTACGACAAGAGGATAGTATTCAGTGTAAGTACTATTCACAAGTCCAGTATCTACCTCAACAACTGCCGCTGGAGTTTGATCCCCAGGAACAAATGCTGTGTAGGAAGTCGCCCCTAGCATTACCACTAGGGCAAAAATCAATACATTCTTCATTATAGTACCTCTGTGATAATCGAGTAGTCAAGCTTTCTAGGCTTAAATCCGTCGATATTGCTGAATACAAACGAGCCATCTGCCCCAAGCATTCTCTTGGCAACGCTTTCGCGAATCCAGAAACTACCTTCGGGTTGCCCCAATCTCAAAGGACCGCTATTCCAAATGCCCCAAGAGTTTTGAACCAAGAAGAGGGTCTCGTTAAAAATCTCTCTACTGTCGTCACAACCAATCCAGGCCATAGCGTGTGCCCACGAACCCTTAGGGCTCGCGATGCCGCTCTTGTCTCGGCTACTACCGAAACCCTGACTCGAACAAACTGAGATAGCATAGCCATTAGCTAGTGCGTCTCTAGCGGCCTCTACGGTGTGAACCATACTGACCGTCTTAACTTGATGCTTAGAAGCCTCAGTAAGAACATCTCTAGGTACGCCTCTACCACCCCATCCCATGCCAACATTTACGTTGTACTTAGATAGGTCAGCAAAGCTGTACTTCTTTCTTACTAGAATGCCTCCGCTTGTAGATACAAATCTAGCAGCAGCACTACAGGACATACCTTGTCCTCTGTGGCCCCTAGCTCCATAAATACCCTCTGTGGCACTTCGGCCCACAAAGTCTTCTGCTTCTCCGTTATCAATCTCTACTGCTCGACTAATGTCTACAGCATTTCTTGTAGCGTGAGATACGCAATTGTGAGAAATAACACCATTAGCTAAAAAACAATGGTCTTCGTGTTCAACGCCTATATCATAAACTTCGTGTGATCCTGCTTCAAGCTCTGTAGAACTAACTAAAATATGCAGTAAACCATCTTCTACATAAGAATAATTTTTCTTCTTCTCAAAAATACAAGAAACTCTATAACTAACACTAGAAGTTTCATAAGACCCATTTTTAGACCTATGAAAAATATTGATAGTTGGTCTATATCCAAGCTTTAGGTAAGAATAATAAACTCCATAAGCTAAAGATACAGATTTAGAATCAAACGTTTCTTTTCCAGGTTTTCTGAAACCGTCAGAGTCTATCAATCCGCATAAAATCTCAGTGTTGCCAATTGCTCCAAGGGGAAAAACCTTGTCTTTATCTTGATTATAAGCAATCGCTCTAAGAGGTTCAGCTAAACCTGGGCACCAACACCTAAACCTAAACGCTGTGGTGTCTTTGCCTTTGTAGTTGCACCTTCTGACTCTAAAACCAAAATCTTCTAGCAAATCTTTACAGGTTCTATAATAATCTTCCTGGTGCTCTGCGAAGGTTATTTCTATTTGTTTTGTATCGCACCACCCGTCACCCAAAAAATAACCCAAAAACCAATCAAAATCTTTATGACTTGAAAAGGGAGAGAGGTTAAACTTTTCACCATCTAGCAAACTAGCTGGGGTAACTAAATAGTCTCCCTTTTCAATGTGTTTGGCCTCTATAAGAGATCTGTTTCCATCTCTTGAAACCATAACTTCATGGTCTTCTGTTACAATTAGCGGTACAGACTCCTTCGTCTTTATTTTTACAAGGCTTTTTTGGGAAATTTGCTTTTTTGTGCTAATTACCCTGGTTAAATCGCCATCTGGACCAAATATCATATCTCCTATCTTGACCTTTTCTATAGTCTTGGTCTCTTCTCCAATAACTATTGTGCCCTTTGCGTAACAGTCACCTGTCTTTTGTGCTTCTGCTGGCCCAAATCCTGGGTCATACTTCAACAGGGACTTGAAAGGAAGACTAATCTTCCCTTCACCAGTCCCGTACAAGTTATGAGCAGCAACACTGAATAATGGGTGCTTTAGTTCACCCAACAGTGCGTCCAATTCTTCTTTGTCACAATACGAACCGACTAAACCTTGTTCGTATGCTTTCTCAATAGTCTGAGGACTTTCAAAATGATTACTCATGTGTTGCTCTCCGTTGTTTACTCGTTATCTTCTGTTTGATCTTCGTTCCCGAATGTTGTGTCCTTGATCCAACGGATCGCAGTATTCAGGGCCATTGTCACCATTGGGATAACAATTAACAGGTTCTCACCCATCTCAATGTTACCAATGTTGTCAACGACGAAGGTCAAAACAGCAGCCAAACCAACCATGATTGCATTCTTGAGTACGTCCATTAGGTCCGTATTGTTGAACTTGAATCTTGGAGATCCCTTTTTCTTTTCATCTGCCATCTTATCACCTTTATTGTGTGAGGTTAACTAAAAACGAAGCTTACAGAGTGCCTGATCCGTCGTTGTAGCTTCTTGTGTCTACTCCTTCCATGTCTCTAAATCGAGCATTAACAGGTTGTGGGGCACCAGTTCTGTAGGTTAATTCACCTGGGAACTGTCTGTTGTACTCAACCGCTTGGTCGAAGCCTTCTTCGCCAGCTTCCGTAGTAGCAGCGAACTTGTACTCTTTGCCTTCGTTAGCATCTGCGACTTTACCTGGAACTCTTTCGACACCAGGAAGAATTGGGTAAACCCATTGTTGCTTCCCTTGCATCGTTGTTCCAACGTGAGTGTTACGCTTGTAACGAGAAACCCCTGCTACGTCTGAGGCTGGGGTTTGTAGGTTCGACGGCTCACCATTGATGGTGGCATCCAGACCGATAGCGATAACGTTTTGATCGCTGTAAGCGTACTGTTGGGCGAACCCACCAGCACTATCTGGATTAGCCTCAATCAGACCATTAGGATCTGTGAGGTCGTCGCTAGTAGCCTCAGCCTTAACTAGCTGGGAACCATATTTGCCCTGAAAGCCGAGATCCTTGATCTCTAGGCTGTTGGTGATTTTAGAGTCTTCGTGGATGTTACCACCTTGGATAACTGTACCACCATCGTTGTTAGCTACTTGTGAGCCACTAGAACCTTTTGCACCTTGTACGGCCATGTTTTTTCTCCGAAAATGTAGAATTTGTGTTTATCATAATTCCAATTCCGCAAAAGATCCTAGTTTCCTATCTAATTATACACTATTCCAATCGTGCTTTCAAAGATTTTAGTGCCCTTTTCTTTCGGATAGCAATGATCTGCTTACTAACTCCGACCTTCTCAGCTAGTTCTTTGATCGTTAGACCATTGAAGTATAGCTCTTCGATAACGTCACCATGTTTGATGCGTGAAATCTCATCTCTCATCTCGAAACTATCGATAGCGGCAGAATCAACACCAATGTTGTCGTGTATTGGCTCTTCTTGTTTCTTTCCTACCATCACAAACTTCACAGCCGTCTTGCACTCAAGCTGTACCCCTCGATAGAGAAAGCTTGTAAACTTGGGAGCCTCTTTCTTGTTGCGTCTGGGGGCCTCCACGTCGTATCTGCTGAGTGCTTTCCACAACGCGGTAAGTTTGCACGATTCGATTTCGTCGTAGCTCAGTAGCCCAAAGAAACGCCTGGAGGCCTTGGCCATGATCTTTTGATAGTCTTGATTTTCAATCGCCACAAGCATGTCGTCATTGCTAATATCATTCATTGTTGGTAACTCCTAGATCCTGTTGTAGATTTGCTCTAACGTCCTTTAGTGTGAATGCCTTGCCCAACCCGATGAGGAATCTATACTTGCTCAAAATTTCCAAGTACTCAATCCCTTCTGTCTTATTCAGCTTCATAACCAATTCATTAGTGATTGGAAAATTACAGTGTGCCAACCAGCACTCAAAGTTGGTTGTGAGTTTAATTCCCTCAAGTAAGTCCTCAGTAACTGGGAATTGCATTACTGCGTACTGCTCGTCGTTCTCTTGTTCTTCCTCGAACTCTTCTACAAAATCGTCCTTCTCTACCGCTTCTTTTGGTTTAATGAAGCTGCCAGTCATCAATAACTTGGAGATACTAATATGCTTATTGACATAATGCTCAAACTTCTCCCACATGATAAACTTATCTTTACTCATTTCTGTCCCTCTTAGATAATTCCAATGGCGTGATGTAAGGATCGCCCATGTTAGATTCAAATTCTGCCTTCTGCTCTTCTATCTTCTGCATAAAGTATGCGAAATCCATTTCTCTGTCTGCTATCGCAAAGTCCTGTTGTACCTTGTTTAGCACTAGGTAAAAGAACTGTGGGTGAGACATTGGGGCGATTAGCTTAGCTAGAGACTCTAAGTTGTCTGTAGAAAAGTCGTCCACCTCTGTTGTCAGGTGCGGAGAGTCATTGTCTCCATTAAGAATTGAGTAGACAAAGGAAGCGTTAACAACCGGCTCATCTGCTGGTTCTTGCTCTTCTGAACAAATAGCTTCTACTCCCGGCTCTGTCTCTTCATCCGCAGCCTTTGCTGCCACAAGTTGTGCCTCTAGTTGTGCCTGTTCTACTGCTGTCCTAAAAATCTCTAAAGCTGTCGATTGCATCGATTATCTCCGTTGTTGTGTTTTTCCAAGTAAATTTCTTACCAGTGTTAATTCCTTCTATATTTGTAGGCTTCTTTACGTGTACGTCTCGCATGTGTCTAGCAGTTTGCGTCACTTGCTCTGCTCCTAGCTTAGCCCATCGTCCCTGTCCGTGAAACCAAATGTTGTCTACTGCTGTTTCAAGTTCATCAATCTCTACCAACAGGCTGTTGTCACTATTACAAAACTCTGTATGTCCTGAATAGTTAGTTGCTATCACGGGTTTTCCAAGTGACATCATTTCCAGAAGCTCAAGATTCCAACCTTCCGCCCTTGAAATAAATACACCACAATCCATCGAATTCATGGTTTTTAAAACTTCTTGATGCGAATCTACCCTAGGTAAGAATCGAACTTTGTGCCCCAGTTCTGACCCTAAGTACTTATTCTCCCAGGCTTTGTGTTGTTTGGCATTTAAGAAAGGATTAGTACACATCATGTGTAACTCTACGTCATCGTGATCCTTAAAAGCTAAGTTGAACGCTTCGATGACGGCGTCATGTCCCTTCCGAATCTCCCACTTGCCACAAGTAAAGAACTTAGTGGGGCCGCTGGTTGGTTTGCTCTCTATGTCGTAAGTTTGAACACCCAGGGGTATGACGCTAACTTTGTTGTCGCCGACCATGTAAGAAGAGTTGTCAAGCTCTTTTAATATGATACTCTTGGCCCATCCTGAGCACACAAAGATGTGATCTAAATTACAAAGGTGATGCTTCTCTTGTTTCGTAAAAGTATCAAGTTCAAAGATAGGAAACCCAATCTTCTTGCCATTGCCAACAAACTGAGACATATCATGTTGATGCCAGAGTCTAATACAGGGGGCATTGAAGTTGGGGGTTTTGGCTAGGTTGATTGAGTTTTGAATTGTCTCAAACCTACTCTTCACATCTTCCATCCTAATCTGACCAACAGGAAAGAGGGCGACATCGTACTGCGTGAACCTGGACAACGCATGTAGAATGTTTTGCCCTACTTGCCCATACCCAAGCTGATTCATTGGGGCGATTAGATTAAGATCCATTGATTTCCTCGATTGTTAAGATGATGCCACCTCTCGTATCTGATAGAGACTCTTTTTGTATTTGAAGTTCCTCTATGCTTTCTTTTAGTAGCGAGATTTGTTCTTCTATGACCTGCTCAGCAAGACTGATGTCTTTCTTTGCATTTTCTAGGAACATTAGAGCCCTTTTCTTATTCATTGTTCGTCTTCTCCAAAGGGATTTGTGAATACTGGTGATCCGCATAGGAGACCACCATACTTGGATTGAAGAGAATGTCCCATCCTTTTTCTTTCATTTGCCTATGCAAAACTACGTGGTCTGCGTCTACTGATCTTGCGTCCCAGAGTTTAACGCCATAGTTAACATCTTTGAACGCTTCTTTCTTATAGAGCCCAAGGCCATTAAAGTTAGAATTCACAAAGGCAACATTGTCCCCAGGCTTCTGGTTGATAAAGTTGTATCTTCCAGTCTCATGCTTTGGCTGAGCCTTGTCCTCTCCGTGTGGTCTGAACACAAAGCAGTCATACATCAAGTACTTAGAAGGGTGAACCGCTTCTAATGGGTTTTTATTGATACAGTCGGCCAAAACTCCGTATGCCGTGACGGCACCGTTGGTCGGCCTATTCTCAAGGACCGCCAGGGCGTGCAGGAAGCCATTGTAAGACCATCCGCCCCATAGGTCGAGATCTAACACACACACGAAGTCAGCGTCGTGATACTCGATCTCAGATAGGTACATGTTGCGACAGTCTGCTAGGACTTTACACCTGTTGTAATGTACAGGGTCTTCGCCAGCTTGCAACATTGTGTCGTAGTTTTTGTCACTACGTGTGTCGGAAATATAGTCTAGTTTTTCCGACCTGTACCTTTTGAGAATATCCACGGTATCGTCGGTGGAATCGTTCTCATAGATAAAGATATGGTGATCTTTGAAGTATTGGGCTGTGTACTGCATCCTTAGGATGTTACGTTCTAGCCTATCGCCAACGTTGCGACAGATGCCGCAGAAAAGAATCTTCTTACCTTTTGCTATTTGGTATCCAGCACTAACGGTCTTCTTGTAAAGTTCCTCGTCGTTGATTTCAAATAGCTGATCTGGAAACATTAGTCCTTTGTTCATACTCACTCCAGTCGTCAAACGACAGAAGGCTACGGTGTTACCCATAACCTATCGACGTTTAGTTTGTTTTTTAAGTCTAGCTCTTTGAGTACACCACGGTGATGAACTGCTCAACGCTGTCTATCTTTTGAGATCCTAAGATTGAAGCGGCTGTTTTCTTAGAAGAGGCTGACTTCTCGCCAAGAACAACAAGGGCTTGGACACAGTCCTCATAAAGAGGGTGGTCTTTGCCACTAGGTGCTGGCTTAGCTTTGACTTTTAGCCTTGGCTTTTCTGTCTTAACCTGTAGGGCTAATCGAGGATTAGCCTTTGGCCTGACTACACGCCGAGGGGTTGGACTTATTGTCGCAATCTCGATCATGTAGTCTTTACTTGGTCGCTGTACCTCCTGATCCCCAAAAATCCACTTGGAGACCAAGAGAATAACGAAAAGGCAAGAAAATAGGAAAATACCAATCATGGTCTGTCTTTCGGGTTTGAGTTGCCCCCATTATACAGCACGATCCATTCTTGTCAACCCCTAAAATTACCCTCTTACCGTTTTTATTGCACAACGGATCGAGCAGAAGAGCATTCTTCCGTTCTTGCTCTCGTGACACTCGAAGCACTTATCAAAGATAAGACTGTAGTTCAGGTTGGCTAAGGCCTTTAACTGGCCCCAGACTTCTTTCATCTTTTCCATAGGATATCTCCATGTTAGAGTAGTTACTACTCTATTATACCCTATTTCTCGCTCTGCTTCTTAGCCTCTAGCCACCCAGCCTTCCACTCTCTCGCCCTAAAGCGAAGTAGTGGAGACTTTTTAATCGAATCTCCAGCTTCAAAAGCTTTGTATCCCTTCGCGAAGTCACTAGAGTAATTCTTTAGAATACCCATCTCAACTTCGTGAAGCTTACCAAAGCCGTCACAGCGAGGGCAGTGGACTGATTCCTTCTCTATGTCTATCAGACCATCGCCGCAGCACTCTGGACACTCTACCATCCCTAATTGAATAGGAACTGGAACTGGGACCACCTCTGTATCCGACTGGTTCGCAGGGTTGCAACCAGTCAACATAAGAGCCATGAGTAACATCAATAGGATTTTCTTCATTGTCTTCTCCATATATGGAAGTTATTGCTAAATCAACACATCTTTCCTTATAGTAGCGAGAAGACTCTAAAGCGGTCCACTTGCCATCCTCATAAACCTGGACCATTACTCTGCCGGGGCTGCGTTCTTAGGTCCAAGCTGGATATCATTGGCGATGACAGAAACAGAGTCACGCTTGACTCCATCCTTCTCATAAGTGTCAATGTCCAACCGTCCAGTGACGCCGATCAACTTACCCTTCGTAAGATGCTCAGCCAGGACTTCCGCCTGTCTACCGAAAACCACGACGTTCAAGAACATAGTCTTATCCTCTTTTCGTCTGTCATTGACGGCCAATCTAAAGTTACAAATTTGAGTCCCCGTTTGGGTCTCCTTTAGCTCTGAGTCAGCGGTCAATCTTCCGGTCAGTGTTACAACATTCAAATTCATTTCAATTTCCTCATTTCGGATACTGGTACTACAAAGTTGTTAGGCAGACGTTGCCCATACTTTTTCTCTTTCTTCTTCTTGTCAAACATATAACGTGTTATAGTTCCAAGAATTTCTACTTCCTTATTCTTCATGTCGAACCTAGCAAGAACGTACTTGTTAGGAACTTTCCTTTCCTCGTACTCTTTTTGGGTGATTTTTAATTCAGGTTCACCATAACCCATATAGGTGATTGTTTTGACCTCAATGCCTTTGAAGTCTTCACCACCGTCTCTCACATCGTAGATTTCTTCATCTGCTGACTCACCACTATACTGAGACCAAGCGTATTCGCCTACTAGTCCAAGGAAGTGAGGCATGTATTGTTTGTCGATCTTGAACAAATCCTCGAAAGACTCGTCCTTGTCTTTTGGCATGATACGACCCTTGTTTCTAAACGAAGAGTGCTTAGCGTCATGACGCTTCTTAGCTAGATCAAAAAGATACTTCAATTCAGCTTTCTTTAGTTTGATCTTCATTAGCTATCACTACCTCCCTACAAATGTTGATAAATTCTTCGTCAGTCTTATTATTTTTCATCTTGTTAATATCCTTATCTACCCATTGAACATTATCCTTAGTATACCCTTTATTAGAGTCTATTCTATCTAAGGAAGCATTTCCTCTTTTAGTTCTATCTTTCTGATACCCCTTTGAGTGAAATCTTAGTGCTTTCTTGCTTAATTTGCAAAATCCGTCAAAAATAGACTCTAAATAGTCTATTGATACATCAAACAGAATGTTTCTTTTGATGGCGTTTTGCTTTATACTGTTTATGAATGACTGGGGTATTAAGTTTCCTTTGACTATGTACTTGGAAATAAATCCATTTTTATGTTTGCCTGCTCGAAAATCTCTGATGCCTGCTTAAAAGAATCTTGCCATCTTTCAACATCACTTTCATAGGAAACCACGCGAACAACAGAAAATCCCCTGATAACCTTAGCACAAGCCCCGCAGGGCTGGAACGGCCAAGTGTAAATGGTTAGGTCGGACAAGTTGGCGTTACCAAGATGATAGAGGGCATTTTCTTCTGCGTGTGTGATGTGTTGTATTTTGAAATCTCTGTTTTCTATCTTTGAATCGTCAAAACCCCTAGGAAAACCATTATATCCAGTGGATAAAACCCTGTTCTCAGAAGTAACCACTGCCCCAACTTTTGTGCTGGGGTCTTTTGACCAAGTACTAACCTCTTTAGCAAGCTTTAAAAATCTAAGATCCCACTTCTTTTGTCTTGTGGCTACTTCTTTTTTCATTGCCAAGACCTTATCAGCTAACGCCCCCTTCATGCTTCTCCTCCACAGTCTTCTCGTTGGATGTCGTCTGACAATTCTGTCCAATATATTTCATAAACAACAGACTTGTCATCACACCCTATAAATCTGTGATACTCACCAGGAGGAACAGAACAAGAGTCTCCAGCAATCATCGACGTGTCATCTACCAAGTCGTATTCATTCTTCCACCTTCTAAGCAAAATTTGTCCAGACTCAACAAAAAACATATTGTGCGTATGTAGGTGACTATGCTTAGAACACTGATAGCCTCCATCTATAACGACTCTGCTGATCTTTACGTTGTTCTTGTTGAACAGGTCACAGGTTTTACCCCAGATCTTTCCTTCTATTAGCATTTTGTCTCCGTCAGGTATAGCACTTGATTTTCGTGAATAGGAATAGACCTAGCGACAACCAGACCTCTTTTTTCTATAAAGCTAAACCAGTCTTCAAAGTTTTTTTTGTTTATGTGTAGATCAACCCCTTCGTACTCACTTACGCTGTTGTTAATAGAAATTGCTTGTCTACCTACTCTGCGAAAATTTTCAAAGAGACCCTCTAAATCTTCGTCTAAGAGGTGCTCTATGACATCAATACAAACAACAGACCGAAAATCCGTCAACTCTATTGGTTTTGTAATATCAGCAATCACCATTTTACTACCAAGGTCTATCTGGTCATACCCTTTACAGTCTAGTTCTTTTTCTCTAAGAGCTAGGACTGTATGCCCTCTACCGCAACCAAGGTCTGCCACTGGAGCAATTAGGTAATCAATATAGTAGGGGATGAGCCTTACGCCTGGACAGCGGCCAACATTCGCATTGCCGTACCAAGAGGACTCTTCATAGATCTTTTGATAGTCATAAATCATAAGGCAAATAGCTCGAAGCGTCTCATTTTAACTGGGTTAACATTGATAACTTGGATGTGTGGATAGTGTTGTGTCAGCCACTTCTCCATCAAGGTCCAAGACTCTAAAATTTTGTTTGAATGATTTATAACCCAAGGGGGCACAGTCTCAGTATGGAAGCTACCACGAGTATAATCACAGTCTTGACCGACTAGGTAGATTCTTTGAACCCCAGAGTATGCAGCAAACTGTATCATTTCAAAGGTAATGCTGTAACAATCATACAGAGGGGGTATCTCTTCAACAGCGAGGGGCAACAAGCAAGAAGGATTAAAAAGACAAGGATAATAGACGCCGTCTAGTCCCTTGGGTATCTTACGAAACGTAGCCTTATAAAGAGGGTCTCTGTAGAAGTTCTGTCTCGTGGCTTTGTATGCTTTGTACTTATTAGGATCAGAATTGTAACCTCTTCTCTTGTTTCCGGCATCTCCGATGAAATAATAATCCATTCTCCTAGGGAAGTGGATAATCTCATTACATCCGATAGTAATTTTGTCGTGAAGTAATAAGCCAAGAACCTTCTCAGACAATCCATTTATTGAAGGGCCGGAGCCCATAACTACAGCCTCCTGCCCGTAGTGTTCATATTTGTAGTCTTCAAGCTTCATAGTTGTGAGCAACCTTATTGTAAGCTTCCCGCATTAGTCTTTGTCTTTTTGGCTTATCTAGTTGGTAGTTATTGCCAGTAAAGTGCCAAACAAAAGAGCTATTAAGATAAGAAGTATCTCCTTCTTCATAGTTGAACCCCAGCATGTCGTTCCAGATTTTTGGCAAGTAGTTGATACCTGTTCCAATTTCTTTCCAAGCGAGAATGTTGAGAGGCGTCTGCTCCCAAGAGCTAGTATTATGCTTCTGCGAATACTCGAAGAAGCTTCTTAACTGAGATCTTAGTCTCCAATATTGGTGATTATCTATCACCATGACGCCAGCGTTGAAATAGTTCTCTGGAGGCATATCTACATGGAAGTGCTTCCTCCACTGATTGAGATGCGGGATAGCACCGTAGTTCAAGGGAGAAGAGTCTTTGACAACATTGATGCTTGAAGTAGCGACCTCGAAAATGTTAGGGGCGTTCCACCTAACCATCGTATCTGCATCTACGATCAAAAGCTTGCTGTCTCGATCCATAGCTCCTAACCATTGGCAGTGCCAGGGATACCAAGAGCCATTCACATCTTTGCCAACTCTTTCGTCTCTTTCTGTTTGGACCTGTAGATGAACACCGATCCTATCAGCATATCTCTTCCACGTTTCGATCCCTAGAGGAAAATCTTCTGCAAACCCGTCTAGGGCCGAAATGTAGATAATGTTAGCCATTGATTCCTAAGTCCTTGTAAGCTTCTTCTTTATTAGCGTATTTCTTAATCGTCTTCCAGTAACTAGAGTCAGACTTAAACCATCCGCTCTTTTGGTACTCAAAGACCCAAAGTGTGGCACCACTTCTCGAAGCCGTGATGAGGGCAGCTTTGCCATCCGCATCCCCAGACCAAGTAATAGTGCCCCACATGCCATTGTCGTGTTCGGTAATTCTCATGATAAATCTCCATTAGTGTAGTAAGTTACCTAAGTAATTATACACTTTTATCGAAGACAATTAACAACTTGATGGCCACGCATACCCATCGCTGCCATTGTCGAGTGCAGCCTCTAATGCGGCATCCAAAATCAAATGAATAGGAGTGGTCCCATCCTCTTGCTCTTCCGTTAATTCCTTAACAACGTCTTTTGCCAACGACACCTCATCTGCAACTCGTACATAAGGCAGATCTCTGTCATCCTTCATACTTGGAATGTGTTGCACCATCCATGCAAGATGTGTCTTGCCAACCCTTATAACTATTTCACCACTGTCTTCTTCATAGAAGCATTCAACCATTTTACTTGACATAAGAATATTTTTTACCCCTTACTTTCCATTATCTGATGACTATCACTAGATTATTCTTAGAAAAATCCATTATCCACTTGCCACACCTCTAAACCCAATGCTCGGTAATGCCAGCAGATCTGTGCCCTATCGTCAATCGCGTACTTTACATTGAACCTTGGGAGAATCTCATTTCTGAGCAATTCTTCCTTGATATCGCAGTCAGGACGCGTATCGTCTGGAGTGCGGATGAAGATTTCACACAGACCTTCTCTAAAAACTTCACAACTAGGAAAGACTTCTTTAACGATCCAGCTTTTGGTTTCTTTAAGGGCTATTCCATCTCTACCTGTTAAGAAGATAACTTTGGGGCAACCTCTTTTCCCAGTAAGCTTATCGTGAACCAGAGATTGCACAAAAGACACGACATTAGGCTTTGGTCTATCATTCCCAACTTTGTCCCAGTCATAAGGCATACGGCCCCACTTCTCACCCTTCCCCATATCGGCGATGGTTCCATCAACGTCTACAATCACACACTCAGGCAGGCCCTCAGTAGGAGTTATGACGCGACCCTGGATCTCAAGCTGCTTGCGAAACATATCGTGAATAACGACCTCTGGAACAGAGTATGCCCTATTCAGGTTACGCTCAATCAACCTGTGAAGAGGAACGCCGAAGAATTGCTTGAAGACAACTCTAAAGCCCAGTTTCTCAGCCTTGGCCTTGGTTTGAGCTAGGTACTTACTATTGAGGTTTGTGTTATCGTCAACAACCGAAACTCCATTGAAGGCCGCGTCTCGAAGGTCTTCATCCAGTGCTAGAGTAACCCTAGTTTCCTTTGCCTTTGTGAACTTGTACTCTGACCATTGGCCAAAGTCAAACAATGTACGACGCATATCGTCCCTGTTGAGACGAACCCCCTTTTGCTTACTTGCCCAGGTGGACTTTCCGCTGGCTGGACACCCCATTAGTATTGTGTAAGTTGGTCGTGAGTCTTCTTTAAGTGCCATGTTAGATCCTGTAAACTAAGCCTTCTTGTGAGTGAACTATGTCGTTGGGTAGTCTGTCCCTTACCATCGAAATGGCTTGGTAGTCGCCAAGTTCCTTGTTTCTTAGAAAGTACAATAATATAGCACTATACCTACCATCAGAAGTAGGGCGATTGAAATTGTTTACTATCTCCATACGATCTTTCTGATGTGAAGATCCCGATTGTAGCCACATCATAGATCCATAAAGAATTTGACCAATAACAACACAACCCCAACGACCCCAGAGCAAACGCCTATAAAATACAAATATCTAATAGGTAAAAGATACTGAAGTCCTCCTTGCCTACTAGTGGCCCAGAGTCTAATGAGACAAAACAAAGAAAGAATACATAAGACAGAAGCTCCTAAACAGATAAGTATAGCTGTGTTCATAATTGGTTCTCTGTGACAATCTTGCAGAATTGAATTAGTTCTTCGTCTGTAAATGTGTTCCTGGCATAGTTAGCCATCACAGATATAAATCTAATGTTTCCAATTTCGTACCCTTTGGAATTGTCTATCCTGTCTAGGGAAGCGTCGTATGGAGTAGCCCCTAGGCCGCTAGTAGAATTGGTTTTTAGTACCATCCTATAGCCAGTAAAAGGACAAATACCCAACTGCTTTTCCCACTGTTCTTTAAGATTTTGAAGCGTGACTTCGCAACGCTTTCTACCCTTGTTATTGATTTTCTTAAAGGTGTGTCTGAATGGAGTGTATTCGTCAATCCTGTTCTTAGGGTCTAAATGATTCCACTTATGATTTTCCAAGCACTTTGGCGACTGTAGATTTTTCTTTGTTATTTTGGCAGCACACTTGCTGTCGCAGTAATTGTTTCTTCCCACTCGTTTATTTCTGTTTATTTCCCTATTGTCTTTGAGAAACTCTTTCTCACAAGCGTTGCATTTAATCTTTGATTTTGCCACCTGGGTCTCCTTAGTTGAGGTACAATGTATTATACACCAAAAAAGTGGACCCAGTGACAAAAAAGTGGAGGTGTTGGGAATTGCACCCAAGTATCCTGCGCAATCCAATTAACCGTCTACACCGATAGCTCATTGTATTCGCACAATAAGCAAAGCTAACAACCTTTGGTCGCCGTCAAGCAAGTATGTATGCCATAACTCTAGTTTTAGCATGAGTATGCGATCCCCTATTCTGGGGGAGCTAGGCACTTTTGGGCAACAGGGAAAGGCCATCCCCGGCAGCTACGCTGCTAGTGCGAAATTTTCGACAACTAAAAACTTTGGATCGCTTTTATACTGGCCTCAATCCAACCAGTCGGTGCAAGCTAATCTTCAAAACGCGGAGCGATTCTAATTCACCCCCGAATCATGTCTCTGTAAGAGACTATACACTAGAAACTTCCTTCCACTTGTACTTCTTGTAATTGACTGGAGTGCTGGGCTCTTTCTCGTCGTCTTCATAGTCCCAGAACATCTTCAAACAATCAGCACACACAACTCGTGCATCACCGTCCTCTTCGACCCTCTCAATCGTAACGCGTTGAAAGGTGCCGCAAAATTCGCAATCGTCGATCATGTGATTCATCAAAAAACCTAAGTGAAAGTATCGTTACTAGTATTATAGTCAAAAGTCAGGTTTTGTCAAGCAGTATTTGCTCGTTTTCTCGATCTTTTTTTGGATCGAATGTCTGAAAGCTTGAAGGGCGACTTCGTCTCGACCTTGGGCTTCTTACGCTTGAATGAATAGGTCGGAATGACGCACTCACGGGGTGTAGGCTTGATCTTGTAATCCTCTCCCCTTTTCGACGCTTCGTCCTTGAGGGCCAACTGAGCTAGGTAGAATTGCCCACCCACTTCTGTGACCGCTGGCCAATACTCCACTTGGTCATTTCGTCTCTTATGCGGCCCAAGGTACTTATTTGCCTCTTCTACTCCCAAAGGGTCTATACGTTCTTGGTTGCTCATTTTTGATACGTCTTCACTCATTTTATTTCCTCATTATGAAATTTTAGTTGATCACCAATCCTGTAAAACCTAGCCACCTTTAGCTTGACTTTCTTTCCCATGTGTTCTATCTCTACGAACTTGTAGCCATAACGACGAGGCAAAATTAATAATACTTGGATTCTTATTTACTACTTGCCCATCGGGATTTTCCACCATTGCTTCTCGACTCTCATCAGAATAGCTACACTGAGACACAGCCTCAGGTTCAGCACCGCAACTGCTCGCTAAACGCATGTTCTTGATAACCTCTGAGCTACCCTGAAAAGCCATCAAAGACTTACTTGTGGAGTAGTTTGAGATATGACCAGCGTCAATGTTCAGGTTTCGACCAACCGCAAACGAGTCTTGATTAGCACCAAGGAACATAAACTGCCAACCGTACTTGTCTTTTTGATGCTTAATCATTTCAGCGATACGCATCTGAGAATACTCACGACTTGCGTTTTCCCCTCCGTCTGTCATGATCGCAACAATAACGAGGCCTGGGCGATCTTCCTCTTTCATATTTGCCAAGCGAATACCGGTGGCATCAATGGCGGTTCCAATTCCGTCGCGAAGAGCCGTTCCCCCTTGTGGTTCTAGTTTTATAGCACCGATTTCCCGAATGTCAACCCCTTCGTAGACTTTTTCTACAGAATTGTTGAAGCGAAAATAGCTAACGGCGACTTCGCCGGGTTCCTCGGTTTGGTCCTTGATTAGACTTCTGGCACCACCCTCTGTGTCTTCGACACAGCTAAACATCGAGCCGCTTCTATCCAATACCAATACCAACTCTGTTTTGTCTTTATTCATCTCTGTTCAACCTCTCTAAAAGTTTCCTTGTTAAAATCCTATAGAGTCTCTACGACTATGCGAAACTCAGCTATTTTTTCTTCTGGGCTCATAGGTGCTTCTCCACATGCTGAATGATCTTTTTGTAGTCTGCGTCGTACCATCCGGCAGCAAACAGACTGTTTAGCTCTAGCACTTTGATGGTTCCGTCTTGAAGAAGTGCTAGGTCAATTGTATAGTAATCATCTGGAAAATACTCAGCACCCCAAGCTGCAGGTTCGCAGTATGAGGTAATCTTTTCTTCTGACAGTTGATTCATTTCGTTACCGCTATAAAAACTATAGCTGATAACTTTATCTAGGTGCATCATCACCCGATACTCAGATACGATACCCTTGTGACACGACACTAAAACTAGGTCGTCGCCAGTAGGATTGTTCCCAGGTAGACTCTCGATAGAAGCGAGGTCTCTCTCCCACCACTTTTTAGTTATGTAGTTGCCCGTAAAGATCTTTTTACCAGAGTTTGGCCTGATGAAAAGCTTGTCACAATCTAACCACGCAAAGTATTGATCTGCATACATACTTAAAACAGACCAAGGCACAAAGAAGTGGTCTTGGTTAAGCATCGAATCTAGCCAATGCGAATAGTACCTAGTACAATCATATCTTTCCTCAGTTACGCCAATGGGGGCGATCTTCTTAAAAACATTGATATACTTGTGACGCATAAGTTGCACAAATTCAACAGATCCCCTAAATACAGCAGGCCCCTCGTCATTTGACCAAGCACCTGTTGGGGGATTTACCACCTGTTCTCCAACGCAGTCACAACGAAAGACACCTAGCTCGTCTAGGGCGTCCTTCATTTTTTGCTCTTCATAAGCTCCAAAGATGTCTTTCTGAATGTGCCACATTGTCTTAGCCTAGGTTTCCGAGGTTGTCGTCTTCGTCGTGAACGCAATCTTCTTTGCCACAACAGTCTGGCTCTGTGTAGGCTTCGTCTTGAAACTTAAACATGTTCGTCAGAATCTCAAGGCCCTCTCTGCACTCAGCGTCGGCCTTCTTCTCTTCTTCTGTCATGCTCCTGATCTCCATACTGGCAGACACCAACTCGTAGATCACAAGGCCTCTATAAAGGTCTTCCTTGAAAGCATTGATTTCCAATACTGGCTCACAAGTAAAGTCTTCTGCACTCTTACCCTGACTTTCCAAGTGCTTAATAGCCAATCGCTTGTAAGACAATTCTCTTTCTAGCTCAAGTTGGTCAAGTTCGTCTTGCGTGAATACGATTGTGGTAATTTCTACGCTCATAAAAAACTCCTAAAGGTCAAACTAATTCGAGTACCGCAAGGTCTGTCCCACTTGGGAATCTTGTGTAGATACTCATCCTGAAATCCTGGCGGCATGGTAAACACACTACCATGCTCTAATAGCCGTCTTTGATCTGCGGGCACTTCGCCCTTCTCTCCTTTTGGCTTCCACCAAATCTCTCTTTCGGCACCTAAAGAAACAACAACAATAGGCTTTGTCTCATCCATGCCTGGGAAGTTGTCTGCGTGCCAACCAAGGTGTTGCTTCTCGTCTTGTTGCCGTATGAGTATGTTCTAGGAATAAAAGACATGAAGTACTCACGCCTAGCTGAGCGTTGTTCTACCCACCTTAGTCTCAATACTTCTTTTTGAAGTTCTGAATCAAAGTCTTCCCCCATGTCTAGTTTGTAATAACTTGGTTTCATGATTGTGTGACCCTATCTAGTTTGTTTTCGTTGTGGAACTTGCCGTCGTACTCAATCGCCCTCAACTCTCCTAGGCACATAAACCTAGTGCCATTGTGCTGAAAGTCAATCGTTCTGTGGAAGTGTCCAAAGATCCAAACATCAGGTCTATGGGCTTCGTGACAATCTTGAAGAAGTTGTTGAGTGTCTGTATTGAAGCTGTCGGCATCATAGCCCCAAGAGGTTAAAATCCCTGGACTGCCGATGATCTTAGCAATACTAGTTGGGCAAGTGTGCGTAATCATTACGCTTGGTCTTTGCTTCTTGTAGTCAGACAGAGCGGCCTCTTGCTGTTCTTTGTTTAATTGCTCTTCATTCCACCAGGACTTCTTACCAGTATCCCTCTCTCTAATAAATCGATCTTTCCAATCAATAGAGAAGGCACCTCTAATAAAGTAGAAATCTAGTTCTCCAACAGAACGGCTACCAAAGTCACCGAGGCCATGAGGGCAAACATGATATACGTCGTAATTGTCGTGGTTCCCTCCAAGGAATTTGTGCTTGTCTGAGTCCAATTCCTCAAGGTCTTCATAATGAAAGCCCATATCCCCAATTTGAATGCTGTGTTCGCAGCCAGAATCCTGTACGTCTTCAACGTAGTGTTCTGTTAGACCGTGGCAATCTCCTGTAATTCTTACTGTCATTTTACTTGTCCGCAGTGTGGGCATCTATAGGTCTTAAAGACCTTATGTGGAATAAGCTTGTAGTCGTGTAGTCCTACAAAACAAAGAAACTCTCTTACTATGTCTGGCATCACTTGTCTCCATACTTAGATTTTAACTCATACATGAACAATATAAGGTAGGCCAGTAAACTTCCTGACAGAGCCTTTGTGTTTCTCTCGTGCAAATTCTAGTGGTGTCATTGTTGACTCGTTAGGAAGTAATAATAGGCCCCGGCAATTGCTAGAGCAATAACAAAGAAATAACTAAAGAAAGCCTTCACTCTGCTTTTGAATATTTTTGTCATGTTATTTTCTATGTAAGAGTATTGAGAATCCAACAGCGGCAGCAAACACCAATATGTCTACTGCCACTATGAGCAATGTAACCAAAAAGCTAAACATTTTACACCGGGTAGTCTACGCCGCAGGCGAGTCTTTCCCGAATGCCTTCAAGGGTTTCGTCTACAAGTAGCTTACCATCCTCGAACACTGGAATTAATTCGCCGCCAGCTTCCTCTTCTTTAGTACATTGATCCTTCAAGACGAGTGTCGATCCATGACTTCCTTCAACCCGATCAACTCGCAATAGTCCACAAGCAGACTTCTTCTTGCCGTCGTCGGTAACTGGGTCTTTGAAAATATTGTGCCCAACGCCGTCAATTTGAGCCCAAGTAGCCTTACAAGCAATGTAGAACGTGTCACGAGTGTTGTACTGGTAGGTGAAACTACCGACACCAAAGACAACGTTATTGGAAGCATAACCCTTAGCTTCTAGCTGACTACAAATCGCTTCACAACGCTCAAGTGTGATGCTGTCACCATAAATCAACCCAACCTTGGGGTTCAGTTCTTGGTATTCAGCTTCATTCGTCGTGGTTCCAAACTTGTCAGCAAGAATCTCGATGGCACCCTTCACTTCGTGAATACTCAACTCGTTGAAGCTAAGGTCAAAGCACTTCCCATCGGTTGTACGCAAAGCGTCGGTCTCATCATCCAAGCAGGGCAAGAAAGACTGCAACCAGGGCGACGACTTGGACTTGGCCAATAGCTCTTCACTATGGCCATGGAAGTCCTCTACAAAGTAGCCGCAGATAATCTTGATGGGATTACCAGTGTCGGGTCGGAATACAACCTTGCCGTCTCGTGCTTCAATCTCTTCCTCTAGCGACGGTGCGATTTCGGTCAACACCTTCCACAAGTCCCACGTATCACTGACGATGGACACAATACCATTGGGATAGGTTTCAGTAATGAGACGCTTAAAGGTTTCTCTTTCATTAGCCTTTCCTCCTGCACATTGGACTGAGTGTTCCGTCGCCGGAACGCTACAGCTAACAAGTTCATTTTGAAGATCAGCGTTATAGTATTCCTCTAAAAAGAATTGCCCAGGAACAGTATCACTACCAACAAAAGACAACAAGTGAGCAGCATCGGTGGTTAACGAACTTTCAAAGCTACTCATTCCACGCATTGAGAAATTATGAGCCTGGAATGCGACATGGTCACGATTGTCACAGGTTGTATCGGCATAACTATTCAATAGCTTGCGATATTGATCCGCAATTGTTGCACAGGTTAGTGGGTTCCACATAACATTCTGCATGATTGTTTCAATAAAGTTAGTCAGCCAGTAAAAATCTGAGTGAGTATTGATAATTGTACAGTAGGGCACTCCAATTGGGCATCGAGTCCCCTCAGGTAGGGACTTAATACTCAAAGGCAGATAACCTAGATCATGCAAGTCTTCATATTTTGCCATATCTAGCTTTACATCTGGCATATAACGAGCAAAGAAGTTTTCAAGCTCTTGAATAACTTCTCCTTTAGGTCTGTCAAAGAAGTCTTCGTTAAACCTGCGAATCAAATATTCTTTAATGAAGTACTGTAGGCCAAAAGTTATTACTTTGTCTATATCCTTCATTCTGGATGCTCTAGCAGTGATGTTGGAGTAGACATACTCTGTATTTTTAGGGTATTGCTCCTTATGAGTGAGCTTATAGCTGTCACTTAGCAAAAGTGGGTTAATTTTCAACATTTTACGGCCTTAAACGAGTTTTTTGGTGTATAATACTTAGAAGGTCACTAACATTATACACGACGGAGAGTATTTGTCAATGGGAAAAGTTACAGAATCAGTAAAAAAAGAGATTCAGGCCCGCTATCCAAGCGAAGATTCGCACAAATTAGCGGAGGATCTGGGTTTTAGCTATCACACGATCATGAAATGGGCACAAAAGCTAGGTTTGAAAAAATCGTCAGACTATAGAACTCACAACTCTTTAAGTAAAGAAGAAGAAGAAATTCTCAAATCATACTACTCAAACGAACCTATGAAGTCACTATGTAAAATGTTAAACAAGAAACCAGGGGCAATACATGAGCTTGCTAGAAGGAGGGGAATCAAAAGGGTCATCAACGAAACTAGAAAGGGCACACTGGAGCCTTTATTTAACAAATCTATTGAGTCATACTATTGGCTAGGCTTCATTGCGGCAGACGGCTACGTAGCTAAAAATGGTCACTTCATGATATCACAATCTGAAAAGGACAAGGAAACCATTGAGAAAATGGCAGAATACTTACGATCAAACATTTACATCAGAACGGGAAAAAGCGGATTTAACGACAATTACACTTCTTACAGGATTAATATCTGCGACAAAGTTCTCGGAGTCGCCCTCAATCAACTCTTTGGATTAAAACCTGGAGAGAAAAAGACCTACACGCCACTCTCCTTAGATTTCATCAAAACTCAAGATCAAGCTGTTGCCTTCCTCTGTGGAGTAATAGACGGAGACGGATCTAAACAAGGCAAAAGCTACCGAATTCAATGTCACAAATCTCAACTCCAAACATTTACAAATCTATCTAAGTTGTTACCAAAGGAAATAAGCCTTCAAGTCTCTTTGAGATACAGAAGGGATAAAGACGACTCTTTTTGTCACGCGGACACCCTTAAAGAATCCTCAAAATACCTAAGAGAATTTTGTCAAAAACACTCAATAGGCTCGACCAGAAAATTTAGCTAATCCCTTGACTTTGTCCAGTCCTTCCTGTAGAGGGGATCGTTTTGCCAGTGGTCCCGATAGGGGTCTTTTGGTCTTACTTCATCATTATAGTCCCTTGGGGCCGATTCGTCAACCCCAAAATACCACAAAGGATCAGAATACTTGAAAATACTTTTCAGCTTTTCGTCTTCCATTGCACCGGGGATTTTATCGATGCAATTCCACATCAACCCGCCATCCTTCAAATTGAAAGCTAGTAGTAAGGAACATACTTGGGTGGACTCCGTTTATACCCACCGAATGGCAATCGGTGATAACCTTGTGGTCATCGTCTACAAAGGTAACGTCCTTGTAGTTTAACTTTAAGTTCGCACAGACGTTTCTTAGCATAATAAACTTGTAACGCTTATTGCCGATAAAGTGTCTGTCTTCTGCCTCCACGAATGGGGCGTTCTTGTTCAACCAAGACTCTTTGTCTTTCGTACACAGGCTGTCTGGAGACGCCGATAGAACATAAACCCTTGCCCCTTGACTTTCAAGAGATTGAATCTTCTCTAGCACAGGGACTACAGGTTTTGCATTTCGGAAGTAACGACCTTCAATGAAGTTGATACATCCGTATTCATCAAATGGAATGTGCTGATAAGCAGCCATCGTTCCATCCATGTCCATGAAAATGTGCTTATTCGTATAGTGGGGCACACGAATCATTTCGTCAACCAAGTCTTCGTATCTAATCAGACACTCATTGATCTTGACCGACTTTCTAATGATCTCAATTTCTGGAACAGGAATGTAGCGGTTACGCTCAGCATTTCTCTCTAAGCAAACGCTAACAGGAGTGTCAATAAAGACAATCTTGACGTAGTAGCCTAAAGCCTTTAGTTGGCGGATAATACTTTCAGTGTAAGAGCTATTAACTCCACCACCATCCACACAAATCTTTGGAGTATTATTCCTAGCTAGATCGAGAACATAACGCTCTGCTTCTCTAACACTGTACTCATGGGCTTCGTCCATAGGCACAGTTCCGCAGGGCATCTTGTCCTTGGTTACGTCAGCACTAACAACAACACAGTTTTGCAAACTGTTTTTGATAAAGTGAGACTTCCCACAACCAGGGATGCCAACCATGATATAGGCTTCTTTAGGCTGATTCATTTACAATCTTTGCACTTGAAGGGTTTTTAATCAACAAAAGACCGTTGTGGTCTTCAACGATACAGCGAACAGATGTGCCGTTCAACTTCGTAAAGAGACAGACAACAACTCCTTTATAGTAGGAGTCTTTACCCTTAAACTCTACGGTGTCTCCGACACTACACATTGGCAGGGTCTCGATCCAACCAAGCCTTAGCTTCGTCGATAGCGTTTTGTACTGTGTCGTTAGGAACCTTGGCAGTTGTGCCGTAGTTCATTCGACCAATCGCGATAGAACGTCCAATGGTTCGATCAAATCGGTCTGCACGTCGGACTTGCTCGCCCTTCGAGTTAGTACCACGAGAGGCGAAAGACCAACCAAGACCCTTAGTTTCGGTGTTGACGCACACGACGCCAATTGGGTGACCGCCATCATCGCGGATATAACGGAACTTCACGTTTTTGTCGTTCATCTGTTTTCTCCAATAGAATGGGATTGTTTCCCCCATTATACTGAGGGATTGGGATTTGTCAAGAGGTAATCTAGGAAATTACCAAAACTCTTTGCTTCGGAATAACATTTCGGTTCACAGAAAGGCTTTGGACATAGATGTTCCAAGTCTTGCTATAAACTGGCGTAACCTTCACTTCACGTTACACCTTTTTCTCGACTGTTATGACAACTTTTGTTACCTTATAGGAACTGTAACCACCATAGTCACCAGTGCTCCCACTAACTTTGTACTCAATCTTTGGGTTTTCGCCCTCAAGATATCTATTGATCCGAGACGCATCAGTAAGAATGATCTTATTGAAGTCATCTATGGACATTTCGGTTCTTTTGGTTACGGTGGTTTTCACTTTATTTTCCTGGTATGGGCAGTTTTGACAACCATAATTACAACACCAACCTCGTTTTAATAGAAATTCTCTACTTAGCGGCCTTGGTGTGTTCTCTAACGTCACTGACTAAGCCCTCTTCGGTGTAAACTTGGTTGATTCCGTCTTCGTGTAAGATCATAACACCAAGGTAATGAGAGAAGATCCCGTGAGAGACATAGAGGTTAACCTCTTCTGCGTCTTGGTAATAGAGAATCTTAGAAGCTTCTCTGAAAGTACGACCACCGTCGCACAAATCGTCAACGATCAAGACACACTTGTCTGTAACGTCAGCCTCTCCGTGCATTTTCATGCCGGTAATCTCACCAGTAGACTGATTTCGCACCTTCTCCATGTAGACAAAGGGCTTGCCAGCAAGTGAAGGGTATCGAGTAGACGCACTAACGTCTGGGAAGCAAATGACTTCTGCATTGCAACCATCGATAGCCACTTGAATCTCAGCACAAGGCTCGACACAGGTCAGACCATCGCCGAAGTATTGCTCCAACAACTCTTCGCTGTGAGGGTCGAAAACGACTAGCGAATCGAATACTGGGGCAATTAAGCCTAAGAAAGTATGTAGGGCGAATGTGGCGTCATTGCTGACTTCTTTGTCCTGGCGAGCATAGGGCAAGTAGGGCAGAGTCAAGCATACGTCGACTTCAACGTTCAGGCTGCGAATGAGAGTCATCAGTTGCAGCAAGTGAATCAATTCACCTTCATGGTCAAAGTGCCATACAATGTCCAACCCACTAGTGGAGCTTTCGATCTGCTTGATGAGCGTTAGGGGCAGCTTCCACACTTGACTGGTGTCGTCAGGGAAGATCGTAGGTGTAATTTCTTGGTCGTTCAGTTTAATCATTGCATTTTCCAGTACAGCAGGGGCATTTACGTGTTGGTAGTGTGAAAAAACTAGAAATCCTAGTCCAAATCCGCGACAAGACTTCTTCTAGCAAATCCTACGGGTCGGCTTTGTCTACTGGCATTATACTCTTTTCTTCTGACTTGTCAACCCATATTTTGCAAACACTAACCAACTCCAATACAGTCTGGGTTATACCAACTAACAAATTCGTCATCAGGAAAGCCTTGGCATTGTAAAAGAAAAGGAAGGGGGTCAAGCAGATTGGGGTCACGAGGGATAGCTTCGCCTTCGTGGTGCCAGTGACTCCAGTTTAAGGTTTCTTGGGCACCTTTTTTATACCTCTCAAAGTGAAGCATGAAGATAGAGTGACCAGGAATGTCTGGGCGAGCCCTCTCTGGAAAGATCACATTAGTAATTAGACCTATGTGGTCACGCTCATTTACGTGCTGTCCAACTTTTAAGTGTAAGGGCTCTTCAATCCCTCCATAGTTGCAGATAGCACGCTCACCCTTAACGCTTACCGCCCAAGTGTCTTTCCACCAGGGCGACTCTTTACCTCCAGTAAACTGGCCAATCTTGATAACCTCACCAGACTCACAAGCTGTCACAGAGCAGGGACCATCAACATAGATATCAATTCCAACGTGAAAGTTCTTTCTACGCTTGAAACCAAAGGCTCCAGGGTGGTGGTTAATAGGAATACCAGTCACCATTCTGGGACTTACTGGAAAATATTGCATCTTTCTACCTCTCTTATGATTTCTGAAATTGGGGCAAGGGCACCTACCCCAGTATCTCCGCAGGCTAGGGTTTTGTGTGCTGGGTTAACTATCATGGCTCCCATTTCGTATTTCATAATGGGCAGTAATGGGATTCTCCCACATGAGCGTGTTCACAGCTGGGGCCAGGATCATTGGCTTCCTGTAGTCCCAGCATCTTGCTACATTGGTTAAGACATTGTCGCACAGCCCGTTACTGATTTTTCCAAGAGTATTAGCAGACAGTGGGGCGATGACAAACACATCAAACTCTTTTCGTAGCTCAATGTGTAATACTTTGCCTTCTTCTTTGTAGTACTGAAACTCATCTAAATCTTTTCCTACTAAGCCGTCAGCATACAACATCGAAGCGTGGGAGTTGCACCCACATTTCTCCCCCCAATGGAGAGCGTTCTATCTATTAAAACTACCAAGCCGAAACGAGTGGAAGCTGGTCTGAGAAACCTCGGCTTAGAGTGTACTCACGCACAGTTCTAGCAAAAGTCATTGACAGAATGAAGATCTAATGCTAACTTAGATTGGTCATAGACCCTAAGCAGATTACTCAGACCAGCCTCTTATGCTCTATTCAAAGCATTTTAAGGTTGGGTTTGCAGATTTCATTCTCGTGTATTATAGGCTACGCACCTACAACAATTAGTGAGGTAGAGATTTGCACTCTACAATACGTGATAGTTTAACGACTTCGCAAGCGGTCACATCCGTCTACCTATTCCGGCACTCACCAACGCTACCAATCACAGGCTGGTAGCCCACCCGCCCCTTAGAGGGCGATCCGATTATCTAAACCGACACTAGGTTTAGTAGCTCTTGGTCCATCGTTTCGTTGAACAGGTCCATCGCGGTCTCAATCTTGTTGTTCAGAATGAACTGAACGTTGGAAGCTGAGTAACCAGACAAGTAGAACACGTTCTTCACGTCTCCAAAGGTCTCAAACTTTTGCTTGCTACCAGAACCATAGTATCTGTTGTACAGGTTCCACAAACAAATCTTGAAGTTGTCACAGTACTCTGGTGAGAATCCTGCTTGACGCAACTTGTTACGAGCCATTTCAACGTTGGTCTTACCCAGTTGAGCAGGATCAAACTCGCCGTCACTGATACAAACAATTCCACCAGGGAAGTCTGACTCAGGAACACCTTGCCCCTTTAGGTTAACGAACAGGTCGATAACCGATTGGAAGTTGGTATTCCCAACACAACCAGAGCGATCATTATGCCACTTCTCGGAAGCGGTTTGCCCTTTCCATTCGTGCATCTGTGCTGAGCGGTTAAACTCAATCCAGTTGTCTGCGAATTGTCCAGACAAAAACTCTGAGAAATACAATGCCATTGCCTTCGCAACGTTAAAGCATGTGAACTTAGATCCGTCAGCCGTATCTCCCATAGATCCCGAAGTATCACGAACAACAATCATTCCAGTGGAATTCTCATTCTCGCCCTTCGCCTTGTTAACAGCCTCAACGAACTGCTTGTCAACGGTACTAACGAAGTTAGCATCCCTGTTGGTGTCTAGCTCACAGAGCAGTTCGTAAATGAACCCTGTGTACTTGACCGAAACAGTTTCCTTGTCATTGATCCACTCGTAGTAAGCGTCAGACAGGTTTTGGTTCTTCAAGAACTTACTACGAACCAGTAGGTTCAGGGCACGTCCATGAATTGTCTTGAAGTCCAACTCTGCAAACTTTTGTTGAGAGATCAGCTTTTGCCACTCGTGAGAGGTTCCGCTGTTCTTCAACTTGCGATACTCTCTGTAGGTCTTAGAGCCGCTCTTTGATCCGAAGACCAAGTTACAGATCCACTTAGCGATGATGTTGCCAGCTTGCTTCTCGACAGTCGTACAAGACGAGTTAGACCTGATTTGGGGCAGGTACTTCTTCATCAAGTTGACAGTGGTCTCATTCCCTAGCAACTCCACGATCAGAGCACCGAACTTATCCCAGTCCAGCTTACGTCCCTCCCAACCGTGGTACACAAGGTCTTGACGGAGCATCGTGATGATGTCCTTACAAGAACCAGCAGAAATGAATAGGCCAATGTTTGACCAAAATGCCTCTGGGTCTTTTTGAGACAGCCAGACCATACGCATGATTCCTTCATGACGTAGCTCTGCTCCAGATTGTGCCTCTTGAGTTTTGATACCCAAGCCGAACAAATCAGTCTTACGACTAATCATTCTCATGTAGATAGTGAACTTAACGAACAGTTCTTTGTCCTTCGCATACAGCTTAGAGCAGTCGCTAGAGATATCATCGAATGAACGTGGAGCCTTATAGGTTCCGAGGTTGCCGAATTGGTCTACGAAATCAGATCCAGTCGTTTGGAACTTCAAAGCTGCGTTGCCACTGAGAGTCTTTGCAGACTCTTTTTCCAGGCCAAACAAGAACTGATTTTTCTTATTAGAGCCTTTTTTGACCTTTTTAACACGAACTTCAATTAGTTGGTTTTTCTTTTCCTTAAACATTTCAGTCATTATGAATTTCCCTGTGACAATTTGAACAAAGTGGAACGCACTTTTTTAATTCTTCTTTAAGCTTATTAGTACAACTAACTAGCCTAGACGTTAATTTATACTTATTGTCGTGATCCAGACTACATTTCAACGTTTCAAATTATTAGTTTGATGTTTGAAGTGATTTGCGGTTTATAGTCTTGTTCGAGTTTCGTTTTCGTGCTCTACCATTAAGCTACAAGTGCAAGCACTTGATCAGATTCGAACTGATACCACGTCATTAACAATTGAAAATAGATTGCTGAATGAAACTCTATACAGGCCACGTTTAATTCAACCAAAATGAAATTGTTTGATTTGCAGTATGCGGCCTTGTCTCGTTCTCATACTAGTATTATAGCAGAGAACGAGTTTTTGTCAACCCGTTTCTTGGAATTTTATTTGATTTTTTCCCACTCGTAGAAACCGACGCTGATTAAAACTATTTCTAGCATAACCAACCAAATCTCTGCTTGTCGAATAGTCAACTCAATCCCAGCATTTGCCATAACAAGTCTAAATCGTTTGATTTTTATCTCGTCATAGTGAACCATTTCTTCTAACCCCCAAGCCGCAGCAAGGTCAAGCTTGAGAGTCTTTGACACCGTTTTGAAATGCTTCCAGAAGTATCGCCTTTCATAGTTTGAAAGTTCATACCCTAGAATTTCAGTTACAAAGTCTTCCAAAAGGTGTGTAAATTCTTTCTTTTTCATGTTATCTACCGAAGTGTGCAGCCTCATCAAAAGCTTCGTTGATAGCGTCCTCTTCATCTTGCTGTTCAAGCAAAGACAATTCGACATTCAAACGCTTGACATACTTAGCGGCGTCAATCACAACGACTCCACCAATTGTTGTCTGGCTTTTTTTAGCAGTTTTAATCATCAAACGAACTACGTCAATTGTATCAGAAACTCTCATGTCTCACTCCGAAGGTACTTGTTGAGGCTTAAAGGGCACATTTGCATCAGACAAAGAAGCAGGTTCTTCTTCAAGAATTTCTGTACGCTGTGGATGGAAAGGGCAATCAATGGTGACGTTACCGACAATCACTTTACCAATTCCTTCACAACTACAGTCCTGTACGTTTCTATCTAGGTCGACAATGACCATAGCAGGATAGTGCAAGTGGTCTCTGCCTTCTAGGCTAAAAGGCTTTGCTGTACTTGGTTCGGATGAAGAGCACCCAAGAGCCAAGGATAATACCAGCAGCAAAGCAGCAGGTCGCCGAAGAATCGAACTCCGATTTTCGGTTTTGGAAACCGACGTAATGCCATTATACCAGCGACCTGTATTCATTCCTTTTCCCATTTTATATTCCTTTGCTATTACTTTTAAAAACCAGACAACAAAAAGTGGACAGAGAGGGAATCGAACCCCCAGGGACCGTTAGGCCGACAGATTTACAGTCTGCAACGCTACCAATTACGTGCTACCTATCCTTTGTTCCCCCATTATACCACGGGGCGTGGTTTTGTCAAGACTTTTCGGGCAAATTTTCTTAGATTTTCTCAGAAGCGGAAGGATTCTTATTAGAAGGTGCGGTGCAGATTCTAACATCGAAACAAATAGACAACAACTTCATAGAACTAATAGCTCTGTGCATTGGCTTGAGGTCTCTGTTTACGACCCCCGTAGAACGCACCTTCCCAGTCACACAGAACCCCGTCCATGTCCACTTGTACTACTTTCTTTTTGAATTGCGTCATCGCTGCCTCACTATTCGAGAACGGAATGTATATCCTGATCTTACTGCTCTCAGTAAATTCTGAGGCTCATAGCCATCATGTTGGCTAAGTTGATACCGACCAGAAGCACTAATAACACTGGCAGAGTATGGACTACACCAAGTGCCGTCTGTCTTTTTTGATCTTGGTCTTAGGTAGTTCCTTAACTTATAAGGCTTACCTAGGTTGATTTGTGCGTTTGCTCGCATTGCTGCGACTTCAACAACGGAGAAAGGTACTTTTGGTATGTAATAGTCATTTGTAGTACGAGGTTTACCATAATTAGCAACAGGAACAGCGTGTGCTCTAGGCCAGTCTGATTCATAAACGTAACCATCAATAACCACCCCTACATGCGTGTACTGATCTCCACCTGTCATATTTTTCGCTACTCTTCCTATCAATCCCTTCTTAGACGAGAAGATAAGTGTACCATCTGGGTACTGTGCGTAAGATGTGTTAGTTAAGCAGAATAAGATTAAAAATAATATAGTTTTCATAAAGTCTCCCTTGTATATTCAATTATACACAAAAGAAACCTGCCCATTCACCTTCTCAAAAACGCCCTGATTCTCCTTAGGGGCACATTAAAAGACTTGTAGCCATGTAGTTTAGGATAAGCCGACTTGGCACTTACTATTCCCACTAGCTTATTATCTTTAATGACTGGTCCACCAGACATACCCTCTAAAACATTTGCCTCCATGCAGTCATAATAATCTTCCGACACAAGTATCGAGGGGCAGCTATGTACAGTCCATGAACCGTGTGGGTGACCATACGTCTTAGTCAAATCTCCTATTTCTAGGTTTTCCCCTATCCCAATATACTCTACATTTTTCACTTCTTCAACTTTTAATAGGGCGAGATCATCTTCCTTACTAAAGCTCAGTATCTCTACTGGATATATATTATTTCTATACTCTATCCTTAAGTTTACTCCATTAGTAACAGATTCGCTTAAAACGTGATAACAGGTTAAAACCCTATTCTCAGAAATAAACACCCCGCTACCTATTGACCCTCCCTCCTGCCTTACTAAAACAACTGAATTGCTTTGGGCAAACAGGGCAGTTGGAAAGAAACATAAAATCAAGAATATAAATCTTTTCATAGTTCGCACTCTTCCCACGTTTCGCACTTTTCTCCCACATCTAGATGAGTTATTTCTACATAACTGATCCAAACGGAATAAATTGTGCCACCTCTTGTGACTTGTTTGGAGCATTTGCCCCCACACCCTTTAGTTACAAAGTCTTTAAAAGCCACACGCTGCATAGTAATTACACTAATACTGCAATCGTATGGTTTATAACCATTTTCCCTTAACCAATCGTGAACTTTAATAGTGCGTACCATACGCTTATACGCAGTAGACCGTCTCTTTTCTTCATTGCTTCTAAAAGAAGGGGAAGTACTTATGTCCAAATCAATCTCCAACGTAAGTTCTAGTAGTTACTGTCTTAGGAACACCAAATGCGTTTTTGGCGGTATACGTCATTTCAACGTAATTGCCCTCAACCCTCGTACTCATGTTATCAAAAGAGACGGTATCTGGGTAATTTGCACTACCCCTCGCCCTCTGTTTCGCACTTAATATTTTATCTACATCGCTATAAGTTTGCTGTGTAGGTCTGTTTGGTTCTGGTGGATTAGTTGTTCAATACTAAACTAACCAACAACCCCACATTAAAGCTATAACAGTATATAGTATGCTTCTCATCTTAAATAGCCCTGGCTAGAATTAAACTAACGCCTAAATATTCAAAGTATCTTGTGCTATCACTACACCACAGGACTGAATTTGCCCTGGTTGCTGATCGTTGTTATTCATATTCCTTATTCCTCAAAACTTTAATGGTTACTTTTTTCTACTATCTCGTATCTAATTTTTAGTCTTTCTATTGTTTCTTTAGAGCCGCGAGTCGGCAATGATCCGACAACCTATACTTTACAAGAGTATTGCTCTGCCAATTGAGCTATCGCGGCATAATTTCACTGGTGAGCAGTGAGTCTCACTTGTACTAATAAGCTATACAGGCTGGAATCGAACCAGCTAAGGGAGGAATGTAACCTCCATATCGTTTCCAATGAGAGTCCGCATTGGATACGGTTAACTATGTATCTTAGTTTATTGTCCGGTCAGTTTCACCCAGCTTCTTCCAACGATCAAACAGACTATCCTGTTCCCACCCAGGCATTCACGGGAAGTCCAACCGCCGGAATCGAACCAGCCCCTACTATATCATATCTTCCGCTTCATTGCAACACCAAGTGAAAAACTTCTCTGCCCTTGTGAACATAACAAGAGGTCATGTTTTCACTACTAACATCATCCACGGTGTAAATCTCATTGAGATAGATAGCATAGCCTCTCATCTCTTTGACGCAAATTAGTTTGTCGTTAGCTTTGAAGTCTTTCATGCCTTTATTATAGCACGCCGCGTGCTTTTGTCAAGGATCAATTTCAAAATTCCACAAAAAAAACCCACTTCGTCTCGGAAGCGGGCTAAAATATCATTCGACAATGCAAACAGAACCCTAACCCATACCTGTATCCCAGGTTTGATTACTATACGTTTGGCTTGTTTGATTGTTCATATCTTATTATACACCATCTATCGATGGATAGAGACTGTTTTCTAAAATTTTCTTAATTTCTTGAAGCTGCCCTATCATTTTTCTTGTTTCCTTAATAGCCTCTACTCTCGCCTCTTCAAAATTAGAAGACTTGCTTTTCCACACTGTCTTATTCACATCCTCGTTAGAAGTAATAGAGAGTCCAGTAAAGCCAGTGTCATCAACGTCTTTAAGTAATAGCATAGCTTATTTCCACGTAAAGGTCCACAAAAAAGTACACAAAAAGAGTGCCCATGCCCTAAAGCAATCTACGCCTCTCGCGATACAAGCCCTTCTAAACTCTGACGAAGCAAAAGCTGCATCATGACCGTCTGTTAGCAATTTATCATGAACAGCAGCGGCTAAGAGGATATCTCTGTTGTGAGGATCAATAATCCACTCACACCCCCTGGGTACTGATATATCAAATTTAAAAGATCTAGGAAGAATTAACTGCCAACCAGATTTATAAACACCAATATCCCATACGACTTCGCTCATTAATACATACTTAGTACCTTCTAGTAGTTCAAAATCTTCAAATTTAGTAAAATTAGACATATTAGTTTACCGCAAGAGGGGGAGGCATGGGTTCAATCTCCTGACGAGAGGCCAAGACCGCGACAACTTCCCAGTCTGCATCCGTAGGCGCTTTTCCACCGTTCTCTAGCAACGCTTCGTGACTGTAAAGGACGATGTTGACATACTCAGCAGGATATGCCTCTATACCGAGCCTGTCGGCGTCCTCTGTCGCGATATAGGTCTCGACGTATGGATCTTCACCTTCCTGTCTAGTCGTCACAGCAGCCCTCAGAGGCATTCCTGCTTGAAGTGGGGCTAGAGAAGTGAAAAGAAGGAAGAATCAATGGGCACGACCACTTTTCTACTTAGGTCGCTCTCCCCTTGTCCTGGGTATCTCTTGTCCCAATTATCAAAGACTCTTTCTAGGACGACCCTGTGACTACACTGGAAATAGGAGTTGCCTGTTCCCTTTAAGTGTCTCTCTAGGGCAAAGTCAGACCACCCTGCTGATAGACCCTTGTACCTGCCCATCGGATGACTATGAATTGAAAGTTGTGACAACATGTTATTCCTTGTACTCTTTCATCGCAGCAAGGGCCATTCGGCGACCCCTGTCGTGGTACAGCCATGATACTCAACCTCTACCAAATAGAGACCACAAGACTCTAAGCTATCTATAACCTTAAAGTGGTATGGGTTTGGATTTGGGGCGACATCATTAGAGGGGACAGTTACTCTTTCACACTGGCTATTACTAAAAAGTTTTATTCCCATTTTCTTATCCTTTGTTTCGACTAGTACCTTACGCTATGCCCACATAGATATGATCCGGCTTCTCGGCTGGCCTAACACGTCTGTTGACGCTGGGCGATCAGATGCGGCCTCACGGTCCCGCATTACTAGTAAGTACTCAGTGAAAGAATCGAACTTATGATCTTTCCGGTGTAAACGGAATGTTTTAGCCAACTAAACTAATCGGGCTTGTATGATTTAATCCACTTCCTAATAGCGTTATCGCTAACACCGTATTTTCTTCCAGTCCCACAATAGCCTAAGTCCTTTATCTCTTTCTCTAAAACTTCAATAGTAGGTCTTTCTACTTTTCTCTTATGTGGTCTCGGGCTGTTCAAATTACAAGTAGAACAAACATTTGCAGACTTGGACCTTAGACTGCCACACTTACAGTAATGTTTTTGCCTTTTTCTTTTAGAGGTTGTTTGTTGGCTATGACAATTGGGACATAGAAATCTAAGATTTTCTTTTCTGTCATCTTTCCAGTTACCATCAATATGATCTACTTGTAGCGTTATAGGCTTGTTGTTCCAACTTTTAGAGACTCCACATTCTTCACAACTATGTTCTACGCCAGCCTCTATTAAAGCCCTTACTATTAGATTAGTTTTTCTTCTGATCGTTCTGTTTCCATCAAAAGTCAAAATATCAGAATAATGAAGCTTTCCTGTAATTCTTGACTTGAGACGACGCTTGAAGTGAGAAGTGTCTATTTCGTATTTTTCTACATTGTTTTTTAGACAAGTATAAGATGTCCCCGTCCTCTGTCTACCTAGTTTTGTCAACGTCTCGCCACAGCTTAAACTGTCTTTCACCGCTGCTCTAAGTTCTTTTTCTGTGTACATAAGATTCCTCCACCTTATTATACACTAAACCCGAACCTAGAGCGTCAATAAAATTTCAATTTTCTAGGTTAGAACTTCATAGCCTTCAAAGTTTGCACTCTGAGTAGACCGTAGAATGTAATCAATACCAATGTCTTTGTCAGACCACCAAATAAGATGATATCCAACAACTCTATAAGATTTTACCCAACACTCTCTCCATGAAGAGTAGTAAGCATGAGGCTCTGTCAAGCACTCAATACGGTAAGGGATGTCATGAAGCTTAAAGTATTGCTCTATATCCCACTGAAAAAACAGTGATGGCAATTTGATACAATGCTTCTGCCCACGATTTTCGCGGTACTGAGTCTTTCTTCTGTCTTTCCAAGTTTTACGACCACGAACCCAATAATCATCCCAAGGATCTGGGAGATTTGCTGGACTACGTTTAGCCCTTGCGTATTCACAATCTTGGTTCGCCTTCTTTTCTTGAAAAACCTTGAAATGACGCATACAAGCGTAGTCAATCTTAGAGTGTCTCATTCTGTTCTCCTAAAGTGTTATTAAATACCTTAAAAGACAGTACCTCTTGTAATTCTCATGTTATTCCTTAATCCAAATGTAAAAGTCACCAACCTTCTCTACTCCAGGTAGAGGGATTGTATGTTGGTATGAAATCACCTTCGCCCCACTCTTTAGTTGTAGAAACTTAGGTGCAAGCTTCTCAATAAGAGAGGGGAAGAGGAATAGGGCCACATTGTCCGCATTAACAAAGCTTTGTGTTGTTGAGTCTACGTTAAAAAGATTTATTCTTTTAGACATGCCCTCTTCTTCTACTTCTTTAATAGCCTTCTCATAGGTGGATTTGTTGATCTCTAGTCCAATTCCACGAGTGTTAAAGTGATTAGCACCATAAATTAAAATTCTAGCATCACCACATCCTGGATCTAAAAGAACGCTGTTGTGTTCTGGGTTAAGGATCGCTAACATTTTTTCAATAGCTTCTTGTGGGGTTGCTATATCTTCTGTGTATACATCCTTTGTGACATATTCAATTCTTGTATCTTGAGGCTGATAGGTACTGTGCTGAATCTGCTGTGTGACCTGTGCCATAGGCTGTGCTGCAAGGGCGGCTCTAAGCTTTTGACACATAGGGCAAGGGCAGGTAGCACTTACTGGTCCATCCACCCCAAGGACATAATTCTTCCCTCTATAATTGTATCCATAGTCAGTCTCTCCATAAGAAGAACCTCCACTACTACGTCTGAATAATTGAGCCTCAGATATGGAGGCTGGTAAAATAAAAAGTAGGAGTAGAAGCGAGAGCGTTTTATTAATCATGATGTTTTTCCTGTTTTTAGTTTTATACTTTCAATGGAGCCATAGGGAGTCGAGCCCTATAATCTTCCGTGCAAGGGAAAATGCCTACCCCTAGGTGGCCCCGTTAACAAACCGGCTTATCCATTATGTGAACATAATTAACCAAACAGCCCAAGTATGCACACAACAACTAAAAAGAATAGGATCAGCAAAACGCCGAGTCCACCAGTTCCACTATCCATAAGAACTCCTTAAGTGAACATATCTTTTCTTCGTAAGCGATAGGACAGGGAATCGAACCCTGGAACCGTTTTACGGGTCAGCCGCTTTCAAGGCGGTGTCCTCGTCCATGCCGGACTCCTACCGTATTGTCAAATCTTCAAAGTCTCTCGTGTTCTTGTACCTACCGGCTATCTTGTCGCACTTACACATACTACTTGCCTTTCCTGTGAGATCTAAGAGTTTTACCTTTGCCATGATGTTCGTTCTTTGGAGCCATACTAGAATTTCCTTCATGTTTTAGCTGGCCCCGATACAGTCGTCCTGGTCTTCCAACCGTATCTGGCTTATAATACTTAGAGAAGTTAGCCAACGGTTGATTCTCGAAGTTCTCTATATCGGTTGATAGCCTCAAGTTCTTTCTCCATATCAAAAAGAATCCACCTATCGGTATCATCTGACCCCTTTTCATTCACCCAGTCTAAGTGACTAAGTAAACCATTCCAGCTACTAAAGATATGACGGTGAGGTAATGTCCAAAATAACCAATCGGGGCACTTCTCTTTACCCTGTTTGCAATACACCAACACTGGCTTCTTGCATCGATTAGCCCAAAACAACTCTTCATAAGTACCACAAGCATGAACATCTGTATCGATGTATACGATAATGAAGTCTGCCTTGTCTACCATGGAAAGATCAGTACTTCTTATTTGACGGACAGTATCCATCTTATCATAGTCTCTAGCTTCTTTCCATTCTGTTCTGATCTGTCTGTTATTGTCGTTCTCAATCGCTGCAATCTCTGGTAAGGGTTTTTTAAGAGGATTAAATACCATTACTCCAAGCTTGTGGAGTTCTGGGGTCATCATATCTCTCCAGCCAGCCCCATGATCCTCTACTCTGTCCATCGCACCGATTAGGTACGTCTTAGATCCAAATAGTTTACCCATTCTTTATCCTTTACAATTATTCTATTTTTATGTCACTAATACGAAACTTCCAGTAGTCCTCATCCTTAGACATTATCTCCCGAAGACCCTTCAACCTATCAACCAACTTATTTTTTAGTATGAAGTTTATTTCTCTTCGCCCCTTGTCCTTTTTACTGGGGTTGTAGAAAGCGTAGTCATCTAGAAAAGTGAATATAAAAGGTATTAGTGCTACCATATAGGTAGTGCAATTTTCCCAAGTGCCAACTTAGCCTATTATCAACTTCAATATGATTATCAGGATAATGAACACGCCCAGGTCCAACGACTTTTCTTCTAGTCTCGTGTCCAGAAGTGTAGTTACTGATATGTTCACAAGCCTTAGAGAAGGTTTTTGGCAATTTACTGAATCCTCTTCATGTACGTGTATTGGTAAGGCTCATAAGAGCAACCAGCACGTCCTTTGCAAACCTTCTTGTATCGAGTTTCTGTCACTTGTTGATACTTAGGCTGTGCAACTGGGGCCGCATAGACATTACCATACGTAGTCGTACTGGGCGAATAACGCGGTGTCGATACATTTGATCTGACTCTGCCAAAAAAGTTTCGTACTGGAGTATTTGCTCTAGACGAATATCTATAAGTTGGCGTACTGTAGACCGTTGGGGCACTATACGTGGTACCATAGGTTTGTGTTGAATACCCGTAACTAGGCACGGTGCTGTAATACTGTTGTCCAAAGGACGATCCGGCAAACATAAGTGAGCAGGTAAGGGCGATAGCGATTGCAAAATTCTTCATACTGTCTTCTCCGTGGGGTGAATTTATGGCTAAAATAACCATTTTTTTTGTTTTGTCTGATTCTTAGTGTGTAATATAAAATTAAACTAGAACTTGATAAGTGTCAAATACTTTGTTCAAACTGTCACAGAGAGCTACACGCTATAAAAGAATGGTCATTTTCTGCAAATATATTGAACCCAAAAGAAATACGTTGTTGCATAGAATGTCAGGAACAATGTAGTCACAACTCCCATAAATGGAAGCAGTCTTATCAACTGTGAACTACCCCGACCCTAAAGAGGTTTGGTCACAGTCTCGTTCACTTCGCTCACTCGCTTTGCGACCAAACTTTCTACGAAAGTAGGGGCTTTCTCTCCGTGAAGCGGTAAAGAGCAAAATCGTGGACTCGCACCCCGCTAAACGGATTGGAAATCCGTCACATCGCTATCTATGTTTATAATGCTTATTCCTTAGAAAAAGTCCAATAGTTGAAGTTTGCCGTCGTTCCATCCCCAGTTATATCCGTGGATATCAGTAGGGTGCCATCCTGTCTTTTCTTTTATTTGCTCTTGAATTTCCCACAACTCTTTTTCATGCTCTTGCTGAAAAGTGTCGCACTCGCATTCAAGTACAAAGCCGTCTTTCTTGTAATTCAAGGGAACACAAGGCTTGATAAGCTCTGTAATATAGCAATACAGCCTGTCAATCTGTAGGTCTTCTTCGTCGTCGTAATAGTCTACTTCAACCTCGAATCTCTCTCCGACATCAGGGCCCAAGCCCTCTTCGTAGCATAGGCTCTGTCTATCGTGTGCTATGTCGCAGGATTCGCCCTCATAGTAGCACTTAGCACCCCAGGAACTATTTAGCTTAATAAAGTAACAATGTACTCCAACAGGGCAGTCTTCAAGACCTTTTCGGATCTTATCATCTCGTTGCTCGTTGTTCATGTCTGTATTTTACAGTGTAAATGAGACTTGTCAAGAGGTAAAATTATATAATCCTAACATTTTTCTCCTATGTTTTGTATCAAAGTTTTTTCTAACAGTGGAATCTTTACTCCAGGAGGACCATAAGGATGAGAGAAGAAGAAGTCTTCCCCCTCAACAGCATTTTTCATACTTGACAGCCAGTTCTCTGGAATACGATAAAAGTCAGGATACAAATCTCCCAAAACCTTACAGATATAGATTTGATCATTGAGAAGCAGCTATCCTGGCCGTTAGACGAAGGAAACGTGTTGCTTTCTTACTCTATGTCCTAACTGTCATACCTTAAGTCATAAGTAGCGAGAGAGGGGGTCGAACCCACACTGTCTGGTGCCTAAAACCAGTGCCTCTATCCATTTGGGCTACCTCGCCATGTTTGCCCATTTTACTCATAAGGTAGGCTACCTAGACTACAGCATACGCTGCATATAGTGGAAGGAGTAGGAGTTACACCTACACAGTCTTAGGGATAAATCTTTATTGACTAGGTGTGTACAGCACCGTTGCTCATTATAAGATCTTCGCCATTCCAGGTAGAATCTTGACCACACATCTTACAAGTATAACAGACGCCAGACTCTAACAACGCTCTTTATAATAGGCCTTGACTTTCCCTATGATCGATACTATCGAACTTATCCCGAAAGAGCAGACGGTAGGCTGGTTAAGCCAACTTCTTACAGATAACACAGTGATCGAATCTGCCACGACATATAGGCCGCTGTTCCATGTTGCAACGTACAGATATCTGTAAAGTTGTGAGTGCAGGAGTCGAACCTACAAGGGGTATCGCGATGTTACGTCCCTTGCCAACCCTCACGAGAGGTTCGCGAAAATCTACAGTCTCCTAGGCAGGACTTGAACCTGCGGCCTTCTGGTCCCAAACCAGACGGATTACCAACTTTCCCACTAGAAGATTACTTTATCGTGACAATCTTAGGTCACGATCCTTCTCTACTGTCAAGATTTGTTTGTAAGCACTCAAGTGAGTGTAACGCGACTTGCGGGCAATATTTATTAACTGCTTTTCAGTCAGTTCTTTGCCCATCATGACGAAAGACTTAGACTGGGTGCTTTCGTTAATCTTTTGTACAATCTGCTCATCAGTCAAAACTTGCATCGTTTTTTCCTTACTAGTACTAAATGTGAGTTGAGGAGGTGGGAATTGAACCCACGTACTCGAAAGTTACCGGCTGTCAACACCAACGTGACTCTCCGCAATGTTGTGTCTTCTATTATACACCGTTTTGGTTCGATGTCAACCCTCATGTTTGGTTTTTTTTGGATTTGTTAAAATCCCTTCTTTGTATTGTTTGACTCTGTGAGGGGTGACTCGTGTGTATGGCTGTATTATAGCACGGCCTGCGACTTTGTCAACCCCTCGGTTTGGTTTTTCTTAGATTTCAATTCCAAGAGTATGTTTCACGTATTTCAAACCGTCTTCAGTGACGCCGTCTTCTGACCAAAATTCGTCTTCGTCGTGCATCTTTTGAAGCTTAGACCAGAAGGACACAGGATATCCCTGATACTCTTCTTTTAATAGCTCATTGAGACCATATCTAAGCGAAAGGGTTTCAATATTCTTAGAAGACTTCCCATGAAGTTCTAACGCTTCGTCTGTCATGAACCTACCAACGGCACACCTCTTTTCCGTATCAGACTGATACTGACATGTTCCGTTAGCTTGACCTTTATACAATGATCGTGCTGCGGGGTCTGAGTACGTCTCCAGAACCTCAAGCACAATTTCTCTTTGTGATACTTGTGTTTCCACCATAATTTCCTCCAGTAAGGGGTTACACACTATAATAGCCAAGAACGGCTAAAAGGGCAACCTAAAAAGGAAATAAAGGGCAAAATAGTCAACGATCTTGATACATAAGGTGAAACACCTCGTCAATAGTAGTCTGTTTGACACCAAGTTCCAACGCTCTCTATGATTTTACAATCTTGCAAAATCTTGTTAAGAGAAACTTTGGCTACCTCTATCGCTTCACGAATTTTCATTGGGTCAAACTCTACGGTGTCATCCCAGTCGTTTCTAAACACCTCTACACCGAGACCAACGGTTTCTTCGCAGCAGCTAAACTCTTGAATTAAAACGCCATACTTCTCTACTACTCCTCTGGCCCGATTTCCATAAGGAGTATATCCGTCTTCGTCAAACATATCTTTTGGCAGAAGGTCTTTCAAAAGTTCGAGGTCACAATCTTCTGATCTAAAACCAACCCAGATGTGTACTTCTGCGTCCATACCCATATTATCCACCATTTCCAATTAAATCGTCGTCTTGAAACATTCCCCATTCTTCCATCTCTTCCACTGTTGGGTTGTAAGTTGGGCCGTACCTAGAGCTAGACTTTGTTTTTTCTACTTTGTGAGGTTCGATTGCTTTTACAAGGTCTTTTCTAAGCAATATTACTTCTTTTCTCAGGGCGTCTATCTCATAAGCTACACACTTAATAGCTTCAATTTGTTGACGAGCCTCTGAATACTTATGTGCGTAAGGCAGTGCCCTATTGGGGCTTTGGCCTAAACCTCGTTGTGGCTCGGTATTAAAAACAAGAACAACAAGAATAATTACAGCAGCGACCCAAAGTATTACTTTTTTCATATTAACTCCTTACCAGTACAAGCGATTCTCTAAAATTAGCTTTTCTTTCAATAAGCCCGACCCCTAGGTATTGATGCTTGATTTCTACTCTATACATATTTAATTATTGGCCTAGCACTCCATAGGCAATACCTCCATAAAAGTTAAGAAACTAACCTCTTAGGCGATCAACGACAGCCTTTACATCTGTTCCCAAAACATTTTCTCCTGCAACTTTAAAGATCTTCATAGCCATCCCCATGGCCTGTCCATCGGACTTGGCCTTGAGTATTGGCTGAATTTCTTCGGCGTCACATCTAAGCAAAAATGATTCAATGTGTTCTTGGGTCATCGTCTCGGGCAGTAGACTTTGAAGCATACCAGACTGTCTTTTAAGCCTAGTGTGCCCCTCGTCGCCCTCTTCATAGAAAGCAAGAGCCTCTTCATTCTGCTTTAGATGCTTCCGAATGACCGTCTCTGCCCACTTGTCGTCGTCTTGACGTTTGTGGTCGGCCTCAACGTCGGCGATCACTAGACGAAGTATGTCCCTGCGAACAACGTCCTTCTCTTTAATTGCCGATATCAACAGTCGCTTCATTACTTCTCTTAAAATGTCCATCGTTTTTCCTTGGTAAGTAGGAGCAGCAGGACTCGAACCTGCGACCCTCTGGGTAAGAACCAGAAACTCTAGCCAACTGAGTTATGCTCCCATGTGGTCTTATTAGTTATTTAGAGACGCATGGTACAACCGACCAAGTCTTGCATACGTCTATGGGACAATTGGGATTTGAACCCAACTCGGGAGCTTATGGCTCCCTAGTCTACTATATTTCCCGCGTTTCAGTCTATAGCCATCTACGCTTGTTTTGATAGACCCCTGTACAATTAAGTACTCAGAGCATTATCCTCTATGCTATTGTCCCTAAGTCTTGTAAATTTGACCAGTTTTAGTGTGCATTAGTTTCTGCTTTGTTCCCTTGCGTTGTTGCAAGAACACAAACTCTGGACATTCTTTGATTGTCTTACTGCTAGTAGTGTGAAAACCAAGTCGTCGCCCAAGTAGTGCAAAGTCGTCTTTGCCGATCTCACCAGAAGCCTCAATACCCACAGAACTGTGGACAAAGAAGTAATCGTCTGTATATCGTCGGTTCTCTTCGTTTAGCATTACCTGTTCTCTGCATTTGAAAACCAACTCGTTGACTTCTTCTAGGTCACCTTCGGTAGTCTTACAAAACATTGCAATACTCATCTTAATTCCTTTTGCTAGTGATTAAAAAGTGATTTACGACAGGCTGGTTGATCTTGATAATTTTTTGAGCAACCAATTTAACTAAAGCATAACACTCAGCCCAGCAATCGCCAAGGCTACTTTTGCACCCGTCAAGTACCCCTGGCAGAACTCGAATCTGCAACCTGAAAATTAGAAGTTTTCTGCTCTAATCCAATTGAGCTACAAGGGCGAAGTTTTAGTGTATAATAAGTATGACTCTTTTAAAAAACTGAAACTATTCTATTCTTCTTAGTACTCCACGGGGGAATCGAACCCTAACCTCCATCTTGCTCAGTTGTGGTATGACCTTAGAAGGATCATGCAAGCTGCCGGAGAGCGTGTTGGTGAGGTTATTATACACCAACTTTATTCTTTGTCAAGGGCTATTTCAAGAAATAAAGTAAAAATAATCCCCAAAGGGCGATTGCCGAACTTACGACAAACTTAATAGCACAGAAAGCCCTACCCTCGTCTGTAAACTCTCCACCAATCGGATGCTCGTCATTAGCAAGGGCGACGAATCGAAAGATAGACTTAATTAAACACATCGCTACCACCAGGATAATGAATGAGTTCACGTTGTCACCTCTACCTGAACTTGCTTGAGTGCCGTGTTAAACAGGCTCTCGTGCGTCTTGTACTTATGACACCAAGCTTCATAGGCCAGGAACATGGCACGACTGACAACAGCAAGGGTCTCTACGTTTTCTGGAATCTTCATCGTGTTTCTCTGTGGGTGTTAGTGGGTGGGTCATTGTCTTACTCCCATATTATAGCACGCTTCGGCCTTCTGTCAACCACTATTCCTGAATTTTTCTTTTTAATTGCCCCGAGTCCTGATTTCCAACTATTTTCACTTTTTTGACGGATTTTGGTTGTCTACCCCTGTTTCAAACGCTATTATACTATGTAGTTTTTAAGTTCTATCCTTACTTACTAAGAATCAAAAGATTCAACTCAGGGTCGACGGCGATACTAACTGACGTAGTATCGTTAGACCCAATAAGAATCAAATAGATTCTAGGGAGGATGGAGCTATCTTTTGGCTTTCGTCCAGCCATCTTCTGTCTCTGCTGAGACGCCCCAGGTCGCTCTCTGTGGCCCCTCGCTGAATATCGTGACTCAGAGCAGGCGAATCTCTCTGAGGCCCTTAGGAGCCGAACAGGCACGAAAAAAGGCGAGACCATTACTGATCCCGCCTTAGCGTTAATTGAAGACCATTTGGTCGATGTAGTCGCACTGTTCATCAATTATCCCCATGATGATCCTCGGTAAAAATAGGTCGTTTGTCCATGATATTCTTAATGTCGTGAACCTCTAGTGGTGCAAATCTATTGGAGTCTACTCCAATGTCCATGCTCTTTCCTGGGTGCCAAGGTAGATTCCCATGACAATGCCCATACAGCATCCAAGCTCCACGTCCCATTTGATTCCAACTACGCATAGGATAGTGACACATAACGATTCTCTGCTTATGCACGTCGCCGAAGTCTACTTTAATCTCGTGGTAGTGCCGAGCCCAGACAAAGCGTTTGCTCGTGATCACTTCATCCCTGTCGTGGTTCCCAATAATAAGGAACTTTTGACCATTGAGGGCCGCTAGTATAGAGTTTGCTTTGTCTTGGTCTCTCTTGCCCCAGGTTAGAAATACGTCTCCCAAGTGATAGACAATGTCGCCCTTACCCACTGCCGCATTCCAGTTCTCCACAATCGTAGATATCATAGCATCCATATTTACAAAAGGACGCTTAGAAAGCCTAATGATATTGTCGTGAAAGAAATGGGTGTCGCTGGTAAAGAAAGTTTTTTGCGTGCTCATATCTTAGTCGCTTCTTTGATTAGTTTGTAGTCATCTTCGTAAACAACTTTGATCATTTCGACCATGTGCTCATCTACCCAATTGAACCAGTTCTTGCCTAAGTCTTTTAGTTCAATGTGAGCAAACGCCGTGTCTCCATAGAACTCTTCATTTCTTTCTTCTAGAGCTTCCGTTACATTCAATTTACCAAAAGAAGCCCTAGGTAGACCATGTCTGTTTGATAGGAAACCAAAAATCCTATTAAGGTCTTGATCAATATCAAAAACGTGGTCCCAAGCCCACTCTACTGGTTTGTATTGCTTTTTAAAGTGATGCTTGATATTAGGAGAGAAGAAACATCTGTCAAAGAAGTCTGTGTTCTCTGCGAGCTTACAGTCATGAATCATCGAGAGCATATTTCTCGTCGTCATGTACGGGTAGGGCAAATGCTGAATGGCGAGACAACGATTAGTAATCGTAGAAACAAACCTCTTGACAGGATCTCTAACTAATTGGACTCTAAGGTAGTTAGTTGGATCTATTTCCACGTCTGTGATGTCTGGAAAAGCCGACTTGAAGTCTTTGTGAATATTTTCGCAGTCTATACCTACGGACTCCATGATGCCAGTCTTGATAGACGTACAGGCAGACTTGGGCGACCATCCTAAGATCATTTTTAATGGCTCGATAACTGATAAAATCATTTTCTTAGTACCTTTAGTTGTTGTATTTTTGTGTTTATGTCTTTGCACATAAAATGTACAAAGTTAGGAACAACTCTCTTTTGTTTAGATGAGCTGTTCCATCTGCCTTCTAGTCTAGTAAAGTCTTGAAAGTGCTTCCTTAGGACTTCCGCTATGTAGACTTCATCAGATATTTTTGAGTCATCTGAGTTTAACTCTGGATTTTCCCACATCTTACAAACTTCTCTGCCCAAGAACTTTAAAGCTTCGGGTTCTCCAATTATTAGTCCGCCATTGACGAAGTAGTCAGGGTCGAACATTGGGAATTTATCCCTACACAAAGTGTTCTGCCTTATTCCCCAGTGGGTATATCCAGCGGGCCTTCCTGCGATATTGTTGATTGGCAAATCAAATATATTTTCACTCTTCACTATCAAAATGTCACAATCAAGATACATGATCTTTTCATAGTTGTCTGATATTCTTCCCATTGTCTCAAATTTTCTAACCCAATGAGACCTTCTGTTGTTTTTGCTATTATTGTAGTCGTCGGCGTTGTAAACTCTAAAGTCAGCACCCACAGACAAAGCGTAACTCGATATGTTTTCAATAGTCTCAGCCAGAACCAAAGAGTAACTTGGAGAACATATTGTGTATATGAGATTCTTCACTTCTTGTACCTCTTGATGAACTTATCTAGGTCTTCTTCAACGTAGAGCCCATTGAGGATCTTCTCGTTAATGTCGTCATACTTCCTGTTTCTGGCTGTCTTTGTATCTACGAGAGACCCCTCTTCTACCCATATGTCAACAACCTTGTCTATCTTTTGTTGAATATTTATTACAACACCTCGATTGTGTAAAGCGGAACGGGTGGGAATCGAACCCACAGACCTAATTAAAGGCCCTAGTTTTCCAGACTAGTGTGACCAACCAGTATTCACCTCCATTCCGAGGTTAACCGGATGGTGGGACTAGGTCTTCGCCAAGCTCTAAGATACCAGACTCTTCCACAAGTGGAGAGTTTGACCCCTTGGCGGTTTTCAAGATCTTGTCCACTCCAAGAGCAATGGCTTCCTTGGTGCTAAGCGTTCTTAGCTTAGCTAGTCCTGACTCACGAAGTCTTTGTAGAGAGTCTGCTTCCGCCTCTGCTGCGGTCTCATAGATATCAAACGACACAACCTCAACAGATCCTTCTCCATGAGTCTTCTTAAAGAACTCAGAGTTAAGGAAGTTGTTTGCTTCAACGTTTGACTTGAAATGTGACACCGGCTTCATAGTGCCGGGCTGTCTGTTTGAGGGTCTTTGTACAACCCAGTATCTTACTAAACTACTCATTTTCTATTCTCCAATTGTCTTTCTGTTTTGACCCATTCTAAAAATTGCTTTTGACCAAGCAAATCCCACCAATCGTGAAAAGCATAAGAATGCTCGTCATCGGTAAAAGTTAGCAAGGCTTGATGATCTGGTAGTTCAAAACGTACCTCGCGATCAATATCAGGACTGTATTTTTTATGATTTTTCATTTACTTCTCCAAATTGTGAGTACCGGAATCGAACCGGTCCTGACCCTCAGGATGGGCCATTATATTATCCTCTAAACCCTACTCGCTGTCCATATCATCTGGCTCTTGTTGAGCCTCAAGATTATTATAGCCAATAATCATAAAAAGATCAACTTAAATTTTCCACTTTGGCTTCCAATTCTCACAATAATTGTTTATGCAGGATTGCCATTTTCTATCAAATCCGCAATCTAGTTTGTAATAATACAAGAACAGCAAACGAAAAGACTTGTCTTCATATCTAGACTGATACACTAAACTTTCTTTTGCCAGACATATGTGTAGCTCCTGTGATACGGATAACTACATATATTACACACCAAAAGTTTTAAGATTCTTGAGATTCCATATCTATTTCTCCAGAATCTAATTGCTTAGTTTCGTGAAGATAGAAATTGGGGGACTTTGCTTTTGCGAAATACTCGTTAACTCCATATTTCATCAAAACAACACCCTCATCACAAGGAGCCCCTTCGTCGAGAGGTAAGCAGTCTTTGAACCCACTCTTAAAGAAGCTTTTGTCCATATAATAATCGACATCTATATCTTCAAACAAACCTCGTTCCATTTCTGGGACATGATTAATACCGTTCTGTAGACAAAACTCTTTAACCTGATCCCAATGGAGATCTAGCCTCATCCCATCTTGATTGACGGTAGAAATCCTGTAAACATAAAGACGATGTTCTCCCTTGGGGATGCAGTAAGAGTAGTTCTTTTGAATGGGTGAGTCTCCCGCCCATCCAACCAACTCCCCATATAGAATCCAATTCTTAGGGATCACATGTTTAACTTTTTCCAGAGCTTCATTGTAGATATCCGCCTTGTAGTAAGACTGTGAAGCGTCCCTATATTTAACAACTTTACGAGAGCCAGCTACGCACTTATACTCAGACTCTATAATTTGCACTCCACACCATTTTGCGAACCGGGCAAACCAAGGCAAAGACTTTGGTACTAGCACGTTAGCCAACCTAACGCTTGATCCGTGTAGCTTAGCTGAGACAAAACAGTAGTCGTCAGGCTTCCAAGCTTGTAGGTTCCTTAGAAGCTGTGGTGTCTCATGGTGTTCAGGCAAAAGTTTTGGATCTACTTTCTGAACTTTAGCTTGACCCTTAGTCTTGTTTGAATCACCCTTGGGACTAAGAACCTGTTTGATATACTTAGAAACAACCAAGTTTCCATTAATATGGGTGAAAGAGTCTCCGACCTTGAGGTCATTAACGTTCACATCCAAGTATGAAAGGCATGATAAAGGAAGGAAAAGGGCGTTAGACACATGGCCGCGAAGCTTAATAGCTCGAACTCTAGCGTTGTCTCCAAGATAACCCTTAGCCTCTTTGTTGCGGTTCAACTCAGAGTGTGCATGAAGGTCGTTGTATGCAGCAAGGTCGAGGGCAAGCTGGCACTCAGTAGGAAACAAAATCCCTACATCGCCAACTTCATAAGTACCTCGCGACACCACTGCCTGCATACCAAAGTGAGAGATACCCACCAATCGATCTGCATTCTCAAGGTCGAGAAGGTTTCCAATTTTAACTACTACTGCTGAGTAGTTCTCGTTATCGTTTGTAAGTTTCATGATTAGGCCTCCAAAACCCAGTTACCAATTCCAAAAGCGATTGTTCCAAGTCCAAGCACAAGCACTCCAAAACCTGGAGACGCAAAGCCACAGTCTACTGCAACAATAAAAATTCCTACCACAATAATGGCCTTCTTTCATGTTTGTATTATACAGGAGGTCTGCATCTTATTCTACTGGCTCCGTATATGTTCCGAAAAACTCTAGGTCAATACCAGCAGCGTTGAACTTGCGAATCAACTTACGCTCACGTTGTTTTCGTGTAATCTTTGTGTCATCGTTGACTGTGACGCAGTCTTCGGTAAACTTAGTGTTGCAAATAAAACCAGCTCCATTCTTCTCTGTTAGTGGAGAGATAACAGTACCAATGCCATCTGGTTCTCCACATCGCATAACTTTTTCATTACTGATCTTGCCGATCTGCTTAGCGGCAAAGCCAAGGCAACACATAAAGCCCTCTTCATTCAATAGTAAGGTGCTGCCCTCTCCTGTATGCAATCCTGGGGCTTCTTCTCCGGTTCGCCACTTGGAGCGATTGATTCTTACCTTCTTTGTAAATGTCTTCATTGCTTTTTACTCCATCGTTTTTTGTCTGCGGTTGACGGTCCCTCTTCATAGCCAGTTTCATAACCCTTGACATAGATAGGGTCGATCTCTTGAAAGCTAATCTCTTGGATCTCGTCGTTGCGAGGTCTCTCTTTCGGGTCTGTCAACCAATCGATATCAGAGTCAAGATCTGCCCAGTTGTCAAACCGACCAGACTCTCTACCATGCTTAAAGCGACGGTTGTTTTCCATTTCTCCCATGTCTTCTGCTACTTCTGCACCCATGTTATTCTCCAATCATTTCAACTCTAAGGTCGGTTAACAAAAAGCCTAACCAATTCAGGCCCTTCCACTTGTTCATGTCCGTAATGTCTGGATCATCACCAGACATACCAACGCCCCAAATTTTATCATAGGGGCTAGCTTCTACTAACACTCTACCGGCGGTGCCTTCTAGCTCTAGTTTAAGCAGAACACTTTGGGCAAACTTTGCCTTTAGTCCAGCCTTAACAATTCCCCTCGCTACGCAGGCCCAGTCTGTCTCATCAAAGTTTTCAATAGACCTGCCCAACGCTTTCTGTTCTTTTGGATCTTTAACATCCATGACCTTTCTAGCTGTAGCTCTGTCCTTAAAAAACAAAGCCTTTTGAACCATCATAAACTGCTCAACACAGTTAAACTCAATCAGTCTATCATCTAAAGTTGGAGCCGTAAATAAACAGCGATGCCAATTGCTAAACGGCCCGCCCCAAAATGGTAATACCTTCATGATTCCTCGCTTATTTGCTTTTTGTTTCTATCATAAATTTCAAACTCTCCACCCCAAAGATCGAGAGAAAAAAACTCGTCGTCATCTTCAAGGTATTGTTTTCCAAAAACTGATATGACTTTCTTTCGTAGATCATGCTCGAACTGTTCTGCATTGAAGCCGTTATATTCGTTATCGCCTCCCTCCATTTCTGGGTAGAAGGACATAATGGCATACTCATTCTCGTGGTCCTGTGCCCACTCTTCTGATCTTCCGTCATCAATGGCGTCTTTGTAGTTTTGCCCCTTAGCGTTGAGATAAATACTATCAAATGCAACGCCATTAAAGCCCTTGCTTTTTAATTCTTTATACAAGGCCTCTGCTTTTGATCTTACGCTCATCTTTTTATCATCCTTATTGCTTGTTCTTTGGTGGGCGTATCCTTCATGAATGTCCAACGCCGTGACTATATGTCTAAACTCTAACATTATCTCCCCCAAAAGCAGAGGCCGAAACCTCTGCTGTGTTTATACAAGTGCCAAACCGTCTTCAAGTGTATGAAACTCACCATCAAGCTGTGCTTGATAGCATCGATCAAGAATATCCTTGAACTTAGGTCCAGGCTCCATTTCCATAGCAACCAAGTGTCTACCCTTAACGATAGGATCAGGCTTACCAGTCATTAGGTCTAAACCCTCTGACAGTTCTTGGATCTTAGCAGCCGTAGCAGGAACGCCCTTAGGCAAAGGATGTCGACCACTGTGATCGGCCTCTATCAACCTAACAAGCATAGCGATGTTCGATGGTGCAACACGCACAGCCAATCGTCGCACAAGCCTGTTGTTAGGCTCAACTCCGATATGAGACATGTGCTCCACAACCAAAGGAACAACCTTCTTGACTACAGACTCGCCGAAGCCCATTCTTGCAAGCAAGCTTCTCGTAAGGTCAGCACCCTCTTCTGCATGGCCAGGAGATCTCCATCTCTCATCACGCATGACCGTAGTATTAGCTTTACCTAAGTCGTGGCACAATGCCGCTAGCATCAATACCAAACGATCATCGTCGTTAAGCTTATCACGTACTGCAATATCTCTAGCTGCATCGCAGACTAGGGAGGTATGGGTGAGACAGTCGCCCTCGGGATGCCATTCAGCGTCTTGTGGTAAGCCAACGAGTGCATGAAGCTCTGGAAACAGTTCTATCCACTTAGTATCACGCAAGAAGTACAGTCCAGCACTAGGCTTGACAGACTTCAACGCCCACTTCAACACTTCTCCGTAGATACGCTCAGTAGAGATAGTATGAGCTTCTGACAACAAACTCTTACACATCAGAGAGGTACTAGGATCGACAGTAAGGTTAAACCTAGAAGCAAATTGAAACCCTCTAAGAGTTCTAAGAGGATCTTGGGCAAATTTGTCACTAGTCGCCCTCAGAACTCTATTTTTAAGATCCTCAACTCCACCAAACGGATCAAACAAGTTTCCATCACAATCTTTAGAGATACTATTGATAGTAAAATCTCTACGACTCGCAGCTTCTGTTATGGTCATATTGTGATCCACCTCTACTGTAAAGCCTTGGTGACCATCGGCCACCTTACTGTCACGTCTCGGTAAAGTAAAGTCGAAGTCGTCATCTGGAGTAGTCAATTTGATTACACCAAACGACACTCCAACGCAATCGACCTTACCAAAAGGTTTAAGGACAGTGATAAGCTCGTCAGCGGACAGGCCGTACACTTCAACGTCAATGTCTTTGCTGTTTTTAATACCCAGGATTTCATCCCTCACACAGCCACCAACGAACAAAGGGCGACCACCAACCCTAGTAACCGCGTCTAATATCTCTTGCATGTGCGTCATTGTATCTACCTTTCTTGATTTTGATTAGAACGAGCCACATAAAGAAGTGGACCAATACACATAACACCGCAGGCCATAAGATTGGCATCAATACCCCTCCGCTAACTCACAACACACCCAAAAAGACGTGTGGTTACGAATGGAAGAAGACTCAGGCATACCAAACCAAACCTCACCAGCAATACGCATGATCTTGTCTGCTTCGTATTGCCTATATCCAACAACTGGATCTTCTGTAACTTCTTTCTTAATTTGCTTACGCACTATAACACAAGCCTCTTCCTCCGCTTTGGCGGTGATGTTTCCATTGTGCCGATGGTTACTGTAATAAGGATGAAATTCCCTAATGGCTGCAATCATAACGTCTTCGTTACTGCGTGCAACTTCTAGGTACTTGTCAACACAATCTTGTTCGTTCATTTTACTTCTCGTAGTTTTGATTTCTGAGGACGAACCTAGTGAAAACGCACAGGCCCTTAACAAACAAGCCAGCTTTTCCGCTCTCAATGATTGTGGTCAAGCACCTTATCCCGATTCGTCTGTGTCCGTCTGCGATCCGGTCTTTTTCCTTTGTCATGCCTAGATTATACTCGCGATGCTCGACATGTCAAGGCTAAAGTTTTAGATTTTGTCTTAAAACCAGCTTTTATTTTGCTCTTCAAGAATGATCTCTTTTGAAAGGTATAGCCCCCTAGAGACACCATCAAGGAAGGCGGCTTCGATAGCCTCTTCTTTTGTCTTGTCTTTGTCTAGTAGGATCTTCAACTCTTTGACTCTAACCTTTAGCTCTTCTGTTGCTCTATTACTACTCATGCTTGTCTAATCCTTTCTTTTAATTGCGTGGTGGATGTGATCTCAGCTACGTCTGGCACCAACACCAAACTGATTCTCATTTAATCTTCCAACTCTTTTTCGATAGCTTCTAGCTCCATCTTTGCCCGAAGTTCAGGACTGATGATCTTATCTAGTCTTTCTTCAAGCTTGGCAAGGTTTCTCTTGTCCTTGTCGATGTTGATCTTGTTGACACGAGTCTTGATATCGCTCATCCAATCGTTAGGAGAGTAGTCACACACTACGCAGTCTTCTTTGACTCCTAGCTCTTCAATTACCTCTTTCCAGCTGGTCTCTCTAGCACGTACTGCACTAGCGATAGAGACAAGCTCAGAGACGGTCTGTAGCGTCCTGATGTTGATCTTGTCTCCGCCCAGGGTAAAGACACAATTGGTCTTCCAAGATGGATTCTCGACCTTTTGAATCTGAGACTTCTTCTCTTTGACTTTTTCAATAAGAAGCAGAACGGTTTGGTCTTGTGCTGGTTTGGTCATGATTTCCCTAAGGCTGATAGTAGTGCTTCTTCCCAACAACACCCGCCGTTGTAGTATTGTAGAGTATATGTATAAGATCCGTCTTCTTGCATTTCTGCGTCAAAAATACCAGAGTCAAGATCTTCTATTGCTTTGTTGTCTGCAACCCAAACTGTGTCATCAATCACAAGAGCCTTTTTATAATACTCTTCGTTGAACCATTCTTCTACCGATCTCCAAGACAGGTCGTCTGAGTCTGGTTGCTTGTCCTGAGGCAAAGTAAGAATAAAGGCAGAAACAGTGAGGCCAGTGTCTCTTAGTGTGCCATGGTGGTGTTCTGTTCTACTCACCTTTCACCTCGTCTTGGTGTGCAAGTTCCATTCGATGGCGAATAACGTCAGAGTATTTAGAAGCAGCATCGTCAAAGTCCTCAAGGGCCTCCTTTAGCTCTTTCGAAGTCTTTCCGTCCCTACATGCGTCCATAGCACACTCAATAGCAAAGTTCGCAACCGTCATTGTGTCAAATTGTTCCATCTTTTTCTCCTTCTCGAAGTGCTCATTTAACTGGTCATCCCAGTCTTTATTTCTTTTATCTAGCTCATCCGCAATTACCCTTAGATTCCAAGAGGACAAAGCACCACCTCCGCTTGACCCATAGTAATAAAATCCATCTTCAAGTGGAAAAATATCACCAGCCTCGTCAACTCTTTGTATTATCTTCTGTGCTTCCTGATTCATTTTTACAACTTTATAACGAGGAAACTTCGTAGCTAAATGATAGCAACCATAGAATGGTAACCAAACCAAACCAAGAGAAACCCCAAGGACTAACAGCAAAGGCTACCCCAAAGAAACAGCGAGAGAGTTACAAATAATATCTGTTTGCTTATCTTTAATGATGATATTTTCTGGCTCATAAATATACATCAGGACTGTAAAACAAACCAAAACGCTAACAATCCAGATAACAAAGTAAGTCATACTAATCCCTTTTTCATTTGAACGAACATAGAGCCATAACGCTCTTTGAAGTCTTTCTTCCGTTGTGTGATACCAGTGTCAATCTCATGCAGGTCCAAGTGAATACTATCCTCGATAGTGTCAAACTCTCCGTGCATAGACTTAGAAAAGCTAATTAGCTCTTGAAATGAGTATTCAATTTGAGTCTCAACTTCTGCCACCTCATATCCCAGCGAGTTAGGGCCGATCCACTCAATCATCATGCCAAGTCTCTTTACTAGGGCATTGACATAACGCTTGTTGCCTTTGGCTATTGTAAACTTCATACTTTCTTATTCTCCAATCTAGCCTTACACTTTAGACAACGGTAACTGCTAGAACGCTTACGATAGCTGCCTCCACCAACCCACAAACAGCGAGGGCACTCTAGCATCCATTTGTAAGGGGCTCGCAGGTCCAGTGGCACGTTTGTGCAAGTTTCTGGTCTAGCACCCATCTGTTTCGCTGCACGCTTCCAGACCTGACCGTGGCCATTTCCAGGACCGACAAGAGCGTGGGCTACCTCGTGGCGGATTGTGTTCTCAGCATAGTGAGGGCATCGGTCAAGTACCCAGCTTGAAAGCTGAATTGTCTTCTTACGATAGCTACACATGCCTAAACGACGATTAGATCTGTTGTTAACCTCAAAACGCCATACGTTTAGGTTCTGCTCTTTTAAGAGACGGTCCGCCAACTGATACGCATCAACGTATGTAATAATCTGACTCACACTATTCCTTTGTTCTTTTGTTTTCATGTTGTCACTATACACAGAGACTTAGAAATGTCAAGAGGCAAAATAAAAGAAAATTAAGATAAAACCTGATTTTGAGTGATTATTATACACTAAAATGATCGTAGCAGTCTCCAAATTTATTTAGGAGCATGAATGACGGGCAAACCATTGCCACAAGAAGGTCTGGCTTTATTTGGATTCTCTGTAAACCACTCTTGGACGTAATGAAGCTGGCCACATCCACCCCCGATATCATCTTGTCCAGCGGGGTCAAATACTCGCACATTATAACCCTTGGCTAACATTTTGCCACTAAAGTCTACAGCTAAATCTCTTTGTCCATCACTTCTAGACGGAAGGCCCTCGTTACGCTCACAGATCACGCTAATCGTGCATTCCCACACGTCGGGAGTGAACAGGACAGCAAGACGATCAGCATCTTCGTGAGTGCTATTATCCTCACCAGCACAGTAGTTAAAGAACGGCTTACGACCAGTGGCATTGTACCACTTAGTTCCAAGCTCTGCAATCTCTTCAAGAGTCAACTTGGACTTGAATGGAATCAGTTTGTCACGATCTTCGTCTGTACTCTTGTGGACAGAGAACTGTAGTCCCACGTTCTCAAGGTCTATCGAAGCCTTGAAAAATTGATCCCAGTTAACGTCTGGTCCAATCGTACTCAATAGCAACTTGGCCGTTGGGTACATATTGTTCAGAATATAGAGGGCACTCACCATGTTCTTTTGGTTAAGCATAGGCTCGCCCATACTCATGAACATAATCTGCAATCGGTCCATTTCTTTAGATTCGACGCCGGTCTCATCCATACAGTGGACAACCTGTGCTACAATCTCATCCGCACTCAAACTACGGACAAAGTAATCCCCAGCACCACAGAAACGACAACCAACAGGACAACCTGACTGACTAGAGCAGCAGATGACTGTGCGATCCTCGTAAGTAGGGTACTTATAGAGAACAGCCTCAGCTACGGCGTTGTCTTTCTTAAAGACATACTTAGCGACATTGCCCTCTGCACTGTCAATACGTTTAGTTTCATTCCACATCTTGTTTCTCTCTAATTGTAATGTCATAAATATATCTACCGACATGAAACGGCAACAAAACCGGCTCATTGATGAGTCATGCTTTCATTATACAGAATACAGACAGATAGTCAACCCTAAATCCTAAAAATACCCAGAAACGCCCAGGAAGCCCCTGCGGCGGCGTGTTGATTGTTTGGGTAGTACCCTAAAGCAACGCATCTGAAATGTTAGAAGACTGAGTCTTGAACAGATCGTATAGCATACACTCAGCGATTGTCTCAGATACAGCCTTAACCGCCTTCTGTGCGATCTCAGATACCTTGTCGGAAGTCCCGTGTGACAACTGGTCTCGGTAGACATCAACCCTACCATTCGCCTTCCTACCCTTGATCTCCATTGAGTAGTAGAATGTCACACACATTTTGTATGAATCTTCAACGACTGCCCACTTGAAATCAATGTCAAGACGATCAAAGCCTGACATAAGGATAGAATTAAGAGCCTTGTCTTTCATCTCTCCGTACAGTCTGATAGAATCATCAGTTGGTGCCCGATGTTCTGTGATGGTGACCTCTTGCTTGCCACCGCCGACGTATGTGTTTGTTGTGTTAAACATTAGTAGCAGACAAAGTTAAAGAAAGCAGAAATACCCCACATCAAAACAGTAAGAAAGGTAACGACAAAAGAGTTAACAGTAGCTACTGTCTTTTTGTCGTTTTCTTTTGAGTTAGCAGATACAGCGACAATGGCTGGCGTCACAGCCACACTAAGGGCAAACAAACTACCCCAATACATCTTGAATGTCAAGAAGTCCTCTTTGAGATAGAAGATATCCCAAGTAGAGCCCATGTCAGTAACAACATGATAAGCTAAAAATAGATTACCAATAGACCAAAAGAAGGCCACGATAAAATCAATCACTCTTTCCATCTTCTTTTTCCCTTTTCCAGTAGAACATACCATTGAGCCACTTCTTACGCTCATTACAGTCGCACTCGGACAGTCCGAACCAACTCTTAAACCTATCTTGAGTGATGCCCATAGAACTAAGGACGCTCTCTACAACATCACCCACACCAACCTTGTCGTAGTCATCGTTGTGCTTCAAGCCTTCGCCCTCTAGCTTTTCAATGACCTTATCAAGATCTTTTCTTATTTGCTTTTGCTCTTTGCCCATGATCTAATACAACTCTCTAGGGAGAATGTGATAGTAAGGATCTGGCAAGGTCTCTTCTTCTATTCGGATCTTCATGTCCATGAACTTTTGTAGTGCCACTACATTCTCACCCCTAACACCAATCAACAGTCCAGGCCTGTATAGTCTAACGGTATAGCTCTTACCGCTTACACTAGTGGAGGTTATACGAAGAGAATTAAGGGCAGCAAGAGCACCACCACGATTGCCCTCGCTCCTCTTTAAGTAGAACTGTCCAAGGCACTGATCTGCTTGCTCTTTGTTCATTCTTTTCTCTTGTTTATTAAGCGTGAAACATTATACTCAACCATCCTGGCTGTGAAAATGATACCTAGCGATGCGACCAGTGATGCCGTACCTCCCGTCATATACATAGACGACAAAAGAATCGTAAGTAGGATCGCCCACACAAACAACATTCTTTTTTCTTTTATCCAATTCATACTTTCGTCTCACTAGGTCTATAAGGAATCAAGATTGAGCCAATCAAGAGACCCGCAAAGTAGCCAAATATGTCCCCAAGGTCAGATTCACTAAAGCCTCTAAATAATGAGCAACTAAAAACCGCAATCAATACAAAGAAACAACACAAAAAAATGTGATTAAACATTACGCTACCAACTGAGGTTCAAGGAATCGGTTAAGGCTAAGGAATCGAAGCACTTCGCTTGGTGCAACACCATCTTCATGTTCAACTTGGTATAGAATACCCGAACCAAAGACGCCATCAGATTGAGAAGCCAACTCGACTTGACTACCACCATCGACAAACAGGTGAACGACACGCTCATTGTTCAGGTATAGAACTACAGTATGAGTAAACTGATTGGTCTCTGAAATTTTCTTCATTGTTTTTCTTGTTGTTAGAAGTCGCAGTCGGAAGTGTCTGGTCCAATCTCTTCATTAAGCAGATCTCTGTATCCTTCAATCAAGTTGATAGGAATGATAGTGCCACACGAATCGCATAGTCTCACTGCTTGTGCATCCTGTTCAGGCGAGAAGCCAGCATCTCTCCTACTGACCAAGGCTTGAGCTAGATCTTCTGTGTCTACTAGTATCTTGCTTCCATCCATCAATTGTAGGTTAGCAGTAACATTAACAAGGGTTCTTGCTAATAGCCCGGTCTCTTTGTTGCTACGCCAACTCTTGAAGCCTCCGACAAAGGCCATCTTCGCCGTTGTCCTGATGACCTTGTATTGAGTAGTGTCAGCACAGTTGCCGCCACAATGGATGACGGTGTCACCCACACTGATTGGTTGTCCAATTGAATCGATCATAGTTCCACAATGTCAAAGTCGGAAGATTTGTGAGAACGACCATTCGCATACCAACTACGATCATAGTTATTACCGTAGAATCCGTGTGAGGTACCCCAATCTTCGTTGGCTTCACGATACATAGCCTTGACGTAGTCGCCGTTACGCATCTTTACCAACACTTCGCCCCTGCCTTCTTGTCCGTTGCCCGCATGTAGACAACGACGCTTTAACTCCTTGGTGAAGTCATTAAGGTCATTCTGCGATGGCGGGAACATGGCTTGGTTTGTCATACTACTCTTCATGATTAAAAGTCCAGATTGATGTTGTGTGTTGTATGTCCCCATTATATCACGAACTTGCTTCGTGTCAACCCTCTCCGATCATATTTCCGAGAATTTCTCTGAGATAAAGTCGGCCACGGTGCGTCACTTTGAAGTTGCCCCTCTTGCTCACCTTGACTAAAGCATGATGAAGAAGAATTCCCTGAACAGTAGAGCCATTGTGTCAACCGCAAACAACCTTTAATAAACCATGCCTAACAACCTCTACTGGTGTTATTGATCCGAAGTCAGCACCAAGCTCAGCTTGATAATTGATAATATCTGTCTCTCTTATGTGTATCATACGCACACCACCACCTTGTCGGAGACATAGTCTGGGTGACTCTTGTCAAAGAGCTTTGGAAACTGTTCCTTATGCTTGGCGTCATACCAACCAGCCATCCAGGTCATACGTTTTTCGCCCTCTTCTGCTGGTGCGTTGTGCATACCGCAAGACTTGTATGGTGAATCATCAACACAAACCCCATCAGAGAAAGCCTCTGTGCCCTCTAGGTATTGTGCTTTATTTCTAATCTTCTGTGTAACTTTGGGTAGTGACATATTGTCTCCTAAAAAGGTATATGTGAATAGTCTGTTCTTTTGTTTATTGGCCATTCAAAGCTTCTATGAATGCGTAGTTGTGGAGGTATTTCATCTTCGTCTGGAGGATCGCCATAGATATGACTAGCATCAAGGCCAGCACGAGGGCCGTCAAGCAGGTCTGCTAGCTCTCGCAGCTTGTCGGCAGTCAGAGCAGAGTTGTCGCTTAAATGAAGGTTGACATACTCCCCGGCCTAAAGGCACGAGGATTCTCCGACTAGGCGACTCTCATCGCTGTACGGATGGCTTGACGTTTCATCGCAGGTCGCACCCAAGGGTGTCTTACATCCACTCCACGTCCATTTTGAGTCGTGGGCGTATCCCGCCCCGACTTGGTCGATATTCTCAGCAGCGTTCTCATCTCGATCATGGACGTGCCCGCAACTGATGCACTTCACTGTCCTGATGCTTAGGTCGAGTTTACCCCATCTGTATCCGCACTTTGAGCAGACTTGTGATGTCGGCTCGAAGCGATTGATGATGACGACTTCTCTATCCGCGTACATCTTTCCCTTTGATTCCAGCATCACGCGAAACTGATACCATCCCTGCTCGCCAATTGCTCGTGAAAGGCATCGGTTCTTCATCATTCCAGACACGTTCAGATTCTCCAAGCTACACGTTTGGTTATCGCGTATTAGCTCGGTGCTCAATTTGTGATGGAAGTCTTTTCGGATCGACGCGATGCGAGAGTGCAACTTGGCGATGCGTATCTTCGTGCGATTACGCCTACTTGACCCTTTCCTTTGCTTGGACAACCTACGTTGAAGTCGCTTGACTTTACTGGTGAGTTTCTTGCATGAAGGCGCAGATCGCTCACCTCTGCCACCGCTCAGGAAGGCGAAAACCTTGATACCTAGATCGATTCCGACAGACTCTAGCTTCGGCGGGCAGACGATCTGCTCCACTTCGACGACAAAACTGACGAAGTATCGACCAGAGGAATCCTTCACTATCGTTGCTGATGATGGATCTGATGGAAGTTCCCTCGACCACTTCACTTTGATGTCGCCAATCTTCGCCAGTGTCAGTTTCCTGGTTGTTTGTATAGTGAAGCTTGTCCCTGTAAACCGGCATGATTGATCAGACCGCCTTGACTTGAACCGTGGGAATCCAACGCGGCGGCCCTTTCGACCACCTTTTATCCACTTAGTGAACTTCGATAGACCCGCATCCAGGTCACGGAGCGACTGCTGCAACGCAACGGCACTCACACCAGAAAGCCAGGACCGCTCATCTGTTTTCTTTGCTAGCGTTGTGACTGCCTTGTCCCGTTCCTTCCTACTAACCCACTTCTCCCCCTTGGGCGTGTCGCGAATCATCCGAAGTGCGTCGTTCCAAACAACACGACAGCACCCGAACAACTGAGACAACTTGCGTTGCTGTTGGTCTGTTGGGTATATTCGGTACGAATAACGAGCTTTCATGTCACTATCTTATGTTGGTCTGCGAGATGAGTCAAGGTAACTATCGACGAGAGGTGCTCCAATCAAAGTATTACGGGCTTACATTGATGCACAGAAAAAGCCGTCCTGAAGGACGAGGCTCTAACCCCATCAATTTCGGTAGAGACTGCGTCAGGGCCGCCCATGACAATCTCTTGAGAGACAACACCTCTCGCTTCGTTCATGGTCGTATTGATTTCGAGAGAATGTCCGAATTTGTAGCTCACTCTAATCATATTTCCTCCGCCCTTTTCTTTACTCTTGAGTATTCAATAGTTGCACAGTCCAAGCTAATGGTAAAAGGTCTACAATTATCTAAATACTCGGTAACTTCAAATCCGGCAAACGAAGAACCGTCGCCCCAAACCTCTGCGTCAATGGTAACCTTGTGTTTTTGCAAAAGATCAGCAAATTCTGTTAAAAACTCTTTCATGATTCTCTCTCGGTTGAATCTATTAGGATCTACAAGTAACTAACAACGTCTTCCATTTGACGTTGCTTGTTAAGCTTGATCCACTTGATTCTTATGTTGTTTTATCTTATTATAGCCCCAAAATAGTGGCTGACAACCAAAAAGTGGTGATTTTTCAAAAATACTCTCATCTGCTTAATAACTAGGCACACTGCTTAAAAAGTAGGCACCTAGTTGCACAATAAATAAGCAGGGTAGGGCAATTAAGTAAAGAAGAATGTCCTATACTTAGGGCTAGGCACTCTCTTCAACGCTCCATTATGTTCATGCAGTAAATAACAACGTCGTTATCGTCATAATGGGCCTTGCTGCGATCCTTGAGGGCCGCTTGGTTCGCCATCTGACGAATGAGTTTGATTTGATCGTTAGCAGCCTGTAGACGAGCTTCAAGGCTGTGGTAAGCTACCAGGGCGTCTTGTGCTGCGTCTTGTGCTTTTTGTGCTGGGTTCATCTTTAGCTTTCCGTTATCAGGATTGGTAGTTCGTATCTGACGACTTCTTCTGCGTACTCGGCAGCATTTTTGAAGTGTGCGTCAAATTCTGAGTTCATAACACAACCATTATCTAACAAGTCGATGATTGCACGTTCAACACAACGCTTGATTTCTGGTATTACAATGACATTCCTAACTTTGTCCCTAGAGTTTGCACTTAGGTATAAAGGCAGTTTTGTATAGTCATCAGACTTATACCACATATCCTGAGCGTTGATCATGATCTTATTAATAGTTGGCATCGAGTTCGACATTGTTTTCTCCAAGTGTTGTCTTGTATGCCCAGATTGTACCACGAATTGCGGTTCTGTCAACCCTCTCAGATCGGATTATTTAAAAATTTCTCCTTGAACCGGGCTTCTCAGATAAGATCCAAAATCGCCCATAAAAGAATACAGCCAAACCACCAAATAAACAACCCACAAGGGAGGCCAGATCAAAGAGAACCAAACCAATCTGTCATTTTTTGTGCAACTTTCTTTTTTATTCGCACATTTTCTGTGCATGGGGTAGGAAAACGCCTAAAAATTAAGCACTCTGAGTGTCTTGAGTTTCCTTCGTGAAGCCGGTCTTATTGCGTTCCAGGTACGAATCAATAGCACCATAATGAACTTGTAATACCTCTTCAAGTTTAACAACTTTCTGATCAAAGTCTTTCCTGTTTTCGGCTTTCTCAAGGGCCTCTAGGAAGACAGAAACCCTGAATGCACTAATGCGAATGTAGTCGTCATCAATCATCGTTATTAAACTCCGCGTTGTCAGGCCACATGCCAACGGCTTCGGCAATAAACGTGATATTCTCCGTGTCATAAGCACCAGAGCCACCATACTGAGTAAACTGAATTTTTGCCTTGTGACTAGATTCGCCATCTTCTAGCGTCATTCCAATGTCTTCGGCAATCATGCGAACACGACGCTTAGACAATAGCTCTTTCAGTTCAGTATAAAAGGGCTCAAAGTTCTCAAGACCAATAACCTAAACCATAGTATAACCATTATCATTACTGTCTACAACACTGAACATTTGCGTCTCTCCGAAAGAATACGAATTGTGATTTCACCTCTGTTTCCGACATTTACAATAAAAACCCCCGTGTTTTACGTAGTGATACGCCATCTCGCTCACTTCAAATCACGTTGATTCACTATCATTTTTGCCGCCTGTCGCTTCGTTTCATGCCCCAATTGTACCATAAAGTTTCGCCCTTTCAAGAGCTAAAAAGCTCATAATTGAAGAATTAGGGCGATTTTGGTTGCTGTTTGGCCCCTTTTGGACTAGTCTGGGCAAATCGGCCCTTTTCACTGACCCTGCAATTTACGGGGTTTTTGCTATAAAAGTCACCTTTCTGACATAGGCTGAGCATCAACACGACTCATCGCACCCATCGTGGGCACCACACGTATCACAGGTGGGCGAATACAGACAGCCACCAATTCCATCGCCGTCCTCATCCACTGGAGCCCCACAATCCTCACACTCGCCCACGACGGCCCCTTCGTCTATCCAAGCTGTATCACAACACATATTCTTTTCTTTTTACAAAGCCCTTACAATAATGACAAGACCTCCACAGTCTTATCTTAAACACTAAGATTATACACCAACTCCTGCCCAGTCTCATTTTGAACAACATTTGTCTCATAATGAGACACTCTACCCATGCCTGTCTCATTTTGAGACAAGTCCCATCTTCTTCATCCATTTCGCCCCAACCTCCACTCTAACGGTAGAGTTGACGTATCTCATGTTAGACCAGCCCTTCTTGCTGTAAGCAGAGGGGTGCCAAATGCGAGTACCTCCCAAGGTCTGATAATGAAAACTATCCCCAACCAGTTTAGGACAGGAGTTACCCTCTACAACCTCTACAGGGGTGGAAACGTGAGAATTTGCGATTGTGCGAACTAGTCGTCTTGTTTGAATCTTCATGGTATTCCTAGGTGTTGTGTCTCATTTTGAGACGATTAGACAATATGCCAATTCTCGCTGACTACCACGGTATCGGCATCTGGAGTGATCGGGTGAGACATCATTATACCAGCATCGCCTGATTTGTCAAGAGGCAAAACGAAAATAAAAGATGCTTAATAAATAGGCAGTCAGTGCCCAATAAATAGGCAACCCCCCAGCAGTTAATCATGGCCATAACAATAAACGACACGCTGTAAAAATATCGCAAATCTCGCTAGCTACCAGGGTATCCGCATCTGGAACTATTAGCTGCAACAAATAACTCAAAAACCGCTAGCTACCAGGGTATCCGAATCTGGATGGATGGGGCGCGCCACCGGGGGGAGGCGGCACCCCATCAGAGGGGAGGGTGGGTATCAAACCCCCCATCAGAAAGCTCAGGCCAAAAAAAACCGCATCGCTTTCGCGACACGGGAAATTTTGAGGAAATTCGGGGTTTCCCCCTTGACACCTAGGCCGACAGAGTCAGGGCCAAACGCTCAGCCGCCTTAACTTCTGGCGATTCAACCGCTTTCAATTCGCGGTCAAACGTCGTCGTTGCCGCCCCCCGCACCGACCTTTTGTGCTGCGTGAACCCCTGGACGGCGTTGTACGCTTCCCAAACCGAAACGTCTTCGCTTCCCATATTGAACGCGGGGCGTCCTGATCGGGCTTGCTCGTCAAGAACACGCCTCATGATCGTCTCAGTACGGTTCGTGTGACGTGTCAATGCCGAACCAGTCAACTCAGTCGGTTCCCCGTAGATGGACGTTAGGAACGAAGCTAGGGACGTTCTCGACGATTCCATCCGTTGGACGGTTTCGCCTAAGGTTTCCCACCCTTCCCGCAATCCGGTCAACTGCGATTTCAGTTGTTCCAAGTTGTCCCGCAAATTTCCGTTGTGGCGGAAACTGACCGACGTTCCCCGTACACTTCGCAGCATCGACATATTGCGGCAAAGGTCGCGAAACCATCCGAGGGAGAAGTGGAACGAAGTTCCGTTGTATCCCGCCGAAATTTGTAAACGGGGGAAGATATTGTCTTTGGTCCCGTAGATCGCGATTCGCTCATCTTTGGTCGGTGCAAGGTCAACATAGTGACCCTTGCGAAAGTGACAACGGGGCGAACATTCCCCGAACACGTCTTGGGCCGATTCGACCAGGGCCAAAACGTCATCCGTTGTATGCGGTTGATAGTCCGCACTGACAGACTTGTCGTGAACGGGTTCCTGCGTGTCGTCGCGAAGCAGGGCGTAGAACCCCTTCACTTGCTTGCCGTCAAAAGACAGTGGGAAGCGATTCACCTCAAAATTGAATTCAGCGGCGACGGTTTCGAGAATGCTAGTGTTGGTTTGGGTCGACATAGTGTTGATTCCTAAGGTGGTGGCGATTAGTATGTCATCAGTATAGCGGATGACGGACAGTTGTCAAGGGCAGTTTGCTAAAAGAGTTAGAAAGTTTTTCTTAAACCCTCTTGCGTCCTTCCCTCTTCATGCCCCAATTATAGCACGGGATTGCTTATTGTCAAGAGCTATCGCCTAAAAGATCCAGAAACATTTCCTTAAACTATTTATCAGAATTCCCGTTTTCCCCCTTGACGCCGCCCCACAACTATGGTATAATTTTACGGGGTAGCTTTGGCTGAAACGTCCTCCCTCAGCATATTACCATTGTACCAAAAAAGGGCTCACCGCAAGCGGCAAACCCATAAAATTGTCAGAAGCCGTTATCTAAACCATCGACGGCAAAATAGATAACAACCACGATCACGATTAACGCCATTAACTTTTACTCATTGGTTTTTCCTTAGGGGTAAGAGTATAGGGGTAGTGCCAGATCGTCATTGTAAGCCCGTTTCGCCTACGCGTCAAGGAGGTTCTATAAAGAAGCCTCAACTTTTTCAAAACTAAAAACCTTTGAGGCTTTCTTTTTATCCACTGCGATAACGTAGTCGCTATGGATGGAAACGACAGCAACTAGGTTGCCGTCGATCTTAATGGAGCTGCCCATTTTTAAAAGTGGGGTTTGTGTCATCTTTTCCTCATTGTAGAGAAAACATCGGCGATGGTCAAGACCTAATAATCTTCGTCGTCAATATCTTCGGGGTTGTCAAATCCCCCATAGTGGGGGTGCAAGCCGGATGCTTGGTTTTTGTTGTATCGGTCACGATCAGGGTCATAACCATCGGGACAAGCTTCGTCAAGCCCGATCCTCAGTCCTTCTTTGTCCATCACGTCTACGCCGTTAAACGTCGTGTTGATTGACTCATTGGTGGTGTCGCCTACGGATGCCAAGAATTCTTCTGTGGTTTGCATAGTCTCGCGTTCCTTAGTGGTCTTCGTTAGTATGCCCCAATTATACTCGATTCGCTCATTATGTCAAGGGGGTCAAGGTTAGTTTCACGAATTATTTTAGCAAACGAAAAAAGAGCCGAACCACCCGAAAGCGGAACGACCCCCCAAGGCACTACCCTTATAGAGGTAGGGCCTAGGCCAGTACGGGGAGAACGAAACCCGTTTCATCTTTTTTGCCGAAACCCTTCGCAGAAAGGGCACCGACATGACCACCTGGGGGGTCTAAGAATCTCAGATCGTCGTCATCTGCGGAGTAGGTTGGAAACCCCTCCCAAGAGGTAGGGAATTCCTTGCCGTCGAAAACTGCCGCGACATTATGCCGCCCACCTTCGAGAACACGCAAGCAATCCGCTTGATTGGTTTCACTTCGCGAGAATGTCAAGTGATAATTTTCGGGAAGCGACCACGACGACAAACAACGTTTGACGTGTTTGGTATAGTCGTAAAACTTGAAACTGTCAAATTTTGTGAACAATTCGGGCCATCGTTTTTCCCATATCAGATCCGAAGTGCCGTTCATGCGGACAGCGCTCATTTTGCCAAGCTTATCACACCGTTTGGCAAACGCGGTCAACTCAGTCTCAATTTGAGACTTGAAAGCCTTACGGTCCGCAAACCACATTTTGGTGCGACGAATTCGGGCAGCTTGCGTGCTATTCATGCGACCACGGCCCGCAGTGTTAAGGCAAGCTGCGATACAACCGGCAGACGCCGACGCACAAACATTGTGACCCGAAACGCTAGCAGGGGCTAAGTGAAGGATAAGGGTCTCAACACCCCCCTTGCGATTTGACTTTGCGATTTTGGCATTGGATTCGCCTTTGGTTAACAACTTCATCTTTTCGTTTCCTTCGTTGGTGGTGCCAAGTGTTATGCCCCTATTATAGCGGGGCCAGCTAGTTTGTCAGGGCCGTTTTCACGTTTTTCTGAAGATAAAATCAATGTCGCCCTTGATTTTACACACTTCGTGGCAATGGTTAACGACGTTGGATAGCAGGGTATCATAATCGCCACCCACTAGGGATAGAGAATCTGAGCCGCTATGGGTCTTGACTCCATTGGTCCAAACGGACCAAGAAATTGATTTTGTGTGCATTGTGATAGTAATAGTGGACATTGTTTTTTCCCTTAGTGGTTGACTGCCTTATGTCCCCAATTATAACAGATCATCCCATATTGTCAAGAGCATATGGCTATTAAATAAAAAAGAAATAAAGGGCCGATTCCCCCTTGACACACCCACCCACAATATGGTATAATTAACGTATAGAGGCAAATTTTCGATTTTGAAAGTTAGGGTAAAACAAAAAAAAAGAAACGGGGGCAAAGTTGGGCGATTCTATCGCCACGGGGCATGGAGCCCCTTAAATTGCCTCCGTCTCATTTTGAGATTATTCGTATTTTGCCGCTTGGTCATCCCAAGCCCCCTGATTGTAATTCTCGCAAGCAAGTTCCGCCAATTCGTCTTCCCACCTATTTTCAATCAGTTCTTCAGCCGCCGCGTCAAGGGCCACGAACACAATTTCGTTGGATTTGTTGCGAATAATTGTTTTCGTTCCGCCCAAAAATTGCGTCACGCGAACCGAATCAAGTTCGGCCAATTCGTCACAACCTGGATCATCATACGTTTGACGTTCACCGGGGGTGAAAGTGTAGTCAATGTCAACTTCTAGCGTCAAAACGCAATCTTCTTCCAATTCAATGCTGTATCCGAAACTCGACATCTTGATTCTCCGTTGGTGGTGACTAACTTCTATGCTAGGATTATAGCAAACCTATCCACTACGTCAACCCCCAGGCTACTAAAAAGAAATATTTAATTATTGTCGAATTTGTACTTGACAGCGTGCCCCGAATATGGTATAATTTTACGGGATTGGATTGGGTAATACTCGCCTCCATTGTACCACAAAAGACCAGGGGCGTCAACCCCTGATCTTATCTTTTTCCATTATTTGCCTAGCTTG